>Ga0115006_10002712_pt1 | contig 11763 bp, 8 predicted proteins | sample ArcOceMetagenome_3_FD_88943 | JGI IMG/M metagenome (GOLD analysis project Ga0115006, IMG submission 88943) | Marine eukaryotic phytoplankton communities from Arctic Ocean - Arctic Ocean- Svalbard ARC20M Metagenome | ecosystem: Environmental > Aquatic > Marine > Oceanic | place: Arctic Ocean...
CTGGAGCCTCCACTGTTTGCCTTTTCGGCAGTCGGGGAATATTGCAATATGAGCTCCATTGCACCAATTCGCCACCAATTGCAGATCGATTAAATTTGATTTGCCAGACGCACTGACGGAAAGACGAACACGGTCAGTCTACGTCTGTCCATCCACCCGGCCGCTCTTTCTCTTTCTCCATTTCCATAGTATTCAGTATTGTATCGCATCGTCGGCCGCCGGTCGCCTCTGCATTCCGCCATGTCCTTCACCGGAAGAGCACTTCAACGCGCGTGGCATCTGGTCGATGCCAAGGACCAGACGGTGGGCCGATTGGCAACCGTCGTGGCGCCAATCCTTCGCGGAAAGCATAAGCCAACGTACGCCCCTCATCAGGACGTTGGCGATTACGTCGTCATCGTCAACGCCGACAAGGTCCAGTTCACCGGCAATAAGTGGCAGGGTAAGTGCGATATCTGCTAGAGCAATCGGGTTATGTGTGTTGTTTGGTGTGCTCATATTTCTCACACTCGGTTACTTACGTTTTGCCTTTTTTTGCGGGGGCGTGCAGACAAGCTCTACCGATGGCATACTGGCTACCCCGGCGGACTGAAGCAGCGGAGGGCGGCGGACATGCTGGAGCGGAAGCCGGAGGACATCCTGAAGAAGGCCATCCTGGGGATGATGCGACGGACCAACCAAAGGCACAAATACATCGAACCCAGACTGAAGATATACACCGGGGAGGATCACCCGCACAAGGCGCAACTGCCCGACGGCGTGCAGTGTCTTCCGGCTCATCCCCGATCGAGGTCGGGCGACCATCACTTTGGATTGGGAGACAAGTACGCATCGGAGGGGAGCTATCAGCGAGGAAAAGGGCAATCTGATTGAGAAATCACGGATACTTTTGTAATAATAGAACCACATGATCCATCAGAATTGTTTGTGTCATACGCATGCTACCATGGCAGATAGGTACAAATAAATTCGTTGTGTTACGATACTACTAGACTAGCTATTACTACTAGCTAGTACGAGTACGTAGTAACAGGGGTAGACTTAGAGCACATAACCAATAATTATGTACTCGTGGGTAGACTTCTGTGGGAAGGACTATCCATACTTCTACGTAGTACCTGCAGCCACCTTTGCAGATGGCCTTGGTGCTCACAGAGAACCAACAAAATAACTTCTTTTGCCAAAAGAACGGTGCCAAACAATTTTAAGGCAAGTAATACAAGTTATATTTATGACTAGCTAGTCTCTCTTCGTTGTGTTGCGTACTGCGCAGAGGTCATATTCCTGCACCAATCTTTTTCACAAGAGCATCAGGAATCGCCTTCTCTTGCATGAATTGGCGCATGAAAAGAATGGGTTCTGACCCGAGCTCGACGGCAGAAACGCCATCGATTTTCTTCCCCTGGACTCGATCGGGGGGTAGGAATGCTTTGAGCTTGGGCGACTGCGGGTCGGCTTCAACCATGTCGACAACGTCATGCAGTGCGTCCAGATCGTTCATCTTCATGAAAGGACAAGTGGCGCATCCACCTGCAGTGCTGCAACCTTCGCCACCGGCTACACCAGGGACGACGGCCAGGCCACTGCTTGAGTCTCCAGCAGAATCATCGGTGGCCATAACCGCTTCGGACGACACTGGAAAAACAATCTCAGCCTCAACCTTATCGTTTCCGGTTCTTTCCAGTATCTCGCGCACGGACTTAACGATGGATGTTACCATGCCCGCTTCTGTTCCCAGAATGAATCTGAGTCGATTCTGCTCCGTGCTATTGCTTTCGGCCGCCTCGGCAACCTTACGGGAAATAAATTTCAGAATATCCGATGTTGATCCCACCACACCCTTGCCCTCTAGACTCTTTTCCATCGCGATTTCGAACATTTCTCCGGGAACCTCCAGATGCGCTGTTACGAAGGCGTCATCGTAATTGCGCTTTACGGCCGAGACGACCTCCGATCCAAACATGTGATGGACGACGCAATTTCCCGAGGGATAAACGTCGATAGAATCACGAAGGCGTCTCAGTGATTCAGTGTTGTGAGCCGGATGCAAATCGCGAGCGATTCTAGCATCATCCCAGACCTCGACGTCGTCGGATGTCTGTCCATTTGCTCCGTGTGCAAGGATGGAGTCGATCATTGTAACGAGATTGTTCCCCATGTATGTGTCTGGCCCATAGAGGATTTTTAGGTCCGGTATCTGTGAGGAAGCCTGCAGGATAGTAGCAAGGACATTGGATGATGTGCAAGTAATCGTTGGCACGATGGAGGTACTCACTGCCTTTGTTTCGAGGCTCGTATTGATGTACACAACGTGAAGTGCTGCAGCATCCTTTCCAGACTTGTTCAGCCAAGCACGGTAGGACTCCCGTTCAGCCGATTCTGCCAAGGAACATCCGATAGGGTTGGCATCCAGACGGTAGACGGGGATATGTCCAAACCCGTTCTTTGCCATGATAGTTGCGACACTCTCCGACATAAAGTCGACGCCCAGACAGGCGATTGCCTCCGCCCCCTCCTCGCACATCTTCACAGCGAAGTCGCCCATCGCAAGCGAGTCAGCAATCGCCACCATGGGATTGGACTTGTTAGAGGTCAGTTGCTGTTCTTTCTGCACGGCTGTGAGAACGCCCTGGAGCTCCACATCCATGTAATAATGTGCTACAATCCCCATATTAAGCGACAGCAACTTCTCGCTCAGGGTCTTGACCTCCTCCACATCCGGCTCAAGAAACTACGAAAAGAGATGGCAGAAGAACAGAGAAAGGTGAATTGATTAGAAAATAAATTATTGGTTGACAACCGTTCCTTATGCACCGACGAGCTTTTCAATGGTCAACTGAAAAAAAAAATGCATTTCTCAATAACTTACTTGGGCCTGAGCTTCGGCAAACGAGCCCTGTGGCGCGATCGATCCATTGGCGCCAATAATTAGTGAGGGAAACACGTCCACCAACTGGTCGTATGCAGCCGTGGCGGTGGCAGTCGACATGGTTCGATCCGGACCAGTGTGCTGAAAACTAGCGCCACGAGCAAATGGGCTGACCCCACCTGCTCCGTCGCAACCGCTTCGACTACCCAAGCCCCGCTGTGCCGACATAATATTCATGGCATTCCATCTACATCCACCGCCGTTCGAGCGAGAGGTCAGAGCCAACGACGACCTTGAGAGGCCACGGATGGCTCGCAGCGATGTAAACAATGTCATTGTTGCGGGAACACTGAACCAGTCAAGGGAACGAGGCCTTCTTCCTCTCGCGACGGGCAGCCCGGTCAGGAACAGTTGCAACTGTATCCGCGCAACTTGCCAACTGGCGTTATGTTGCAAATAGCAAAGATCTTCGCTGCCGAGACGAGAAAATGAGGTGCGTCATGCGTCATGCGCGGTGGCGGACAGACGAGAATTTTGCGACGCGACGAGGGTCTGCAGGTCAGACGCCCCCCGATTTTGCATGGATGGCTCTGGCCTCACCGGCATGGGGCACATCGCATCGATCGGCACCGTTACCGATAGATCTAGATTTACACGTAGCTACGTAGCTACCGGTAGTAGAGATCTACTTTTCTCCTACCTAGAGAGGATTCCTACCTTTATCTACAACCGGTAGATCTAGGAATTCCTATTTTCTAGATCTAGACTCTACTTTTTACCGACCGGTAGCGTAGATCTAGCTGGTATCTGAATGTCCGCCGCCTTCCGATGAGCTCCCCACTTGACATAGAGATCCCGGGCTTCCGTCAAGTATTTTGTCGACATTGCCGATGGCCCACCGGAGACATCCATATGGTAGAGTGCCGCCCTTTCCAAACACAACGCCTGGTGATGTATAAATCTGTGCTCACCCGCCAAGCGAATGGCGTCGTCATATGCCACCTTTGCCTCCTCGTGATGTCCCTCCGAATAGGCAATCTCGGCCTCGATGAACCGCAACATGTGTTTGTAGTTCCATGGCGACGCCTCGCTCCACACTTTCACCTTTCCTCTGCAAGCGTTAGCGATGGGCATCCACTTGCTTGGGTCCTTCTTGCGTGCCATCGTGGCGGCAATAAGCCCAGACAGGAATGTGGTCGGTACGACGCCTGAGTTGGGAAATGGGCGTTTGAAAGAGAAATTTGCCATAAGACCCTCAACTAATTCGCCCGCCAGTTCGTCCTGTCCGAACAGATAGAGTAAGTAGATCCGTAGGCGGCACACCTGGACCATGGTAGCTGAGTTGTTTGATTGCTGGGCCCTCTCCAAAACTTCATTTTGGTTTGTAGCTTCTCCCGTCAAGGTGGACGGATCACTGCATGTCGGATCCATCAAGTTGAGGACCGCTTGGAGAAACAAACCTTCGCTCGCATGATAGTTTGCCTCGTTGGCTTTTTCCATCTCATGGACATGCTTCCTAGCAGAGGCTTCGATGGAACTGAGATAATCGCCGAAAAAGAAGCGCACGGCCGTGCCCCTATTGCAAACCAAATACCCAGCTTCGAAGTCACCGTAGGACATTGCGACGCTGTACGCAATATCCATTTGGGGAAATGCCGCTTGCACTGGATCGATCGGAATCATCTGAGTGTACACATTCATAAACACCGTTGGTAGTACTTCCTTTGCTTTGCGTTGACTCAGAAGTGACAGGGAAAGCTTTCCATACTTGTGTCCCAGCGTAAGCTGCCCAGAATTGCATGCCAGAAAACCGTAACACGAAAATGCGATTACTGACTCATTGCAAATGCCATGCTGGATAGCCATCTGAACCATTCGGCACATCCCTACAGCCATGAGCTCCTGGCGGGCCATATATGTGTAGCGACAAAGCAAATGAAGCATTTTCATTGCAACCAAAGCCTTTGCATCTTCCATCTTCTTTCCAATAAGTGTTTCCGTTGGGATCGCTTCGAGCATCTCGCTAGTCTGATCTATGGCCGACATTGCGGCCTCAACATCAGGATTAGCGGCCAATAAAACTCCAAGCTTCTGGAGAACATCAAGCCCGAGATTGGTTGCATCAAATAAGCGTCCTTGTGTCCCCGTTACTTGCACCAACGAAAAGTAGGCCGGCAGCTTATCTTCAAATGAACGCGCTCGGGCAAACACGATGTTGGCACAGGTCTCGACCTGATCGAAGACTCCGCAACCATTGTGCGCCTCAGCGCTGGTTGAGTACAAGGCCAAGGCTAAATCATAGTCGGTCAGCCAATGGTCCTCATCCAACAGCAAAATACCCTGGAGTGCAAATATCGACGCTGATAGAAGCGCGAATGTGGTGGAAAGAGATCTCTTCGCCGCCGACAAGTACAACTGCGCTACCCGAGTCTTCTCGCTGCGATCCACGAGCAAGGATGACCCACGCCCGTACTGATCCAACACCGTAAACAGCATGCCGTCCAATTCTTCTGGAGAGGCCTTCTCGATTAGTACTCTTGCTACCTGGAGATGCAACGCCATCTGCTCGTCCGGAGCGATAAGCGAGTACGCCGCATACTGAATCTGATCGTGGCTGAATCTGTACACGGCCTTTGTCAATGTACCGCTCTTGATGATTAGGCCATCGGCCACGGCAACATCCAAGTGATCTGCTATCGAGGAGACTCTGCCTTTATGATAAGCATTGCCATTGCTACTGCCATTGTTACCCTCGCCGTCGCCAGATCCCAGTAGATCCAGCATCGTCTTGTCACATTCATGACCAAGGCAGGCGGCCAACTTTAGACTCCGCAGCACTTCTACTGGATATCGAAGCATCTTGGCCGTCATCAGCTCGGCGACATTGTCTGCCACACGCTTGACGGATATAGCATTTAGGTCCCATTGCCATTGCCGAGAGGACAAGGAGAAACGGAGCAAGCCCTCATCGCTCAACAATTTCAAGAACTGAATCACAAACAGAGGCTGGCCACTGGTCTTGCTATGGACCAGATCGGCCAAAGGATGGGCCTGGGATGGTGAGATGCGCAGGGCATCTGATACTAGCCGAGTCACACTTTCCTTGCCAATATTGTCGACGTGGATCTCGCTGAGCACAGTGCCCGCTCGATGAATTGCCCCCAGTCGCTGCTGCAGCGGATGGTCAACCAATACCTCGCCATCCCGATAGCAAGCTATCACAAGAAAGGACTTGATTTCATCATCGGTCGTCACGGCCTCCAGCAACTGCAACGACAGCTCGTCTGCCCATTGCATGTCGTCCAATAACAGAACGGCGGGATGCTCCGGACACGATATTGTCCTGATGAGCTGCCGAGAGCAAAACAGAAGAAGCATGAAGGCCGCCTGACCGGTCAGCTCTGGTGCTGTCAGCGTAGAGGTATCAGCAGCCCCTTGGTATTCTTCAATGATGTTGCTCAAGTTAGGAATCAAGCCGACCAACACATTGCCATCAATTCCCAGTGCCTCGCGGAGTCGGTCTCTCATGTTGTCGAGGACACTCCCACCTCGACGACACACCTCGGCACAAAAGTGGTTCAAGGCCGAGAAGACCACCGGCACCTGCTGCACCTGTTGCAGCTCATCGAACTTCTCCGCCAAGAAGTATCCGCCCATGTCCTCCACCGGCTTCTGCATCTGCATCGCGAGGGCGCTCTTGCCCGTACCGGAGTCGCCTGTGATGCAGAGCACCTCCCGGCGCTCGTTGGTCTTGAGGTTACGGAAGGCGTTCATAACATCCGACAGTTCCTCCTCGCGGCCGTACAGCTTGCCTTCTTCGAAGTGCAAGGTGCCGGTCTGGGGCGCGCCGATGGCAGCACCACCAAACAAGTAACGGTCCGGATCTTTGCTCATTAGCTGTAGCTCTTCCAGCACATCGTCCACCGACTCATACGGGATGTTTCCTGACAGGCCAGTGATACCGGCGTTGATGTCGATGGAGCATAATTGCTGAACCAAGATGGACAGCGACGACGGGAAGCCCATGTCGCTCAAGGGAATGTACGATCCGCTCTCGATGACCTTGCCCCTCTTGCTGCATTGGTCTCCGTCGTCATTGTCGTCATCGCTGGTGGCAACATCATTGCTGTTTGTGGTTGTTGTGGAGTCCATTTGATTGGCAGTACTAAAGGGGCGGAAGCCACAGAAGTGCTCGTACAGTTGCTCACCAAGAGACTGCAACGTGTCAAGATTGTGACAAGCAGCAGAGCCTCCATTTGATTCCGGGAAGACATCCATGGCACGGACCGCCTCGACGATGCCAAATGCAAGGTTGATCTTTTGCAGGATGCTCTTGGAATGCGATGGAGGAATAGAACCTGGAGAGATAGATGAGGGATCAGTAGCGCGATTGGCAGACCCGACGTGCAGAGATCGGGGTAGAAGAGTCTCTTGCGCAATTGTTTGTGCTTGTCCAACTCCCAGCACGTCCGATGTCGCCAACGCCGATTGTTGGCGGGAAGTACCGGTACTAGTATCGGTAGGAGGAGAAGCACTGCCTACCGCAGCCGGCTTCAAGTCTCCGACGCTGTTATCAGCGCCGTCGAGTAAGCCCGACAAGTCGTACATATTGCCTCCGCCATCGCCAGGTTCCTCAAGGCCACTCCCATCCAGAAAATCATCCATCGCCAAGCCAAACGGGTCCGCCTGCAGCGCTACATCGTCGAGCTCTGGGTTGTTGTTCGAAGGAGCTTGAGCCTCAGCCCCAGTGGTCGTCGGTCTCGTACTAGTAGCATCGCCCGGTGGAGGTGAAACCGACTGCTTCTTGGTTCGAGATCGACGTCTAGTCGATTTTGTTTTGGGCCGAGCCGAATCCGATTTCTTCTTTTGCTGTTTCGATGTGGTCGGAGCTGCCCCGGCAGAATCAGTGATATTATCTGGACTGTAAAGGATAGCCCCATGCGTCGAGTCGTCATACAATCCCTTCCGCCGGCAGCTGGTGATCCAGTATTGGCTGATGTCTTTCCCCGAGTGCTGCCGTTTGAATGATTTGAACTCTATTCTGAACTTTTCTTCCATGTTCGGGCATGTCTTGAAATGATATCCTTCGCCGAGAGGAAGTAGGAGGCAAGGAAGTAATAATGTTAGGAAGCAAAACAAATAATAAACGGTTCAGTCTGCTCCATTCATCCTCCGTGCTTTCTGCGATCGGGTCATCGTACCTAACACGCATATGCAATGGCAACCACTGATTTCCCTCTTATGAACTCAACTTACTCTGCCAGTTCCGTACTGATTGATACACCAACGAGAGATTGGTCGGGAACGCGACCGTCCCGTTGGCCCGCTCCTTCGGTGGGACGTGGGCGCAGTGCACGCAGCGGGTGCCGATCTGCCCGACCCGGATTTCCGACTTTTTGCCGCCCTTCTTGCGCCGATTTTCGACGTCGGCGGCACCGGCGGCGAAGAACTCGATGTGTTTCCGGATGAAGCGAAAGCCGTCCGTCATTTCGGTCTCTTGCCCATCGAGAGGATCGGCCATGAGGGTCGGTCGCATCGAGGCAGAGACGAGGAATTGCTCCCGCTCGGACAAGGATGACGATGACATTGGAAAAAAAATATTATCAAGCAATATGCAGAGGATAGGAGGTGACGCCAACAACACGTAGCCCTGTACAATGCAAGAGCTTCTTCGCTGCTGCTGCCGCCTCTCTCGGCCACCCTCCTCTTGCCGGAACTTGGGGAATGCATGAAAAGTACACAGGTAAAGGCTGGCAGGCTTTTCATTCATTCACATAGGAATTTCTACATACATGTATGGACCGCTAGCTAGACTCTAGATCTACCGGTAGCTACGTAGAGAGTCTACACGTGCCGGTACATAGATCTACATGTAGATCTAGTACAACGAGTGGGGAGCTCATCGGCATACATATGCTGGTGCATACCGGTACACATGTACGCAAAAGCCTGAGTGATTGAATAAAAAAACATTTGTACGTAGGAATTCCTTTTAAATCTTTTTGTCTCCCCGCTCTATGGGAACAATAAGGGCGTGTGGGGGCATTCGTTCGTTCGTCTCCTCCGTTTAGCTACCGGGAGGTTGGTTTTCTCTTCGCCACCACACATACTAGTACTACAATAGCTACCGGTACCGGTATGTAGCTAGAGTGTGCTCTAGGTGGGAACCAGACCTTACAAAAAGTAGTCCGGAGTTTTCCGATTGATGTGCGGCTCTCCTCTTCGCGGTGCCGGGTCGAACTGCAGAAAGCTTTTGTTTAGCATTTCGTCCACCTCCATGATGGCAGCCTGATTGCCGCATCGATAGCAGTAGTTGGGAGCGCTGAAGATGGTAACGACATTCATCTCGTGGCTCCAGTTGTACCCGTCCATAACGAGCTGGTGAGCCCGGGATACCAGATTCAGGCCGTTCTTGTGGTTGAACTGCTCGGATATGTCCTGCCCAAAGGTGAAGCCGGCTCCGCGGGGACTGATGCCCCACCCGGTCCGATCGTCGGGGTCGGACCAGAGCAGGTCGCACATGGGCCCCTCGTGGGGGACCTCCTGAACCCGATCGAGCTGCCGCACGTGGTCGAGGGTGTCGATGGACGGGCTGAGGCCGCCATGGAGGCAGAATATGTGATTATCGACGAGGGCCGTCAGGGGGAAGTAGTCAAAGAGGTCGGTGAAGAGCTTCCAAACGTTGGCGCTGCCGTACTTGCGAACGCACTCGTCGTAGAAGCCGTAGACCTGCGTAATTTGCCTGGATTCGTGGTTGCCGCGAAGGATGAAGACTCGGTCGGGATATCGCACCTTGAGACATACGAGCATTGACACGGTTTCCACCGAGTAGTAGCCCCGATCCACTGCAACATGAAAATTGGGGAGGCAATGGAGCGCAAGGAACAGTTTATTAGACACACAAGAAAATGTTTCCCGAGCAATCATTGCAGTGTTGGTCTCAAACAGTGGAGCCGATAAGTTCGCCTGGTGCTTCGCCGTAGTAAGTGTCCGTCGCGTCCCCCACGAACCAAGCAGAGCATCACTAGCTACGTAGCTAGGCCTAGCTAGTAGCATCCGGGATCGATTACAATCGCTATCGCTATCGTCTCACCATAGTCCCCCATGAACAGGTAGTTGGTATCCGGCGCGCTCCCCCCGATGCGGTACAGCTCCATGAGGTCGTGCCACTGGCCGTGGATGTCGCCGCAGACCGTCACGGGCGCCGCGACGGGCTGGACGTTGCTCTCGTCCATGAGGACCTCCCGCGCCTTCTCGCACAGGTGCTTCACCTCCGGCTCCGCCAGGGGGGTGCCCGACGACAGCTTGCCCAGCCACGCCTCGAGGTCGTGGTAGTGCCGGTCGGAGGCGGCGGCGGCTGTCGTGGTGGCGGTGGTAGCGTCCGCCGGTGCGGTGCCGCCGCTGGCGGGCCCGGCGCTCCCCGACGAAGATACGCTGTCGTTCTCGCAACCAGACGTCGATGACGCCGACGGCTGGCCGGAGCCCACGGAATCGCTGGACACCATGTTGGCCGGTTGGTTCTGCGCACGTTTTTTATGTTGCCGAGTTTGCGTTTGAGTTGCTGCCGATGACGTCAAGCAGAACCCGCTTATTTCCGGCGCATTCGTTGCGTCATCGGCATCTGCAAGTAAAAGTCTGCAAGCGACCTCATTCTCCCGTTCTTCATCGGCGCCGACCATGAGGTCAGTACGAACGGCGGCACAGCAGCAGCGACGACGACGAACCATGCAAGTACTATTGGCTTTTATCTTCGTTGTTGGCTTCGCAGCGTCCCCGGCCAATGCCTTCACGGCGCCAGCTAAATCTAGCACGTCTTTCGGCACATCATCTGCTCGTCGAACAACCAGCTGCAGACGGTTCAGCACTGCTGGCGGCGATGATAACGATGCCTCGTCCTCCGCCTCCGCCTCCGTTCGGCCCCAGGTGTTTGCGACGGGCTACTCCAACAACCCCGACCTCCACGCGGCGCTGCAGCAGGCCGTCAACTCGGCCCTCGCGGCTCTGCCTCCCCTGGACGGTGCCGAGGCCACCCGCGGCCGCTCCGATGCCAAGATCGACCTGGCCTTCGTTACCGCCAGCAGCCTGTACAATGCCAGTCCGGCCACCGTCGTGCCGGCGGTGCTCAGCATAGCCAGCGTCTACGGCCAGGGCATCGACCAGCTCGTCGGTTGTACCAGCGGTGGTACCATCAGCTCCGTGGTGAGGGGCGACGATGGCGGTGCATCGGCGGCGGCGGCTGCCACCGCGAGTCAATCGACCGGCCAGGGACAGGGCGCAGCAGCAGCAGCGCCGGATGCCGCGGCTGCGGCAGCCGCTGCGGCGGTGCGAGAGTGTCTGCCGGTCGAGACGGAGGGAGTTCCGGGAGTGAGCGTAACGCTGGCCCTGCTCCCCGACGTGGACGTGTCTACATTCCATGTCCTGTCCGAAGATGTCCCCGACGACGTTGGGCGCGTTTCCACTCGGGAATGGAACAATGCGATTGGTTTACGACATATGGAAGCGTCCAAAGGTGAGGATGACGACGATGAGCCGGTCTTCCTGCTCCTCCCTTCCCCCGCTTTCCAGTCCGATCTGGATGACCTAATGCATGGGATTTCTGTCCATCATCCCCACTCGTCGGTGATTGGTGGCGTCGCCTCGACCGTGTCGTCTCTTTCTCGTGCTCAATTGTTTCGATACGATTCGGCGGATCCGAATGCTCAACTCACTTTGGGAGATGGGTGCATCGGTGCGGTCTTGAACGGCGATATTCAAGTTTCCACAATGCTCGCTCAGGGTGCCAAGCCTGTCGGCGGGATCTATCGCATTGTTAGTGGCCAGGACAGCACCATCGGTGCTATCATGCTGGACGAAGAAGCGACCAAGAAGGATGCTGAGGCTGCTGAGGCTGCTGA
>Ga0115006_10002713_pt1 | contig 11763 bp, 16 predicted proteins | sample ArcOceMetagenome_3_FD_88943 | JGI IMG/M metagenome (GOLD analysis project Ga0115006, IMG submission 88943) | Marine eukaryotic phytoplankton communities from Arctic Ocean - Arctic Ocean- Svalbard ARC20M Metagenome | ecosystem: Environmental > Aquatic > Marine > Oceanic | place: Arctic Ocean...
GGAGGGGGGGAGGAGGGGGGGACACGGGGGTTACATACCGATGACTGAGAAATGACGTGATACATTGTACGGGTAGGGGGAAATAAGGATTCACCAATGCGCCACCCGTGAGTGCCTACTTGAGGTGAGTGGGGTTTTACGGACGGGAGGGGGGTATTGACGGGCGAGGGGGGGGGGGAGATGGGGGGAGAGGGGCAGAGGGGGGGGGCTGGGGGAAATCGAAACGTTTCTTAGGATACTTCTTCAGAATTGTTGAATTGTTGAATTAATTCCAACATGATGTCAAACTTCAAGTGAAAAAATTGACGTCGCTGGTATCATATTTGACGTCGCTGAAGAATATATATTGATATAATGACGTCGCTGAATAATAAATGTTGAATAAATTGACTAAACAGGCAGGTATGTACCAGATAGTTTCTAACCAAATCAGTTGGACCTACAGACCAGGCGATAACTATTTAAAATTGCGGGGTTCGAAGATCAACTCAATAAACTGGAGGTTGGTCCCTCGTCCGTACAAGAATGCAACAGGAAGCTTGAGAATGATGTGAGAGCGAAGGATGCCAAGATTGGAAAGCAGAATGAGAGGATAGAGGCGCTTGAAAGTATCCTTGAGGAGCATTCGGGATCGATTGAGGTTCTTAAGGATGTCACTGGGGTAAATCCTGGCGAGATCACGTTGGAGATTGCAAAGAGTTGGATGTTCATGCTGTTACTAGGAGGACTGATTAGCCCTATTTTGAAGCAGTTAGGTGTTATGAACATTATAGACAGGGGATTTTACTATCTTGGCTGTGTGGTTTGTTCTTTCAGCATTATCTGCATGTTAGCAATAGCTTTTCTGTATGTTAGCAATAGCTTTAGCAGACGTGAGATCAATAGGGAAAACGAGGGGAAAGATGTTCGTCGATTTCTCGGGATTTCTTATTGGGCCGACAGTGTGGTGGGGTTTTTGGGCGATCATTTTGGGGGTCATTTCCGCTGGCATTTTCTACAGGATTGTGTTGTCTTTCAACTCTCTTACTGACCAAGAACTGAGCATTGCGCTCACCAAAATCTTCAAATCTCTTCCCAAAATACTTGGTCCGATCGCCTACATCAGCGGAGCGTCATTAAGGTGCATCATGAAGACAGGAGGAGAAACTGCGTTTGAACAGTGTTGGAATCCGTACATTCCTACAATCTATCTGACTTGGTTTTTCGCCCTTGGTTGGTTCGTAGCTTACGTTCTCGCGCCAATCGCCAGGCATAAAGAAAACTACACTTGGTCTGATGTAATGCGCCTATAGTTTAAAAAAGAAGACAGATGCTATTGAGATCATTCTCTTCGGTTTGCTGTCTTTAGTCAGCATCCTCATTTTCTCTTTACTGACGAGAATGGAAGTGCCATGACAACACTTGTGTTCGCGTTGATAATTTTCGTTCCTAGCTCGCTTATCACAATCCTTTTGTTCCTTCTCATCTACGATTTCGTAATCAAACCTTACTGCTGCCCCTCTTCTGTGACCCGCAACGATTCCTCCTCCTCCTCCTCAATCTCCTCTAGACCGGGCACCGTAAACCTCCAGGACATCTGGCCGTCAATGGTGTAATCTAAACAAAAATAGCAACGCTTGTTTTCCAGAAAATGTGGCTATTTATTTATTACTATCATCAACGTACCTGTCAAGGTAGTGATGGGATATTGTGATGGCCTGGGAGGTCAGAAGTGACAGCGGGCCGATATTTACTCGCCTCGCATCCACCGAGGACAGTGCTTGTTCGTCGTGGGGAGAGAAACCGTTCTGATCTCCAAGCACTATTGTGGCTGGTGGCGGTGAGCTCTGGTCGGTGGAGGAAGGGGCGCTATCGAGAGCATCCCACAGCGGCATACCGTCCTCGTGAAGCATATAAACATCGCCGTCCCCAGAGATTGACTTTATTCTCGAGTGAAGGTCGTCCCCTCTATGAATCGTGAAGCCTACAGTGGCGAAGAGCGACGAATGAGGAGTGTGAGTGTCAAAAGAATATTTCGCTTGTTTCGCCTTGCTTTCCATAATCTTCTCACCTCTTGGAGGGCCTGACAAGGAGGCCGCCTTATCTATTCTAGTGATCATCTTTTCCCTCGCCTTCCGCTCCGTTCGCTGCTGGTTTCGCAGAGACTTGGGAATCGACCCCGGCTTGTGAACGTTTAGAGTCTCTGGAGCAACGTAAGCAGCCCTGACCCTACGGTAAACGAAGTGAGGCGAGCAGTAAGGATGGCGTTTGTGTTAGTTATAGCGCTCGTGTTGTGGAAAGTAGGCGCGTTGTAGGATGTATGCGCGTTTTAGAACGTAGCCGCTTCGCTCCAAACGGTCCCACCACCCGCTCTCTCCACCCGCTCTCTCCACCCACTCCCTCCTCCCACTCTCTCATCCCACTCACCTCTCTGAAGCTGCAACCCTGGCATGGGAATTTGAGAGGAGAGCACGCTGAATGCAAAGGGCCGCCGTTCGCTCGTCAGGATTGAGCTCCCGTACATTCTCGCCCGATATCTCGATAGTTGTCCCCTCATCACTATCAGAGCCAAACAACATGAGAAAGAGTGACGTGTCTTGTCGCAACCGATTTGAGATGAACAGAGAGGACGTAACGCAACGAGAGAGAACGTCGATCCTATTATGAAGGAGGTTGCGGTCGTCAAAAAGGCCCAGCACAACGTTGGGAGAGACGTTCCTGCTAACCACAACAATATTCCTGATGCTTTTTGGCGGTGGGCGTGAAGTACTCTCCTGTCGATTCGAAGGGACGGCAGTAAACTCCCATGTAAGTAATGGTAGGGAGAGGTATATTATGATGCAAAATACGCGAAAGGTGGTGATAAGGAACATTTTCATGGAAATGAAGTCAAGGTCGATGCGCCCAAAGCTAATATTTTTAAATCTAAAATCGATACGCCCAAATAAATTAATAGAAAGGATAAGAACCGAGTCAAGGACAGTAAGAGGAAGGAGAAGAGTAACGTTAGATACGAGTTGGGGGAGAGACAAGAGGTCGATTTTTGGAAAACCGTCTTACCAAACTATAAATTACTATTTATGATTATATTTGACTATATGAATCACATATTACAAATTATAAATTCTCAAAAAAGCCTCAATTGATACTATCAATTATCGTTAAGTTTTTCCCATCAATATTAAATAAAAGTGATATTATAGTAATATATTACAATTTATGTTGAATATATGTATATAATATTACAAACTTGTAAAATATAATATATATTGATAAAAATATAATACTCAAAAATACCAATTATAATACACAAAATGCACAATATTCCATGCAAATATAATTTATACATTCATACATTATAAATTATCCCAGTTTGACACAAATATGTCCGTTATTAGGACTTTCAAAATCGATTTTTGTAAAAAATTGACCATTTTCACCCTCCAGCCTATATCTCCCCATCCCTCACCCCTACACTACACAAAACATATCCTAAGTACACCCCTTCCTCTCCCCCACACTATTCTACCTTCTACCGCCACTCTTACGCACTCCTTCCTCCCTCATCAGGCCTCCCTTTCACAACCTAACGAGGCAACCCACTCCATAATAATCCTCCCTAATGACAGACGAGACTATAAAGGAGATAAGCGCCCACCTTGTTGCTCATGGTATCCAGCTAAAGGCTCAGTTTGAGGAAATACGAACCCTGAGAGCTGAAATTGATGAGCTCAGGGCTGGTAAGGCCGAGCATGAGGAGGAGATTAAGATACTCAAGGCCGACAAGGCGAACCTGCACTCCCTGTTGCAGATTACGACTTCCAAAGGTGGAAAAACAAGCAGCGCTTGCTTGGATAGGTTAAATGCTGTCACTGATATCACCCCGGGAGAAGTTATCACTTCTACCGCTAAGATGTGGAGGGCATTGGGTACCGTTGGAGGTTCTCTGTGTACTCTCTTTGCCCTATATGGGTTCCTGGGTAATGACGAGTGGTGGGCGTGGGCTGCGCTTCAATTGTGGTGCTTTTCTACGATCTGCCTTTCTTCGGTAACTCTTGCTGACGTGCGGAACCACAGGAAGCCCACAGAAAAGGCATTCATCGTGTTCTCCGGCGCAATGACTGCGGTGGGACCGATGTTGGGGTCCTTCACTTGGATGATAAGTGACGACTGGCACACGAAAATGTGGGGCAGGGTCTGCCTGGGAGTGTCAATATTTTTTTGTGCGATGCCCTTGGTTGCTTATAACATTACAAAAGTTGTCAACGGCTTGTCAGACGAGGACCTAAGCAAGGTGTTGACACGGCTCTTCCAATCCCTCCCCGGTGTCCTCGTTCCTATCCTCTATATTAGTGCCGCTGCTATGAGGTGCATCATGGCATCTTCCCACGAAATCCCCATCATTCACGAGTGCGGCAACCCCATGTTTCCCACGCTGTTCGTGTCGGTGCTCCTTCTGCTCACATGGGCCGTTGTTTATGTCCTGGCTCCTGTCACCAAATACTCCCACGACTTCACATGGGCAGATCTCATGATGCTCAGGTTCAACATGATGGAGGGGGCCCAGTTCACACTCTTTGGCATACTATCTACTCTCTCCCTCCTCCTCTACTCCAACACGGACGAAGACGGCAATGCCCTGTCACATTACATCATTGTGCTTTGCGCCCTCTTTGTACTTTTTGGGATCAGGTGAGAACGAACAATGACGGAGGACTGTCCTGAACTTATTCAACAACACCCCCCCTCCTCGCCCCTCACCGCATTTCACTGCAGCCTCTTTGGACTCGTAGTATTTGACTCCATCATCAAGCCCCGCCTCCAGCGCTCGACCTTTCGCGACAAATCTGCGACAAAGCCTCAAGGGTCGTTCGACACGAACGCGTTGGAAGGTGCTGTCATGTAATAACAAGGTCAATTAATAACAAAATTATCAAAAATCATCTTCGATTCTCTCTCTTGGCCATCCGATGGCCTTGTCCCGGAATTTAGCTCTCAGATTGATACTTCTCGCCGTTCTCGGCGGAATTATGCTTTCAAACGACCAATTTGTACCTCTCCACTACTCTGGCGTGAGAGGAGGCAAGGTCAATGTGGAGGTTGAGAAGCACTTGCAAGAGTTTAAGAACAAGGAATCAGGAGATCAAGGCATCGTAGAGCAGGATGAGGCACAGACTAACAACAAACAAGATTATAAACGATTTTCACAACGTCCTAGCGAGCAGGTTGAGAATGGACAACTTGCCAACCCTATTTTTACCAACCCCCCTGCCCCTCCTCCACCTGTCCCTCCTCTACCTGTCTCTTTTGCACCCCTCATCTATCCAACTTACCCTAAACAACGAAAACCTGAAGTTGAAACGATCATCTCTCCCTCCCCTCCCCTCCTCAATTGCCTGTCCTCCAACCCCGACCTCCAACCCCCTGTGTGTAGCACGAATACATTCTTTCTATCTAACCCCGATCTCCTCGTGCCCGCCTCCGTCGAGGATCGCAAAACTGCACTATCCACCCCCCCATTTTGGTCTGATTGTGGTACCTTCGCTCCTTCAACACTCAGATGGTGCGAAGTTCACGACGTGTATTTGGACGGCCGTGATGGTATCTCCCTGCCCGAAACAATGGGAGCACTCCCACCACCTGTCATTGACGAGGCCGCGAAAGCCCCTCACAATCACAAGGTCAGCGCTGCAAAGCTGACACCAACTGAAGAATTCCTCAACAACGAGCGCTCTTTCTTCTTCCTCAAAGGCCACACATCCATTGTCTGCTGCTGGAGGCAACAGCAATTCAACCCTTCCCACGTCATGTACGCTCTTGGATCCATATTCTCCCTATTTGCTACCTACCCACCCGAAAAGCCCCCAATCGACAATATCCTCCTGCACCAGTGCGTGAATCCGTTCCAAAACGCGTTCGGACGAGCTGTAATGCGGATGGTATGGCAGTACGGAATCTCAAACGGCAAAGTCACCGACACAACGAACTTCGCAGTCGTTCCTTACTTACACGAACGCAACAGTAAGTCGAATTCTCCATTCTACATTATTGACAAAGGTTTCGTGAGCCGATTCACGGGCAAACTGGTCGGCATGGAGGCCCCATATGTCGTCGATGAATTTAAAAACGCCTGGCCCCCTCCACAGGGCGCTGCACGAGGCTCTTGCAGCGACGGCCTCCACATTCACATCTTTCAGCGCGCGGACGGCTCTGCTTTGCGAAAGTTCGTGAACCTTGAGGAGGTTAAGAAGCTTGCAAAAGAGTTCTCTCCGAATGTCAAGGTTGTCACTACCAGCGGCAAGATGGACTTCGAGGAGCAGCGCAAAATATTCAACTCTTTCGACATTCTACTGACACCCCATGGGTCCCACCTAACGAACAGCATATTCATTCAAAACAATAATACTTCCATAATCGAATGCCAATCGAGCTGTTTCCACCGTTTCATCACGGACAGCTTTTCGGACTATGTAATAAGTACCGGGCACCAACCTGAGAAAGAGTCCAACAGGGAGATCGCAAGACGGTGCAATGAGAGACAAGGCGACGCATGTCAGCTGTCTAAATTTTGCAACCAGAACAAGGCACAGATGCTCCTTCAGGACAATCTTATCATTGACATTGAGATACTTAGAGAGGAGTTTCGAAGAAGTGTGAAGAAAATATGCCCACCATGAAATAATAAATGAACGAGCAAGCGTTTTAGCAAGAAAAAGTGCACTACTACTACCCCCCCCCCCAGTCCCCCAACTTCTGCGGCTTCCCCTTTGGACCCTCCTCCTTCGTCCTTTTGGTCCTTAAATCAAGGAGCCCGTCGCCCATCAATTTCGGGCAGAACCTCATCTCTTCCTTGCACCCTCTCTCCTCGAGGATCTCGACCTTCTCATTCTCGTACCTTCTGGCAATCGACTTGATGGTGCTCGCCTCCTTGATTGCCGAAATCTGCGATGAGCGAAGCGAGAACTAAGGGGTTAGTGATCATAAAGAGCAAAATAAGAGAGCTCGCTACGCTCCACTCGCTGCCTTCGCCTCACTTGCTTGGCCTCTGCCAACTTCGCCTTGTCCTCCTCCGTCATTAGGGGCTTCACGTCCATGGCCCTCTCCCAAAGTCCCTCCTTCTCGGCACCATCATTCCCGTCCGCCCCCCCAACCTCATTGAGCCAGTTCTCCTTGATCGCCTCCAGCATGGTTCTGCTGGGTTTGGTAATGTGGTGGTACTGCGATGAGGGGTGGGGAGGAGCGAAGCGACGAGTGGAAGGTTGTTAGTTGTAAGACGAGTGAAACAAGTCCAAAGGAGGCTCGAGATGAGAAGTCGTCGCTTCGCTCCTCCTGCCCACTGTGCCTCACCTTGAAATAGTACGTCTCAGAGGGCATCCTTGCGAGGTGCATCCTGAGGGATTGGGGGAGGGAACGGGAGACTGATGAGGGGTGGGAGAAGCGAAGTGAGCATGGAAAGGATTGTTAGTTATGTAAGCATGCAATGTTTTGCTTCGCTTCGCTCTGCTCCGGTTGTCCTTCGCTCAAGCCATCCTTCGCTCAAGCCATCCTTCGCTCCAGCCGTCCTCGCTCCAGCCGTCTTTCGCTCCTCCTACCTCCGACAAATCTGAGCACCTTCGACTCGTCGAATACGGCGTAAACTGACGCCTTGACATCCTTCCCAATGTCAAGGGAAGCGATCTTCCCCTCTTCATCAAGGTAATTCACAAGCTCGATTTCTTCGAGACTGGGGATATCTCCCACCCCCCCCCTAATACTCTCCGCCATCTTCTGCTTGCGCGCGAGCTCATATTCCTCCTGCTTCTTTCTCAGTTGTTCCTACAGAAGAGTGAGAAGCGAGAGTGTGGGGAGATTGCCACACTTTTGTTAGAAGAAGTCAATCCAGGTCAAATAAAAACCGCAACTGAGGTATATTCATATAATTCACTCCCCATGACTACACTATCAACTTCTAAAAATATCCTCACCTTTACAAAATCTTCACCATCCGAAGAACTCGAAGCTGATGATTGTGGCCTTTCAGTTGTAGAAGCTATTAAAGTGGCCGATTGACCGACCCTGAAACCCAATCTTGGCACAAAACCATCACATCGCACCGCCAAAAACGAGAGGACCAATAGGAAACGCAGCATCTGGAATGAATTGAAGTTTGTTGAAAAATCCAATTCTAGTTCTTCTTAAGACCGCCCATTGGCTCAATTAAAAATGCACCCCAGCCGTCGTCATTAACGAAAGCTGCGTTCTTCTCAGAATACTCCAAATCCTCCCAATAATCCCCCAACTCTTTCCCCTCAACCTCCACATCCCCTCCCGGCCCGCTGTCTCACCCCCCATTCTCACTACCAACCTCCCTTACCCACTAATCACCATCCCTACAAATTTTTTACATCAATTTCGCCCCCCAAATCACCAATTTCCAACATTAACCAACACAACAGGACTCCTAAAACTCAACCGCTCCCGGCTTATTTCCCCACACTGAACCAAACCCTTTTCGCCGAAGTCAACACATTATCAGACATGGACGAGGACAACGCCGAGCTCCTCGCCTTGCAGCGTATCGACGAGGTGAGTGTTTGCCTTGAAACCTGTCCTTAACCCCTCGGTCCCCTTACCTTTCTTACCCCCTCCCCCACCCTCCCTTTCACTCTCTCGTCCCACTTCTTCCCCGCTTGACTCTTCTATAGACATGTACCCAGCTTCAGCAGCAGGTAGGTTCCAATTTTGTCTCTCCACCCTAGGCAACCTCCCCCTGCCCCAACGGCTCGATACAACTCCCCCCCCTCCCCAACCTCTAACACTTACCTTCCCTCCCTTTTGTCACCAGGGCAACTACCTTGAGGCCTTAGAATGCATGGAACGTGGTCTCGTACTTCGTCAGCACTTTTTCGGTGCTGATTCTGATGAGGTCTGGCGTGCGTGCAAGGTGGTGGGCGAGATGTGCAACCTTTTGGCCATGACGTACCTGCAGCAGGAGGATTTCGCTATGGTGCTGGAGCTCCTGAAGAAGGCTGAGATCCTCACGGAGAGGGACCCCCCCGGTAGGGCTGTAACATTCAATAACCTGGCCTGCTACTATCGCCGCCAGGGAAAACTCCATGCGTCCCTCCAATACCTCCAGAAAGCTCTCAAGATCGAGGGCCGCCTCGAAAAGGTCGACAACCCCGCCGACACCCACCTCAACGCATGCGCTGTCCTGTCTCAGCTCGGCCGCCACCAGAGTGCTCTCGAGCATGCTCAGAGCGCCCTCATCCTTCTCCAGGAGGAGCTCTTTAACGGAGTCAACCCCCTGCAAGACGAGAGCGAGCCCCCCAAGGCGGACCGCATTGCCGTCCTGTCCATTGCCTACCACAACATTGGAGTCGAGCAGGAATTCTTGAAGAAGGTGAGGAGGCGGCTTGGAGGTGGTCGGAGGTCATCCATCGATTCACGAAGATTATATCATCACAACTAACCATCAGAAACCACCCTTGCGCCCCTGTCCGTCGCCTCTTATCTCGCCCTCGCGCAGTTTGACCAGTCCCTCTCCTCCTATAGGAAGGGAGTCGAGGTTGCCGAGAGGTACCTCGGCCCCGATCACAGCATCACAGTCACGCTCCGCAACTCGTGCGTTGCCGCTCGTAGAGCGATCGTCGCCAAGGACCCCCATGCCCGCAGTCAGATGGGAGCCAAAAAGACGAAGAAGGCAACGGGCAAGAAGGCAAGGGGAAAGGTCAAGGCTGGCACCGACGCCATGATCAGCCCGAGAGGTTGAGGAGGAGAACCGGAAACATAAAAAAAATGTGTGTGTTAGCAGCCCAGAAAGAAAAACCTATCCCTTACAACATTACATTACACCAAACACAAGTCCCCCCCAAACTCAACGTTCCCTTTCTTGAGACCTTTCTTGTCCGAGTTCTTGGCCAATTTCGTCTCCTCCTTCCCCCTGGGAATGACGACAAGACACCCGTCCACATCGTAGACACCGGCCCCTCTTGCGACCACGACATTGTGACCACTCCTGGCGCTCGCCCTGTTCCGAATGGTACGCTCCACGACTCCATTCCATTGTTCCTCGTTGTCTTTCCACCCCCCAATGTCCACCCCCTGCGAAGGATCACTCACGTACTTGAGGTACGCGTCGGCGGCCACCCCAGTTAATGGAGAATAGTTTTTAAGACTCGAGACGAGCTCCTTGCAGAACTCAAACTTCATGGTACTTCGCAAGCACTTAACGATAACAAATCTATCCTCATTATTGTTTGGGCGCAAGAGCTTCAGAATCACACCAAGGACGGCCCTCACTTCGGAGTCTAGGGTAGCACGGGTGTGCACACGGGATCTACCTTCGCTAGATGTGCCCCATTTCAAAGAGTTCGCAATACCTGCGGCAGGGAGAGAAGCACAATGTTAGCACGGCGATGAATTCCTCGCCTTCCTCTCCATTTCTCACCTTCCACCCTGTCGATGAAGGTCAATGTCTGCAAGAAGATCCTAGTCCTTCCTTCACCATTGCGACTTCCCAATAGCAGACTGGCGTCATTCTTGACCTTCGCCTCCTTTTTGCGCTTCTTTGTGCTGCTACCAACGGCCTCATTGAAGTATGAACTGAGGGCGAGGATAAATTCTACAAAATTATGTCCAGTCTCAAAAAACTCCCCGCTGACTACCGAAAGAATTTCTAAGGACACTTCAAAAACCCTCGCCTTCACCATTATGGCAGGGTGGGGGAATTCGATAGTCAGGGTGTTCTTCAAGATAGCCTTGGTATGTTTAAAGACAATTCTTTGGAAACGTGGCCCCATAACCGCACCCAAGCTACTCAAAAACTCAAGACGAACTAACGCCTCCATCAACTCACTTTCACTCCGAATTAGCTTTCCTGAGTAGGATTGAATCTTATTTACAAAGTCCAAACCAGAGTCGTTAGGGGGGTTCTCGTCCTGGAATCTTGCACCCCAAAAGTGACCGAAGAGGGGCGCAAATGTAAGTCTTGCGTCGATCGGCCCTTGGCCGGTGACCACTTCCCCAATCTTGCTGTACAAATCATCGTCTTCCAGGGGAACGGACGAGAGACCACAGCGCAGAACGGAGGATAAAATCCAGGCTCTTGAAGAGGGGTGGGTTGAAGACTTTAGGGCGACCCTGAGGGCGACCCCGAGGAAGTCCCGCGTCTGGCCTTTAAGCGAGACCGCGAATGTCGCGAACACCTCGGTCGCCAGCATTCTGTTGAACTTGTTGTCCCCTGCCGCAGTGTCCATAGAGAGGAGGAAGTTTTGCGTCTCTATGGGCTGCCCTTCGTAGCAATTCTTTAAGAGGCGCCTAGCGAGCATGCGGTGGATATCCTTGAAGTCCCCAAGGGCAATCGACGCGTTGCAGAATTTTGAGAGGCGGAGGGCAACCTTGACGAGCGCAAAGAGCTCTTCCCCCCTGGACTTTTCAATGTAAAAGAGGCACATTCGGATCATCCCCAAAGCGTTTTTGGGCGACACACCATCGCCAGATAGTCGGTCCGACACGAAGTCGAGCAGGTACGACGAAGGAAGGTTGTCGAGTTGGCTGAGAATTTCCTCACAGAGGCTCGAGGTGTCGGGATAGGTCAGGGTGAGGTACTCAGAAAGGAGGGCGACGTAGTCCGGGAACAGCCGCGGGTACGTCAACGTGGGGTCAACCCCGACGAGCCGCTTTGCAATTTGGAACGACGTCTTCACAAAGAATTTTTGCATTGTGGTCCAGTTGTTCGAGTTCTTGTACGTCTCCCTGGAAAGAAGGCCAGAGTTTCCGGTCGCAAGCACGGCATCGAGGAAA
>Ga0115006_10002714_pt1 | contig 11761 bp, 13 predicted proteins | sample ArcOceMetagenome_3_FD_88943 | JGI IMG/M metagenome (GOLD analysis project Ga0115006, IMG submission 88943) | Marine eukaryotic phytoplankton communities from Arctic Ocean - Arctic Ocean- Svalbard ARC20M Metagenome | ecosystem: Environmental > Aquatic > Marine > Oceanic | place: Arctic Ocean...
ATCAACCATGTGATTGTGGAGCACTCCCTAACCATCCCCAACGTCTTCACCAACCTCAAGATAAAGGGAGCTGGTGCCACAAAGCACGACAGGCTTCCCCTGAGTGATGACCAGGTGGTCACTCTAGAGACCGCCTTCTCGAGGGATGACACGGCTTGGGCCCTGTATGTCACGTTGCGTGATACTGGTGCGAGGGTCTCAGAGATATCTGGCATGAGGGTCAAAGACTGTGACCTAGGGCAACAGTGTCTTCACCTGACAGCCACCCCTTGGAGAAGCCTCAAGACCAACAACTCGGAGCGCTCTGTGCCACTCTCGTATACTGCTACCACAGCCCTAGCAAAGCTAGCTCAAGGTAAGGACCCGGAGGCACCCCTGTTTCCAAACTACGCCAAGGACCGAGGTGCTGACAGTTGTTCAGCCATGCTGATGAAGCGCCTTCGCACAGTCATCACAGACAAGAAGCTGACAATACATTCCCTACGCCACCGCATGAAGGACAAGCTGCGCAACACCGGCTGTCCTGAGGCCATCTCCCTGGCCATCCTCGGGCACAGCACCAACACAGTGGCTGCTAACTATGGCTCGGGGTTTGCGCTGGAGGTCATGCGGGAGCACTTGGAGCGGGTATGGGAGGAGTGATGGTGGAGCGGCCGAGTGGTAGGTCTGAACGGATCTTCGACCAAAGCGCCGCGAACGGCAGGAAAGAGCCCAATCTGACCGATGCTGCGGCGTGTGTGAATGTCAGCTGCCAGCATGTAATGGCCAAGCACGCTCCAGTTCATTTATCCACGTCCTTCGACCTAAAAACCTGACTTTAAACTTATCAAGACCTTCCACACCGGGCACGGGCCCTGCGCGTTATGATGCTCGGCGACCCAAGAGCCAAACGAAGAAGATTCCGCCAATAAGCCCCGTTACGATACCAATGGGGATGTCTTCTGGGGCCATCACGGTTCGTGCTGCAATATCGGCCCAAAGCAAGAAAATTGCGCCGATCAGTGCTGATGCGGGTAAGACGCGAGTGTAGTCGCCTCCAACGAGCATTCGCGCGATATGTGGGACCATGAGACCAACAAAACCGATGATACCGGAAAAGGCGACCATCACACCCGTGATAAGCGCTCCAACCACGAATACGATAAGCCGGAACCGCGCGACCGGGATGCCAAGCGTTGCTGCCGTCTCATCACCAACTGTCATGGCATTCAGGTGTGTGGTGCGGCTCATTAACCAAGCCCCACTCGCCAGGAGGATAACCAGCGGATAGACGAGCTGATCCCACTGCGCGAGACCGAGGCCGCCGAGCATCCAGAATACCACCGTGTGCGAGGCGCGCGGGTCACCCAGAAAGATGAGCCCGTTCGCACCAGCCATGATGATAAAGGAGACTGCTACACCTGCGAGAACCAACCGGTCAGCGCTGGTTGCGTCGGCTAATCTAGATACCCCAAGCACGATGGCCGCAGCCATCAGCGCACCAGCAAATGCCAAAAGTGGAACCGTCAGAAGCCCCAGAAACAAGCCAGAGTGCAATAGAGCAAAAATCGCCCCAAAAGCACCCCCAGACGAGATGCCCAGAAGGTGCGGATCAGCAAGTGGATTGCGGGTAACAGCTTGGAGTGCTGCCCCAACCAGCGCAAGACCAGCACCCACCATCATAGCAAGAAGAGCCCGCGGAAAACGGATTTCCCAAACAATCGCTTCGCGCCCTTGGCTCCACGACTGCTCAACAAAGTCTGGCCAGATTTTATTTGCCAGAACGCCCCAAACAGTGCCCGCATTAACCGGTACGGCACCAACAGACACAGCGATAGACAAGGAAATCAACAACACAATAAGCCCACCTGCCGCGAGGGCTGAGCGCCGCCCAAAAACAGGGCGGCTCATATATGTCGTGACCTCGCTCATGGCTTATTCATTCCAGAAAGCGTCTGCGAGAGTCTTGATCGCCTGAATATTGCGCGGACCGGGGGTGGCCTCCACATATTCAAGGGTGACGAACCGGTCGTTCCTGACAGCATCCAGGTCAGCGAAGGCGGGGTTCGACATCATGAATTCGCGCTTCTGTTTCGCCGTTACCTCTCCGTAGTTGACGATAACGATAACCTCGGGGTTGCGTTCGACCACTTCTTCCCAAGTCACAATACCCCAACTTTTTTCGAAGTCATCCATGACATTTACGCCTCCAGCCGCTTCGATGAGCGCAGTTGGCATGGCATAAAGTCCAGCTGTGAAGGGGGCATCTTCGCCGCTGTCATAGACGAAAACACGTAAAGGATCGTCGGTCTCGAGGCTGTCTGTGAATGATGCGAGATCGGCTTTGTAGCCGTCGATCAATGTGGTTGCGGTGTCCTCGACGCCGAAAATCGCGCCGAGATTAATGAGATCAGCATACATATCGTCGATGCTGGCCCTGCCTTTGTCCATGATGTGGGTGCAGCTCTCAGTCAATTCGTAAACCTTGATCCCGAAGGGGGCGAGGGTTTCGGGCGTGACTTCACCGCCGACCTTCATACCATAGTTCCAGCCTGCAAAGAAAAAGTCAGCTTCGGCCCCGACGAGCACCTCTTTGGATGGATACTTCGAAGAAAGCTCTGGCAGTTCCTCAACGCCAGCGCGCATCTCTTCATCGAGCGTTTTCCAACCAGAAATACCAGTATAGCCCACCATGCGGTCGGCCAACCCGAGGACCAGCATCATCTCGGTCAGGTTCACGTCGTTTGAAATTGCGCGTTCTGGTGGCGCGTCAAACGTCACCGTACGATTACAGCTTTCAACTGTGGTTTCGGCTGATGCCAACCCTGTGCTTAGGCCAAGCGAAAGTGCGCCAAGAACGATATGTCTCATCTTATTTTTCCTTTGAATTAGAGATTGAATGTCAGGTGTTTTTTGTAGCTGGGCGCAAGTTGCTCTTGCCTGGCTGTCACGCAGAAGGCCTCTGAAATCCTGCCTTCGGTGAAGACTGTTTCTGGCGGCCCAAAGCCGAGTGGAGTACCCGCTTGCAACATCAGCACATCATCGCAGACCGTGGCCGCCATGTTGAGGTCGTGCAGCGACGTCACGATTGTAAGAGGTAGGTCGCGGATCAGCGACAGCACTTCCAGCTGGTGGCGAATATCAAGATGGTTCGTTGGTTCATCCAAAATCAACAGACGCGGTTCTTGGGCCAAGGCGCGGGCGACCATGACACGCTGACGCTCCCCCCCGGACAATGTGCCAAGTTGACGGTTGGCGAAGAAACCAAGGTCCAATTGGTCCAGCGCACCTTGCACAATGGTTGCGTCTCGCGCGCCTGACGCACCGCCAAACCCTTTGCTATGAGGTGTGCGCCCTAAGGCGACAATCTCCCAGACAGTCAACGCAAAGTCAGTGGGTTGTTCTTGCAAAACTGCGGCCACGGTTTGCGCGACTTTGCGCGCTGGGATCGACCAGATATCGGCACCATCCACCTTTACAACTCCGGCTGTTGGAGCGTGGTAACGGTAGAGCAACCTGAGCAATGTGGATTTTCCAGCCCCGTTAGGCCCCACAACGCCAAGGACCCGACCGGGGGCCAAATCAAAGCTGACCAGATGGAGGATCGTGCGCTGGGTTCTGGGCACGGACCAACTTGCATTTTCGACCGAAAGGCGTGCTGCCGCATCCACGGATCCACCTTGAGCAGAGCTGTTTTGATAGGTCCGAATCGGGGCGGCATCGTTTGTGAAGTCTTTCATGGGTGTATTGCCTTCATGCTAAGGGCGCTGTGCCAAGATGTGTGACGATTTGGGAGGCGCTGCTCAAAGGCGGAAGACGCCCAAGGATATTTGCCCTTAATAGTTCAGGGCGGTCTGACCGCTCAAGGAACCCTTCTGGCGCTGTTCTATATCTTGCGACAAGTTCGAGCAGTGCGTCGACATGGTCGGACCGTTCAGGATCAAGGTCGCCGAAAACGTAGGTGAACCGTTCGTGCCCACACAAGGATGCAATGCAGGGGCGTTTACATTGGCTCATGCAGCGCACGCCGCGAAGCTTAACAATGGCTGGCGTCACTTCCACATTGCGCGCCAGAATATGTTGGGCAAGACGCACTCCACCGCGCAAACAACCCGAAGCCTCACGACCGTCGCGACAGGTTGTACAGATAGACAAGACCGGTGTTTCGTTGAGCATGAATTAATCACCCTTAGTAATGTAATGTTATCACATTGCGTTACATAATCTCAACTGTTACATGACGTCAAGCAAGTTTATTTTGGGAGATGGAGGAATGGAAAAACGGTCAATACGCATCACACACGCGGACCGAATTCTGGGCCATCTAAAGGTAGAAAACCGACCGCTTTTAACCTACGAAATATTTGGTTGGCTTCGCGCAAATAGAGTTGCGGGCATGACCACAATTTACAGAGCGCTTGAAAAACTGCGCGATGCTGACTTCACAGACAGCATTGCAGGTCTGTCTGCGCGGACAGACTTTGCCACCAATCATTCAGTCCTCGAAACCCACGGCCGATGCAGCGATTGCGGCACCGGCGTGCCAGCCCATTAAAAGGAAAGACAATGGATAAAATCGCAAAAGTACCCGTAACGGTATTAACAGGGTTCCTCGGTGCGGGAAAAACCACGCTTTTAAACCGCATCCTCACGGAGCGCCACGGCAAGAAGTATGCCGTCATCGTCAATGAATTTGGCGAAGAAGGTATCGATAACGACTTGGTCGTCGATGCGGACGAAGAAGTTTTTGAGATGAACAATGGGTGCATTTGCTGCACCGTTCGCGGCGATCTGATCCGCATTCTAAGCGGCCTCATGAAACGGGCGGACCAGCTTGACGCCATCATCGTTGAAACAACTGGACTTGCCGATCCTGCCCCAGTTGCGCAGACTTTTTTCGTTGATCAGGAAGTTGCAAGCCGCACCAAGCTTGATGCGATTGTGACGGTGGCGGACGCGGTTCATCTTGATGGCCAGCTTGGCGCGCACCACGAGGCTGAAGAACAGATCGCTTTCGCCGATGTTGTTCTGCTCAACAAGACCGATCTGGTAGAGGCCAATGGCCTTGAACGGGTCGAGGCGCGCATTCGCAAGATTAATCCATACGCCAAAATTATCCGTACCGCCCATTGTGCCGCACCGCTTGAAGAGATTGTTGGTCTGAACGCGTTTAGCCTTGATCGGGTTCTTGAGGTTGAGCCCGACTTTCTGACTTCTGATCACGACCATGAACACGACGACGCTATTACCAGCGTTTCATTTGTGTCTGACGCGCCGCTTGATCTGGAGAAGTTCCAAACCTGGTTGGGCAAACTTTTGCAAACGCACGGCCAAGATATCTTGCGCTCAAAGGGCATTCTTGACTTCGCCCTACAGGAAGATCGTTATGTCTTTCAAGGCGTGCATATGCTGATGAGTGGATCAGAAATGGGGTCTTGGCCGATCGGAAAACCACGCAATTCACGGATCGTCTTCATCGGACGAAATTTGGAAACGATGGGCCTGCGGGAGGGATTTGAAGCGTGCAAAGCAGCATAACCGTGGATCGTCCAGACCTTGTCGGTATCTCAGAAACAGAACACGAGCGCCGTGGTGTGCGTTTTGCCTTTGACGCACCGGTCACCGGGGCGGTCACTATCGGCGAAGGTGTCGCGGTAAGCTTCGGCGATGGGATGGTTTGTTTCTTCCGTCCGAATGGCGCACCTTTAGAGGTTGTGGCGCACGAAGGTGTTGTTCTTTGCATCACGGCAGACGGCGATAGCGTACTGACCGGAGGAGACGATGGGCGTTTCCTTCGTATTTCTCTTGATGGAACCGTTGAGGAGCTTGCGAATTTTGGAACCCGTTGGGTAGATTGCGTTGCAGCCAGCCACGGCCATTTTGCTTGCTCATCAGGTCGCGAAGCACATGTTTGGATGTCTGGACAAACCAAAGTAACAGTCTTTGAACATGCCAGCACTGTCGGTGGCTTGGCCTTTGATCCAAAAGGAAAACGCTTAGCTGCGACCCACTACGGAGGAGCGACAATTTGGGACCGCGGCGACCGGCGCTGGAAATCGGTAAAGCTGTTTTGGAAAGGCTTTCATGGCGATACCTGCTTTAGCCCAGATGGCAAGTATCTGGTTACGGCCATGCAAGAAAACGCACTGCATGCATGGCGACTGCGGGACAAAGGTGACTTCGCTATGCCAGGATATTCCGCAAAGATCAAAAGCCTGGCCTGGGTGGACGACACCCCGCATTTGGTCACATCCGGTGCGGATGAAGCGATCGCTTGGCCCTTCGATGGGAAGGATGGCCCCCTTGGACGCAAACCAGTTTGTGTCGCGTACAACAACGACCAACTTATAACATGTGTGCATGCCTTGCCTGAGGAAAGAGCGGTCTTTGCAGGATTTAGCGATGGCTCGGTTCAATTGGCAGAACTCAACGAAACAAAGACGCCCTTAGCCATCTCAGGTTCAACCGGTTCAGAGGTGACTGCCATCGCGTTATCAACCACTTCATCCCATCTCCTAATTGGCGACGCGAGCGGGAATGTGCTGTGGGCAACGCTTTGGGCAGGAGCCACAAATGCTTAGGAGTCGACGATGAAGACGCATCTTGGCGGAATTTCAATTAAACCATCCAATTTGGAACACTGCGAGAATACCAAGACCGCAGGTTTTTGCCCCTAATAGGGCCGCCCAACATTGATGGGGCCTCGTCGATGCGGACATTGGAGCAACCGCAGCGAAATGACGCTTTGTCCCGCGTTGTGTGAATTCATGCACGGTGCGGCGAAAGTCCGTTGTCCGCCATTTCCACCTCGGGCACAGCACAAACACAGTGGCTGCTAACTATGGCTCGGGGTATGCGCTGGAGGTCATGCGGGAAGCGTTGTTGAGGGTCTCTGAGCAGTGATGGTGGAGTGGCCGAGTAGTGAGTCTGAGCCGACCTTCGACCAAAGCGCCGCGAACGGCAGGAAAGAGCCCAATCTGACCGATGCTGCAATGGTCACGAATGGCGACTTTCACGGCATCCTCTGAGAATTGTGCTTGGTCTATGATCCTTGTGAGGGTCCGTTAGGCGTCATTGCGACCAGACCCAATGCGTGACTTTTTTATGATGAATTTTTTAATCACCGAGAGATCGTTTTCCAAAACGTTTAAAACCTCCGCGTTGTCGGCTCGTTGCACTGCCCATTGCGGAACCTCGACCAACTGGCCCGTCGCTTTTTCCACGGTGTCAGGGAATTTGGCGGGGTGGGCGGTTGCAAGGATCACCATTGGCACAGTTCCCATAACCATCTGCTCTGCCACGCGAACTGCTACGGCTGTATGCGGATCAGCCAAGTAACCCAAACGCGTGTAGACCTGCGCCATCGTCTCAAGCGTTTGCGCTTGATTGGCCGTGCCTGCACCAAATAGGTCTGCGATGTAGGTGCGCACGTGGTCTGGCAATGTGTAGCTGCCGCTTGTTTTCAAATCTGCCATCAAGTTGCGAACAACCTGCGCGTCACGTCCTGTGGCCTCGAACAAAAGGCGTTCAAAATTGGAAGAAATCTGGATGTCCATTGACGGCGTGATTGTCACTTCGACATCTGACAACGTATAATCGCCAGTGGACAATGCCCGACTAAGGATATCGTTTTCGTTCGTCGCAATCACCAGACGGTCGATCCCCAAACCCATCTGTTTTGCCACGAAGCCCGCAAAGATATCGCCGAAATTTCCAGTTGGGACAGTGAATGCGATGTCTCGATCTGGCGCGCCTAAGGCCACAGCGGCGGTGAAGTAATACACAGTCTGCGCCATCACGCGGCCCCAGTTGATCGAGTTGACCGCCGACAGCTGCACGCCATCCCGAAACGCAGGGTCATTAAACATTGCCTTGACCATGCTTTGGCAATCATCAAATGATCCGTCGATAGCAATTGCATGGGCATTGGCCGCGCCTATGGTCGTCATTTGTTTGCGCTGAACATCCGACACTTTGCCCTCGGGAAAAATGAAGAATGTGTCGATGCCGTCGCAGGTCTGAAAGGCTTCGAGAGCCGCGCCACCGGTATCACCTGAGGTTGCACCAACGATTGTCAGGCGACGCCCTTGCTCGGTCAGGATGTGATCCATAAGTCGCGCTAAAATCTGCATGGCGACGTCTTTGAACGCCAGTGTCGGTCCATAAAAAACCTCTAGCACCCAGTTATTCGCACCCATTTGCACCAGTGGGACCACGGCAGGATGATGGAATGTGGCGTATGCCTCGTCGATCATGGCGCGCAAGGGGGCGTCGTCAATCTCGCCGTCCACGAAGGCTTTGATGACGTGAAACGCAACGTCGCAATACCCCATTCCCTTGAAGGAGCGGATTTTTTCGGCACTAAAATGCGGCCATTCGCGCGGGACATAAAGCCCGCCATCCTCGGCCAGCCCAACAAGCAGGGCTTCTTTGAACGTCAGTGTTGGCGCTGTGCCGCGTGTGCTAATATAATCCATAGTGTTGATCGTCCTTGCGTGTCTGCTTTAGGTCCAGTCGAGAACCACTTTACCGCTTGAGCCTGCTTTCATCGTCTCAAATCCGGTTTTGAAATCATCACGGTGGAAACGGTGCGTGATCACCTTGCTGACGTCCAACCCGTTTTGCAGCATGACGATCATCTTGTACCACGTCTCGAATATCTCGCGGCCATAGACGCCCTTGAGCGTGATTGCTTTGAAAACAATGCGCGACCAATCAACAGGTGACTTCCCCGGAGGAATCCCCAAAAGCGCGATCCGTCCACCCATCACCATCGCCTCGACCATCTGATCAAGAGCTGCTTGGTTACCCGACATTTCCAGACCGACATCGAACCCTTGGCGCATTTTGAGGCCCGCTGTGACGTCATTGAGGTCTTCTGTTAGAACATTCACAGGCACCACATCGGCCACCTGCGTGGCAAGCGCCAACCGGTCCGCGTTAATATCCGTTATGACAACATTGCGCGCACCCGCATGGCGGGCCACGGCGGCGGCCATGATCCCGATGGGTCCGGCCCCCGTGACCAACACGTCCTCGCCCAATAGATCAAACGACAAAGCGGTGTGAACGGCATTGCCAAGCGGATCAAGGATAGCACCTATATCATCGCTGATGTCGTCCGGCAAAGGGACAACGTTAAAAGCGGGTAGGCGCAAGTATTGCGCAAATGCTCCTTGCTCATTGACGCCAATGCCACGGGTGTCGGGATCAAGGTGGAACTTTCCCGCACGCGATTGGCGGCTTTCTTTGCCGATCAAATGCCCTTCGCCAGAACATCGCTGCCCATGTGTTAGGTCCGTCACATTTTTACCCAGCTCGACAATTTTGCCTGCGAATTCATGTCCTGTAATCAGATGTAGCGGGACTGTTTTTTGCGCCCACTCATCCCAATTCCAGATGTGAATATCAGTGCCGCAGATGCCAGTTTTGTTAACCTTGATAAGCACGTCGTCCGGCCCAATTTCAGGCACCGGTACTTGCTGCATCCAAAGCCCTTCTTCGGGTTTTGTCTTCGCCAATGCTTTCATCAGGTTGCTCACGTCAAAGCCCCCGTCGCGCGTCCTGCTTGCTCGAACGCGTCTAGTGCAAAATCGAGGTCATCGCGGGTCAATGTGCTGCTCATCTGGGTGCGTATCCGCGCTTGGCCTTTGGGAACCACTGGGTAAAAGAAACCAGCAACATAGACACCGTTCTTGTTCAAATGTTCGGCCATGCTTTGAGCATGCTTTGCGTCACCTAGCATCACTGGAATGATCGGGTGTTCACCGGGTTGCACTGTGAACCCAAGCTTTGTCAGCCCGTCACGCCAGTAGCGTGCGTTCTCAAATAATTTAGAACGTAACGCGTCCCCCGCCTCTACAATTTCTAAGGCTTTGATACCCGCTGCGACAATTGACGGCGGCAACGAGTTGGAGAAAAGATAGGGGCGCGCGCGTTGACGCAACAGATCAATGACCGCCTGCGGCCCTGCAATATATCCACCCAACGCACCACCAAGGGCCTTGCCAAGTGTGCCCGTCAGAATGTCGACATCCACTCCGAAATGCGACGGTGTGCCTGAGCCATTGGGCCCCATGAAACCCGTCGCGTGGCAATCGTCGACCACCACCAAGGCGTTGTATTTCTCGCCGAGCGCAACAATCTCGGGCAATTTTGCAAGGTAGCCGTCCATGGAGAAAACGCCGTCCGTTGCGATCATGATAAACCGTGCGCCGTCGCGTTGAGCCTGTTGCAGCTGTGCCTCTAGATCGGCCATGTCGGAATTGGCGTAGCGATACCGTTTTGCTTTGCACAACCGAATGCCATCAATGATCGACGCATGGTTCAAACTATCCGATATGATCGCGTCGTCAGGACCAAGCAGGGGTTCAAACAACCCGCCGTTGGCATCAAAACAGGCTGCGAAAAGGATCGCATCGTCCTTCCCAAGATAATTCGCCAACTTCGTTTCCAAGGTGCGATGGATATCTTGCGCGCCACAAATAAAGCGGACCGATGCCATGCCAAACCCATGGCTGTCCATCGCCTCCTTGGCCGCCGCAATCAGTCGTGCGTCATCTGCCAGCCCTAGGTAGTTATTGGCGCAAAGGTTGATCATGCGCACAGGCACCCTGCCACCGTCGTCCACCATGATGCTGCCACCTTGCGGCGACGTGATGCTGCGCTCTCGTTTGAGCAACCCATCAGCTTCGATGTCGTCCAGCGTGTTTTTGATATGGTCGAGGAATCGAATTGTCATGCGTAGCCTCCTATTTAACGGATTTATATCCGTCAAATAGGTCACATGTCAATATAGTGGATTAAATCCGTAATGTGGGATTTTATGCATTTTTCACGACTAAGATCGCGCGGGCCTTTTCCGGTGCCCGGATTGCGTGATCCTTATCGGCAACATACCGAACGGTATCACCCACCCCCACGCTTTCACGGACATCATTTGATGTAATCTCCAGCGCCCCCTCAAGCACAGTTATGGCTTCCACACAGCCAGTTTTGTGCGCAGAGCTGTCGAGGCAAGCGCCTTGTTCAAAGTGAATGTCATAGATCTCAGTACCACCGACATCGTCTGGTGCGCTGAGAATACGGATAAGACAATGCGCGGATTTATTATGAATAACAGGCGTATTTTGATCTCGCACAACGTCCAAGATTGGGCCCTGTTGACCATCCTGCACATCAAGCAATTCTGCGAAGTCAACATTCAAGGCCCGTGTGAGGTTCCAAAGACTGGCTACCGTCGGGCTAGATTCGCCACGCTCAATTTGGGACAGCATTGAACGTGACACGCCAGACAATTTGGCCAGAGCATCAAGGCTCAATCCTTTGCCCGTCCGTTCCGCCTTCAATCGAGTCGCAAGGCGTAGCGCAATTTCTGGTTTTGAAGACACGTGATTACACCTTTTGTTTCGCTGTCTCATTGGACTCTGTGGTGGGTCTATTTAATCCGGTAGTCAAGCATATGCGCGTTTGCATCCACTCCGACAGCGTGCTGCCAGCAAATATCCACTGAATGCCAACGCCTCAAACTCTTGTTATAGTGGCAGAAGGGCCCCGTGTCGCAAATTTAGACAGTTCAGAGATGGCTTCGCAGAAAAGCGGAGCACATCAGCTATGGCGCAGTGACGTAGCGAAGCACCAAAACCAGTCGTTGGTCCAGCCGCAGCGAATGTCTCAAAAGTCCGCGTTGTGTAAATTCATGCACGGTACGGCGAAAGTCCGTTGTCCGCCATTTCCACCTCGGCAATAGCACCAACACAGTGGCTTCCAACTATGGCTCAGG
>Ga0115006_10002716_pt1 | contig 11760 bp, 11 predicted proteins | sample ArcOceMetagenome_3_FD_88943 | JGI IMG/M metagenome (GOLD analysis project Ga0115006, IMG submission 88943) | Marine eukaryotic phytoplankton communities from Arctic Ocean - Arctic Ocean- Svalbard ARC20M Metagenome | ecosystem: Environmental > Aquatic > Marine > Oceanic | place: Arctic Ocean...
CTGGCGAGACCCGTATCCTTAGATTGATTGGGGATTGCGCTGGCATCATGCACGGCCGTGACGCACGCATCGTCCGTCAGCTCACTGAGCTTCTCCCTGGTGTCATTGCGGAGCTAGACCGCCGCAGATCTGATCACGATGCCAACATCAGCTCTGCATAGAGCATCAATGAATCCAGAAACGCCGAATCCAGCAGCAAAACAAGCGACAGCGATTAGAATCCTCTACGGGGCATCGGCACAACCATCCGGGGGAGGGTCTTGAAATACATACACATACATCTATAACATTATATTTATAAAGATGTCTACATCTTGCACAAATTGTAGGATACATCTCCGATTTTAAGCTCAATCGCTCTCCCCCCGGCGTCCAAAGAAGCAGGTGGAGTCTAAAGATCGTCGAGTGCTGCGATGCCAGGGAGAATCTTTCCTTCCAGCAGCTCCAGAGACGCTCCGCCGCCCGTACTGACAAATGTAACTTTATCCTCCATGTCCCACTTGGCGGCAGCCGTTGCACTGTCTCCGCCTCCGATGATGCCCTTTCCACCAGACTGGGCGAGCTCGGCAACTGCTCCGAGTAGAGATTCCGTACCCTTTGAAAAGTTGTCGAACTCGAACACGCCAGCCGGGCCATTCCACACCACCGTTTTGCTTGCCATGACCTGTTTTGGGATAACGAGATGCGAATGGATGTTTTGTGTATTGATAAGTTATGAAATACGATCGTACAAAAGGATATGCATGTGTGAGTGAATAAGACATGTGCAACTCTACTCGACCAACCAATCAGCTGCGAACCAGATATTAAATGAGTAGATCTTCAACGTATACAGGTCACTCACCTGCTCACGAAATAGTTTCATACTTTCTGGGCCGCAATCCATTCCCTCCCATCCATCGGGGATGCCTTCCTCTTGGGTGACAAGCTTTGTTTCCTGGTCGTTGCAAAAATCCTGGCCGCAGAGCCAATCGCAGGGGAAAACAAGCTTGCAGCCCTTGGCCTTGGCCTGCTCGACAAGCGTTGGCGCCAGCTCTGCTCCCTTCTTATCGTACAAAGACTTGCCAATACTCATACCGCTACATTCTTTCAGAAAGGTGTAGGCCATGCCTCCGCAGATGATGATGGCATCGCTCTGTTTGATGAGATTCTCAATGACAAGAACCTTGTCGCTAATTTTGGCTCCACCGACAATGGCTGTTAGAGGACGCTCGACGCTCTCTCCAATTACTTGAGAGAAAGCCGTGAGCTCCTTCCCAACCAGTAATCCAGCAACGCAGGGCATTTTGCCCTGCATTCCCACCATTGAACTGTGTGCGCGGTGGGCAGTACCAAACGCATCGCAAACGTAGATGTCGCCGAGCTGAGATAGGGAGGAGCGGAAGGTAGCAATCTCTCCCTCGGACGGCTTGAACTTGGTACCATCCTTGCGCACGCCCTTGCCTTCTTCCTCGGCGTGGAACCGAACATTCTCCAGAAGGATGATCGACCCATGCGGCGGGTTGGAACATGCGTCCTCCACGATGATGCCGGTGCATCCGTGAAGGAACTTCACTTCCTTGCCCATGAGCTCCCCCAACCTCTTGGCGACGGGCTCGAGGGTAAACTTCTTGGTCGGCATCCCATTGGGGCGGCCAAGATGAGACATGAGAACGACGGCCCTGGCGCCCATATCGAGCGCCTTTTGGATGGACGGAATCGCCCCCTCGATGCGCTGGTTGTTGGTAATGTTGCCTTCCTTGTCGAAGGGCACGTTGAAATCCACTCTCATAAGGACCCGCTTGTCCTTCACGTCAATGTCGGCGAGAGTCTTCTTCTTTAAACTCATGCTGGTACCACCGCCAGAAGCAGCGGCAGAGGTCGCGGTGTTATCACCTTCGCCGGCCGCCTCGTAATCCTCGTAATCGTCGAGAGCAACAACCCCGGGAAGCTGCTTCCCCTCGAGCAATTCCAGCGAGGCTCCTCCGCCGGTACTGATGTGCGACATATCGCCGGCACGTCCCGACTGCTCGGTGGCAGCGACGGAGTCGCCGCCGCCAATGATGGTGATGGCACCGGATTCCTGGGTCAGGTCGGCAAGGATGTCGATAATGCCGAACGTCCCCTTGCTGAAGGGCTCCATCTCGAAGACCCCGAGCGGTCCGTTCATGATCACCGTCCTGCAGTCCGCCAGGAATTCCTTCTGCTCGGCCGTCGACTGGGGCCCATTGTCGAGGCCCATCCACCCGTCGGGGATGGCATCGGCGGCGACGACCTGGGTGCTGGCATCGGCCGCGAAGGCATCGGCCACGACAATGTCGGACGGGAGAAGGATGGTCTTGCCCAGGGCCTCGGCCTTGTCCAGGACGGCCCTGGCGGTGTCGACAAAGTCCTCCTCGACGAGGGAGGTGCCGACATTGAGGCCCTGGGCCCGGAGGAAGGTGAAGACCATGCCGCCGCCGATGACGACCTTGTCGCACTTGTCCAGGAGGGCCTCCAGGACGGTGATCTTGGACGACACCTTGGACCCGCCGACGATGGCGGCCATGGGCCGCTCGCCGCCCTCGATGGCCCCGTCGAGATATTCCAGCTCCTTGGCCAGGAGGAGGCCCGACACGGCCGGCCGCAGGAGTCTGGCGACGCCCTCCGTGGAGGCGTGGGCCCGGTGGGCCGTCCCGAAGGCGTCGTTGACGTACAGATCGAACGGGGCGGCCAGCCGCTCCACGAAGGCCTCCTCGTTCTTCGTCTCCTCCTCCCCGTGGAAGCGGGTGTTCTCGAGCAGGAGGACGTCTCCCTCCCCGGCGGCGCCGATCAGGGCCTTAACCTCGGCGCCGACGCAGTCCGGCGCGAGCTTTACTTCTTTCCTCAGCAGCTCGCCCATCCGGAGGGCGCAGGGGTGGAGGGAGAACTTGGCCCTGTCCTCCGGCCCGTCCTTGGGCCGGCCCAGGTGGGAGCACACGGCCACGGCGGCGCCCCGGGAGACCAGATACTCAATCGTTGGCATCGAGCGGCGGATGCGCGTATCGTCGGTGATGATCTTGCCCTGTTCCGTGCAAGATAGAGAGAGAGAGAGAGAGATACGTAATATATTATATTGATGATGAAGATGAGTATGATATGGCAAGGATAGGCCAGGCATACATACTAGTATATATGTACGCATGCCAAGGCAAGTCAAGTAAGTGGAAAGAGGGCAAAGTAGAAAAGTAGGCACATCTTGTGTTGCAAATGCCTCATGATGTGTTGTGCTCGATTCGATTCAGCCCAGCGCCCAGCAAAGGCCAAGTAAGTCAACAGCACATAACCAAACAAGTATCAATATGCCAATGAGATGGATGGACTCATCGTTTCGCCGACGATTTGGTGGCCCAACGTGTTTGATGTTGATGTTGATGTTCCGTCACTCCAAAAGATTCGATCATTCTTTTGGCGATCCAAAGTAAGATACGCCAAGGCGGCGAACAAAAAAATGGTGGCGAAAACTCACGTCCAGGGGAACGTTCAGGTCGGCGCGGACCAGGACCTTCTTGCCCTTGAGGTCGGCATCGGCCAGATCGGCCACGGTCTTCTTGCGGGTCGGCATGGCTGGTACAGTAGGCAGGTTCCGATTCCAGGCAGCAAGCAAGGTTGAAAAATGAGGCGTCATTGATCATCGATCATTTTAAAAGATACGAGACGCAACATACATGCACCGGTCACTGTACTGCGAAAATCGATGCCGTACGTACGCATACGTGTACATAACCGAAGGTGCGGTCGTGCGGTCCACCGAATGAACGAAGATACATCATGTACATCGAGAAGGCAACGGTAGCATACCAGTTATTCACTGCTGCTTTCCCTCTGTTCTTTTCTTTCTGCCCGTGATCCGCGCTCTCTGTTCTTCCGCTGGTCTCGCAAAAGGAGCTCGACCTGCCTGTTAGAGTTCGCCGCTTCTGCCTCTCCCCGCCGACACACACTGTTCTCAACTTGAGAAAGCTGACGGCCGACTTGACTTGACTTGCGCACTTGTGCTCGACGTGCGGCGCGGCCAGCCCGCAAACACACGCTTAAATATAAAAGGAATACTCGAGCGAGGGGTACAAAGCCGCTGATATGATGAGCATTCCCATGGGAGGCGATCACGAAATAAGTTTGGGCGGTGGCCGTGGGCCCGACGTGTCGCCGGGTCCAATATCAAACAACGAAGCAAGCGGTTGCTCGGCGTCGACGGTGAGCGAACTTTCCAGCAGAATGGAGGGTAGTGAGTCGATGGGACCAGCTCTCGCAGCGGCTATTGATGTCGCTGAGCAAAATGGACCCCTTCATCATTCTGACCATGGTACCTGCTGTCACGAGCGCCTGGATCGGAGCTGTCAGAGTAGGGAAGGTGATCCGAAGACGTCCACAGAAACAGAAACTGGAAAGATAATAAATGGCAGCGATTCCAACGATGCCAGAGGTGGCAACAGGCGGATACGGCAGGGTGCACGGAAGATCCCGCCCCATTCCGGGGTCCGCTTAAAGTTCATCGTGGAGAGTCTGCGGATGGAAATGATTCACCTTCAGCAGCAGAATGCCAAGCTCCGGCGGATCGTGGCCATGCGGCTTCCGGATCGGAGCGATGACATATTCGACGCCTGTTGCAGTGTATCGGCGTCCAGGGCCGTGGCTGCGCGGAAAAGCTTTGTGAAGAAGATGGCCGAGGAGTTGGCCAACCTCGGCTTCGGTGATGATGACGATGATGACGATGATGAGGAGGAGGGCATTCACGTAATGTAGGAGAAGATGCATGCAAATGAAGGGGGGAGAAGATCCAACAGAAGATAGAACCTGATTGATTCGATAGTCTATTGGAGCAAGGGCCGGCCACGAAATATTGTGTTTATGTATGTACATAAATAATTTGAAAAGGGGTGGCTTATTATTACAGCAAAATGAAATGAATTCCCTTCGCTTTGGGAGAAGAATTATTATGCCCATGACTACTAAATTTATTCATATCTTGACGACATTCTAGCTAGACGTAACACCCGAACATGGTGTTGTGGTCAAATAGAAGAATCAGATCAAGACAGTGATAATGATGACAATGCAGGTGTCTCCCTCAAGGCCGACTTGATCGCGTTGTCCACAATGATGCGGTCTGAAATGAACTCCGTGACTGCCCCTTCCTTCTTGGAAAGGCCCCGAGATTTCTTGGCCAGGATCTTGGCAATATCGCCAAATGACATAATGACCGAAAGAGCGAAGTGCACCATTGCAGCAAGCCAGCGAGAAGAGTGTCAAGGCAAGGAAACGCCTGATCGGATATACCGAATAGTTGCGAGGCCAGTTATTTGGTGTAGGACGAGAAAAAAGACGATGGCACCGACAAACCTGCCTCGTCCTCGCTGCTGGATGGGAAAAAAAACGACGATTGAATGTCTTCGGCATCGATTGCTATTATTCTCCAAGATGCTCCTGAAATATCCTACATGTCGTATTCCGCTCTGTGTTCTCCGATCTTCTTCAAGTGTATGATGCACTGATCACGATGATGGCTCTTCATTTCAGCTCTAGAATGATACATGGCTTGAAGGGTCTCAGCAAGGTCGGCATGGCGGAGACAACCGTCCTCAAAGCATACAATTAGACCGTCCATGGACTTCCTGTGTCCTCCTGATGCAGACAGTCGAAAGTGACCCATCTTCTTGTTCTCGTCTTCTACTCCGCACCCAAGATTGTGCCGCGCAAGAATGCCGCCTCCTTCCGCAGCTTTCTCGTAGTATTTGCGACCTTCTTCCTCGTTCTGATCAAGTCCCATCTTGCCACTAGTGAGCAAGTATCCGAGATGAAACTGAGCAGTAGGACAGCCAAGATCGGCAGACTCGCGAAGAAGGTCAATGCACTTGCCCTGATCCTTTGAAAGCCTAAGTTCCCCATGCCATGATGCAGTGCCATATTGCACATAGCATCTGGATCCTTGAGCTCGACTCTCTTGCGTAGCTGCGCCAGTGTCTCTTCGTCGGATTCCGGCACCGCAGTTCTACAGAAAGCACACGCGCGTGACATTCGAGGCTGCTTCCTCTGGACTCGTTTGATATTTACTTTTTCGGTCTGAATTCGGTGCTGATAATCGCAAGCTTCGCAGATAGTCTTGCCACAGCAAGCGGTGTACGAATGTAAGCCATCATCAATTGGCAACGCTTGCATACAGATTGAGCATTCCTCCCGAGGAGGCACTTTCCCAAGAGGGCCGATATCCTTTTCCGTACCGAGATCGAGCTTGCCTCCTCGTTTGTCAAGCTCCTTCTTGATAAGCCGGCACTCCTTCTTATGCTCCTTCCAGTGTTTGTTCTGACAATCCTTGTCGCAATACCACACGCACTTGCAGGCCCTGCACTTTTTGAGGGTATGTGTATCACCTTCCTTCCCGCACGCCGAACACAGCAACTTGGTGGCGGGGGTGGTCTCAACCTTCTCCTCGGCGTCCTCGTTCTTCTCGGGTTCAGCATCATCCTTTCCTTCCACAGATTCGCCGATCGACATGGAACCGAGCTGGTGAGCAGCCGAAGATGGTGGCATGGCTGTCCTGTCTGCGCTCACTCGCCAAGCAGCAAGCGCCCGAGCCGAGCGAGTCGGTATGCATACGCAGCGCGGATGCTGCGCATCTCTGTTTTGAGCACATGATGTGCTTGAAAATGACGTACAGACGAACAGACGCCATTTCATGAAATGAATTCCCTGACTGGTAAATATATTACAAATCAGCAAAACAATCGAAAATAACATCCTCGCGAGTATGGTACCATACAAGCGAGCCCACATTCCCATCTAGTTGTATGCTAAGCTAGTTTGTGCCTAAATATGTTGGTATCGTTATTATCGGTCCCGTACTCCAACAGGACGCTGGTGCTGGAATTGAATCCCTGAACGCTAAGCCCGGACTTGTTGCTGGCGTTGAGTGAGTGCATCGAGCTGGGCCCGGACCTGCTTGGCCAGCACCTTTCCAAGCTTGACGCCTCACTGATCGAACGGGTTGAGGCCGCCCCAGATGAATCCTTGTATGACATGGTATCCTCGGGCTTGACGAGCTGAGCCATCCCCCGCTGTCCGTCGATCGAAGCCAGATGGACAACTGTCATCATAACTCCGACGACAACGACACTCCACCGTGGTCCTTGCCAAAGGCGCCGCCACAGTGTTCCGTGCCGTACCGCGCATTCATCAAGGGCTGGTAGTACACCCAAAGGTAGACCGCAAAGGCGATGATGCCGACCATGAGTACCGTCGTGCCTACCTGTAATCGTGCACTTGCTCCTGCTCCTGCTCTTACATTTGCTGCACCGCCACCACCGCCGCTGTCGCCACACAAGCAGAAGTAGCCCCGGAGCTTCCACACGTGCAAAAAGAGCAGGAGCAGTCCGGCGATCTCCCTCCCTTCCTCGTATTCCAATATGGACCAGGCCAGCGCCCGCGGCGGCTGGCGCAGGTCCAGCCGGGGGAGGAGGCCGACCGCCCCTATGCGCCCCGCGACCAGCGCCGTCCCCGCGGCGAAGACCGTCGCGATCCGCCGGCATATTGCGCTCCCCGCGCTCCGCCTGCCGCCGCCCCCGCCGGCGTCGAAGAAGTGCTGCCCCGCCGAGTGGTGCAGGACGAACAAGGCGTTGAGGGCGCAGCCGCCGGTGACGTAGCCTGCCACCCACGGGATCGGGTCGGGATCATTCAGCTGGGCCGCGGCGCAGGCCGCGAAGAACGCCGCCGACAGGGCGCAGTACGCGTAGGCGCCGACCACATTAGCAGCGGCGGCAGCGGCGGCGTCGGCTGGTGCCATCGTATCTTGGAAAGGATGCCGAGTAAATCAATAGTATGATACGAGCTCACATCACATGAACACATGAAGGAGTGCAGAATTCCTACTTAATAGCAAAGTCATGTCACGCTGACGCAGAACGCGTCTTTCCGTCATCGGTCATATGCCGTATGTCCGAGCTGCAGAGTTTTTTTGTTACCACAACCAACACCAACAGCGCAGCAATGGCCACCCACGTGCGGATCAAGCTGCAGCAGAAGCTGATGCAAAAGCGGCCCAAGCTCAACATGCAGCTAGTCGAGGCCGCCAAGAAGACCAAGTGGAACATATACAAAGGCGACACGGTCCAGGTCGTCGCGCGGAGGCATTCGGAATTCGGCAAGCAGGGCCGCGTCCTGGCCGTCGAGCGGTCGGCCGACACCGTCGTCGTCACCGGGGTCAACGTCGGTCCCGTGACCGTGCCCGCCGACGAGGCCAAGAACGCCCCGGAGCGGACGCTCGACCTGCCCCGCGCCCTGCACTACTCCAACGTCAACCTCGTCGATCCCGTCACCGGCAGGCCCACCCGCATCCACCGGCAGGTGCTGGAGGACGGGACCAAGGTCCGCGTCGCCAAGCGCAGCGGGGCGATCATCCCCCGGCCGGAGCGGGAGCCGTACGAGAAGAACGTGCGGGAGCCGACCGGGAGCTGCACGACGGAGTCCGATGGGGTGTGGGACGTCACCTACGACGGGAACGCCGAGATGCCCCCGTGGGAGCGGTACGAGCACATGATGACGGAGGTGGGCGGACGTGCCGAGGATAATCTGACCAGATGAAGGTACCGACCAGTACACGTAGGTGGGATGTCCCGTCGTAGAGCCTCAGATGTGCCATGAGGTGGCTGAGATTCAGTGCCCTTTCTGAAGAATAAGATAACTTGCGTTCGTTCCTGACCTTCGACTTGATGTCTCATGTCACCGCAGAACTTGTATAACGATGGTCGTCTAACTTCTACTACGTAGTATTAGCGGCATCCTTTCGCTGATTTGTAATAAACGCTCATCAGTCCAACATATTCCATCTGATCTAGATCTATATCCGCCCAGTGAAGTAAATTATGCAACAGAATTCCAGATAAGTCATACAAATTCTCCATTCGAGTTGAGTCTTGACGTGGAAGATGTAGCAAGCGCCACCTAACCTATACGGTAGTCTACTACCGGTACGTAGCAGCATTCTTTTGCTGATTTATGATATATCTTTTGGAGCTAGATTATTTATTCTATCTACTGTATCTGTCTACTGGGAATCTATGATAAGTCTGGAATGTATAAATGAATAATGAGCGCCCTGCTTCGAGTGAGCCTGTCCAACATCTTCCTTTATGCGATGACATCAGTGTCTACAGCATTCACCTCGATAACATGCAACTGCCTGTGTCCTTCTACCCACCCAGGGATAAGCAACTTGTTGCCCTTTCGATTCCATCTCGGTGCTGCGTCGATCCTCAATTCGCCATTTGCATCTGGTGATTCGTTGGATTTGCATAATTGCGATACGTTAGTAAACATGCATAATATTCACATGAAGACATGAGGTTTTGCAAACGGGGGAGAGAAGGAAATAACTTACAAGGGCCTCGTTCGAGAGGGACGCTCTTGACCTGCATTCCGTCGGTTAGGCGAACAATGTGGTAAAAGAGCTGATTCTCTTCTTCCCAGCCATTCACAAACATTGTCGAATCGGTGGAAAGAGCCAGATCTCCCCTTGGGTCATCAAAGCGTCCGAGGGCAGTCTCCGTCTCATCCGAAGTAATGTTGTGGAAAACAATGCCTCTCCCGCTCTTGCCGAAAATGAGATCCTCGGTTGCCCATTCTATATATATAGCAACGCATATCAAGTATAGTGATTGAGAGAAGGGCAAAACGTTAGCACATATCCCATACCATACGTGGTCCAATAAGAAACGATCACTGCATTGGGTGACTCACCAGGATGACCGCCGATATACTTGACTCGCTTCAGTAAGCTCCCGTCACTGTTCGCGACAAAGGCTTGATTCACAGCTTGCTCTTTGCCTTTATACCGCCCTCGAACAAAGAAATAAATCTTGGAGCAGCCCCTGGAACAGAGGGAATGGTTGATGTACAGTTCTGCCTCGCCAGCAGGAAAGTCGTCCTTGTCATCAAAGTGACTGGCAATGTCCGCATACGAAATGATGAGCTCCTTGCGGCCCGATGCAATGTCGACCTTCCAGATTCCATCATCGCCGGGTCTTGTGGAATTTACGGTCCAGTCGAATAGATCTTTATATCCAGTGACAGGCCTAAGTCTGGCCATGCGCGCATAATTGAGCGCAAAGAAGAATCCGCCCTCGGGACAAACGCCGCCATTTGCCACGGGAAAATCATCGAACCGATATTCCCTCACGCGTGTTCGCGTGGCAACATCGAATAGAACCGTAAAGACTTGGTTAGTGCGCGGATCCCGGTCGTTGAAAAAGAACTGACTGTTGGGCGAATGAGGATTCCAGAACAGCATGGATCCCTGCTGAAGATTCCACCCCCGGGTCTCGTCGCAATATTCCGTAATGTATCCGTCATCATTGGTGTTGATGAGAATAATGCGAGCTGCCTCGTGCGCCAGAGGAAGGTGATCATGGAATGAGCTTTCTAAAGCAACAATGTATTTCTCGTTCTTTGACCATGGGATCGTTAGAGACTGGGGGAGAGTCGAATGCATCAGCGATTCCGGTAGAGAGGATGTATTGTTGTAGATAAATTGATGAGATGCGCTTGAGATATATTATACTTCCACGATCAGAGAAAAATAAATGCGATTGTAATGCAACGTACCTGTCCGATGTATCCGAACAGCGTGTGAGCGCCAAACGTTATCTGCTTCATGGACAGCTGGAGCTTGTCGACATCACCAAAACCTTTAGCCGTGATGTTTCGAGCTGTTTTCTCCACATGGGCTCTGTTGATCGCAACAGCGGCGCTGTCCCGGGTGGGCGAGGCCGACGCAACGGCATTTGCCTTTGTGGGACGCAGCGTTGGCTGGGAGGGTAGGATGGATGTTGACATGTTGTCATCAATCAATTGTGGGGACATGCCAGCATCATTGTTTGCCTGGGCACTGTTGTTGTCAGCAACAATTCCAGCCGAAATGGCCCCAACGACCATTACAAGTCCCGAGACAACGAGCAGGAGAGATTTGGCGCAGACACTCATTTTTCGCCCGCCGGCATCCACATACCCTCCAAAGGCCCACGGATCAGATGACACGGGAGCCGAGTCACGCTGCGTATCCTGGCTATCCGTATCATCCTCTTTTGTTTCGTTTGTCTCGGATTTGTAAACTGCACAAATAGCAAATGTGTTGGTGGGGGCGGTTATACCAGGTCCTGTTGACGACGCAGTCATTATCGTTATCTGTTCCATTCTGCAGTAAGGAAGATACAAGATACGATATCTGCACTGCGCAGATAGAAAAGATGGTGCACCTGGCAGATAACGACTACTACGTACATGTAGTAGCTACGTAGAAGAGTAAACGGAGCTACGGAGACAGACATGTAAACCTCGGTCTCTCGCCGCAATGGCTTAACGGCCAAAAATTGCCAACGACCAACGACGCGACGTTTGCTTGCCGAACTACCACCAACAAGCTTCCACGTGTAGGTCTACAAAGAGGGCCCACAAAAGTCACAAAAGATCAATAAAAGTCAAAGTAGCCTTTCACTTTTCATGCACGCCGCTCAATAAATGTCAAAGTAGCCTTTCACTTTTCATGCACGCCACATAGGAATTCCTACAGTTCTTACCAAGTAGAGGCAACTACCTGGATAAAATCGTCTATTCACCTTGGTACATACCCCAACAAGGTATTTAGCGCTTGGATTGAGGTTTGAGGTAATCCTTGGCCCTCAACGGCGCCTATTACGGCTCCCGGGGGTCGCGATCTGGGAGATTTTCGAGGTTCTGGGAGAGGTAGTGACATACCGTTCGTACCAAGTAGAGGCA
>Ga0115006_10002717_pt1 | contig 11759 bp, 6 predicted proteins | sample ArcOceMetagenome_3_FD_88943 | JGI IMG/M metagenome (GOLD analysis project Ga0115006, IMG submission 88943) | Marine eukaryotic phytoplankton communities from Arctic Ocean - Arctic Ocean- Svalbard ARC20M Metagenome | ecosystem: Environmental > Aquatic > Marine > Oceanic | place: Arctic Ocean...
CTCGAAGAAGTCATTCAATGCAACGATATTCTTGTGCCGCAACGAGAGTAAGATGGCCACCTCTTGTAAAAACTGCGCGTCGTCTTTGGGTTTCAACTCTTTCCGAGATACAACTTTGACTGCCCACACCACACCGCTCTCCCTGTGCTTTGCCCTCCAGATGGTGGCAAAGGAACCCGAACGAATCTTGTCCTGCAGCTCATATAAGTCCTTGAATGTCTTGCCAATTTTTCCGCCTGTGAGCTTTGACGATCCATTTGCCCATGGAGACATACCGGCTGATCCACCAGACGCGGCGTTGCTGCCGAGACCTGACTTTGCAGTTCCAAAAGATGTCTGATCAGGGTCAAAAAATGTGGCATGAACAGCCCACTGTACTGCGTGCATGGCTCCCTTTAATTTCCGTCGAGCATTAAATTTGCGCATTTGGGTCAACGAACCAGTCAAGTCACTATCCGATAAGTCTTTGTCGGCAATGTTCATCCATTTTGACTGGAGCGCTGCTGTGGCATCGTATCGCACATTGGGATCCACCTGCAACAGAGACGCAATCAATTGCTTCGCCTCGATGCTCACATTTTCCCAGTACTTGTCATGAAAGACTGGTAAAAGAGCAAGAGAAGCAACCCGACAAGGTGAGATGGGGCATAAGTTCAGTTTAAACCAGCTCAATCAAAAATACGCAAGAGAGGGATAAACACTCACCATAATCGGCAGCTCGGATCTTGCGAAACAAGGCCTTGGAGTTCTCGGCCTGGAACGGCGGATAGCCGCCGAGCAAGAGGTATAAGATCACTCCGCAACTCCAACAGTCCACCGAGCTTCCGTACGGCACACCAAGCAAAATTTCGGGAGCCACAAACGCCGGTGTGCCGCAACGAGTTCGCAGGCCTTCTGGTGCATCGGCCAGCCGCTTGGCAAAGCCAAAGTCTCCTAATTTGATATTTGAGTCATTGCTATCGTCCACCAACAATAAATTTCTGAGTGCAGGGACACACATTTCAAGAGCAAGGTACAGCGAGGGGTGAGATAATGAGAAGCCAACAAATACCAAGTAAACGATGACTATGGCAATCATCAATCGCACCATCAATCGCACTCTCCCCGCTTGACCGACTTACTCCGGCTTGAGATCGCGATGGACTATCCCGTATCTGTGAATGAACTGCACGGCCTCGAGCATTCGCCGGGCCAAATCGCGTGCGTGCTTCTCGGTGTACACGGTCCGCTTGCTCAGTCTCTCAAAGACATCCCCGCCGCGGGCCAACTCCAAGATGAGATGGAAGGTCTGCGGCTCCTCGAAGAAGTCGATCAGGTTGATGATGCCATCGTAGCTACCACTCAGAGACTTGAGGACGGACACCTCCCTGTACACGGCAGCATCGTCCTTCGCCTTCAATTTCTTCCGATCAACAACCTTGACGGCAAATTCCGCCGACGAAATCTTGTGGGTGCAAACCCACACCGACGCGAAGCTGCCGGAATTGAGCTTCCGGTCCGTTGTGTACAGATTATCAAAGCCAATCTCGAGGCCCAGGATGGCCTCCATGGAGGTGGTGCGGGAATTGCCGCTCGAGGTAGCGGAATTGGCGGCCGTCGTATCTGGCCGGGATCTGGCGGTGGTGGCATCGAGAGCATTGCTAGTATTGTTGGCGGCTGGCTTGGGAGGTTTGCGACCGAATCCCAGCAGCGGCGGGGGGAAGAATTTCTTCTTCTGCCCACTGCCATCGGTGCTGTTGTTGGCAACCATGTTTGGTTGGACAATAACAAGCAAAGTGTGTGTCAATACGGCTGGTAGGCCTACCTGAGCTAGGTCGGTGATACGGGGGCCCCGAGCGACAGGGATGATGTGCCGAAATTGAACGCAACCCAAGACAGGTACGTGTAAGGTACTAGTAGCAGGTACCGTACCAGAGCCAGTTCAACGACCAGCGAACTATCGAAGGGAAGTAAGTGGCGATGCCGTTCTGGTCTGCTTCCGGCTTCCGGCCCACTGATTTGTCCGGGTGTCTTTGACAAACAAAAAAGCAGAACCAGCCGAAGCAACGGCAAAAAACAAAAAAAGCAGATGTTCGATAGCAAGATGATGGTCGAGACCACCGAGGAGCAGCCGGCGGCGGAAGCGGCTATGATGGCATCGGCCATGGCGGGAAGAGCCGATGCATTCGGTGGCGGTGCGATCAGCAGCAGCGATGAAATGATGCTTCCGGCAAAGACGGTAAGTAGACAATTCCATTCAGCGTCGAAGAGAAAATATGATCGTTGATGTATGTGCCAAATTGGATACTGCAGTAAGGAACGATACCCATTGTCATAATTGCAGCGATCATGGCAACGGCACCGCTTGTTGCGAGATATTCTTGTGTTGCTTTCATTTGCATCGTCGATGGGTTTCAAGATGCCGGTACTTGGACTGCTTCTTTCCTCTCTCACAAACATATCTCGCTACGTGGTACTTTCGACCAAAATAATGAAATAATTGTAGCCCAACACCAAGAGGAAGAAGAAGAAGAGTGGCAGGGTCAAGTCCTCTCGCAAACAGCCAATGACCATGGCAAAATTGACGGGAAGAAGGGCGGCGCGCAAATTCGGCACGGACCTTCCCCTCAACTCGCCTACGCCGGTGGTCAGCAGCAAGAAGAGCGCCGGGAAGCAATCCAGGACCAATGCCGATACCAGCAAGCTCAAAACTGCCAATGTCGCAGCAGCCAGTACTACTGCTGCGACGCCTCTCGCCGCCGCCTCCGATGCCAGGCGCAACTTGGAATTGGAGGGCAGTCTGCAGAGGGCACAGCAACAGGATGCACAACAGTCGGCGGCAGCATCGAAGAAGAAGAAGAAGAAGGTTCGAGTGAAGAAGACTCCCAGGTCCACCGCGACCAAGAGCAGTGCCGGAACCCGTCGTACTCAGAAGCATCACGAGAATGAGTACACGGTCCAGTTCGACCCCGGCCCGTTGGGGATGAAGTTGGAGCCCATCACTACCGTCACGTCTCCCGTCAGCATCAGCGGGAGCAGCAGCAGCAGCCCCGCCACGGCCGCCACGCATACCAAGATGCTGGGCTGCCGCGTCGTTCGGTTCGTGAACAACTCCACGCCGACCAGGACCACGACGAGCCAGGCGCGGAACTTTGGCGTCATCCGCCCCGGCGACGTCGTCGTGGGCATCGACGGCGTCGATGTCAGCACTTGGGAGTATTCGCGTGTCATTGAGCTGCTCAAGAAGAAGAGTGACGAGGACGAGGAGGAAGAGAATGAGAGCAGTGAAAGGAAAAGGGGGGGGACAGGGAAAGCCATTACCTTTCGAGCGGTCGGCGTGAGGAAGTCGACGGTGCCGGCCGCCGGCAATGCTGAAGATGCAGGGGTCAATGCCGACACTGCCACCAACCGAATCCTTGCGTTTGATTCCTCAGCGGCGGCTGATAAGGCTACCGTCACGAGCACGACGCCGACTACCGAAGAGGAGGAAGATGGCCACATGGCCACCATTGATCTCAACCCTCTCGTTAAAGATGTCGGTACTACCAGCATTGGCGCCCAACCTCCTGCCCCCGGACTGTTCTCTCCCTCCAACGTCAAGAAGCTGCGCAAGCAACGGGAGCAGCTTCAGATCAACCTGGACGAGAGACTTCGGGAAACGCCCGAGTTTCGAAGCAAGGACGTGCTGTTGTGTGGCAACTCATCGATGCTGTCGGCAGCAGTTGGAGGAGAAGAGCCAGGCTCCGACTCGACCATGACGACGCAACAGTACCAGGGAAAAGTATCGGGCCTCCTGTCCAACGTTGTTAGCCAAACGCTCCTCCCAGCCGTATCGACCGTCTACAGCAATCTGACCACGTCGGCTTCCGTTGCCGATGCCACTGTGGGAAAGATCGGCGAGGCGCTCGTCGGTCATTCCGAGCAAGAATTTCAGGAAGCTGTTGCGGCCAAGATGCGTCTCCTCCACGAACTGAGCGAGGTGAGAGCAACGTTGGGCGAGGACGAGGAGACCAAGAGGGAGCTGACCAGCAAGATTGGTTCCCTGGAAAGGGAGAGAGACGATGCCGTCAAGGCCCGAGCGATATTCGAAGAGGCTTTGCAGACGGCCCAAAGGGAGGGCGACGAGCTTCGGGCCGCCGTTGAAGTCACTACTGGAGAATTGACCGCCACCAAACTGGAAAGCGTCGAGGCAACCGCCAGCGCCAACAAGCTCGCAGCCCGGAATGAGCTGCTCCGCGCTCAGACGGAGCAACTGCGAGGTCATTTTGGGAGCAAGGAACGGCAAATGTCTCAAGAGCTGGCCCTAGCTCAGTCGCAGCTTAACGAGAGTGTGGAAGCGATCCGTATCCTTCAAGATCAGATCACCCGGCACGAGGAGCAACTCAGGATCCAGAGCGAGAACGCGGCGGCTTCGTCCCAGGAACTTGTAGCTACGAGCGCCTCTGCTAGAACTTATGAAGAACAGTTGCGTGCCAAGCAAGATGCATTGAAGGCGGCGAATACTACCATTGATGAGATGCGAGGTCAAATATCGGCCCTTGAACAATCTCTTGCGGAGACTGCGAATATGGTGGATGCTGAACGAATTGAAGCCGAGAAGCGCCGCAGTAATGATGTCAGAAAGATGCAAGATACGGTATCAGAGCTTCAGGGTGAGCTACAGGCTGCTCTATCCGCCAAATTAAATCTCACCAGTGCACTCGAGGGCGATGTTGGAAAGATGCAAGAGGAGATGGGACGAGTCAAGTCCGAGCTCGAGAAACGTATATCGGAACTTGAGGGGGAGTTGCAGGCCGCATTGTCAGCCAAAACTTCTCGCGAGGGCGATATTGCTCGCATTACTGGTGAGATGGAGGAGACAAATGCCAAGATTCTGGCTCAAAAGGCAAAGTTGGAAGCTCAAGAGGCTGAAATGCGCGAGCTGACGGCCAAAATTGCCGACAACGTCGAAGAGATGCAGAAGAAGACAGATGACGCTGCCCAAAGTTGGGAGGACAAGGAGAAAGAGCTTATTGCCGAGCTGAACGAGCAACGTGATCGTGCTGACAAAGCGGGCGCTGAGCTCAAGGAGCGAATGGAAGAATTCGAAGCAACAATGGCAGAGGAAGCATCTGCCAAGGCACTTCTCAGAGAGGAACTGCAACGTCTCACGGACGATTTTGCCGAGAGCCAGGATAGTTTGGACGACGCCAAGAAAATCATCGAATCGCATGAGCTGGAGTTGGCCAAGGTCCAAAAGGAAATGCCGACGCAGATCCAAGAACTTCGGCGCCAGGCAGACGAGGCTGCCAAGGCTTGGAGCAGCAAGGAAGAAGAGCTCAATAGGGAGATTAAGAGACAAAAGGGTCTCGTCGAAGAGACCTCAGCCGTCTCACAGGCCAAGGAAGAATACTACGAAAGCGCCATGAGGAAGTTGCAGACTCGGCTCGATGCCAAGAAGGAGATCATCAACAAGGCCAACCAGAAGCATGCCGAGAGCACCGCAAAGCTGGAGGCCCAAATCAATGCGCTCAAGAACGATATTGCCCAGAAGGAGACGAAACTTCTCAAGGTTGAAAGTGAGCGTAACGGCGATTCTACCCTTTTGCAGACACAGCTGGATGCAATGATGAGTAGCAAGAACGAGTTGGAGCAAGAGATTCAGTCGCTTGATGCCAGGTGCAAGGCCTCCCAGATGGCCATCGACGAGGCAAATAAAAAATACGAGAAGTTGCAATCAGAGAGAGATATGATTGATATTGAGAAGCAGAGTCTGTCGAGTAAGCTGGCCATGGAAGCCAATGCCTACAGTACCGCCAAGGCCGCTCACGCCAATGAGTTGGAAAAGGTCAAGCAGGACGCAGAAGATCAAAGACGGGTATTTGAAGAAAAGGTCGATGCCCTTATTGCCGAGGTCGAGCGCGTTGAAAGCTTCATGGGAAGCGAGCATTCCAAGTTAGAATCGCACAACAAGGAACTTGGTCTGTCGATTGCTGCCAAGGACGACGAGATTGCCGTCCTCCAGAGTCAGCTCAAGAGCACTGAGAAGTCATCGTCCCAAGAAGCAGAAAGCAGCAATATCGAGCTTATTCAATTGAGGAAGGAGCTAGATATGGCACGCCATCAACTCGACGAGACTAAGACCAATGTTGAGGGAGGAGAAAGGCAGATCGTTGAGGCCCAGACCATAATCAACGATCGCGAGCAGGCGCTCTGTCTTGCGCTATTACGCCAAAGCAAAAACAGAGCAGAATACGAAAATGCCTTGTCGCAGCGAGATGCCCAAATCACTGAGATGACGAAGAAATTATCGGCAGCAGAATCTCAGATTGACACCATCAAGGCCGAAAGGGACCACAACAACGCAGCAGCAGAATCCAACGTTTCTCATCTGGTTGAGGTTGCCGAGAAGGCCGACATGCGCGCAAATGAATACAAGACACTCCTCGAGGACCGAGAGAAGTCCCTCAAATCGGTCGAAGATAGCTTGATTAATTCGTGCACGCAGCTGGGAATGCCATATGCTCCCTCCAACGACGAGGTCGCCCGCAATGGGTCTTCGTCGGTCCTCATCGATACTATCACGGCTTTGACGGAAAAGGCCTTGGAGGCCATGACGCAGTCCTCGAACCGCCAAAATGATGTAGCCAAGGTAGAAGATCAGCTCTTTCAACTTCGAAGTGCCCTTGGCACAACGGCCGAGTCTCTGAGCCAATGCAAGGCATCCAGAGACCATTGGCAAACCAGAGCTCTGTCTGCCGAGCAGGAGCTGGACGAATTCCGCGTTCAGGTAGAAACATTGGAAGCGGACCTCATTATTTCGACAGAAGCCAACGATGCTTTATCGCAGAACATTGGCAGCATGCAGTCTTCGGTGGATGCCCTGAAGATGTCCAGAGATCGCCTCGACGAGGCTCTTTCCAATGAAATTGACGAGAAACGAAAGCTTTCTACCCGGGTCGGTTTCTTCGAACAAAAGTTATCTCTCAAGACCGAGGAGTGCGAGCGCCTTGAGAGAAGTATCGACGAACTTGAGAGGAAATGTGAGGATGTAGAGGCCACCAAAAACGAGGAAGTCCAGGCCAAGGCTTCGAAGCTCCAGGGTTCTCAAGCGACGTCGGAGGCACTTCAAAAAGATATAGATGAGCGCACCTTTGCTCTTGAAGTGGCGGAGACTCGTCTATCCAAGGCCCAAGAAATTCTCGCCGCTAAAACGTCCGAGCTCGAAGCTTCCTCAAGGACCATCGAGGAGCAAGTTGGCGAGCTGGCGCGATTTGCAGAATGCTCTCAGAATCTCCAAGATGAGCGCGACGCAATGACCCACGATCTTCAACGTCTTCGATCTTTGCTGGATGATGACGACAGTGAGTGCATTGATACGGCTCTTTTGAGTGACTCCGCGCTCTTTCTCTTTGAGCGTATCGGTGCACTCAAGAAGCAGCAGGAACTGAGGGATCAGCAAGAAGAAACAACTACTCAAGTGCGGCGTCGGCAGCCTCCTAAGCCAGAGGTTATGGTAACAACCCCAGCGTGCAGCAAGCTCAACAAGTCTACGGCGACAAGGGTAGCTTCGACGCCATCACAGATGCTGAGTCCACTCCTAACACCTTCATTTACCACCGGCATCATTTCCAAGCACGCCGACATGCTGAACGAGCTCAAAATTCTCAAGGCCACAATTAACCAAGCCGCTATGGCTTCGCCCGATGAAGCACCCACCGAGTATGTTGGCAACATCGAAGATGACGGGGAGACCTCCACCTCACACCACGCCAGCACACACGCCCGATCGCTTCTTGCAAAGACGGAGAAGGCCACGGAGGCGCTTCTTGCCAATTTGTCGTCGGCCAAGTCTGTACTGAGCGAGAAGGAGGGCCTGCTGCAGGATGTCGCTGATGCAGTCGATGAGATTGAGGTGGAGCGAGAAGAGCTCCAACATAAGGTCGATACGATGCAGTGCTACACCCAAAGGATGGAGGAAACCCTCACCAGGGAGCTGCAATGGCGAAAGAAGGCCGAGGCCGAGCTCAAGGCATTGCGGCAAAAGGCGAACGCACGCAGCGTCAGGCGTGAAGACGAGATCAAACGAACAGTTGCAGCGGAGGTGGCAACGCAGCTGGAAACAACGCGACAAAAGTTACACTTGTTGAAGGATTATTTGCGCGAAGGTGGTATCGTGTCGGCAGAGGATCCGCAGTTTTCTCCGATGCTCTCTTCTACATCTGCTGGAGGAGGAGGAGGAGGAGAATCTTTCAACTGGGACATTAGCAATGACGGCGAAGAGTGAGCGACCTTCGCTTCTGTTTACGTTCAATTTTCATTACGTACATGTAGATTAAGAAGATATTACTAGTATGGCTGTAATAAAACATAGAGTTCATTATATTTTATTAAGACATACATACCGGTACATATACTCGTTGTGGTTCTATTAGTTGTAGGCTTGTTGTTTTCCCATTCGGTCCGTTTACATCTCACTGTGACCAATGTTGCTTGGGATGGATTCCAATGCCTCCTCATCGATTTCTTCAACCTCTAAGAAGGACACGCCTTCCCACATGGAGGCACTCTTTTCCATTATCCTTCGGCTTGTCGGGCTAAGCGATGAAAGGGCTGCGACCTTGCCGAGGGCCTCGAAGCGGTCGTGAAGCTTCTTGAGGGCGACCATGCCTGATGAATCGAAGATCTCGGCGCCCTCAAGGAGAAGGATGACGTCTTCGGGATCGTGCTCGATCTCCTCGGCGGGGAACGTATCGAGGAAGCTCTGAGCGGTGGCAAAGAAGAGCGGTCCAGAGATGTTATAGGTGACGTTCATGCCATCCTCAGAGAGCTCTCGGTCGACGACAACTCGGTTGGAAGAATCCCAGGCGTAGACAAAGACGGCAACGAAGACGCCGCCAACAATGGCAACGGTGAGGTCGAAGACAAGGGTCATAGTAGTGACGAAAAGCATGATGAAGATATCACTGCGCTGGATCTTGTAGTCGAGGTGGATCATGTCACGGACACGCTCTGGGAAGAGTGCGGCGACACCGTTGAGCAGCGATCCCCACTGAATGAGGGTGAAGAAGCAGATGTAGAACATGACACCGGCAAAGGCGGAGAGGGGGATGTACTGAACGGCGGGGGAGGCACCGACGACAACGACAAGGATAGTGATACCAGAGAGGAAGGTGGAAAGACCAGTGATACCATACGCCTTGTTGGCTACCATGGACTGAGTGATCATACCAGATCCTCCCATACCGCCGAAGATACTGGCAACGACGTTGCCGACGCCCTGGCTCATAGCGATGCGGTTCTTCACGCCATTGTTGCCGATGCGATCGTTGAGAACATTGGCGGTCAAAAGAGATTCGATCAGACCAACGCCAAAGACAGCAAGGCCGGAGAGGTAGATCTTCTGGAACGTGTCCCAGGTGAATCCGGGCATGTTAATGGTGGGGTCAGACCAAACAATCTTGGGGAAGGTGGAGGAAATGTCAGCGTAATCCTCAACGAGGGGCGATTGGTAGCCAATCTGTCGGACGATGGCCCACTCGGCAATCACACCAACAACGAGAGCGACGAATGTGCTGGGGATCTTCTTGGTGGCCTTGGGAAGGAGGACGCAGATGAGGAGGCAAACGAAGGCCTCGGCGAGGAAAACGATGAAGGAGGACGTGCGGATCCACTCGGAATCCTTATCGGTGAAGTGTCCCCAGGAGTGACCGACCTCGATAAGATTGCGACGACCCTCAAGGTCCTGGTGGTAGGCCTGGTCGGGCCAAACCTTGGCATAGCGGAACTGCTGGGCGGCGACGAGCAGACCCATGGCATTGACGAATCCAACCATGATAGGGTTGGGAACGAGGCGCATGAGAGCTCCCAGGCCCATGAGGCCAAAGGCCAGCTGAAGGACGCCGGCGAACATGACGGTGTAGAAGATGTAGTCAACGCCGTGTTCCTCAACAACCTTGAGAAGGGCAAGGCCAATGAAACCGGTAGTGCCGGAGACCATACCGGGGCGGCCGCCGCAGACGGCGGTGACGACGTTCATGATCCAGGAGGCCTGGAGAGCACGGACGGGGTTGATGCCAGCCATGAGAGCAGCAGAGGCAACCTCAGGAATCTGAGTGACGCCAACTATGTAAAGAGAGGGAATCGCAGGAGGGAGCAAGGCAAAGCGAGCAAGAAGGTTAGATGGAATTTTCTGGTGATTGGTCGAGCGGGCGACGACGATTGTCACATCTCAAGTTTTAGACCAGTGAACATTTTGAAGAGACAACAACAACTTGACTTACCAGTAATACCACTGGCAATCTGCTCCCTGTTGAGGGCCAGCCAGTTGCCGCAACGGCCAGCGAACTCGCGGAGGCCTGAGGGGCGGTCGGGCTTCCAGAGGCAGTTGAGACCTCCGACCTCGTACTCGTACTCGGCACCCTTGAGGTAATCGTCCTCGTCCTCATCCTCGTATTCCTCTCCGGCCTCCACGTCAATCTCCTCCTCGTCTTCGTCCTGGCCGTATTCCTGGCTGTGGGGAGAGCCGGGATGATTCGCAGCAGCTCCCTCGGGGGCACTGGGATCGCCCTCCGCCATCATCTGCGATTCATCGGCGGTGTAGTCGTCCCCGAAGGACGGGCCTTGTTCGTACTGAGCCATTGCTTGGAGATGTATTGTCCGAAGTAATATCAATTCAATCAAAGAAGTGGATGTTCACTTTGGTTTCCAGGTCAAGATTTGTGAAAAGTGTGAGAGAGGAAACGATGTGCCAATGTACTACGTAGTATGTTGTGATTGATGGAAGCGCGCTCCGACCAAACTAACTTGGCGATGCAATGCAGGGTGAACGTATTATGGCAAAATAGTTCAGTTCGGAGAGAGTATGGCGCAGTATAAGATGTGCTGATAATGATAACACGGATTGACGTTGAGATAGTGTTGAGAGCGACGAAGGCACTCTCGAACAGAGGGCGAATGGGCGAGAGTTTGGTGCTTGTCTTTTTGCGACAGTAAAAAAAAATCTCTTTTCAGCGATTCAAGGCGAGCAAGCCGGGCTTTTTGGTCTCATCAAACGTCTGGCGGGAGGATCAACTCGACTGACTTAGAGACTCACTCGACTCTAAGGCGAGAACAACAAGCAAACGGCAAAAACCAACGGCTGACCCTGGGCGGCTGCCGACAAGATGATGATGTTGTGGATATGCATTATTTGACAGTGGCGACATGACGGTCCGCCTAGCATCCTTCTCGTCGGGTTCGGCATCGGCGTCGGTTTCTACCTCGGCGCATACAGGCGACGAGTGCTTTGTGCCCGGGGCACAAGATCCACTGCTCGCAGAGTTGGCCAGAGACACCGGGTCCGCCAACTCACGATGTGCCACAGAAGCAACGGATTGTACCGACGCAACGTGGAAGGAACAGGCCCACTGGCTATCCTTTCGGGACAGCGTCCATCGCATTCAAAATCAACTCGCGAATACTACTTCTAGTAGTAGTGGCGTCGGCAGCCCTCGCCGCCGGAGGACGATCGGGGATGCTTCTGGGGGAGCAGCGCCGATCCAAAAGAACAAATCTGGCACATTCTCGACATCAACGAATACGAGGACCACCTCTCGAGGAGCACCCACCCGCACCACCAATAGACCACCAAAGGCACCGCACTCTGGCCCGTTCCCACACCATCAGCGACCACCACTTCATCATGCGCTGAATAATGCTCTGCGCTCACCATCGCCTCAGGAGATTGAACGCGACCTACAATTGTACAGATACGAGGACGAGCAGACCAGTCCAAGTCGCAGCACCGGGGGGAGGAGAAG
>Ga0115006_10002719_pt1 | contig 11751 bp, 21 predicted proteins | sample ArcOceMetagenome_3_FD_88943 | JGI IMG/M metagenome (GOLD analysis project Ga0115006, IMG submission 88943) | Marine eukaryotic phytoplankton communities from Arctic Ocean - Arctic Ocean- Svalbard ARC20M Metagenome | ecosystem: Environmental > Aquatic > Marine > Oceanic | place: Arctic Ocean...
CGACTTCATTCTCAACTGGTGCGTTGAGAACAGTTCGCTTGAGCTCGAGCCAGACAAGAGTTAGGTCCTAACCCTAACCCTAATCCTAACGGGGGCACGTAGCTACGGTCGTTAGGAGTCACAGGAGAGCCCCCCAGCGCTAACCCTAACCCTGCGTCCAACGCCGCCGCCTCGTCCAGTGCCGCCTGCCAGTCGCACAGCCAGTCCGAACGTGAGCCTTTGCGTTGAGATCGAGAGCTCCTCTCTACCCCCATAAACAGGGTGAAGAACGTGGAGCGCATCCCCAACATCGGGACGTATATAGTGGCGTGCATGGACGACGAGCTGCTGCAGCTGTGCAAGGACAAGGGCATCCCGGCGTTCTACGCGCGCAGTGCAGATATCATTGGCGATCGCGGCAATTTGGGCACGGCGCACGGGCAGAAGCAGCAGACAATCGGCGCGGACCGGTGCGACCTTTCAACAGTGTATCTCAGGGCTTGTGGGAGGGCTGTGTACACTTCACAGCTCGTCCTCCCACCAGAGAGTGGTCGCACTGGCTTCGACGCACTAGCGCCTGACCGCGGGGCTGGGCAGCAGCTGGCCGCTCATAAAGCGGCAGACCCAGACCCCCGCAGGCGTTAGCAGATGTCAGTGTAGAGCCCCCTCCCGTTGTAAGCCGGTGGGTTGCTAGAGGGAGTCCACGGAACGCGTCATCTGGTTGACTCTGGTGGAGGGGAATGAAAACCCAAACGTAGGTACTACCGTACGGATGGTGCGGCGTTCAAGAAGATGGGCGCGGTGAAGGCCGCCACGCTTCAGACGATGCTGGAGACGGGCTACGACGTCTTCATCAGCGACGCGGACGTGGTGTGGTTCGCAAGCCCCTGGCCGGTGGTGGGCGGTCGCAAGGACATTCCCGTGCGTGACGACACTGTGCACTTAGCGGAGGCGGACGTGCTGGCGTCGACGGACTGTGTGGATTATTTGGAGGATCTGGGTCCCGGACTTGTGGGCCACGAGATGAACACCGGCATGCTGTTTCTGCGCGCGTCGCCGGGCGCGATTGCGTTCACCAAGGAGTGGCAGGTGCGTGCGTTCGTGCTTGTGGGTGGGTGTGGGTGTGGGTGGTGTATGGGAGACGTCAGAGAAGTGCACACACCACCGTGTGTAGACACGTTCCTTGGGCCTTCCTGTGTGTGTGAGAGTGTGTATGATCGATTATATGAGAGACGTCAAAGAAGTGCACACCGCCGTGTGTATACAGCTTCCTTCGGTTCTCCTGTGTGGAAAAGGGGAGGAGGAGTGGACGTACGAGAGCGAAGTGAGTTCCCCCAGTGTCAGATGTATCAGCGCAGTGTGTGCACTTCTCTCCCCCCGTGTGCTCGACGCCCGCCGCAGACCTCACGGCGTGCTGTCCAGTGCTGGTTGCTCGGATGAGCATGGCCGCTGATGGAGGTCCTAACCGTATCCCTCCGTGGGACGTGGTGCTCTCCAGGTGCGAGCGCTGGAGACCACGGACGGTCACGACCAGACGGAGTTCAATCGCATCCTGCACGGCGTCTACGTGGTGGGGCAGCCCGGCCGCAGCATGCCGCAGCAGACACCCTGGCCCTACCTGCCCACCGCGCTCGACACGTCGCGTGGCGGTCAGCGCGCCACAGACCCCGCGCACGACCTGGACCCGCGGCGAGGCACCGTGCAGTCCACCGTCAGCAAGCGCCTTCTGCAGGTGTGGGAGCCTATCACCGTCCTCGCCAGAGTGGCCCTTTGGAACCCCTCGCACCGTTCGCGTGTGAAGTCGGGACATCGTTTCAACAAAGTGCTCGATAGGGGAGCCCCTACTGAATGCTGATGGAAAGCTGCCTGGTGGGCTGGCCCGTGGTTCATGGGCTGTCGCGTAGTCAGTATTGAACTCATTTGAACCGCAAACGGCCACTCTGATTGGGTGTGGCTTTGTGTATTAGGCGGTGTACGAGACGTTCGAGCGGCGCAAGAAGCAGCGCGTGCGAAACGCCTTTTGGATGTGGCACGGCGCGCTCAAGGTTGGCATCTTACCCATGGCAGAGTTCCTCAACGGCCATCTGTACTTCACTCGTCGGCTGCAGGAGTACTCTGGCGTGGCACCCATCGCCGTACATCTCACGTACCAGTTCGGTGACACGGCGGACTACGTGTACGGTGCGTGCAGCTTAAGGCTAGGGCTAAGGTTAGGGTCAGGGTTAGGGTCAGGGCTGGGGAGTGCGCACGTTGAACTTGAGTCATACTCTGTTGAGTCTCTCGGGATTTATCCTCAACTTGACGTTGGGTGGCGCGTGGGGGTCACCACAGGAAAGCGGCAGCGGCTGCGCGAGCACGGCATCTGGCTGATGGAGGAGGAGGCCTACTTCACGGAAGGCAACTTTCTAGTCATCACGCACCCGGAGGAGGGCTACCGCCACGTGGTGGACAAGTACAGTTCCGTGGCGTCCGTGTGCGAGCCGACGGACCCCGTCCAGAGCAAGTGCTGGCACGGCGCGCGCCTCACGGCCAAGTCCGTGGCTGACGGAAAGCTCGACCCGCGCGACCCTGAGCGGTACGAGTGCTTTCGCCGTCGCAGACTCCCAGTGCATCTCCCTCTGTGGATTCGAGCTCTGCTCCATCCGCATTGCCTTCGCAGCCCCCCAGAGCTGGTCCAACACACGCTTCGACGCGGTGCACGTGGGCATGCGCATACGAGTTTATACCGTCCTCCTCCCGGTGACGACGGACATGGCGAGACGGCACACGCAGCACGCGTCGAACGTCCGTCTGATGCCATCCACGCAGAACCTTGACCCTGAGCCCCTGCCGCCATCTCGACGCAGGTACGAGGATCCCGCGCGGCCGCACCTGGAGGTGCAGGGGTGGATGCGCGGCGCGCTGCGCAACGGCATCATGCTGGCCAAGAAGCTGAACCGCGTGCTGGTGCTGCCTCGGCTGCAGTGCTACTGCGAGCGGTTCTGGTTCTTGCTGGAGGACTGCCGCATCCCCGCGGGCCCAGAGAAGATGCCCATGCCGTACGAGTGCCCCATGGATCACATCTTTGAGCCCTCGCTGTGGTATCACCACAAGGTAAGAGCATCGGGTTGAGGTTGGGTTGTGGTTGGGGTTGGGTTAGGTTACCCTCATGCCCGGCTCCCTCCAGGGGGAGTACAGGGCTGACGGGCGTGTCTATATGCCCAGCCGGGTTGCCTCACACGTGGGGCACCACCAGCTGCATCCGCAAGGCAGCTCCACTTACTTGCGAGCATCGACGACGGGATGGGGCGGGACGCTCGGGGAAAAAACAGGTGGACTTCCGGGAGCCGCAGTTCTTAGACAACCCGCGCGTGCCGGCGGAGGTGAGAGACTCGCGCATGCGGCTGGTGATGGCGGCGGAGGGCGCGAGTGGGCCCGCGGAGCCCTCGCTGATCGCCGCGAAGAAAACGCTGCTGCTGCCGCGCGGCGTCAGCTTCGACGCCGTGGCGGCGGCGGAGCGAAGAATGGGGGTGGGGGAGGTTCGTGCGCGCGTCATGGAGGTGCGTGCGGGGTTTCTTCCCACAGGGTTAGGGCTGGGGTCAGGAACAGTTAGGGTTAGGTCCGCTCTGCAAGCTCAGACAGCGGCCAGCGCTGGCGATGGAGCATAGATCGGGGCCTGCGAGGGCGAGTCACTGCGTTAGACATGCGATCGAGAGAGCACGCAACCCTCCGCAGGAAGGAAAAGAAGACTCCTTGTTCGGAGCTAGTCAAAATCCGACCCCGAGCACATAGAGAACACCGCACACCGCACCAGCCCTCGCCTCGTCGACACCAACCAGACTAATCCGGCACGACTGTCCTCCTCTCTCTCGCAGATCAAAGCGGCGGACCTGCGCGACGGGTTCTCAAGTTGCGTGGGGCGCGAGGACGACGTGGAGTTGCTTAACAACCAAATGATGGAGATTCTAGGCGGCCACCTGGTGGAGTTTTGTTCACAGGAGCGCAACACGCTCATCAACGAGGTTGCACCGCGGTTGCAGGTGTGTGTGTGCTTAACCCCAACCCAACGTTTCTCCCTTCAAATGAGTGGAGCTGCCTTGCGGCGGCTGGTGTTGCCTCACGGGTGAGGCAACCCGGCTGGACGTGTGGACGCCCGCCCGCCCTGTACTCCCCCTGGAGGAAGCCAGGCGTGGTGATGTGCGTTGGCCCGCGTCGGGTGTGTAGGCCCCGTGGGTCATGCCAGAGTGCGGTGTCTAACCATGGTTGTGTCCCGCTCTCTTCTGCAAACCCTTGACTCCCCCTTCTCTTTGCTGCTGTCGGGGTATCGGTTTTTCAGGCGGCTGGCTTCGACGCCAAGAAGGGGTGGAACTGCTCTTACCCGGGCGCGCACGCGGTGACGGCCAACCCAGTGGAGTGGGCGGAGAAGATCACCCGGCAGAACCGCCAGGCGTGGATCGGGCCGCAGCTCACTAGGTGTTGATATGTGGTGTTGAAGTGGACTGATGAGGTGCAGCATGTGCACTCGGGGAGATGGATAGCAGTTGGGATATAGCGGCGGGCGGGGGCTTTTATTGATTTCTCCGCTGCCTGAATATGTATACAGGTATAGAGCGCGTTGGGCATTTTCGACAATCCTCTTGTTGTAACACCTCTCATGGAGCACGAGACTCATACCGGGCGGCAAACCAAGGTACTGCTGCTGGGTGACTGAGTGGATGGTACTCCCTTACACGCGAGGTCAGCTATAGAACTGTCCACGCACGCTCAGAAGGCTAAAACCGTGGTATTCACAGCAGGTGTGCACGGCGGTGGAGAGCAGCTGTACAGATCACCACCACTGAATGGAGTACTGAATGGAGAGCTAGTCTACACTGCCTCTCACTAGGCGCTCCTCTTGTTCACTCGTTACTGCTCTCCGATTACACCGTCTAGTTCAACTGTGGTCCAACGCACTACGACAACGGGGGTTCCTGTCGTCTAGGATCGACGTTGGCAGTTACCTGCTGTGCGGGCTAAGGTTATGCACGGGGTGCGCGGGTGCAGCGGATCCAGCGGATGCAGCGTCCCACGTCGGGTAGGTGACGATCGGGGCGTTGAGCGTGATGGCTTGCATCCAGCGGCGCCAGCAGGGTGCTCCGAAGTCTTCCAAGTTAGCCAGCGTGGCCGTCGCCACGTCCGCCTGCGTCGCATTGACCATACCACGCCGATTGATCATACCACGCCATGCCACCGAATTCGGGTTTTGTTGGGGCTAAGGACCGGAGTGGCCCTTTGGACCCCCTGCACCGTTCGCGTGTGAACTCGAAACAACGTTTCAATAGGGAGTTCGATAGGTAAGCCCCTATTCAATGCTGATGAAAAGCCGCCTGGTGGGTTGGCGCGTGGTTCATGTGGGCTGCCGCGTGGTGGTGAAGTGTTTGAACCGCAAACAGCCGCTCTGCTAAGGACCTCGGGGCAAAGCGACGGCGAGGGAGAGATGTAAAGTGCCGTGCGCACCGTAGCCTGGCTGGGGGAGTCATGCACCACGTTGCGAAGGCCGCCCAGGAACATACGCAGGTGAGCCGGGTCCATCTGCGCCATCAGCGCCATGCCTCGCTCGTCCAGCACGAAGCAGTGCAACAGCACGACTGCGTTGTGCACGCCGGCGTCGCTCGCCTCCTGCATCATGCCAGTCACCCCCCATCACGGAAGAACTCCGGAGCCAAACTGCGCGTTTAGTGAGCCCTGTGAACCCGGCTAATCGAAGCCAGTTTCGACCACTCTCTGGTGGGAGGTACGAGCGTAGCGTTAGGGTCTCTCCAACTCCCCACAGCTTTTTTGTTCACGTGCTCGTCTCTTTTTCAACGTGCTGAGGTTCCATGTTTGGCGTGGACCGTCATATGTTCTTGAACAAACGGGCGTGAACGAACCGGTGTATGCAGGAGCTTGCAGGCGTCCTGTAGCATTGCGAGCAGAAGCTTCTGATCGCGAGCGAGCAGCCTCTCCCACGCGGGGTGAGGCAGCACCGCCCAGATGCACAGCACCTCGCACGCCTCGCCGATCACGGCGGCGTCGCCGCTGCGCGCGGCTGCCGTCAGCGCGGTGACCAGCATGTCGATGAACTGCTTCGTCTGCGGATGGTGCGGCAGAGATGAGGGTGAGGTTCGTGAGCTCAGCCGCCGCCCGCACTCCGTCGCCCGTTGTCAGCGGGCAGTTGCCGAGGGAGAGGCGGGAAGTGGCAGTTGTGTTCTGTTCTTAAGAGGTACAACACATGTCAATGCTGAAACAATGCTTGTTTCCTGTTTCATTTTTTGGGCTGCGTGTTGTCACCGTCCTCGCAAAAGGGCGGGACGATTTAAAGATGATGTGAGATGTTGCGCAGGGCGGAACAGCCGTGTTCCCAGTGGCGTTCCGCGGTTTTCGTGAGCACACAACATCTCTGATTCAGCAGATTCCGTCCCATCCTTCACGAGGATGGTGATACAACATGGTCTTCATCGCCGACTGAGGTGTCTCACCTGTGCATCGTCCGGAAGCGGCTGCGCTGGCTTGCCTCCGCCAAACAGCCCAAAGTATGCCGCTGGCTCCTCTTGACCCATGGGCACCAGCATCCTATGGCACCGCCCAGCACAGACGACGCTCGCTCAGGGATATCGTCTTGTGGGGGCAGCGAGCGGGATGATGATGGTGTGACGGTGCACGCCGATGACGATGCGCGCCGCGCAGCCGGCCCTAACCGTAACCGTTACCTAACTGGAGGGCTGACTAGAGGATAGTTAGGGTTTCGAGTCCTTTGCAGGCCCGCGGGTTCTCCCGTGCAGCAGCAAAACTCAGTCTTTGCTGGTGCTGAGGATCCCTTTCCATGCGTTACGTCGCACACACAAGCCCCAACCGCCACAACCTAACCCTAACCCTAACCCCAACCCTAACCCTAGCACGGCGCATGGTGCGACGAGGTAGGTGTTGACGAGCGCACCGACACAGCAGCTCCTCGCCGTGTGTGCCGCGCAGCAGCCGCACCAGAGCTCCCGACACCGCCTGTCGCACGGAGCTCGTTCGTGCGCCCGCCAGCGCGCACGCCGCGGCACGCACCAGCTCCGGCAGCGCGGCTGCGGAAAACACGTCCTTGGCGTACAGGGCGGTGGCGGCGGGGATGGCAGAAGCCACATGGCCCACGCTCACCGCGCTGCTCTGCTGGATGGACAGGTCCGAGCCACCCTGTGTGCACGCGCACGATCCAGGTCTGAGGTCTAGAATCTGATACGGATGGGATGAAAGCATCCCATGAACGCTTCCTCAGCTCCTTGGTATTCGCCACCGTCGCTAAAGCGCTCTTATCAGCTTGGCACTCTTCCCAAGTCCCTCTGGGGGATATGGGAGGGAGGGCGAGGGTACGTACCAGCCCGCGTGTCCACGCGAAGAGCACCGCCTTGAGTGTGGGCTCAGTGAGCTCCAGCACTTTATGCGGCACAGCCACCGCGAGCTTGCACAGCGCGGCGGCGGCGGTGCGCGCGGCCGCCAGGTGGTCGCTGTGCGTCGCCGTCGCCGCGCTCGCTAGAAGCGCGTTCACCTGCGGTCCAAGCCCATCCTCCCTCTCCCATCATATCCATCCCCTCACACCCCTTCTTTGAAGAGACGCTGGTTCTTCAAGGTTAGCCTTAGCCCTCAACGCGACGCGTCACGAGAAACGAGCTCCCACCCATGCCGTCTCGCCAGCAGGTCGACGGAGTGACAGAGGGGGTTGAGCAGGGTTGATTGGATCTTAGTGCGGGGCCCGCTCGCGACGCTGACGGCAAGGAGACCGCCTCTTCAAACGAGAGTGCTCAGGGCTGGGATGACGCACCTGAGCCGCAGGCCGCAACAGCAACCACTGGCACACGTCGGGCGACGCGCACAAGTTGTCCAGCACGGTGGCGGCGTTCCACTGACAAACCTGGTGCGACTGTAGCAGTAGTATTGTCACCGCCTCCACCTGAAAGATCGCCTCGCACACAGAGTGCGTGAGAGCGACGGGCAGACAGGCACTTTGTTCCGTCACACAGGCCACCGCGAGGTTTTCCAGCGCTTACGAAGACGCAAGCGAACCGAAAACGCTACGAAAGCTCTGCGCCTTGCATTGATCATCGGGCCCGCAACTTGTTTCGTGGATGGGAAGGTGCTGACAGTGATCATGACGGTCCTCGTCAAACATGACTCTCAGCACGTGTACAAACGAGACGAGCACGTGAACAAAAAAGGCTGTGGGGTGTTCGAGAAACGTGTTCGACAGCCACCTTTCTCGAGTGCGTTCAACTGCTCTCAAACAAGGCACGTGATAAGGGTCCACGTTTGACAAGGACCGTCATAGGAGGTGATCAAGGGGCTAGCACGGAGAAGGGTGATCAGCACGCACCAGGGCTGACAGGTTGGGGTGGCGCGTCATCACGGCGATCTGCCCAGCAGGCTCATGCGACAGGCACGCCACCACGTTGGCAGCGGACGCCGCGCGATGCAGCGCGAGGCTGGATATACCGCGCCCCACGTGACTCAGCTCCATGAGTGACGTCAGACCGCCCAGCAACGCCTCCATGTGGCCGCTCCCCTCCACCGTGATCTACGCGAGCAACGCCGCCACCCGCCCTCAAAACCCCCTCAGAAACGCAGATTATGCAGAGACGGAGCCACCGATCGTTCGTCCCGGGGGGAGCGGTGAGAGCTCTTCTTTGCACAACAGGTTGGCGGAGACAAAGGCACAAAGCACAACACCACTCGTGGCGTATCGTGCACATACCCTGGCCAAGAGCTCCGGGCAGCCCAGCAGCGCCGTGAGCGCCGCCGAGGCGTCGTCGTGCGCCACGGAATTGTCCTCCATGGTGTTCATAGCCATCAGCTCCACCAGCCCGCCCAGCAGCTCACGGAACGCGCCCTCGGGCAGCCTTTGCAGGCGAGCCAGCGTGTCCTGGGCGATGCTCAGGTGGTGCAGCGCGGCGGCCGCGTGTAGTACTAGGTTGGTGTCCGCCGAGCGTAGCATACGCACCTGGGTTAGGGGTTAGGGCTAAGGTAAGGGTTAGGGTAAGGGTTAGGGTTAGGGTTGGTAATAGGGGTTAGGGGGTAGGCCAGCGCACCATTCCCGTGAACATGCCGTCCACGCAACTGTCGGGCCCACGCGTGCCCAAAAACTGTGCCAGAACACAGCGCGCGCGTCAGCTCAACACGGCGTGTCTCTGCTACTTCACTCAAGGCACCGACGCGCGCCTCCTCTACACGCGCACTTCGCCTACCGCGGAACCTTCGGAGACGAGCAAACCCCAGGTGCATATCCCTCGCAGCGCATCCCTTAACTACCACCTGAAGTCATCACAGAGTGCGGCCAGTCGCGCACCTGCTTCGGGTCCAGCAAGCGGCGGCGGCCCATGGGGTGGGCCGCCAGGTGTCGGACGGCCGTCATGCACGCGGCGGCAGCGAAGCGGTCATGCGCATCGAGGTTCGCCTGTAACCGTACGACGGCGCCGTTGCATGACGGGTGCGCCAGCAGCCGCTCGCACGTGTCAGCTGAGTTGGCCCACCTGAGACAACCCACCCATCCATTAGGGTTAGGGTTAGTTAGGGCAACCGGGCCCTGACTCTAGCGGGGCACGAGATCCGCATCACGCGACAGTCAGTACCATCGGATTGACGCAAGATCGACGTGGGCTTATGCATAATGTGGGGGCGCTCGCGATCGCGCCAGTACAACCGGGCCCTGTTCAGCACCCAGGGCTAAGGTTAGGGTTTCGAGAGGCCGCACCGCGCGACGGTCATGGCGGCACGCTCCACGTCCGTGGCGTCGGCGGAGGACAGCTGCTGCAGCACCAGTGTCATCTCGCGGTCGGAGGCTGCAGGCGGCGGCTTGTACATTAACGATGCATCCTCCTGCTGCGCCTGCGCCACCTTGCTCTCGTAGCTGTCGGAGTAGCTGGTCGGGACTGTTTTTACGCCCACGTTGAAGCCACCGCCTTTGATGCCGACTCGAAGCCCACTGGCAGACAGTCTGTTGCATGCATACCGCGCCCTGCGAGTGAGCTCTATCTCTCCCTTCTCCGTAAACGTTCACCACTTTCGTGCCCACCCTGTCCAAACTCGACGTCTCCTCCGGGAGGCGCTCGGGTCAGCGGGGGCGCAAGCGCCCTGCTGGGAGTGCCGGGCACCGACTGGCCCTTCACCAGCTGCTACTCTGCGGCAGTCCCACTTACCGCGTCCACCCGTGTCCGTCCACTCAACAACAGAGGGCCACGGACAGGCATACTCACCGGGTGGAGGCGGTGTGAGGCCCCTCGGGCCATTGGACGCTGACGCCGCCCAGTGTTTGCAGCGTCTGGTTGAGAATGGGCTGTGTTGCGCTGCGCCTCTCTGCTCCTGCTGCTTCCACCGCGTCCACAGAGGAGTCCGGCCGTATCGGAAACCGTTGGCCGGGTTGTGCGCCCCACGTGTCGCGCTCCGCCACCTCCCACGCCAACGACGTCGCGTCGTGTGCTGCAGCTCGACCCGCCTCTACGCCGTAGGCTTGCCCCCAAGCCGCCTGCACCCCTTCCGGTATTCTTCGGCCCATCGCTAGGGCGACGGGGTCCGTAGCCTCGACGCGCGCCGACGACGAGTGCACCACCCTCACCGGGGGCTGGAGCGCGGGCGCGACGTGGCTCTGCTGGTCGTACGCGTCATGCTGTGCGAACATGCTCACCGCAGCGGCCTCGTCCGCGACCGCTCGTGGCGGATGAACAGATCCATGCACGGGATGCCTGCGGGAAGGGAAGGGGTGGGATGTTGGAAGGTGCGCGTCAGCTCCGGAAACCCCAGGACCAGACCGCACCCCAGGCGCAGCGCGCACCGGTTGACGACGCGGTGGCTCCAATCATCCAGGTCCACCTCATGATCACAGTGCATGGCTTGTTGATTGGCAGGGCGCCCAAACAACCTGACCTGAGCTGAGGTGGAAAGAGATGTTTGGTGTAGATGTTTGGTGTGCGCCGGTGTGGAGAGGGCGCCGATGGCCCACAAAGAGGTGTCTGTATGGCCAAACACCCTACTAATCCCACTGCATCACCAAGGCGGAGTCTTGGTGCTCAGGTGGAGCGGAAGAGTCTCAACTGGTCACGGACGGGAGACTGCTGTCGGAAAGCTGCTGTCGGAAAGGTACCATATGTACGTCCGCATGGCGCGCAGTCGACCAATGATGGGTTTTTTGTTGGGCTAGGGTCTAATAAGGCCTAAGGTAAGTCATGCACCCCCCACTAGGGGGTGGCGCCGACGGTCGGTCGTGCTCGTACAGCGGGTTGTCGCTCGGTTGGCGCGGCGTGCCGCGCATCTGTGGTGTCGTGGAGAACGCCGAGCACACGTCCGGCAGCCAGCTCGCAAAGGCGTCAGGTTGCGGCGGCGGCGCCGTCCGGTGGCTGCGCTGGCTGCGCTGCGACCCGTCGTGGCAGTCGCTCAGCTCGGACACCGACGGGCCGCGATCAGCACGCCGCCGCTCGTGCCGTTGCGCCTTGCGGTGCGCGTGCTCGCGCCGCCCACGCGTGCCCGTCTCTCGAGGCGGCGTGCGGTCTCTTCGGTCTCCGCCTCCTCTTCCACGCATGGACGGCGTGCGCACGGACGACGGTGGTATCTCTATCCCATCCACTGACGGGAGATGAGCCGCGTCATCGAACAGCAGCGGCACTGCGCCCACGCCACCTCCGCCGCCGCCGCTTCCGCTTCCGCCGTCCTTCCGCCGCCTATCGTCGCTGCCGCCGCCGTCGAAGGTCGCCGAGCGTCGGCCGTGCGGAGGAGGGTCGTCGCACGACTCGTTATACCCACTACCCC
>Ga0115006_10002720_pt1 | contig 11750 bp, 14 predicted proteins | sample ArcOceMetagenome_3_FD_88943 | JGI IMG/M metagenome (GOLD analysis project Ga0115006, IMG submission 88943) | Marine eukaryotic phytoplankton communities from Arctic Ocean - Arctic Ocean- Svalbard ARC20M Metagenome | ecosystem: Environmental > Aquatic > Marine > Oceanic | place: Arctic Ocean...
AATCTTGTAGGGTTTTCTATGGGTTGTATTGTTTGCTTACATCTTCTAGAAAAGTTTGAGTTTTTGATTGATAAGATTATACTGATTGGTTCGCCCTCTTCCTTTTATGAAACATTTGACGTCAATAGCCGTGTTTTCGATCATGATTCCAAATCGCAACAGTTGTATTCACCGTTAAAATACAATGTCAAAAAAACGTTGGTATTCAATAGTTTGTTTTGTTTGTCGAAAATATTGGATTTTCTTCCATTCGGGACTTTTTTTAGCAAAAGAATATATCGGATGTTTAATCCGGACACACCGAACGTCGTCGTGGATTCTATTTGTCGAAAGCCTCTACACAAATCTGTCGTTCAAGTGAATAAGCATTTAATGAACTCAAACATGTTATCGATGATTCGGAAATGCAACAAAACAATTCATTATATAGTTGGTCGAGACGACGAATTTGCTTTCGTGTCCAGAATTCTTTCTGAACACACAAAACATAGTGTATTGCACATATGCAATGAGTGCAATCACCATGTATTTTATCACGAACCCAAATATTTACACCTACGCATATCGGCGATCCTTTGTGATAGTGTTGTATGATCTTACATAAATAAAGGGAAAGCTGTGTATTGATAAAGATATTTATTACCAAATGTGTGTTACACCTTTGAACATTTAAAACGCCGAGTGGCTAAGACGTATTTTATATATATATATATAATATGACTGATTTAGGGATTATTATATTGAGACATGTAAATAATGCATCTACAAATAACTATTGGATACACTGTTATAAGTGTATCCGACATTATTACCCTGAAAATAAAATACTTATTATAGATGATAATAGTAATTACAAATATATTACAAATGAAGTATTGTATAAAACTAGAATTATAAAGAGTGAATATCCAGGAAGAGGCGAACTATTACCTTATTTTTATTATTTACATAATAAGGAATTTGATAGTGCTTTAATTATACATGATTCAGTTTTTATAAATAAAAAAGTGGATTTGAGTGTAAATAATTATAAAATACTATGGACTTTTAACCATGACTGGGACCAAATAGATGATGAAACAAGAATGATAGATAAATTTAATAATTTGGAATTAAAACAATTTTATCAAAATAAAAGTTTATGGAAAGGGTGTTTTGGTGGCATGTCTATTATTACACATGATTATTTAGTTTTTATAAATAATAAATATGATATTAGGAAATTATTAGATTGTGTAAAAACTAGATATAATAGGTGTTCATTTGAAAGAGTAATAGCGTGTTTATTACAAATACATAGTAATAATGAATCCTTATTTGGAAATATTCATAAATACTGTCCTTGGGGTACAAAATATATTGATAAAGGAAAATATAATTTACCATTTATAAAAGTATGGACTGGGAGATAGCCGGTGTTTTAAATGTTCAAAGGTGTAAAACACCTATTCATTTAATAATGAAACATAATTCTTTATTCATATTATATTTAGACATGGTTTGTCGATATCTACATATTTTCAATAATGTACTGGGTACCATCAAACATTCCTATGGTTAGTATTTCTTGGATGTATGATTTAATTCATATAAAATAACCAACGGATGGTTCTGGTTTGTAATATTTATAATTATTTTGAGTCATAAAAGTATCAAGTATACTTTTTAAGCTCTTTTTATTAAGATCGGAATTGGCTATTCCATATTGTTTAAATATTTCTGTATATGTTTTAGATATAGATGATTTATGTATTATTGAATGATAAATTAAACTATACAAATGCATTTCATCATTTGGAATATAAAACCCACGTTTATGTTGTATTCTAGTATTTAATATTTTAGTTTCAAAATCAACATCATAATAATTATCACCTAAATATCTAAAATCAAACAATACATTTTTATTGTCAATTATTACCTGATTCAAAATTCTATTTTTTCCATCATCGTACCTATTATTTGGTGTAGCAGATGTTCCGTCTAATATACGTTTGATCAAATAATAATCGTTCACTAAAACATCTACATCTAAATGATTATCGATATTAATTTTATCCGGCATATCTTTGAAATTCCGTAGTACAACCCATTTTAATTTCGGATATTTGTTTAATTCATCAAAAACATCATTCAATGATTTGAACTTTTTCTGTTTGTAATATTGATGAAAAAGATTAAGAGTTTTTAAGTTATCTTTTGTTTCTTGAATATTATCTGTTGCGTGTATTTTACATCCACCGCCTGTTATGTTTCTTAATCTCATTTTCAAATCAAAAATATTTATATTAACTTTACGGTTTCCTTTTGTCGTTTTTCTGTAATCATATATTGGATTTGTATCTTCTAATATGTATAAGGTAAAATCAATTTTACCTCTGAAATCATCTACATTTACCCCATAAAACTCTGACATAGTTTTCCTTTTATTATTTAACTTTTTAATGGTTTGTTTAGTAATTAATCTTAGTGATTTTGTAATATAATCATCTATATATAGGAAATGATTCGTCCAATCAATTATTAGATGTGTTTCCGTCATTTTATTAACTCTACACAAAAATCTCAACGATGGTATTATTATCCACAATACATATTAAAAAACTTTAAAATAGATAATGTAATCGTTGATAGACTGTTTCGTCCTTGAAATTATTAGCTGGTTTTCCTCCATCCCATAAACCAATTTCACAGGACAAATGATTATTTATTGAACACCAACCAAAATCACATAAATACAGCTTGTCATTCAATACTAATAGCTCAGACACTTTTATATCATTATGTTTCATTTTAAAAATCTTCAAGTCATTCATGATATCTGTAAATTGTTGTGAAAAAGTTGTTGGTTTAGTTTTTCGAGTTATCATTTCACCACAGTATGTCATTATCAATATTTTATCATCATCATTATAATCCATAAGTTTTGGACACCAATCAACCTTCATGTTGTTCAAAAAAGTGAGAACATATTTTTCTCTTTCGTAGACATTGTATTCTAAATATGATTTAACTTTTTTAATAACAAGTTCTTTATTTGTTGATATAAATACATCGCTTGTAGCCCCAGAAGATTTAGTGTTTTTTTTTTTAAATTCATATTGTGTACCGTTTACATGTAATTTCATTTATATTTACAATCAACATAATATTCTTATATAATGTTTTTTAATACATTACATATACATATCATATACCAGTAGTTGTTTTTTTATTTTAACCCCACCCAAAGTCTAACTTCTCGGATATAAATCAGTCATTTCGATTTTATATATTCTTTTGGAAATGCGATGGGTTGTTATTTTCAGGGTCAGGGTTGTTATTTTCAGGGTCAGGGTTGTTATTTTCAGGGTCAGGGTTGTTATTTTCAGGTACTACTATTTATTGAGAGAGACTTTCAAAGCGTTGTAAGACTTTTTGAAATAAAAGTTTTTGAGTAAGCAAAATATTAGAAAGATGTTATTTTTTCAAAACATACTATTATAAAGTTAAATATATAACATGTGTTTAACTTTTTACTCAAAAACATTGAGTAATTGAGTAAGCGGGGAGAAAAAAAAGTTTTTTGCGAAAAAAAAACTCAAAAATAAAAATACAATTTCAAAAATGAAAAAGTTTTGCAAAGTTTTTCACCCTAGGATATAAATCGTTAAGTGCCAATACATTATTAATCCGAAAGTATATGTATAGTAGGCTAATGTTATCATTTACATTTTGTTGACAAGTCATATACTTTTGTAATGAATTGTATTTTAACGGATTTACAATAAAAAGTCAATAATGTTCTGAACAATACTTTTGTTCATCTTTCTCGCATTAATCTTTATACCGGATAGCAAACTGGTTTGTTCAGCTTCAGACACCAATTGCTTTAATGTCGATATCATGTTGTATATCGTTGAGAACTTATCAACTAAGCCTAATGCGGTTTTCGAGGAAACACCAGGTATTTGACAGAACAGATTCGCATTCACCGATTCAATACTATTCGTCGTTTTTTTGATGTTTTTTTGATGAAAATAGTTGTTCGTTTCGGTTGAAGAACACGTTTGATTGGGCATGAAATACGATGGGTTCTTTTGAACGCGTTCGAATATGGATTGAATGATATAAAAGGTATCTTCCAGATTTTTGCTGAACATAAACTTCAAATCATCTCTAAAAATAGAGTGTATGATGGAACTTTCTAGCCTTTTATCGATTAGCGTTGAGAATGACTTGTAGTTTTCAATAATGTAAAGAATGTGTTTCTTATCGAAATTATTCACAAGTCGATTGTGTTGTTCTTTGTAACGCCCGTCTTTAATGGATGCTATCATATCGGAAGTCGTTTTGCGTTCGATAATACATAGAACAACGTCTTCTTCGTTTGTAATTAGAATGTCACCAATATCGAGACTTTTTTGAATGAACTCGAAGTTTGCATTCGTACACAATGTAATGAGCCCAGACTCTCTGCAATCTATATACGTCTTCATTTTCACACTATACAATGTATATATTGTTTTGTATTTAAATATGACATCATTTGTAAAGTAGATCTTGCATTTAATTTTTATTTTCAATCACATTCTTCCTTGGAGGGGAGTGGTTTATATGATTCATAATCGATTTCTTTCGTTTTCGGTGCGAACGCTTTAATTTTGTTTGAAATGTAAAACAATGGTGATTTCACAATGTCATAGGTTCTATGAATGAAATGAATGTGTTCATGCAATTCATCACAGGACGGTTTGACGTATGTTTCTAAAATGTGTTCAATGTTATTCAATTTGCTATGAATCCGTGCTAGTTCTTCTTCATTCAACGTGACGACGTCCGTATTCTTTTGCATTCCTTTATGTATTCTATGAAATATTTTGCTCCTAATCATACACAAGTACCACAACGCAATTTTGGGTGGAATTGAAATATTGAATTTCCCAGGCGGCATCACTATTTTATGATTTGCGACAGAACGGACATTTCTTTGTGGCTTTTTCTTCTTTAATATTAATGATGTCTTCTCTTGCGTTACTATTAAAATTATCAATAATACAATATTGAATATATCTATCTTTACAATTGAACTTGATTTTTTTAAAACCATACAATACTGTGTCAGCTCAGAGTGTCAGCTTCAGAGTCAGCACTCATCAACTGGTTATAATATTTTGAATTCATCAACGCTCGGGGTTTTTCACCATCCATATTTTTAGCATTGACATTAGCACCTTTATCAACTAAATATATTAAAATTTCACGGGTGCGATTAAACATACATATTGGTAACATATGGGTACTAGCACAAGCAATATGGAACGGTGTGTTACCATTTTCGTCTTTAGCATTGACATCTCCGCCTTGTTCAATATATTGCTTTACTTTTTTTATATTCCACATACGTATTGCTTCGAATATATCTACAATTTGTACAAATCTCAACATACAAAGTTGATCCATTACAACTGCAACATTTACTTCAACTCTACACAGAGGACACGAATTCTCGTTTTTTTGAACAAACCATCGTTTAGCACACTTTGTACAAATCTCGTGTCCACACTCATCGATTTGAAAAGGAATTATAGTTTCATCCCATTCTTCGTGACAAACCGGACACTCTTTTGTGGGGTATTTACGCACAGTGTCTTTATCGATAAGAACACCACCCTTTTGTTTTCGTTTGGCATTAGTGCCGAGTTTCTTTACTTTTTGTTGTGTTTTCGTTATGTTTTTTTTGTCCGCAGAGACACACCCCGCAAGATCCTTTTTAGTGAAGTACTTTACTCCAGTGGTTTCCTGTAATTTTACCAATCGTTTAAAGTGTTCGCCTCCGAAACGAATCAAATTTCCTGTTTTTAGATTTTTGATTTCCATACTTGGTATATATATATATATTGTTTTAATGATTTGTGAATTTCAACAAAAGTTTGAATCAGTTATTCAGACTTAATTGAATAAACTATGAAAAGAAAGTTGATAATATGATAAACTGTGAAAAAAAGTTAAAGTTTTTTGTTTTTACTGAATTTGCCACAACAACGTGTTCTATTGTTTGTATCGCTTATGACACACCCCGTATCATTTCTGAAAATAAAGTCGCACGAAGAGTTGCGCGAAGTGGCATGGAGTCGCACGAAGAGTTGCGCGAAGTGGCCTGAAATCGCACGAAGGCCCCGAAAAATAAACACCAAGTATACAAAATGAACGAAATGAACGAATCATACACCAAGTTCACAAAATGAACGAAATGAACCTAACACCAAGTATACGAAATGAACGAATCATACACCAAGTATACAAAATGAGACAAACATAAGACATACGAAACGAAACGATTGAATAAATGAATTAAAAATTGACAAAAAGGAATATTTACAGAAACATTTTTAGATGAACGATGATAGTATGATATTGGGGACCTATGTACCCTATAATGAAGAGTTGCACCGCGAATATAAAGAGTTCTGCTTCAAACTGGTACTGTTCAAATATTACCAAATCGATGAACTCCACCAAATCATACAAAGGGGCAACTTAAAAGACGATTTCAATCACATCATTATTGCAAATATATATAAATACTTTGATATCTATGTACCGCGATATTTTTGTTCCTTTCACAACACGAATAAAATCGATGATTCGACTTTAGTGATAGGAATCGATGATCATCGCGAGGTTACCGGAATTCCATACGATGGAAATTTAGCTGAGTATGAAAGTTTTTTCAACAGACATGTTTCAATGATATTAAAAACCCACGTCGATGGTAGGTGTTGTGTCGATGTTGAAATAAAGGTTGTGAAATGCATTACAGATGATGATTTTTTAAGCGATTTAATGAATCTTGACGATTTGCAAAAAGAAGAGCAAAAGTTTGTTGAGTATAAGGAATCGTATCGGTTGTATCATACCAAACGAAAAGAATGGGTCAAAAAGTTGTATTTGTACAAAAGTAAGTTGCAGTCGTTTTTGAACAATCCGCATATAAAAGATGAATTTATTCTATTCTTAATCGATCAAAACGTTTATGAGATGTTTCTGCTTGAACTGTCTGCGGATAATATATCTTTTACTGGTGATGTAATTCAGAAGTATCGAAACGAACCCACGCACATCATTCATTGGTTGATATTGTTCAAAGATATTAGATCGACGGAAATTTTGAAGGACAAACCGGTTGCGCCCCTAGAACCACAATATAAACCATTGATACATCGAATGATGACAAAACTTTCCGGATTACGCGGAATATTTACAAAACACGGAATTGAATACTACCTTATAGTTATTCATTTTAAGAAGAATAATAAATCGTGTGATTCCAAACTCAAGTTTTTAGAAAAGCGTTGTGGTTCGCGATACAATTATTGGAGAAGCATGAAGCGAAATTATTTCGGAAGTCAAAACCCACAGTGTATCGATTTGTGAGATCAGAAAAGAAAAAGAAAATATAATATAATTAACTAAATGCCATCCTCTGAAAAAACATTCAAACCGAATAAGAAGATTGTTGTCAATGATAAGATGCAACAGGATTATGTTTATGAGTTATCGCAAAGCTACGGAAAGAATTTGGGAGACATTATGAAAAAAGCTTTAAAACCCGGTCGCATGTTGGAGCTTGGTGTTTTTTCAGGCAAATATCTTAACGACTGCAAAGACGAGTTTCCAGCCGAATGGTTTGAGCATGCAAAAATGTCCCGTCAAGGAGACGACAATCTAAACTGTTTCAAAGTTAAAAGTGGTCAATCCTTGACAATATGGAGGGAAAAAGGATGGGTTATCGGGCCTGACGTCCGAGGTTGGTTTCAATGGTGGTGTCGATATTATATTGGAAGACGAATCAAAGATGTTGATGAAAAACAAATCAAAAGATGGGAATCATTCAACAGACATGCCGCACAAGTTAAAAAAAGCGCAAAACGAGAGGGTAGGGTTGGGGACCCGTCTTTCCGGACTAAACAACGACAGGCACTCTTACAATGGGCTTACGATCCCTACCCTGATGTGGGAAATAATATGTTAAATAAATGTGTTTTAGAGAAGGAATAGCGATTCATTTTCTCAATCTGACTTTTTTCCCGAAAATGCATACTATATATTGCAACCATACACGCTGATTTATACAGAAAACTCATTTCTTTCTTTCGACCGTAAAATCCATCGCATACCATCTTATTAAAAATGGTTTTTGTTTTCTTTTTGATGATGTTCTTTAATTTCATACAAAAGCTATTTATGATAGTGTAATATATTTCTACCAGAAAAAATAGGAATTTGTTTTTTAATTGTCTATGTGTATTTAAAAACCTTTTTCTATAATAATAACATTGTGCCATATGAAATTCAATAGTGATCAAAAAACACATTTCATGAACATTTGGTTGAGGGAGTTCATGAATCGGATTGCGGGTGCAAACACGAAGCACGATATGCAATCAGTTCCGAGCAACGGGATTTACCTTTTGCAACATTGAAGTACATTTTTGTAATCCACTACACTTTTAATGTAGAATTGAATGATATTTTGCTTAATACGTTTTTCGGTTATGGAAAGCTTGTCGTGAGAAATGTTTTTTATTTGAAATTGCGCAGTATCTTTATTGAAGGTCACTATTTCGTTCAATATATCCAGTGTTTTCTGTAGGTTTTTCTTGTAATTGGTTTGCAGTTCTGTTAAATGTGTTCGCATCTCCTTCGTTTTCTTACATTTCAATTCTGTGAAATCATTACAGTACTTCCAAGATAAAATCGGGTTTTTCGGATGAATTTTCATGATGGAACCGAAATGTTTCTTTTCATTACTAAGATGATTGAAGTTATTCTTTGTTTTCGATGGATCGCATGCATTGTTTTGGGTGAAAATAATATTATCAATATCGTCCTCAAAAATGCGACGAATGCACACCATCTCATCAATATTCGAAACATTCTTCAAATTAAAGATATCTTGATACACTTTTGAGAATGACTGCCGCTCTTTCGAGGTGAGAAAATTGGAGACGAAATAATCAAATCCAGATAATTGACTCATGTCGAGAATATCGTCTTCAGGTTGAGACGTGTTACAGAACTTGATTTTAATATTCGATTTTGTTTGTTTAATATTTTTGTCTACGATGCCCGCGATATTGAACGCCCCAAAATTTTCAACATCATAAACATATTTGATTAAAAGTAATACCTGTAATACTTTTGAAAAGTGGTCGCTAATTTGTTTGCATAACAACTTTTTGTCTTTTATAAACTCTTTTTTAGGAATCAAACTGATGGATGTGTGTAGATTGTTCAAATGTATTTTCGAGTATTTGTCCAATTTATGTTCTGAAGATAAGATGACTCGATCGCATCTTTTCTTCAACAGAGAGTTGAGAATATTATTATTTTTGAACGTTTTCGATGTGGTGAGAATGTCGTTAATGGTTTGATTCAGTTGTAAAAAATCTTTTACAAAGTAATCACCGTATTCATTGGATTCGATTGATGTTTCTGATGCGATTTTTGATGTTGTTCCACCCATAAGTTTATTAGTATTAAGGATATCTTTATTTTGAATTTAAAATATGAAATTTAAAAATAAACTACATCGATAGTAATAACAGGAAGAGAATGAATCAAATCACGATTCGCAAACAAAGGTGCCTCAATTGCGAGAAAAGAATGACCCTCGCAATGAAGTGCAAATATTGCGAGGATAACTATTGTGTCTCGTGTATTCAACAGGAAGTTCATCACTGTAAAAAAATAGATCGTTTAATAGACAAACTGTCTAATGAATTAGCAACAAAACTATGTAAAGAAAAATGTATTAAAAGAAAAATTGAAGAAATATAAGTGAAAGACAGTACTACGAATACATTTGATCATTTGGATAAATCAAAAGTATTTTAATATAATTTTAATATAATTATTAGAAAAGGTCAAATGGCGAACGAACCGATTTTGGACGAAACGAATAATCGACATGTGATATTTCCTATTAAATACAACAGTATATGGATGATGTATAAAAAGGCGGTAAGCTCGTTTTGGACGGTTGAAGAGATTGCTTTTACGGATATCGACGATTGGAACAAATTGACGGCAAATGAGCAGCATTTCTTAGAAAACACATTGGCATTCTTCGCCGGAAGCGATGGGATCGTAAATGAAAACATAGTCACGCGATTTTATGATGATGTAAAAATTCCTGAAGCACGTGCCTTTTACACATTTCAGATGGCGATGGAGAGTGTTCATTCGGAATGTTATTCGTTATTGATCGATACCTATATCAAGGATGATGAAAAGAAACACCAATTGTTTAACGCGATTGAATTGAACCCGAACATCAAACGCAAAGCGGAGTGGGCGATGAAATGGATTCAGTGCGAGGAATCATTCGCAAAGCGTTTGGTGGCATTCGCAATTGTCGAAGGTGTATTCTTTTCCGGTGCATTTGCTTCGATTTATTACATAAAGGAAAAAGGAATATTACACGCATTGACATTCAGTAACGAGTTGATCAGTCGTGATGAATCATTGCATACCGAGTTCGCAATTTTGTTGTATAATACGCTCGAAAATAAGCTGATTGAATCAGATGTTCATTCTATATTTTCTGAAGCAGTTGATATAGAAATTGATTTTGTGATATCTACCCTACAATGTGGTCTATTAGGTATTAATTCTGATTTGATGTCGGATTACATCAAATATGTAGCCGATCGATTGCTCGTCCAGCTGGGCTATAACAAGTTATACAACATTAACCATTGTCCACTCGACTTTATGGAGCGAATCTCGATGACGAATAAAAGTAATTTCTTCGAGGTTCGCGTTGCAGAATATAGCAAAGCGACCATCGATAAGTCGAATTTGAAATTTGAGTTCGACACCGAAGATTTTTAATCCGATTCCGATTCACTCGGTGGTAGCAAAACCGATTTGTATTGTTCTAATTTTTTGAAACATTTGTTGATCGTGACCTCGGAGATTTCACAGGCTTTCGAAATTTCTTTTTTTGTTACGTTGTGCTTATAGACCGTACAACATAAGTAAATGCTACCGGCCGCGATGGAAGGTGGTGCATTTTCAGACACGATGGAATACTCATCTGCCTTTTTGACAATATAAATACATATATCTACGATATCTGGTTTATTTAACTTTGAACAGAAACGGAGTATGAAGTCGGATGGATATGTGCATGCGAAGTTCTTATTTTTCATAATCTCATGAAACTTTTTGCATCCACGCGTCATTGTGGTGATATCGATATTGAAGATGGTTGCAATTTCTTTAGCACTCCGTGGCACATTATTGTTTTTGCACGACATGTAGATGCTTGACGCGATGAGTCCGTTACGGTTCGCTCCGCGGGTTATTTTAGTTTCTGAAATCACTTTGTATAAGCTTTTCGCGTCATCAATGATACTTTGGGAAATCCCACCATTGGACGCTTTGATATCCAACGCACTGATGACAGCATATAAACTTCGTTCTTTATACGGCATAGAATTCCACATATGATATTTACGAATTCTCGCTAACTGATAATAGTTTTTACTTATATTTTCAGTACCTATAATGGAACCCAGTGATGATTTCGGTAGAAACTCATTGGTAGGCATTCCACATCGCGTAGGGTTCGACGATTTATTGTCGCTCGCGCCATAATATCTCCATTCTGCTCCAAGATCGATGCTTTTGGACTGAATCGTACCGCATTTCACACAAATGGTATTTGTGTCATCGATTGTAAAGTCTTCGCTGATACATGC
>Ga0115006_10002723_pt1 | contig 11748 bp, 3 predicted proteins | sample ArcOceMetagenome_3_FD_88943 | JGI IMG/M metagenome (GOLD analysis project Ga0115006, IMG submission 88943) | Marine eukaryotic phytoplankton communities from Arctic Ocean - Arctic Ocean- Svalbard ARC20M Metagenome | ecosystem: Environmental > Aquatic > Marine > Oceanic | place: Arctic Ocean...
CACACACACACACACACACACACACGCACGCACACACGCACACACACACGCACACACGCATACACGCACGCACGCACACACGCACGCGCGCGCGCACACACACACGCACACACACACACGGACAACCATGCAGCCACAACCACATGCCCCCACCCGGGGACCCCCACAAGACGCAAGCGTCAGCAGGACTTGCCGTATGCACGCACGCGCGCACACATCAGCGTCACTCAGGACGCGCATGATGCCAGCACGTGCATCGCGCTGCCTGGGCAATCACACGTCGCACCCGCTCCCCTCCTTCCTCCCCTCCGGAGCTCGCCATGACTCTACGCCTCCGCGTCGGGAGGAAGGAGGCGTAGAGTATGCGGGCCAGACAGCGCCTGTCCGGGCGCGGACAGGCGCTGTGCCTGCGCAGGCTAGCACTGGCCCTATGCCTGCTGGCCGCCTCGCCCGGAAGCCGTCCTGCCTCCGTCCCGTGCGAGGGCCTGGGTGCGCACGCAGCGGTCCGGCGGCCCACCGAGCCTCGACAGGACCTGCTGCAGTTGCGTGGCGGCGCGCCTGCGCGCAGGCGACCAGCGCCACCGGGCACGCCCGCGAGGGCGGCGCGAGGGAAGAGCCGGCAGCCCAAGCAGCTGCCCGTGCAGGAGCGGGAGGACGCATCGGGTCGCAGCAACGCCGAGCTGGAGGAGTCCAAGGCCGGCGGGACGCAGGGCAAGGGCAGGGCGGGCATGGTCGCCGCAGAGGCGGATGACCGCCGCAAGCAGGGGCCAGTGGCACAGGCAGAGCCGACGCCTCCCGGGCGCGCGACGCCGGGCCACAAGCGGGCCTCGAGCGACGTGGTGACTGGGGAATACTTCAAGAAGGCGCTGCGGGCAGTAGAGGCTGCGGCAGCAGACAGACAAGGCAGCATGCAGGCGCCACGCAACGCGTCTTCCGCGCCCTTTCGCCCTGGCGCGGCAGATGCGGCGGGCGAGAGCGCGTTTGATGGGCCCGTGTCCAAGCAGCAGGACGCAGACGGCAAGGACGACGAGGAGCAGGCGGCGGATGGGTCGGTGCCAGCCATGCGGCGCAGTGCGTTTGTGCCCGTCATTTACGACGACGTGCTTGGCCGGCCTCCGGTGCGGGAGCGCGACGAGTGGCTCGAGCTGTTTCGCTCCATGGACACATACACAAACATCATTGACCTGAAATTCGTGAAGGACGTCTTGGAGAGCACGGGCGTGCAATGCGTCGACAAGGCCACGCTAAAGTTTGCCGGTTTCCTCGTTGATGCCTACATCTGTCGGGTGTGCAGCTACTCGGCGGACTGGGTGCGGCTACGGCTGCAAGGGGAGGAAGAGATGAAGGAGGCAGCGGCGCGTGGCAGCAACAAAGCGTTTGTTCGCGACGACGTGCTGAAGCGCATGCGGAACCTCAACTTTACCTTGATCCAGTCCGATGTTCTGCACGCCCTGCACGAGATGTCGCCCGGCTCCGACCTGCCTTTTCTTGAGCATGCGATCCTGCCGCGGGCTGATGCGGCCGAACGGGAAGGTTCCTCCTCCTGGAGTCAGTGCGAATCCGAAAGTGTGTCGCAGCAGTCGCTCCCTCTCGACCACGACGCAGCGCAGGTCTACCTACCACCCCGCTGCGTATGCCTTGCGTGCTGCTTGCGCTGGCCAGCCGCGCGGGGGGAGAGTGAGGGCATGTGAGCGACAGCAGCGCTGCTCGCGGCACCGGCGTTGCGTTTGTAAGGCGCGCCTACTGCAAGCAGAGAGTCGGGCCTCACGTGTCGGGCCAGTTGGCGAGAGACGCTTGCGGTGTTGCGGGCGGTGTCACTGACTCGCGCAAACATGGCGATGTTGCGCGTCTGGGGGTTGGCTTGCACTTGTGGTGTGTCCGTGCTTGACGTGGCATCAGCTGGCACAGCCAGCGGCAGACGGAGCCGGCGAGGCTCGCGAGGACAACGCGGATGACGAGCTCGCCTCATTCATCGACGCGGGCGCCGCGATGGAAATGGCGCGTTTCGGCCTTTCGCGCAAGCAGACGGCGGCGCTGGACCTCGCACAGGTACGTAGCACTTTGGGCATCCCATGAGCAGGCGTCTGCTGAGTCGGCTCATGGCCGTGCCGCGCATGCAACCTGCCCTCCCCCCTTTCCTTCTAGGGCCCTAGCTAGCCGCGCTAGACGCGCGTGGCGCAGCCAGCAGCTTGGGCCCGCAGCGAGCAGAGCGAAAAAGAAGAAGTGCCATGACCCTTGCTGGACAACGCGTGCCAGCGCACGTCGCCCGCGTTGCGCCCTTTCTTTGTGGTCGCCGGGGGCTGCGATGTATGTGCGGGGCGTGCGTGCTTGGTGACGCGCGGCCACGTTGGCGCTCTGGTCTGGCCCAGGAGCAGGAGAAACAAGAGGAGGAGAAGCTCAAAGCAGCGGCGGCGGCGGACGCGCGCTCAAGCGACCCGCGCGCGGTTTCTCAATCTGCTCAATCTGCCTCCCTCGCCAACCTGGTGCAACGGTCAGACGAGGACGAAGATGACGATCATGTCGCCGATCCCGATGAGTCTTGGCCGTCTGAGGCTTCCGGTCCTCGTCCCTCCTTCGCTGCCCATCTGCCTGCTCTTCCTGGGGAGTGCACGAGCATGCGCACATGACGCATGTCATGGTGCGGGCAAGAGCAAACGTGCAGTGCAGAGCAAATGTGCTTGCACAGTGCTTGCACCGTGCTTGCACCTGGGCTGCGCGCGGCTGCTGGTGCGGGTATGCGAGCAGCATTGCAGCGGATGGCACTGCTGCGGATGGCTCTGAGCAACGTGCACCCTTGACCACCTGCCGGGCTGTGCATATGAAATACAAGCAGAAGGGGCCAAGGCAGACGGCAAGACGACGACGTCTTGGCAAAAAGACCGCCGGTCCTCGGCGGCGCCTGGGGCAGCGCAGGGTGGCGACGAGCCGGCTGCTGATGCTGAGGAGGAGGATTCCTCAGGTGCTGTGCGGCAAACTCGCCAAAGCGTTGCGTGTGTTGCATCAGTGCTCCGTGTGTCAACCTGCGTGTGTCAACCTGCTCCGTGTGTCAACGCGCTGCGTTGTACTGTGGTCAGCGCGTTGCTTACTGTGGTGTGTTGCTTATGCGCACGTCATTGCGTTGGCTGTGCGCTTTTGCTTTTGCTTTTGCTTTTGCTTCTGCTCTTGCTTTTGCTTTTGCTTTTGCTGTGCGCTCTGTTGTCGGCCTGCTGCACGGGCCGGGCATCTTTGCGCGTTGTGTGCGCTGACGTGTTGCCTCCCTTGCTGTCTGTTGCACAGAGAATATACTGGATGCAGCGCTCGAGGATGACATGTCACACCTTTCAACCACTCTTTCTGAGTCAGAGGCGCAAGGATATTTCGTGTCAGGGACCCCACACAGCGTGGCTGCGGCAGGCGGGTCTGTGCCCCGTTGATGTTGATGCGCCGCTGACCCCTTGCACGCGTGCTGCCCTCGCATGGCGTGGACGGCCGTCTTTGCACCACCGACATGCGACATGCGACGTGCGAAATGCGGCATGCAAGGGCTGGTGTCCAACCGGCACACCTGCCTGTCATGTGTGCGTACCTAAGGCACGCCGGAGGTGCGCGCCGATTACAAGCGTGCTTACACGCGAGGGAGCCTCTGACACGCAAGAGGTCCCGGTGGCAACAGGCGCGCAGCCGAGTATGCTCGCATGCAACAACCTGCACAGCACGTGCCTGCGGATGGAGGCTTGAACCGACAAGCGCAGGCGGCAGCCTCGCCGCACCTTTACCAACACCAACAAGTAGAGGCAGCAAAAGTCGGGCCAGAGCAGCTTCTTGGCTGTGTTGAGCAGGCCCCTGCCGCACGCCACGCATGGGCATGCGCGTAGGGTGCAAGGCAGGGGCTCCTGACACGTGCGGCTGCTGTTTGCTGGCAGTACTCGCAGCCGGCACCTCAAATTAGCGCCTCATACTACCCCCCGCGCACTGATCAAGGATTCTACAACAGTGCTCCAGCTGCGACGGCGTACCAGGCGCAAACCTACCAGCAGCGAGCTCCTTACAACCAACTGCTGCCGCCGCACCCCTCGCGCCCAGCGGGCAGCACAGTGCCTGTGTACGCTGGCGGTGCAATCAGTGGCGGGGTGCCTGCCGCACTGCATCATCAGCCCAACCCTGCATATGCGGCCACTGCATATGCGGCTAGCGCGGGGGGCATGGCAGGGGCAGGACAGGGTGGCGTGGCTGCAGTTCCTGGGGTAGCTGGGTCGGCGCAGCCCGCTGCTGTAGATGGCCATCCCACAGGAATGGGATTCCAGACCACCACGCAATACGCAGCCCGAGCCGCTGCTTTGGCTCCGCCTGCTGGTCTGCTTGCTGCCAACCTTGCTCGCTGTCTTGTTCAATACCAAACCTTGCTCCTGCCTGCCTGCGACGCATGTTGAGTGCGCGTCGAAAGAGGGAAGAACGAGGCTGACGATTTTGCATATATGTCACCACATGTTGTGGCCGTTTCGCACGTCATGTCTGCCAGGCCTGAGCAGCATCGCAGCTGTGCCCCTTGCGAGTGCCAGCAGGTAATGCGCACCTGGCATCATGATACCGTTGCAACCGTAACATCTCTGTGTCGCAAGGCGCTGTTGTACTGAGACCTGGCCAAACCCCCACAGGACAACCAACCCGGCAAACAGCGCACCACACCCGGCGAACCCTCACCCAGGCCCGCCGTGACCACTCCGCACGGGCGCGCCCTCCCGCAGCACAGTCCGCGCCCTGCTCTCCCGTCCTCACATCGCCCCAACACTATTTGTCTTGTTTTGTTAATTTCTTAAATGTAATTTGAAGAGAAAGCGAGAGACCTATGCAACGTGTCACACAAAGGACTAGGACCCCCCCTATGCAAAGGACGCATTCGTCCAATTCGTCGCATTGCATCATTCGGTGCCCGACTCAGCTGACTGGGCGGTTACTGGCACCGAAGATGAAGCTTCCTCCTCTGCTTGCGGGGCAGCTATGGGCGGAGTGGTGTCGTCGTGGGCTGCGGTCTGCGGCGGCTGTGCTGCTTGTCCAGCCTCATTTGCGGCCCCGCCATGTCCCGCATAGGCGACGCTGGCACCAGCGGTAGAGGACGGCAGAGAGGACGGCAACGGCTTGCACGGAGAGTTGGACATCAGTTCCACCTTGAGGTCAGGGCAAAAGGCATCAATGACGGTCGAGGTCAGCGCCCACATGTCTTGCCCCGACGCCCTGTTTGCCATGCGCAGACCATCCGACCATCCACCCATCAGAACCCGTTGTGCACACGTCTGCAGTGCCAATACTCTAGTATCCGGTATTCTCCGAGTATTCTCAGCGTATTCGAATTTCATAAGCTATTTCAGACCACGGCAGAACACACGTGCGGGGCAGGGCGCAGAGTACAGGAAGGAGGGAACGCACTGTTGGACTTGCTTCAAGCTCTTGTCCGTGTGAATGGCCTGGAGCATTTCCTTGAGCACCAGCACAATGTCGTTGCTGACAGCATCGCGCTGGGGAGCCACGATGCGGTGCTTGAACGCCTCAATCAGCCCCCTGCCCCAGAAAGCACGGCACGCAAAGGCAAGTGACGAGGCGTCAAGGGTCACGCCAAGCAAGCCACTGTCCCAACACGCACCGCCCCACTGTTGAAGAGCAGTGTTGGAATAGCGGGCAGGGCATCGCACGCCGCGCGCAAGCACGTCCACTCAGACACGCTACCGGACGCTGAGCTGCCGGCACAGACTTACACGAGATAGCACGCTCAGACTTGCGACAGATGCCACGCGTAACAGGAATACGTCAACGCGCACAGCCTAGACCGCCTACAGGAGCACAGGAAACATGTGTTCACTGCAGCGTTGCGGTGTGGTCGAGCGCACGCGCATTCCTTGCTGCTGCTGGCACGCACGGTTGAGCGAGGAGCGACAAGACTCACAGAAGGCGCAGCCACATCATGTGCAACTCGGGCAAGTGAATAATGGCGTGCAGGTTGTTGCGGAACGACTTGCACAGCAGCAACAACGTGGACAGGCACAGGGCCTCGGTCGCCGAGGCAGCTGCGGGCGCAGACGACGCCGATGCGCTCTTGAACTTGGCCGACACAATCGGAAACACGATCTACATGGCACATGCGCAAACAGCGTGAGGAGTGTGCATGACGCGCGGTGCGGCGCAGCTCTTTGGCGCAGCTCTATGCGCATCTTGTCCTCGCACATGCTCGCTTCTCGAGGCAGTTGCATCTCAACGTTACTGCACATGCATGGCGCTGCAGACACAGGAGCGCACGAATAGCAAGGCAAGAGAGGTGAGAGGAAGGAGAGGAGGAGAATGAGGAAAGAGGGAGGAGAAAGGGAGGCGAGAGGGAGGAGGGAGGCGGGTGCGGACCTGATTGTAGCAGTCGCGCCAGGCGTGCGCAAAAGGAACGGGCACGTCTGCGCACAACAGCGCGCGCTCCAACATTTGAAACGCTGCCCCCCCCACGACAGAGTAGCGCTGTGTGCCACATGGACATGACATTGCACCACATTACACCACACCGCCAGCGCGTCAGCCCTCACTAGCAGTGCAACTGTGACAGCAACGCCCGCGTCTATGCTGCGTGCCGGCAACGCCAGCAAGTAGCGCCACGCCCTGGCCTACGCTGCGTGCTGCGCGCTGTGCGCCGCCAGCAAGCAGTGCCACGCCCTGCTCTAGGCTGCGCAAGACAGTGCTGCGTTGTCTACTGTTCCTCGCCCTCGCTCTTCCTCGCCCTCGATGCAGACGCCAGGCAAACGAGGCACAACCTCGTCGTGGGCGATGCGGCATATGGACTTGACGTACAGCATCCACATCATGCACCATATCTGCCACCAATGCCCCCCCCGCACCCACACTGCCCTTTAGCGCATTTGGTGAACGCAAATCGCCATCTAGCGCGCCTTTCCTTGGCACTACCGCACTACAGCGTCTGTCCCACTACTGCCTCCACGCATTGACACACCACGCAGCATGCGCGACGCGCATCGGAGCACGCCCAGGCGCGTTCCTATTTGCAATACACCCCCGCTTCACTGGCCCGTTTTCCGATGGGGGAGAATGCGAGAGAGGATGAGAGAGCACAGACCTGTTCATCGGCGGGGGACGTGCCAAGGCCGAACCCTCCTTCATCGCCATCCACCCTGCTGCCGCCTCCCTCGCCATCCACCCTGCTGCCGCCTCCCTCGCCAGCATCAGGTATCCTGTTGCCGCCCCCTCCCTCTACACGCGCCTCAGCGGGCGGATCATGAGCGGCAAGAGTGTCAGCCGCAAGAGCGTCAGGCTGCGCCGCATCTTGCCTTGGTGTGCCAGCCGCCTGCACCCGCGATGCGTCTGCGCCCACGGGCTGCTCCCCGCTCACACCAGCTCTTGCGCGCTCCTCGGCGCCTGGAGCCGAGGCCGGGATGGCGGCGTTGTCGGACTGGCGGTGCGCCGGCAGGTAGACCAGAGGGCGACGCGTGTGCGCATGCTCGGCTTGCTCAAGCAGGGGCTTGCACGAAGCAAGGCGCGCAAAGAGGCAGTGGATCAGCGCCATCACGTTGCTGCCTGTCGCCGCCCGCCACGCCTCCACTTGCGCCGCCGTCACCGCCACCCTGGAATCACAGGGCTAGTCAGCTCTTCTGGCCCACACGCGTCTGCACGCCCGGCTTGGGACGTATAGGGCTTTTCCATCCGTGTAGCGCATCTAAGAGAGCACAGCACAGTTCGATGCGCTGTGCCGCCGCGCGCCTCCACGAACAAGCAGGGCCTTGGGCGCGCTCGTGCTGCAGCCGCGCGCGCAGGTGAGCAAGCAGCTGCACATCTCTAGCTGACACGCCTCTAGTTGACACACCACCACAGCACATCGCCACGTGCACATCTCGAGCTGACAGACACGCCACTAGAGCATCCGACACGGCACGCGGCACCAGCGCTGCCGACCGTGTCCGGCGGCACAGTAGGCACCCTACGCAGACACAGCGGAAATCTAACACTTGACACGCAGGCGGCGGGCTCGGGGAGAGAACCTAGCGGGAGGAGTGGGACCGCCGCTGGACGGTGGCGGCGAGCTGAGCTCGAGGTGCTGGCGCGCAACATGTGCGTCCAGCACTGAGTCCAGGAAGACGAGCAGCGTTTGTTGGCAAAATTCGAAGTTGTTGGCCGTGATGTGCACGCGCCCCTCTTCGCGCACCAGGAAGGTGAGCGCCTCGAGGGCGGGCACGCTGGCAGCCGGTGTCATGCTGGCAAACTCCTGCAAAAGCGAGAGGATGGGGCGCCAGTCCTCGCGCTCCTTGATCAAAGCTCCGTGCGCGCGCAGCAACGTGAGGAGGCCGACAGAAATACGATCGGCGAGCGACTGGAGGAGGCAGGCAGGCAGGCTGGTCAAGGACCGCAGCGCTTCCATCAGGTCCGGCCGCACGGAGTCGACGACCGCCAACCTGACACAGAGCCGCAGCTGATTGACCACGGCGCGCTCGGCCGCGAGCGAGGGCTGCTGCAAGCTGGCGAGCAGCTGCTGGAGATGGGCGTGGAGGGGCGGCCAGAAGACATGGATGCGCTGATAGTTGGCCAGTGCCGTGTTCGTGAGCAGGTCCATCATGACGATGGCCGCCTCCACCGAGCACCGCGAGTCCAAGAGGTAGCTGCTCACGGACACGCACCCGCCATCCGCTGCCGCCTCCTCCTCATCTTCCTCCTCAAGCAACCGGGCCGAGGCGGCGACGAGGGCCGAGGCGAGCGCGGCGAGCGCGCCGTTGGACAGGAACTTGGTGTTGAGGAGCAGCTCCTCCAGCTTGAGGCTCGACACAAAGGCCGTCTCCTGCTCAAACCCCGGCATGCCGAGCCGCGTCATCACGCGCCCGCTCGTCTTGTCCGCCTCCTCCTCTGCGCCCCCGCCCCACAGGTAACTAAAGATGGAGCGCCCCTTGCCAGCGGCGCGCGTGGATTCCTTGTGCAGCATCTTGATGGCCACCTGCGTGCAGGACAGCAGCGGGCGGCCGTGGGCGTCGAGGAAGTCGTCCTTCTCGAGCAGAGCCCACGGCACCACCTGGATCTTGTGCAGCTTGGCCACGTAGTCGAGGAGCGGCTTCCAGCCGTCGCGCAGGCAATCGGCGTGCGAAAACGAGATGGTGAACATTGCCTGCGCCGCCATCTGCACCTTGCTGTTGCGCACTAGCACCCAGTGCGGCTCTTCCACGCGCTCGGGCTGCGCGGCGGCCTGTTCGGCAAACTTGAAGAGGGACTTGCTGAGCGTGGCGATGAGCTTGTTGAACTCGTCTTCGAGCTTGTGGAAGCTGCAGATCTTGGCGAAGTCATGAAGGCCCTCCATGGTCTTGCGCAGCACCTTGCTGTCTTCCGTCGTTTCCAGCACCACGGACAGCGCGGCGATAATGCGGTCCCAGCTGACGACAAACATGTCGCGCCCGTGCTTAGACCCCATCTCCGGCGCGGCCACGAACGGGTTGTCGTACTTTTGTCCCATCGTCGCCAGCAGATTCTCCCACCGCGGCTCGTCGTCGCCGATGTTGTTGATGTCCGAAAGGTCGGACGACATCTTGATCTCGTCGTTGGCGATCGAGTCGTAGATCTCCATGAGGTACTCGACGGGCAGGTCCTTGTTGTCATTGATGCCCCTGTTCATCTTGAGGAAGTCCTCCTTGGTCATCTTCTTCTTCACCTGCGCGTTATGCAAGTCGGTGTTGAGCATGATGATAGCGTACGACAAGATGTAGGCGGTGTCGGCGTTGGCCAGCGGTCCCGCCTCGTGCTCGAAATAGTGCGCGGCAAACTGCTCGACAATGCGATTGATCTTCTGGGACTCGCCAGGGAGGCGAAAGGCGGCCAGGAACTTGCGCAGCGCCTGCGACAGGTGCATTCCCCTGAAGTCAAAACCCTTGACGTACGCCCCGAGGCACTCCACGGCGAGGGTGTCGGGGTCGCCGAGGTACTCGCCAACGGCGGTGCGGTCGAGGCCCGGCGTGGTATGGAGGAAATGGGCCATGCTGTGCGCGTCGATGGCGGCGCCCAGGAAGCCCGCCTTGAGGAGGTACTCGAGCGTGCTGGCCTTGGTGGGCTTGCGGTTGAAGGTCTCGGCGGCCATGGCGACGCGACGCTTGTGCTGCTTCTGGCTGCGCAACTGCTCCACCGTCTCGTCGCCCTCCTCCGCGCCCTCCTCACCGCCCCCGCCCCCGTCCTCTTGCGCGCCTGGACGTCGCACGTGGCACGCTTCGGCAAGCGAGCGGACAATCGCCAGCAGGCCCTCCAGCGACAGTAGATTGAGCGCGTTTAACGACCCCGACAGCGGGAATGTGTTCTTGGACAGAAACTTGACCATGTCCTCAAAGAGGTTGGTGCACTGCATGTCGCAGTCGTAGTTGGTGTAGATGTCCACCATCAACTGCGGCTCGCGGCAGAACTCGACAAGGGACTCGAGCGCCATCTCGCGCGTCTCTGGCAGCGACGACTCTGCCAGGTGGATGGAGTTGAAAAATACCTCGAGCTGCACTTTCATGTGCTCGCGCACAGAATTGAACATGTTGAAGACGACGCGCAGGGTGAGGGAGAGGATCTGCAGGTTGCTCGTGCGCGAGTTCTGCAGCAGGTTGCGCGAGAGGTCATGCTGTATCACCGCCACCAGCGGCGCGCACGCCGAGATCTGGCGCCCCCCCGTCTCGAGCACCACGTTGAGGAGAGAGAGGCCCAGCATGCGGCTCGCCTCGCTCGCCGCTCCGTCTGACTGGTCGCCCGCGTGCGTCAGCTTGCACAGAAACTGCAGGACCTTGTACATGCACGGCATGGCGTAGGGCGGTGCCGCATCAGCCAGCTGTCCGTCGCCCCCATCCTCCGCACCGCCATCGCCGCCGTCCGCATCCAGCCCCGCGTCCCCGTCTGCATCGTACTCGCTGCCGAGGGCGTCGCGCAGCGGGTGGGAGCCCTCGATGTCGAGGCAGAGCTCCTGCGCGGCCTGGAGCTGGCTGAAGCGCGCAAACAGCGTGAGCGTCACCTGCATCAGCACGTGCTCTGCCGTCCGCTTGAGCAGCTCGCTCAGCCGAGCCTGGCGGCCGATGGTGTAGCAGCTCTGCACCATGTCCCACACGTTCTGGTCCGAGAGCAGCGTCCCCGCCGGGCAGCGCAGACAGTCGAGCAGCACCTGCAGGATGCGCACGAGCACCACCTCGTCGCCGCTGTGGTCGGTGCGCTCAAAGCGGCACCGCGTCACGATGCGGCAGATGCGGTTGACGCTCTGCGCCGCGCGCGGCGAGCCCATGTGGATGAAGCCGTAGTTGAGAAACTTGCTGAGCGACGACAGGGCACCGCCGGTAATGGGACCCGACGTCTCGGCAGACTCGACCACGTCGAGGAACGGCCGCAGCCACGCCATGGTGTCCATGTCCTGCAGGTCCGAGTACGGCCCGAGGTCCTCGTGGAGCGCCTTGAGCCCGCGGACCAGGGGCGACTCGGCCGACGACGGGATCTCCCGGTGGAAGCGCGCGCCGGTGTTGTAGCGCCGATTGAGGCGCATGAGCGAGAGCACGTTGTGGATCTCGCCCTTTACGATGCGCACGCTGTTCTCCATTGACCATGACGTGGTCATCGGCGCCGCGGGCCGCTCCCGGCGCGGCGCAGCAGCCCCGCCGTGCTCCCCGGTGGGCGCCGCGTGCGCCTCCACCACCCCCACCCCCGACCCCGCCCCTGCCTCTGCCGCCTCGCCCTCGGGCATCCTCCCTGCCCTGCCCTCGCCCTCGCGTCTTCGAGCTGCCACGCAGAACTCTC
>Ga0115006_10002724_pt1 | contig 11746 bp, 4 predicted proteins | sample ArcOceMetagenome_3_FD_88943 | JGI IMG/M metagenome (GOLD analysis project Ga0115006, IMG submission 88943) | Marine eukaryotic phytoplankton communities from Arctic Ocean - Arctic Ocean- Svalbard ARC20M Metagenome | ecosystem: Environmental > Aquatic > Marine > Oceanic | place: Arctic Ocean...
GCCGCTGCAGACGCCGCGTCGCCGCTGCAGCCGTCGCGCTCGACGCCTCGGCGCGCCGCGCGCCCGCCTTGTCCGCCTTGTCGCCCGCCGCCTTCGCGCCCTTTCGCGCCTTGGCGGTGGCGGCGGTGGCAGCCGCGGGTGCGGCGGCGGGTGCGGCGGCCTTGCCGGCCGCGTCGGCCTTCTCGAGGCTCGCGCAGCGGTGCTGGTATTCGGCGAGCGTCGCGAGGGCGCGCAGGTTGAGCTGGGTCTGCTCGTGCGTGTGCGTGCGCAGGAAGTTGGCGATCGTCTGCTCCTCGTTGATCCCCTGCGTCGCGAGGCACGGCACGACGCCTATCGGCACGCCGGGCTCGAGGCCGAGGGACCGCGCCGCCGTGACGTCCGCAAAGCCCAGCTCGGCGGGAGTGAAGCAGAGCGTCGGCGCGAGGCGGCCGCCACGCAGCCAGACGCCGTCGCCGCCCGCCGCCGCCGCCGCCGCCGCCGCAGGCGCCGCCGCCCGCGCTGCCGCCGGTGCCGCCGCCGGTGCCGCCGGTGCCGCCGCGGCCACGCCGTCTGGAGGCAGCATGACGAGCTGGACGGTGCCGAGGTACCGCCACGCCTCGTCGAGGTCCTGCAGCATGCCCCAGTCGTCGCCGCGCGTCGAGAGCAGGCTCTCGGTCTGCAGCAGGAAGCCGGCGGCCCGCAGCTGCGCGAAGAAGCCCCTGTGGCGCCGCGCCGCGTGCGCCTGGCACGCCAGCGCGAACGCGGCGCCCAGCGTCGCGAACGCCTGCGCCATCAGCACGGCGCAGCGCGCCGCGTACGCCGTCGACAGCTCGCGCGTCGCGCTCGAGGGCGCCCGGCGGCCGTCGTCGCGCGCGCACTGCGCGAGCCGCTCGGCGAGCCCGGCCGCGCCGCCGTCGGCGAAGCCGAGGCAGTGCGCCGCCGGCGCGCCGACGGAGACGGTCGGGTAGACGGCGTGTCGGTCGCCGGCCGCCTGCACCTCGAGCAGAGAAAGCTGCAGGTTGGCCGGCACCGGCGCGAGTAGCTTCTCCTTCTTGCGCGCGGACGGCTTGAAGCCCGACGGCCGCGCGCCCTCGCGCACGCCGCGCAGCAGCTCGTGCAGCCACTTGGCCAGCCGCGCCCACCCCGCCGCGTCCTGCAGCCCCCACAGCGCCGCCAGCCCGGCGTCCGCCGCCGCCACGCCGGCGCCGGCGCCGACGCTCGCGCCCGTGCGCGTGGCGGCGGCGGCGTGCTCCTCGGCGTCGGCGCAGAGCATCGCGAGCACGGCGCACGGGATGCTCCGGCCGTACGCGCACGGCAGGATGTGCTCGCACACGCGCAGCTCGCGCGGCTCGGGCGCGCTCAGCCCAAAGGCAAAGTTGCACGTCGCGTGCGGCTCCATCAGCCGGTTGGGCGGGTAGCCGCCGCCGGCGCGCACCTCGAGCGTCGCGCAGCCGGCGAGCGCGTCGCTGTCGCCCGTCCCGTCCGCGGCGCGGCGCAGCGTCAGCGCCAGCTTGCCCGACGAGCCCGCGCCGGCACCCGGCGCCCGCAGCGCCTCGCGCAGCTTGAAGCTGGCGCGGCCGAGCATCGGCATGCGCTGCAGCACCTCGGCCGCGTCGGCGGCCTCGGCGTCCCAGAACGGGTCGCTGACGTGGCGAATCTGCAGCACCAGCGAGGAGGCCGCGCCGCCGGCCAGCACGGCCACGTCGAACGAGACCACCGTCGCGAAGATCGGCCGCTCCGTGTCCTGCAGCCACTCGGTGATGCCCAGCAGCTTCCACGGCTCCTCGCTGCTGAGCAGCACGGCGACCGGGTGGCACACGCCCGACGATCTCAGGTCGGTCGCCGAGATGGAGAACTCCAGCAGCTCCGAGGGCTGGTCGCGCCGCGCCTGCTGCTTGATCTGGCGCACGGCGACGCTGCTCGGCCAGTCCTGCACGGGCGGGTCGCCAGGCGCCTTCGTGTGCGCGTCGAGCAGCGCCTGCTCGAGCTCCGCCAGCGCGCGCGTGTTTATGATCGACATGGGAGCGTGGTCAAGCCACGGTTCCACCGTGATGGGGCGGTAGCCACTTGCGCAATCCCAAATTTCGCGCAGCTCTCGAGAGGAGGTGAACCACGTGCCCCTACGCTGGGAATCTCAAGCTCTCAAGCTGATCTCCGACCTGCCGGCGCGGGGTAACCCGCGAGTCCGGCTGGCTCGGGATCAGTGCATCCCCGCGTGGGCCCTCCTGACCGGCGGCTTAGGCAAAGCTAAGATCTAAAGTAAACTAAAGTAATCTAAAGGTGACTACTGTAACGAAAAAATATTTGGGCACCTTCGCTTGCAAGTAGCCAGTTGCACTGCTTTGACTCAACAGCCACCCCTCCCCTCTCTCCCTCTCTCACACACACATCTGGTCCAGAGAACCCTGCCGGCACTCAAGTAAGATCGAGTGTGTCTGTGCGGGCCACGTGCTCCATGGTAGGAGTGGTAAAGCAAGCAAGCACGCACCCAAGGGGCCCCGCTGATTCGGGAGGGGTTGAATCACGTGGTCGGCGGCGCCGAGGCCCGACCACTTCCGAGCGCGAGGACACAGATAGTCCAAGCTCGCAACCCAGATGGCCGCCAACGCCCAGCAGCTCTCCTTGCTCACCTCGAAGCTCGCGTCGGTCCTCAAGCCGGGCCAGAAGTTCGTCTCGCCCTGCTCCATCCACCTGGCGATGGCGCTCGTGGCGGCCGGCGCCACGGGTCAGACGCTGGCCGAGCTGGCGGCGGTGCTCGACTGGCCGACGGGCCCGGGCTGGCAGCAGCAGCTGGCGCAGCTGCTCTCGTCGCTGTCGACCGCGACCGGCGCGGGTGAGCCAACCGTCGCCGTCGCCAACCGTGTCTTCACCAAGATCCCCATCCAAGCCCAGTACGCGGCGGCGGTGCAGAGCACCTTTGGGGCGTCCATCGAGCCGCTGCAGTCGGCCGCGCAGGTCAACGCGTTCGTGAGCGCGGCGACGCAGCGGATGATCACGGAGATCGTCAACGACGCTATGGTCGCGCAGTCGCCGCTGATCGCCGTCAACGCGCTCTACTTCAAGGGCAAGTGGGAGGTGCAGCTGAGCAAGGCCGACACGGCCCTGGCGCCGTTCAGGACGCGCGACATGCCGGGGACGGCCAGCCGCGTCGAGAGCTGCCACCTGATGCGCACGCCGCCGGGCAAGGAGTGGCGCTACTTCGAGGACGCGAACGCGCAGTACGTGCTGATGCCGTACCAGGGCGCCGGTGGCGCGATCGCGGCGGTCGTGGCGCTGCCAAAGGACGTCGCGTCCGACCCACTGCAGCTGGCCGACTTCGGGGCGGCGCTGGCGGCGCTGCGCGCGGCACCGAAGCGCAAGGGCACGGTGTGGATGCCGCGCTTCGCGGTGGAGAGCGAGGTCGAGCTCTCGTCGGAGCTCGCGGCCCTCGGCGCGCCGCGCGCCTTTTCCGACGCCGCCGAGTTTGGCGGCGTCGCGGCGGGCGGCGTGCCGCTCAAGATCAGCAAGGTGCTGCACAAGGTCAAGGTGGAGGTCGACGAGGAGGGCACCGTCGCCGCCGCCGCCACCGCCGTCTGCATGGCCTTTGGCAGCGGGATGTCGAGCGGCCCGCCGCCCTTCCAGATGCGCTGCGACCGGCCGTTTGCCTTTGCGGTCGCGCACGTGCCCTCGGGCCTCGTCCTCTTCGCCGGCAGCGTCGAGAGCCCGGGATGCGTCGGCGACGCGCCGCCGCCCGGCGCGGTGTCGCCCGGTGGTGCGGTGCCGTTTGGGCAGCCAAGCCCATTCGGACCGCCAGCGCCCGCAAACCCATTCGCACCAGCGCCCGCGTCGGCCTTCCCGCCCGCGCCCGCGACCGCGCTGTTCCCGCACGCCGCCGCGCCCGCGCCGGCTGTGTCGTTCAGCCTTGATCAGCGGCGCGAGCAGGCCTGCCTCTTCACCGCCGCCTGCCGTCGCGACGTCTACCGCATCCTCTGCGCCGCGCCGCGCGGTCCGCTGCGCGCGCCGCCGCCGCCAACGGCGCCCGCCAGCGGTGGCTTTGGCTTCGGGGCCGCCGATCGTGCCGCCCCTCCGCGCGCCGCCACGCCGCCGCTGCGCTGGGTCTTCGACTCGAGCGGCGGCGGCGGCAGCACCTTCGGCTTCGGCGGCGGCGGTGGAGGCGGCCGCCCGCAGCTCGTGCCGGCCGGGGCGCGCACGCCGGTTGCGGACGTGGCGCGCACGCTCGCGGCCATCGAGACCGTCGGCCAGCCGACGGCGGAGGGCGTCGCGTTCACCGAGGCGCTCGAGGCGCTGCTGGTGCGCGAGTACGTCGGCTGGTGGGACGACGCCGACGCCGCGACGCTCTCGGCCGCCTTCCTCGCCGCCTTTGGCAACGAGCTCACGCCGCGCCTCGACCTCGAGCACGCGCTGCGCTCGCGCGCGCTGCCGCACGACGACCTCGCGTGGCTGCGCGCGCTGCCCGTTGCGATCGCCTTCAACCGCGGCCTCATCGACACCTTCCAGGGCTGAGAGGACGTGAAACGTCTCGTCATGTGTATCCGTGTGCGTCTTTAAGATTCAAAATGTCACCCAAGGAGGTCTTACTTTTCAAACTCATTCAGGTGATCCTAGGGGCCCTACAGGTGAGCCCCCTTGGATTCGCACGCGTGGTCAGGCGAATCCGGTTCGATTTGCATGCGGCGACGAGCTCCGGGTGGTTGATAGGAGTCATAAGCTGTTCAGTGGCCGCCTCTATCTCAGAGTTCCCAATGGGGAGCGGATCCATCTGCCCAAGGTCGAGTCTTATCAAGGAGGTGCTAGCAGCCACGCCATCAGCCAGTGCCTTGAAACCCCTTTGTGTTCCGAACCCGAAGTTGCCGATGGCGTGCCGGCCGACGTAAAGAGTCTCCACGGAGCCACTGACGCGCAGAAAGCGAGCCAAGGCCTGGCCGCCTCGCGCCTTGGGGTCAACCACGTGCCATTTGGCGTGTTCGGGAGACCCATCGCTTGGGTGCATGAGGTACAGCCTGGTCACCGGCTCGGGCGGCGCCCACGTCGCCTCGGCCGTCGCATCGACGTCGGGGAGGAGGCGCCGCAGTGAGGGATGGCCCGGCACCGCGGTGAGGAATGGCCCGAGCCCGACCTCGCGGAGCTCGTTCATCCGCTGCTGCGTGACCAGCGCGCGCGCCGCTCGCAGCTCCGCGTGTCCGTGCGTCAGCTGCCCCCAGCGCTCGTGACGAGCACCCGAAGCGGCCCACGTCGAACGGGTCCTCGCGGAGCAGCATGCGCGCCATGCGCACCAGCAGCTCGTCCGGAAGCTCACTGAACGAGGGCGCTCGCTCGGCTTCGATGGCGTCCATGGTCAGCTCCAGCGTCGACGACGAGCAATCAAAGTTGTCGCACGCTGATTTTTTTGTGGACTTCAAGTACACGCCATGGCGGCACACGCGACGCGCTCGGCCGGCCGCGCTGCCCGCGTTGCCGAGGCGGTGGCGACGGGCCCGCTCGGCGCGCTGAGCCACGACGAGCTGGGCGTGATCGTCGACGGCCTCGCCGATCCGCTCCAGCCCATCGTCGCCGTCGCGCTCAGCAGCACGTGCCTTGGGTTGCGGACGCCGCTGCGGGCGGCGCTGGAGGTGCTGCAGCAGCGGCACGAGAAGGCGAAGGCGTTGTGCCACAAGCTTGGCGTTGTGCCAGGAGGCGAAGCAGCTTATCCTGGTGATGATACAGTCCAAGTGCGGAGTTGCAAAGAGCTCAGTGCAGCGCATACGCTGTTTGGAGACGGCCTCACGACTGACAACATGGCGACACTAAGTATGATCCTGCGGACGAATGGCTTGAAGACCTTGAGCCGCCTCACTATTCACGGCCACTATCAGGCGCCAATCGGCCACTTCCAGGCGTCACTCGGCCGCCGCGGCCCAGGCCCAGCCGCCATCGGCACCGAGACCGTGCAGGCGCTCTTCGAGGGCCTGGGCCGCGGCGCTGCGCCCTCGCTCTACTACCTCAACCTCGGCAGCAATAGGTTCGGGCCGGCGGGCGCCGAGGCTCTCGCCGCTGCCCTCCGCAGGGGCGCGATGCCCGAGCTCAACGTGTTGGTTCTTGATGAGAACCCCATCGGCGACCAGGGCGTGGCCGCGCTGGCGACACCGCTGCGCAAGCATACTACGCTCAGGCTGCTGCACATCGGCGGCTGCGGCGTCGGCGACGAGGGCGTCACCACGTTGGTAGTTGGCCTCGGCAAGGATGACTTCAAGGCGCTCGAGCAGTTCTATCTCAACAACAACAACAACATCACTGACGCGGGCTGCGCCACGCTCGTCTCGGCCATCGACGGAGGCAGGATGCCAGAGCTCGGTCGCATGCACGGTCGATTCGAGCCCGAGGTTATGTTCCCAATGGAAAATTCCCTGTGGGACGTGGCCCCACTGGGAATTGATTCTGCGAGTGCGAGTGACGAGGCGGTCCAGTCCGTCTTTGATGCCCTCTCTCGGGCAGAGACCCGCCGCTCGTCGTGAGCTTTGCATAGATGCTGCCACGTGCCAGACATCCACCACCTCCAATGACCTCTACAGGCTTTACTGTATACCGGTGTAAGAATACTCGAGATGTGGACACCGTGTTTCACGTGCTGTGTGCGAATTACCGCCATTCTTGTCAAAAGCTGATTCAGCGCCCTCATGCAACGTCCATACCGAAACCTTTTACAGGAAACTTAGCAATCTGATTTACTGACTTGGCTGATATATTTTGGCATGTGTGAGCTCGGCGTTCCTGTCGCGCGGCAGCTGGACTCTGGAGCCCGCGACCGACGCCGCTGGCCCTCTTGCGTGCAGGCTGCGCCGCCGGGCTCACTACAGCTGCGTCAATGTGTCCGTCGTGCGATGGAGCAGCGGCACGCCGCACTGCGGTGGTCGGCCGCCGCCCTTGCTCGGCACGCATACAGGTAATCGCACGTTGTGGATCATGGGAGACTCGACCTCCTACGAAGTGTTCGTGGAGGCGGGCTGCCGACTGGAGGCGGAGGCCGACGTGTCCATCGAATGGCGGTCACCGCGCTGGGCATGGCCGACGACGCAGCCCGACGCGCGGACTGGTCGGATCCACACGTGCGGTGTTGCGACATCTAGACGTGCAGCCGCGCAGCTCATGCTGTGCTTCGTGCCCGCAGGCGGCACCGGCCGCTATCATCGCGACGGCCGCGCCTACATCTACGCATACCAGGCGCTGCGCAGGCTCGTCGAGCTCAACCTCACCTCGGCCAACGACGTCGCTCTCGTCAACGAGGGTGCTTGGCTGGCGGCTGACGACGAGCCGCGCTTCCACTTTCTCGCGGCGTCGCTCGTTGCCGCCGTGGCCGCTGGCGACCGAGCACGCTGGCCGCGCGTACTCTACCGCGAGTGCTTTGCGCAGCACTTCCCGACTGAGGGTGGTGCCTACGGACGCGCCAACCGCAGCAACTGGGACGACTGGGTGACCTGCCCGCCGCTGGCGGAGGGCGTGCAGAAGCCTCGCGCGCTGCGCAACGTCAGTGCCACGCTGCGGCATGGCGGCAGGCGCCACGTCGAGGTGCTCGACGCGTGGGAGCTCACGCGACCCCTCGCAGCCAGCCACCCAGGCCGCTCGTCGCGCGTCGTCGCCACCGCAGGCAATGTGTCTGCCTCGGCAGCCCTCGACTGCACACACTACTGCACCTGGGGTGGCGTGAACGCGGCTCTGCTAGACGCGGTCGCCTGGGACATGTAGCTAGCGCATGACCGCATGTGGACACCGTGTTTCAAGTGCTGCGTGCGAGTTGAGAATTACCGCCATTCCTACGCTACTCTGAGACGACGTCTGATCCGCCCGCATCGATCCTGTCCCTGTCCGCGCACCACCGCCTCCGCTCTCACAGCGCGCCCTGCATCGCGGCGCTGCGCAGCTGCTGCATGCGCGCCTCGAGCTGCTCGTGCTCGGCGACGCGCTGCACGATCTCGCGCTCGAGCTCGTCGCGCTGCCGCTCGAGGTCGAGGTTGGACGCCTCGTGCCGGTCGGCCTCGAGCTGCGCCGCCGAGAGCGCCGCCGACGCCGCCTCGAGCTCCGCCTCGGCCTCGCGCTCGGTGCGCCCCGCCCACGCGCCCGTCGCGCCGGCGGGCGGCGGCGGCGGCGGCGGCAGCTCGCGCTGCTGCCGCTGCAGCTGCGCGACGTGCTCCTGCGCGCGCGCCAGCTCGCGCGCCTTCGCCTTGAGCTGCTGCTGCACGTCGGCGCGGTGGCGGTCGCGCTCGGCGCCGCGCCGCTCCTCCTCCTCGCGCAGCGCCGGCTCGGTCTCGCGCCGCCGCGCCGCCTCGCTCAGCCGCATCAGCCGCTGCGCGTGCCGCTTCGCGCGCCCCTCCCACTTCATCGACACGGCCACCACCGCCACCACGCGCCGCGCGCCGCCGGGTGAGGCGCCGAGCGCCGCGTCGGTGCCCGCGCCGCCCGCGCCGCCCGCCGCCTCGTCGCCGCGCGCCGCCTCCGCCTCGGCCTCGGCGTCGATCGGCGGCGCGTACGACACGTCGCCGCGCTCGGCCGCCTCGGCCGCCTCGCGCCGCGCCGCCTCGACCTCGTCGACGAGCCGCCGCCACGTCGCGTCGCCCGCCACGTCGGGCGGCAGCTTCGTCTCGAGCGCCGCGTGCGACGCGATGTCGCGCCACACGCCCGTCGCGTTGGCGTGCGCCTTGGCCGCGCGCCGCGCCTCGCCCAGCTGACGCGCCACCTCCTCCGCCGAGAGACGGCCACCGCCGCCACCACCGCCGCCGCCGCCGCCGCCACCGCCATATCCGTCGTCGTCGTACCCGTCGTCGTCGTCGTCGTCGCCAGCGCGGCTGACGTCGTCGTCGTCGTCGTCCGCCGCCGCCGCGAGCCTCCGCTCCTCGGCCGTCTCCTCCGGCAGCCGCGCCAGCCTTCCCTCGACGTCGGCGAGCTCCGCGCGCAGCCGCTCCGCCGCCAGCTCCTGCTCCCTCCGCCGCGCACTCTCGCCGCCACTATGGCCATGGCCATGGCCACCACCGCGGCCGTGCGGCGACGGCGGCAGCCCGGCGCGCTCGCGCTCGCGCCGCCGCCGCCGCCGCGCGCGCCGCCGCGTCTTGCCGAGCCGCAGCTCCGCCTGCGCGAGCTGCTGCGTCAGCGCGGCGTGGTACTCGTCGGTGCGCCGCTGCCGCTCGTCCCACTCGCCCGCCGCCTCGGCGCGCGCGCGCAGCGCCTCCTCCTCAGTGACGCCCTCCGCCAGCGCCGCCTCCACGCGCGCCAGCTCGCGGCGTCCCTCGGCGCCCTGCGCCTCGGCCGCCTCGGCGTCGGCGCGCGCCTGCTGCACCGCCTCACGCGCCGCCTGCGCCGCCTGCGCCTGCCGCCCCAGCTGCGACCCACCGGCGCCGCCCGCGCCGTCCTCGCCGCCGCCCGCACCACCACCACCACCGCCGCCGCCGCCGGGACCCTTCTCGCGCTCCGACTGCAGCGTGCGCGCCGCCTCGGCCAGCTCCCTCCTCGCCTCGTCGGCGCGCCCCTGCAGCTCCGCGCGCAGCTGCAGCTGCTGCCTGCGCTCCTCCTCGAGCCGCTCGGCGCGCGCGCGCCACTTGATGCTCTGCGACGACACCACCGCCGCCGCCGCCGCCGCCGCCGCCGCCGCAATCCGCTCGTCCACGTCCCCCGACGGCGCGGCGCCGTTGCCACCGGCACCACCTCCACCCTCGGCGCTGAGCCCGCACGCCACCGCCTCCTCCGCGGCCGCGGCGCGCGCCGCACGCATCACGCGCGCGTCGAGGTTACCGCCGCTCTCGCCGCAGCTGCTGTGCGACCAGCATGACGACGCCACGCTCGGCGGCACGCGCGGCCCGCCGCCGCTGCGGCCGCCGCTGCTGCCGAGGCCGCCGGAGCGCGGCTGGTACTGCGACGAGTGGTATGGCGACTGCTGCGGGTACTGCGGGTGGTACGGATGGTGCGGAGGCGGCGCGCCGGGCCGCGCGGGTGTCCGCCAACCCGCCTCGGATGGATGCGCCGACGTGGCATCCGAGTAGTAGTAGTCGTCCGCGCTGGCGCTGCCCGCCGCCGACCGCGGCGGGTAGGGGCCAGGAGGCCCGCCGCCCTCGCCGCGCGGGTAGCCACGCGGTGGGCCGTAGCCACCGCCGTCGTCCCAGCCGCCGCCTCCGCCACCACGCCAGCCCGCGTCGCCGCCTGGGTGTGGTCCGCCCTGCATGGGCCCGGGAGCCGCCCACCGCGGAGGCTGCCCGCCGCCCTCTGCTGCAGCCTGCCGTGGAGAGCGCGTCAGCGGCGAGCGCGACGGTGGCGACCTCGTCTGTTGCTCGACCGGCGCCGCCGTCGGCTGCTGCTGCTGCTGCTGCGACGATCGCGCCGCCGCGGACGCCGCCTCCCTCGGCGCGACTGGCTGCGCCGCCGGTGCCGCGTCACCATCACCGCCGCTGCCGCCGCCACCACCACCCTTGTCGCCGTCGAGCGCCTTGCCTGCGGCCGCGGCGGCCTCGGCCCTCTCGCGCTTCACCGCCGCGTCGTGTTCCGACTTCCACTCCTCGAGAAGCCTCAGCTGCTCCATCACCGAGTCATCGCCCTCCTCCTCCTCATCCTCCTCCTCGTCCTCCTCGTCTTCCTCGAGCCGCGAGCCACCCGCGCCACCGCCTGCGGACACCCACCGCGGCCCGCTCGTGGCACCGCTCACCATCGACCCATCGCCCGCGTCGCTGCTCGCTAGGATCGACTCGGCCTTTTCGAGCCACTCCGGCATCTTCGGCGAGTGCCGCGGCTGCGGCGGCGACGCCGACGGTGGCGTGGTGGCGCCACGCCGTGCGTCGGCCGCGTCAGGCGGCTTGGCCCGGTGAGGCGGCGAGCGCAGCTGCGCGGCGGACGGCTCCATCTTGTACGGCTGGTGAGCCACCTCGTAGCGCGAGGGCGCCTCGCTGTACTCGTCGTCATAGTCGTCGTACTCGTCGTCGTCGTCGCCGTCGGCGCCAACGCCAGCGCCAGCGCCGCCGCCGATGATGCGGCTGCCACTGCTGGCGAGTGCGGCGCTCGTGGCCGCGGCAGCGGCGCCGCCGGTGCCCTTGCGCTCCTGCGCCTCAAACGCCTCCATCTCCCGCCGCATCATCGCCGCGCGCTCCGCCTCCTCCTCCGCCTGCCGCGCCGCCGCCTCGCCGCGCCGCTTGGCAAGCTCCTTCCGCTGCTCCGCCAGAGACTCCTTCTCGAGCTGAGCCACCGCGCGCGCCTCCTCCTCGCTCCCACGCGCGGGCACGGCCGCCAGCGCACCGCCCCGGCCGCGGCCCCTCCTCTCCAGCTCATCGGCGCCGTCGCTGCCTCCGCCCTCGTCGTCGGTGTCGACCTGGCGCCCGCGCGACCGTCCCGAGGAGGCGCCGCCGCCGCCGCTCATGGCGAGCGTGCGCCGCGCGCCGCCTCCGCCCTTGCCGGCCTCGGCAACCAGCAGCCCGCCACCAAAGGCGCCCGCGCCACGATCCAGACCGCCGCCGCCGCCGCCACGACCGTCTCGACCGCCGCCGCCACCGCCGCCGCCGCCGCCGTCTGACGCCATCGCGGCACGGACCCAGTCCGGCAGCGCCGCCTCGTCCTCGTCGCTCACATCGTCGTCGCTCGGCAGCGCGCCGGGGCCTTTGCTGCCGGGAGAGAGCGCCTTCGGAGCGCTCGTCTTGCGCCCACCGCCGCCACCACCACCGCCACCACTACCGCCACCACTGCCACCGCCACCGGGGAGGGTCGAGAGACGGCCACGGAAGTCCTCCATCTCGGCGCCAGCGCCTGCGCCTGCGCCTGCGCC
>Ga0115006_10002725_pt1:0-10000 | contig 11745 bp, 11 predicted proteins | sample ArcOceMetagenome_3_FD_88943 | JGI IMG/M metagenome (GOLD analysis project Ga0115006, IMG submission 88943) | Marine eukaryotic phytoplankton communities from Arctic Ocean - Arctic Ocean- Svalbard ARC20M Metagenome | ecosystem: Environmental > Aquatic > Marine > Oceanic | place: Arctic...
TGAATCAGAGCAGTCACGTAGAGTCGGAACGGCGGGGCGAGTTTTTTCCGCACGAGCAGTATATTGATGCAAACCTCGCGTGCCATGATTCTCTCGCGCTTAGCGCAGTGCGCGCGAGGTGCCGGTATGTTGGTGTGTGTGTGTGTGTGTGTCTGTGTGTGCGCGTGTGTGAGTGTGAGTACACGCGTGGTGGCTCCACGATATGAGGTCTTACTAGAGCAAACGCGCGAAACGATCACAACGGATTCTTCCGACTAGCACAAAGAATTCTTCCCCATGAGGGCGGCCGGACCGCCCACACAATTCCTGAGCATGTACGGTTGTGACAGCACTGCACATCTGTCGGAGACGAGGGCTATGAAACAGTGCAGGCGCAGCCATTCTTCTCGGCTTGTGCGTCCACTTTTACCTTGAGCTCCGAGATACTCTTTTCCTGCTCCTGGAATTTCTTATCCAGCGACCTTTGTAAGCTGGCAATTTGGGTGGCCAACTTCGATCCCGACTCTTTCTCTGCATCAGCCTGCGTATGCAAAGACGCGCGCGTCACCACTCCCAGTCACTCAGTAAGGGGCCAGCGTCACACAGGAATCACTGGGTGTGGTCAATACAGGAATCGCTGGGTGTGGTCGCGTGCCAACGCAGCACGTTAGTTACGGTTGCAGTATGCTTGCACGGCGAGAGAGAGGACCTGCTTTTGCATGTGCTTTTCCAGGTCTTGCAGTTTGCGCTCGAGCTCGTGCACCTTGACCAGCGCCGCATCTTGAGCGTTCGGGGAAGCGGCTGGGGACAAGTTCGGTTCGTCCGGCCGCCTTGCTCGCGCCGGCGTTGGCTCTTGTGGTGCTGGCACTACGACACCCCGCTCCGAAGCCGAGCCATGCTTCTGCAGTCGGATAACACGGTCAGGAAAGTGAAGACTCGGTATGTAAACCCCTGCACATCTGGCGACAGCAAGGAACGCACGCACGCAGCTGCAAGCGTGCGCTCCCATACAGAGACCTGAGGCTCAAAGATGAAACGATCAGTGACGTGCTCCTTTCGAGACAGACGCACGCTTCGACGCTCCCTATCGTGACCGCTTTCTAGCGTGAGGCCGATTGGCGACCCATACGGTCCCACGATCAGTGTTTCAATGGCCTTCGCCTCTTTTCCCGTCACATCGACGCCGTCAACGCACAAGAGCAGGTCTCCTGGGTGGATCCGCTTGCTCTCGTCCGCCGTCTGCACAGGCACACGGCATGTCACACCGTGCATGTGCAGGCAATGCGAGCGCCGAAGCTGCCTACAAGAAGCGTGGCTTCCACGCGGTTCATACCGAGCCAGGAACAATTTGGTGCACCGTGACCCTCATTTTGTCGTCCATGGCGAACTTGATACCGACAGAGCAGTCCCGGGCGGCTGGCGAGGTATCTGGCAGAGCTCCGCCCTCACGCATCTGCCCCGGTGAAACCAGCTCGAATTCTTTCGCAGGAGGCGAGTCTAACGACCTCAGGTCCGGTTTTTCCTGTCTCCCGTTGGGTGCATGGCTCTTTGGGCTCCGATCAGGCTGCAGCGAACCTGGGGATAGGACATCATTTCCGTTGAATTCGCTGCTCTGCAGGGTCAGGATCAGGTCAGCGCCGGGCGGCCCGAGAATCAGGTCAATGACTTCGCTCGACGACTTTCCGTAGAGTGGAACGCCGTCGACCGCGACCATCTTGTCGCCCTGCAACACCTGCTTCGTTGCGTCAGCGGGTCCGTCTGGCAGCAGTGACGTCACGATGTGTTCGCCGTTGTCCTCTGTGAATTTGATGCCTATGCCGACATGTCCGTCGCCGGGCGATGCACCCACGCCTCTTCTCCTGATGATCACCTGGCGCCCCCGCGGCTCCACTGCGTGCGATCCGTTGTTGCTGTCTTTGTAGGGGCTTGCCGACCCTGACGCATTTCGGTCTTGCCCGGGCGAACGTTCCCCGTCTGCAAACGCCCTCGGAGGTCAAACGACTTGCAGACTGCCGCGGGCAACGCCTCGCTCGCCCTGCGTGCATCGCTCGCGTGCGCGCATGCGGGCGGGCCGCGCCCAGGTGGGCAAACCGAATGGCGGACCCTGGCACAGGCAAGCCACAACAGAGGGGCGCTCGCTCTCACCCTGACTCTGCATTTTCTTGCGTATCTCCGCGGCTACCTCTTTCACCGGCTTCTTGTCGGAGTCGCCTGCCCACCACGTGCGTGTCAGGAGCAACGCGGCGGAGCTCCGCCGCAGGAAAATGGAGTCGCGCCCAGGCGCCTCACCGCGGAGTTGCCGCCGCGCAGCAGCCTTGACGATGGTGCTGGTCTGTTTGGCCGATCCCATGCCCTGCATCGTGCACAGCCGCAGGCGTCAGCGCGCGGGCCCGCACGTACTCCAAATGCCGGGTCTGCGGCGCGGCGGCCCGCGCTCGCGCCCGCGGCGGGCCAGTGGTCGCGCGCCCCGCGCCAGCCTCTCGCCGCTCTGCGCCTGGCGCCATACCACATCGCGCCTCATCGACGGGCGGATGGAGGACGGCGAAATGAACCCTGAGACGTCGTCATCGCTCGAGTCCGACATTGCGCTGCGCCGGGCGCGCGTGTGCGCGCTTGCTGCCCCGGCCTGCGCCGCGCGTCAGGGGAGGCGCCGCTTGCGCAGGCCCGTGCGATCGCCGCCTGCGCGGAGAGGCCCCGCACGAGCGCCGCACGCGCCGTGCCCGGGCGGGGCAAGCGGGCCCCAGCCAGCAGCAGGACCGGGTCCTCTGAGCCGGAGCCCCGCTTCAAGCACTGGTGAACTTCGGCGCCGCGGCGGGGGCTTGGTGGGGGCTTCGGCCAGGCAGTTTGGGCAGGATAGTGTGAAGCGCAGTTGGGCGTGGAGCGCCGGGACGCAGCGCGCGCGCGCGGGCCCGTGCGATGGGCCGGTGCCGATAGCAGCCGCGCCCGCGCCTGGGGCGCAGCGGCCGGTCAGCGCCCAATGGCGCCCAACGGCCCGCTCCCGCCGTGGGTTCAGCTCCGCGACGGCGCGCGCCGGCGCCGCGCGAGCACCCGCGAACATGCGGGCCGCCGGCTCTCGGCGGAAGAGTGCTGTCGCGTTGACGGCGGGGCGGGCGGGGGCGTCCGGGCTGCCATGCGAACGGCATTGGCTGGCGACTGTGCCATGGGAGCAAGTTTCGGGCGCGGTGGGTCCGCGTGCTCACCGGGGGCCGAGCCCGGCGGGGTCCGGAGGCGGCAGCGGGGGGAGACGGCGGGTCACGACCGAGCGCCGGGCGCGCGCGAGCGGGCTGGCGTGCGGGGCTGCAGCGCCGGGCAGGCTTGGATTCTGCAGGCGTGCTGCCTGGCTCTGCTGGCAGGCATGCTGCAGCCTGCTTTTGCCATGAAAACGGTGATGGGCGGGTCCATAAGCTGGCACCTGGAAAACGACTTTGAGGTCTCGCGAAACCTGACGTGGACGCTCAAGACCATGTGGAAGGTGACCGACGTTGCTTACGTGGGGACGGGTGTGTTTATTTATCTCGGGCTGCCCGTTCAGGTGCCCTCGAGCACCGGTGACCCGTACGCCAGCCGCTTCGGGAATCTCAAGGTGCAGCTCGGCGACTACTCTGTGTTGTACCCGAACAAATGCACGGTGACGGCGATTGACGACGAGTTTTTCGAGTGCAAGTTGTCTCTTACCATGAAGGTTCCAGAGGATGCTTACTTTGGCAATGCCTCCCTGGTAAAACCGGACGGCGAGCCGTTGATTCGCAGCGGCGAGTACGGTCCGCAAAACACCATCATCAACCTTGTGCCAGACGGCGGCATGCCGCTTTGCGCATCTGCAGGACCTTCGCCGGAGCCCTGCGAAATATATGCGGAGCATATTCGAGGGGCTGGGATCGGGCCCAACCCCACAGAGTTTACCTTCTTTTCCACGATTTCCCTACCGCGGCCTGAGGAGACGGCAAAATTTTACAGGGGCAAAGTGCGCAATAGGAACTCTCCGTACTCCAAATTGCGACACATCATTTGGATCACAGATACATGGCCGGGAAGGACCAACTCGTTCATGTTCCCAGCCTTTGACCGCGATGGGGACCCTGTCAAGTCCTTTGTTGGCGGGTCGTCGCGGGGAGCGTCTGGATCCGACCATATCTTATGCGAAACCGGCAACATGACAAGTTTCGGGTGCTTTGGAGCGGTGAACAATAAAGACGGGCCTCCATATGACAGCGTCAATTTTGTCTTCGGACTCCAGGACAAGGTGGCAACAGATTCGGCGCTTTTTTTCTACTCCTTTACGATGAATGTGACCGACGGCTATGGCGCCTACTCGCTCGCGTAATATGCCCTTCCAATGACAGCCCGTCCGTGCCTTGATCCCTCAACCTTTGACTAGGAATTGACCCATTTGCTCTGTACTGGCAGCGAGATCCTCATCAACTATTGCAATCCCGTCATCCAGATTGGACAGACGTCCATCCTTGACCGTGCTGCCGAATTTATCGATGTTGATGCTCAGGTGCTTGAACGCGGAAATAAGTACTTTACGCGCCCGAGAGGGAGAAAGCGTACGTGATGCTTGTTTGTCTGTGTGCATGCGGGACCGCTGAAGGGGGAGGGGGCGCGTAAAATCCTTACGCCTCTATGCTGAACACTCACCACAGGGAAATATTCATCGTCGCCGACCTACCACTTTCTTTGAATGTAAGTTGGAGGGCCCCTGCTTTGTAACGGTCTATGCCGCTCGTTTCGACGACAATACTGTCCAGACACCTTCACGACATCCTGATCAAAAAGGCAATCTTGAGATCGTCATGGATGGCCCGGACGACGCGGGGCATCTTGCGAATCAAACCACTCTGGCAAATGGCATGGTATACCGCAATTTCACTTTTGGGAAGCTTCCGGACGGGAGTTTTGATCCCGTGGACATTGGAAGCCATCGAACAGCGTGCTTCTCGGTGGCGGGTCACACGAAATGTAAAACACCGCCATTGTGCTTCACCATCAAAGTTCGGGGCAACAAGCCGCACTTTAGGGCGCCAACTCCGCCCATGGTGTTGGATACGGTGCGTCCGTAGAACCAAGCAACAATTTTCGTGCGAATGCGCTCAATTTCGAACTGTATTTGGTTGTGGACAACTGTCGGTGTCCTCGTTTGCTCGTGATGTCCAATGATGCGCTTTCCTACAGCCTAAAATTGTCTCACATAAGCTGATTTGTTTAGAATAATAATCTTTGATTCGGCGTGCACAGGATGATGTCAAGTTCGACGTCATAACACCGACACCCGTTTGTGCGGGATTCTCCGTCTCGTTCGAGATCAAAGCCGCCGATTCTGATCCCGATGAGCTGCTAACGTTGAACATTTATGACAGCACAGGTCCATGACCCTTTGCTTCTGCCTTTCTTTCCATTTCCCTGCCCATCTGCTGTCTCAGTCAAGATCTGACACCCATCGCATTTTCCTCAGGGGATGGCGACGACATATTCAGCGAGCCTTACAACGCGCAACGAATCGGCAACTTCTCGGGAACTTCGGAGATCGCCAATGCCAAGATTGTCTATGTGCTGAACTATGCAGAAGGTGTAAAGCGCGATCCTGTCACTCGGGCCGTGTCTTTTGCGCGGGATCGGCAAATATGCACGGTTGCGGTCGACAACACTCTCTCCCACCACTACGCCTTCGGAGATCTGAACGACGATCCATTGTACGCCGGCAACTTTATTAGCCGCCCGAAGTGCCATTTGATTGCCTTCAGCGGGCCTCCTGCCTTCTTGACGTCTGCAACAAGGTTTGATGGATCGCCCTTTGCTGCCTTCGATGGCACCATTGAAGAGCGCATGCTCACCATTGATGCTTTCATTGGCCAAGAGAAGACCATCACATTTCGCGCAAAAGATCCGAACTATGACGGGCATGTGACGATTTTCATCATGGAGGATCCCGGCGTGCCGAATGGGGCCGTGATCGGCCCGAGCACGTGTGAGCCCCAGAAGCTGATAACGACGTGGAACGCCTCCGGCTTGTTTTCGCCCTGCGCCGTAGCCTCGCGTACCATCACGTGGACACCTCTGCCGACGATTCAACACCAGCGAAAACCCCGCATTTGCGCCATAGCGCGCGATTCCACGCCCATTCGAGAGTGCCCAAACCCCAAGATGACCGACGAGGGTTGGTATGGGGAGGTGCACTGCACGGAAATCCAAGTTGTTGCTCCCCAGTTGCGCTGGACCAACGCCAGCGATATGGGCCCATTGCCCCACAACATGCGCAACGTCTTTGTCCCATGTGCCACCGACTTTGTGCTGGAGGCTGAGGAACTGGGTTCAGGCTTCAACAACACAGGCGTGCGCGTGTTGACGCCGTATGAACCTGTCATCATATTTGTGGGCGACGTGCCAGAGCGTGCGTCGCTCACGGCTGTGACGCAGGGCCGCACCTCGCGCAGTATCCTCTCTTACAAAGCCGCCCGGGGCGATGAAGGGCGCGTCGAGACTATTTGCTTCACGGCGCGCGACGATCAATCTGTTCTCCAGCTGCCGACCTCATGCGTGACGGTGTCGGTCAAACGCTGCGTCTACTGCGTGAATCCAGGTGACACTCTGCAGCGCATCATGCAGGAGATTGCCCTGGATTTTAACTGGCTGCGTTTGTGGGCGGCCAACGGCAACGAAGACGGCGATGAGGACACCTTGACCGTCTACCATCCCGACGATCTGATGAAGACATCCACACAGCACATCATCAACGTCGGCTCAATCTACACGGTTCAAAAGGGCGACGATGTCGCAGCGCTGGCTGTGAAATTTCAGACTACCGTCAAACAGATCCTCTCGCTCAACCCCGATGTCGCTCTGGCACCAGATCACGTCCAAGCCCACTACAACATTCAAGAAGGGCAGCAGCTGTGCATCGTGCCGTGTGCTGTGCTGCCGCGCCTGCCCGATGAAGACAGCGACGTGGTGTCTGTGCAGTGACGCAAGTTCGGTGGGAGGTTGGAAGGGAGTCGCTTTCGCAGTGTGCATCACGTTCTCTCTGTCGATTAATTAAGTGTGTGCATTCAATCATGTCGTAACTACGTGACTAAAGTTGCGTGGGGGCTCTGAACGGGGTCCGATCACGCCGTGCACTCCCGGTAGGGATTGTGTTCTTTTTGGCACTTTCAGCTCCCGCACCGCCCGCACCTGCCCCCTTCATACCTGCCTCCTTCATCTCGCCTGCACTCAGCCGGGCGATCCTTGGTGCACCCTTGTCCCCTAAGGATGTGCCTGCATCCTGGGCCCCTGTGCCCTCCACTCGTCCCTTGTGGGCAGCGGCGGCAGGGGGAGAGTCATAATAGGCCGGCGCAAGCCCGTCGGGCTTTGTGCCGCCTAACGTAGGTATAGCTCCGCGCACAGCCGGTGACGCTCCTGCCAGCCCCGATTCTGCTTTGGCGTCATTTGCCAGCAGCTTGTCCTCAGGTCGTTGCACTTTGGCAGGCTTTGCTGGCGTTTGCGAGGGCGATGCTTGCGCGTCAACCTTGGACTCCTTTCCATCCAGCAGTTTGTCACGGGGTACTGCCGACGTCTGTGGGACCTTCGTTGGCATTCCGGAAGGCCTTGCTTGCGCGTCACGCTGAGCCTCCTTTCCTTCCAGCAGCTTGTCATTGGGCGCTTTTTTTTCTTGCTTTGCGATAGGCATTGCGGAATGCGTCACCGGCGTCTCTGCGCGCTTGTTTCGCGACTCTGCTGGCGCCGCCATCTGTTCCGAGGGCCTCACTGGCGGCTCTGCCGCAGGAGCCTCTTGACGAGACGTCACGTGCCGCGAGGGGGCATTGGATGGTGGTGGAAAAGCCGAGACAGATTTTGATGGAGCCGAGACCGTTGTTGATGCAGCTCCGCCTGCACGCGCATTGTCTTTTGGGCTGCTTTGCCCTCGAAGTCTGTTTGTTGTGTGTGTGCGTTTGTGTGTGTGTGTGTTGCGTGTGTGTGTGTGTGTGTGTTGTGTGTGTGTGTGTGTGTGTGCGCGCGCGCGCGCGCATAACGATGCGTTGTGCTTCGGGGGAGGGCAGAACCAAAGTGAAAGCAAAACAGCTGAGCGAGGAAGGGAGAGGGAGGGCGCGAGGGAACGAGGGCAGCGAGCGAGTGAGGGCAGGAGGAAGGGTAGGAGAGAGGGCAGGAGGGAGAGCAGGAGGGAGAGCAGGAGGGAGAGCACGAGGGACGGCGAGAGGGAGCGAACGGGCGAGTGAGTGTGAGGTGTGTGCGTGTGGACGCGGGCGGGGCAGTACGTAGCAATTTCAGCGCGGAGTTGCTTGAGTTCCTGCTCCAGGCGCTGATTGTCCTTGAAAAGCTGAGGTGCCGCGTGCCCATGCCCCTTCATGCTTTTGCGGTGCAAATCGTTCAGGATGGTCTTGAGCGTCGCAAGATCGCGATCGAGGGCGCTCGAGCTGTTGCCGCCGCCGCTGAGCGCGACACCCCAGGCGACGCGAGCCTTGTCCGCAGTCAGGGCCGCGACCAAACGCTGCATTTCCGAGTGATCGATTTCCAGGTCCCACTCAGTGTCGGGCAGATCCTCTGCATCGACGCGTGTCAGCATACGCAGCACGAGCGCCAGCGTGCCGACGAGCATCACCACGAGCGCAATGCTTCGCCTCTGACCAACTGCGCCCGTTGCCTTGGCCCTCAGGCTGCGGAGCCCCTTTGGCAAAAACGGCTGCAGGGTGCTGTCGCCGTCAAACCCATCGCAGTCGGCATGCGCCTCTCTCGTGCTGGATACTGAATGCGGAAGCGAGGCGGCGGCCTTGGGGGAGCTTCGCTGCAGCATCGCCACCTGCGTGCGCAAGCGCTGTTGCTCCTGCTCGGCGGCTGCCTTGTCTCGTTTCAGCTGCTCAAGCTGCATGCGCTGCTGCAATATGACCTTGTCCTGCATCGGCGCCTCCTCTGGCTCTACCACATCCCTCCCCCCCCCCGTCTCGCCTTCGTCCTCGCAAGCCGCCGGTTCCTCGCTGCCCGCAGGCGTGTGGTGGGCGGACGCGGTCGGCAACGCCGCCTCCGCCGCCGGTGGTGTGAGAGCCACGACATCTTTAGAGGCACTGGCCGGCTGCGATGCCGCGGGCGTGCTGTGCGTGGAGGCGGGCGGCGGGGTGACAGGCACCGTTGCCGGCGTTGCCGGCGCAGTTGCCGGCGACGCCGCGACGACCCCAGAGAAGCGGCGCGGCTTGGCGGCCGGCTGCGGCGTCGGGGCGCGCCTCTGCTCCTGTTCGGCCGTCCAGCGTTCCAGCTCGCGCTGCGCCTCTGTCTTTTCGCGGAGCTCAAAAGCGTCCTCGATCATGGGCTTGAGGATGGACTGCGCCTGCTTGGAGCGCTCCGTGAGGTGCTCGCCGACATTTTTGAGCTTCTCGAGCCCGGTCGAAATCGAGGCCAGGTTCGCGGTCGCCCAGTCCTCGCGCACCGCCCACCCACCCTGCATGCTGCCGCTGCTCCTCGTCAAGGCCCTGATGATTCCGCCATGTTTTGCTCGATTCAGAACTCGGGCAGACACGAACTACGACGGGCAGCTGAGCTGGGCCCGGGCTCAGCTGCAGACGTCTGGCGGCGCGGTACCCTTGGCGGCACCGCTTGCGCTGACGGCCCGGCCAGATACGCACAGCGCGGTGCGTGCGCAAAGACAGAAGACGGAAGAAGCATGGCTGCACGACGAGAGCGGGTGCAGGTGTTTTGCCGCTGCGTTCGCCGCTTCCTTCGCCGCTACCGCTGCCGCTGCTTCTGCTTCCACCGCTGCTGCTGCCGCGCTGCTGCCGCGCTGCCGCCGCCGCGCTCGAGGCGCTAAACGTTGGTCGCCCCGCCAGCCCATGTCGTCGCGGTCGAATGTGCGCGACAAGGTACCGCTCGAGGAGGAGGAGGACCAGGAGGAGGAGGACGAAAACGAGACGGTGCGTGCGCCCGCGCCGCGCCCGCGCGCATGCACTGCACGCGCGCACGCGTGGCAATCGCCCGCCCCCTCGCTGTGTGCGGCGGCGGACCGTGCCTCACGCTCGCTCTCCATGCCGTGGTTGGC
>Ga0115006_10002726_pt1 | contig 11744 bp, 8 predicted proteins | sample ArcOceMetagenome_3_FD_88943 | JGI IMG/M metagenome (GOLD analysis project Ga0115006, IMG submission 88943) | Marine eukaryotic phytoplankton communities from Arctic Ocean - Arctic Ocean- Svalbard ARC20M Metagenome | ecosystem: Environmental > Aquatic > Marine > Oceanic | place: Arctic Ocean...
AAACATCGACGCTGCCGCACGACACAGCGCCTCGTCATTGATATAGCGATCATTTGGACATTTCAGACCAAAGCTAAACCCATTTGGATAACCGGCCTCGGCCAAAAGAGCTCTGGCGCGTTCAGGGTCATAGGCTGGGCGACTCGAATTGGCTTCAGAATAGCCAGATATCCCCGCCGGAACCAATTGCGAGGCGCTGTCGATTTTACCCCGAAAAAGCACTCGGTCGATTGAAGCAATATCAATCGCATGGGCCGCCGCTTGACGGATGCGCACGTCCTGAAACGGGTTCTCCCCAGTGACGTCAGACGAATAAAGCAATTCTTCGTGTTCATGTCCAAAACCAAACATGATCACTCGAGTTTCTTCGCCCTCGAGAACCTTAAACCCGTTACGGCTTTCGACTTGCGCGACGTCCTGCAAAGGAATTGGCTGTATGAAATCAATCTCGCCCGACAACAATGCAGCAAGACCAGTTGCCGCGTTACCAATTGGAGTAAATATTGCTTCGGTAATGTTGTGCTCGGCTTCGCCCCACCATCCGGCATTCGGAACCAATACAGTTTTGATTCCAGGATCGCGACTGGCTATTGTGAAAGGGCCTGTGCCGTTCACGTTCATCGTCGCAAAGTTTTCCGCGTCACGCGCTGGCAGTTCTGCGCTGTTCATCTCAGCCCAGCCTTTGTCCAGAATCATAAAGTTGGCGATGGAATCTGGAAACAGAGGGTTTGGAGCATTGGTCACGAAATCAATGGTATAATCATCAACCACCCGAACCTCTTTTACCGGTGCGAACCAAGATCGAACATCGGCTAATTCGCTTGATGCGCGTTCATAAGAAAACATGACGTCCTCTGCATTGAAGGCAGATCCGTCCTGAAAAGTTACACCTTGGCGTAGGTTGAAACGCCACCCATTTTCACCGTTCAGCGGCTCCCAAGATTGAGCGAGCGAGCCTTCAATGGACATACCCTGATTTCGGCGAACAAGGCCTTCATAGATATTGTTTAGAAAAGAAAGAACGGGAGCAGAGTTTACTGCATGTGGGTCCATTGTTTGCGGATCGGTATTCGATGCCCAGCGAAATGTTTCGGCAGATGCGCTCAATGCCGTTAGGCTCAACACGCTGCCGATGAAGGCCCGCTTTAGTGTTTTCATGATTTCCTCCGTTGGTGTTAATCAGTATCGTGCTGTCGATCAGTCATGTATGCAGGCCAACCCTCGAATAGTCCATGCCATGATCTCATCGCTGGTCAGGTGAACGGTGGGTTCAAACCTGCCGTTAGCTGCGGGATGTACAAATGTCAGCTTAGGGTTGTGATCCCACATAAACTGATAAACCCTAGGCATCTATGATGGAAACCGCCATCATGGAGAAATACCAATGCCTACCACCTTTACACTGATCTTTGTCACGGGCGGCACCCTTAAAGTCCAAGCCTGAAGTCAGTCCTCATGGGGTTCTCAAAGATGTTCAGGTAGTGTTGCTGGTCAACAGAAAGGACTAGGAACTGCACAACATCCTGCTGTTCTGCCTGCTGACAAGGCTGCGCTCTGGGGAAGCCTATTGCCTTCTCGCAGACAATATCGTCAGCAAGGGCAACCTCGGCCGTTTCGTCAGGGTGGCACCCAATGACAGCAGGCAGCTCAAGTCCAAGGCGGCTCAGAGGGAGGTACCGCTGCACTCCATCCTAGAGCACCTGCTGGATACGTCCCTGTCAACCAAGGGTAGGCGTTTTCCCAACAATGACCGTGGACAAGGTGGTAAAGCGGTATGCCTTCCTCAGGCGGCAACTCCCGGAACTCAAAGGCACGGTATTCCACAGCACCCGTAGTGTTTCATCACCCAGTGTGAGAACACAGGCACTCCTGAGCACTTCACTGCCAGCCTTGTGGTACATCAGCCAGCAAGGTCAGACAACAAGCTGATACGGGCAGTACTCGGCAGGCATCAGTGATGACCAGAAACGAGTTGTCATTGACCAAGTGAGGGGCCCTGCTGGGGTGAAACTATGAAACCTCCCTGTCTAGGCACCTGCAAAAGTGCTTGCGCTGGGGCCGTAGATTAAACCCTCAGTAATAATACATAAATTTTGCAGGTAATATATTCCAGTAAAACTCTAAAATTCTAAACTGCAATGCCGTTCCATAATGTAAGGCTCGGAGTGTAAGTTCTCTTTTAACGATTTAGTATCACACAACCGTCTAACTGTTGATATTTTATCTCCTCGAAGAACTGGCGAACTGTCTTTGGCTCCGTGAACACGGGACCGATAGAGGAAGGTTTGCCAGATAAACAAAGAACAGATGTTGGTGCGCTGGCTATGCCAGAGTTTGTGCCAACTCTGAAGACGTAGGCCTGTTGTTGCTATGCTTCGCATTGCGGGGCCAGCATCGGGGTCAGCGCGTATGAAGTGAGAAGGACCGGACAGGCGGTGTCGCGACAGCTTTTGCTGTTGAGCACGGCGGCTCTTTAAAGACAGGCGAATTGATCCTCGGCTCTGCGCAAGCGGGTCCGACGCGGGAAGATTTTCGTGAAGAATGGCAGACCAGATGTCTGTGGGCTCACTTTACTTTTGAGCTTGCATATAGTTAAGGATATGAAAGATGGCGATCTCTATTGGTACCAACAGAGCAGCAATGGCTGCGGCCAGTTCAATCTCGAGTGCTAGTCGCGACATGCAAACCTCGTATGCCAATTTGGCTTCCGGAAAACGCATTAACACCGCTTCAGACGACGCCGCTGGCGTTGCCCTAAGCTCACGCCTTTCCGCAGAAATCCGAGGGACTGAACAAGCAATTCGTAACACCTTGGATGCTCAGGCATTGATCGATACGACTGAAGGTGCACACAAAGAGATCGAGAATATATTACAGCGGATGCGAGAAATTACTATTCAAGCTTCTAATGACACAAACAACAGCCAGGATAGACAAAACTTACAAGCTGAAATGACCGCTATGTCGACAGAAATAGCTCGGGTGGCAGCCACAACTTCATGGGGTGGTAAAGACTTGATGTATGGAGATGGCACAGGGGAAACCGGTACCAAGAAAAACTTTGGATTTCAAGTTGGCACTTCCACAGGTACTAAAAATATTATTAGTGCAGAGATTGGTGCAATGTCGTCGACGGCACTCGGTTTGAACCAACAAAGGGTATCAGCTGACGCCGTTGGAGGCATTTTTGATTTTGAAGTTTTTGATAATGGTGGTGAAGGATCTATTCCACAGGCTGATGTGACAACGAGTAGCTTTACAGCTACTGCACATACATTAGGCCCAAATATAATTAGGATCGGAAATGAAACGTTTGCAAATACGGAGCCGATGTCTGCTGGGGAATCAGCAGTGCAGCTTGCTGGCTTTATAAACGATTCTGGGGGTATGGCTGCACTAGGGGTGTCAGCGCGTGTAGAAGGAAATGTTGTCCATCTTTCTATCACTCCTACAAATCCAACAGGCCCACAAATTGGCACTCCTGAAGAGGCAATGTTCATGACGACCGCGGTGGACTTCGCGATAAAGGAACTCAATACCCAACGTGTTGAACTCGGTGCGGTTTCTAACCGGCTGAATCATACCGTCAACAACCTGACCAACATTTCGGCCAACCTGTCTGCTGCAAGGGGTGGCATTCAGGACACCGATTTTGCGCTGGAGACCATGCAGTTGGCGAAAAGTCAGATCTTGCAGCAAGCTTCGACTGCGATGTTAGCGCAGGCCAATGCCTTACCACAGAATGTTCTAAGCCTGTTCTAATTGAGGGTATACGTATCTTAGGCGGCAACTCCCGGAACTCAAAGGCGCAGTGTTCAAAAGCGCCCGCAAGTGGGGGTCATCACCCAGTTTGAGCGCACAGGCACCCCAGAGCACTTCGCCATTTAAAACCATCCGTACCGCACGTTCGCGGACTTCTGGCGTATACTTGTTTGGTGTCTTGTTCATGATGCTCCATCCTACTCATGAGTTGGAGCCTCCTGCAAACAGGGGGCGGTTCAGTATTGAAAACGCACTAGTTCCGCTGTAAGCGCAGATTCTTCGTCAATGATGACAGCCGTTCCACCCGCAAAGTTGAGGTCGTTATTTACGACACCAACAACGGGAACGCGGCACGACTCAAATGGATCAACGTCGACATCGTAGATGCAGAAAGTTGGTGCTTCCGTCGTGGTTTTGGATGCAGCAAGCGTGATCAAATTTCTTTTAAAAGTTGGGTTAAGAGTTGGAATTTCATCGTTAAGACAGAACAAACCACCTGTTGGGCAAATGGGCCGTGGCAAAGGCTCTACACACTCTGTTTTTGGTCCGCAGTCACCAACCAATCAAAAGTCAAAAATTTGCGCTACTGCAATGTTTGGCATCAAACATGTGACAAATGCCAAAGCCTGAAATAACCAATTCTTCATGATAAATCCTCGTACTTAGCCCAGCCAGCACCTAATTCTAACCGCTCATCGGTTCCATCTGAAGTTTGCGGAGACTGTGCTTGGTCAAGTAGACGTTGCCGTCCAGTGATGCCCCAATCTTCGCCACTCATTTCCAATTGCGCGCGGAAAAGTGACAAAAGACCAGCAACGCTCGCAGCAGCAGCTGAAGTTCCACCAAATCCAATAGGTTGCGACGCGACTGAAACGAAGGAGCCCGCCTCATCTGACCAGCCAGCAGGACCAACAATGTCAGCGGAGGCAATTGGGCGATGCCAATCGCTCTGCGTGTAAATTGTATCGCCATCAATCAGTTTCCCGGGCAACAGAGGCACATCGGGTTTCACCAGCGGCCAAGGTCCACAGCCATCCCGCAGAACATCGTCGCCGTCGCTTGGAGCTACAAGAGCGAGTCCGGGACCATAGTTGCTGTACGTTGAACGGGTAAACCTTGCTGGCACGGTATTGGTAACAAGGTAGCCATCGTCCGGTGTCGCAGCACCAACCACCACTACGCCTGTGCTCTTGAAAACATCTACGTTCTTGGGCACTTGAGCTGCGTTTGTCCAATCTGGATCTATATTTGGGAATGCATTCTCTCGTTCGATCAGATGCTTAGCGACTGCTCCTACTGTTATTCCCAACAACTGCGAATCGCCGAAATGTACAACGGATAGATTGAGGCAGTTTGGGCAGCCTTCAGATGCTGGCTCAGCTCCCAAGCTATCAAGGTCTACGCCCAACAACTCCAGCAAGGTTAGTGTTGCCATTATTGCTCCCAAGGGATTACTGAGCGTGCGCTTGACCACAGCATAGTCCATTGGGTTAGCCGGGTACTCAACCTCACTTAGTCCTCTATTTCCGGATGGGATCACCACCGGAGTGCGTTCAGAGGCTAAATAGATTGAGAAGATCAGCGGGTCGATGGGATTTTTGGGTAATGCGGTGTAAAGTGCTACAAGGCTCTGGGCTGACAAATTGACTAGGATCTCGAAGCTTAAATTGGATGAGATTTGGCTAAGTTCCACAGCGATTGCAGGTGACAGTTTTTTTAGATCGAGAGCAGGCAGAACCGTTCCCCAATCCGTTACGTATTCGTCAGAAACATTTGGTCGTCCAAGTGGAGGACCAAACACCAACGCGTCAAGGCTGCCTGTTGCCCTGCCGAATTTTGGAAGAGAGTAGTCCCAAACCATGTCCAAGAGGATCGAAGCAATTTCGAAGCGGTTGTCGTGTCGGTTGTTGAGAAAAGTAGAAATCCGTGCGGCGCTAAGCCGTGCATCAGATGCCACACCTTTTGCTAAGATGTTGTTTCCTGAGCCGCCTACGCTGTACGGTCTCCCCATCATAATGCCGGCCATAGCCGTTCCATGACCGGTTCCAAACGCCCCAAACGCTGTAGCTTCGCCCAGTGGAATTGGATGATCTGCGTTACGCCTCCGATCTTCGGTGATCATCGAAAGTCCTTCGTCGACGAGCATTGGATGTTCTACATCGATGGCTGTATCAATCAATCCAATGTCCCTAAGTGCTCGATCTTGAGGTAGAGCTTCAGGAATCTGCATGGTGCGGAGATGCCAGAGACCAGGATTGTCCTCAACTTTTCTGGAGTTGGAAAGATTAGGTGCTTTACTTGCTATCGTGCGTTGCTTGATCCAGGTATCGCAAAGCGATCTGTCATCGCCATGCCAAGCGTGGACGGCATCTTCGAAGACATCGTGAAACATGGTCCTTAAGAATGGGAAAACCAAGCGCGCAATCCTCTTCCCTGCTTCACTGTCTGAAGCATAATGCACACCCGCGTATTCTCGATTAAATGTAATATCATCAGCCAGATCCAGGAACTCGATGACGTGTTCGCCATTGTCACCCATGACGTCAATCAGCCCGTATGCGATCAAATATGATTGCAAGGCATGACCGCTGGGATATGCGTAATGGTTCGGAACAGGAACAACAGGATTGATACGAGGGTCGGCGATATGTGGTCGCACCCTTTGATATTTGTCTTTGTAGTGAGCTACGATGATGTGACCTGCGGACTCTAACAAGCTTGCCAGACGCCAAATACTATAACTGGTTCCGGCCTGATTGCCGAAGCTGTCGAAGAATGGCGAAATGATGTCATCAACTTGCTGTTGTGCACTTTCGATGCGGGCCTTTGCCTCCTCGGTTCCGTTATCGCGGTCTGCTTGGTGTTTTAGGAGCTCATCGAGCTCACCCCTCAACTCATTGCCGTATCTAGCAGGTTCTCGGAGCAAAGCATGATCAGGATCACTGGAAATGTAACTTCCTGAATTAAAACCCAGAATCTTATCTAAAGAGGCCTCGATTACGTGGAAATTATCGGTCAGGCGGCGCGTGTATTTTACTTCCTCCACGGCCAAAACATTGAAATTGAAACCATCACCAGATTTAGTCTTCGTTTTGGTTTTAGTCTTCGTTTTGGTCTTCGTGTGCGTTTTGGTCTTCGTGTGCGTTTTGGCTGTCGCGTTTGTGCTTATCGGGTCGTCAACGTTTCGGGCGATGAACAACTTGGGGAAACTGTCTGGCGTTGGATCATGAAAAGCGCGGAAGTATGATCTGAACAATGAGGTCTCGTTTCCACTTCCATATGGAATATGGGGAAAGATCTCATCCAATTCTGCTTTGCTAAAACCGTCCATAAACTGCCGAAAATCGTCGGCGGGGGCAGCTTTGGCATGTATTGTAAGTGGCATTGCAACAACACCAAGACCCAATGCTGTCGATTTAAGAAATGATCTACGTGTAAAGGTCACAACTGGTCCCCCATCCTTAAGTTTGCTAAAAAGTTAGCCGTATTTCCACCCGCTTAGTTCATGAGACTAGCTTTTTTTAGAGCCGAAATGATGAATTCTCGGCTCATGTTTGATGGAAGCGCATACGCTTCATCAAGCATCGCAGAAGTTGCAAAATCCGGATCGAGGCGTTTCAAATCCGACAACATCTTTTCGGCCTGTTCTAATTGACCGGTTGATATAAAGCTGGCCACTAGGTGTCTCATGATTGGTAAGAACCGAGGTCTCTCCGACAGTAGGTGTCGGCCTTTGTGAATAGCACTGTCATGCTCACCGTTGAGCGCGTCTATCATGACCCTAGTTGCTCCAATGTAGTGGCGTAGCGGGCCTGAAATACTCAAACGATCAGCTACGTCCGCATGGGCCTTCGCGCCATCAAGATTGTTATCGTAGAGTTCCAGCGTTGCTCTAACATCTCGAGCAAGAGCTGAAAAAGGAACCAGACTGAGTGCGTGGTCACTTAGATCGCGGGCTGCATACAAATCTCGCTTAACGAAAGCCTGAAAATGTGATGCGATGGAAAGTGCTGTTGCATTGGTTCGGTCAATGTCGAGTGCTGTCGCAATTAAGCTCTCTGCTTCTTGCAACGCAGCTAGCCTGTTTGCGACAAGCCGTTCACCGCTCAAGAGCATTTTGGCAAACCCTTGCCATGCAAGGACTGTCGATATCCGGTCCATCCCATCAAAGTTGTTAAGCATGTCTGCCGCACCAACAACTTCATTGGGGCGCATAGTGAAAAGGCGGGAAACGACCTGATGGAGGTTCAAAATTGGTTTTCCCAATCCGATCCATCTCTCCGCAAGCATTGGTATCAACGTTTCAATTCTTGCTGCCGTTAGCTGCGCAAATTCTAGTATTTCTTTGCGATGGTAAGATAGTTCAGAACCACTTGGTACTTGTAAAGAACGGCTCCAAACACACATGCCATTATCTTGAACTGCTACCGAAATATCAAATGTGACACCAATTGGCAAAACAGAGATGCAGACTTTTAAATCGCACTCCACATTTGCGGTACTCTTCCTCAGGTCATGGAATTGAACGAAATCGCTCCATGAGAATACCTCGCCGAATAGATTTCCAATCCAATCAGAAACGACAGCTTGTCTACTATCTAGAAAGCTGAAATCTCCACAGACCAAGCCAATAATTGGATAACGTTCCTGTCGAGTAATTGGCGCTGATGGGAGATACGCCTCCGCCTTTTCACGATAGATCGTTCTCTCGTGCCGGAGCCAGTCTTCAAACTCTTCAGTTCCAAAGCCAGCATCTTCAAAGAAATCTTGATTCTGCACATGAAGAGCATCTGTTACATCGCGAACGCTCATCAGAGAAACCGACACCGCATCGGTCTTTAAATGTGAGGCGAACCTGCCGAGACGTTTGCGGGTTTGAACGAGCAATTGCCTCAAGCTCGAGGCTGGATCAGCGACGTCGCATCCCCATAGAATACTCTGAAGATATGAACGAGGTCGCCGCATGCCATTTGATCGGCAGAGAACTGCGATTAGCCTGCGACTGATCAGGGAAGGGATAACCACTTCTTTATCTTCGGCGGTTGCTAAGAACCCCCCTGACAAGGACACCTCTAATACTTTGGTAGGTTTCGTTTCCGACTTCTCCATGGCTCCAACCTCAAAACTTGCAATGGAGTGATTTTGCACCGCTTTGGAAAAATCACTTAAAATATAAGCCATCTTTACCACGTTTCCGAGCTTGGGGCCAGTTCGCCAGGCCAATAAATACGATGGCCCACAATCGTCCAGCGGCATCGTTTAGACGAATGTGACTTCGTCAGGAGTTCGAATTCTCCTCGCAATTTTAGAATACTAAGCCCCATGTTAAGCTCAATTTTTCCAAGTAAGGGCACAAATGACGCCGATAAACGCACATTCTCAAATGGCGTTTGAAGTAATTCGAATATTTCGGAGACTTCGCCAATCCGTCGCGTTCTTATTCCAACTGCAACTCGCGTTGTTTGAATCGAGATTGGTAGGTCGCCAGTGATTGGTCCAGCGTCTGATATGGTTAGAATTTCTGTTGGGCTGGCCAACCTTGAGACGACGATTGTGCGACGACAGACAAATGCGCCGCCATCGTTCGTGGTAAATTTTGCGGCCATTGCACTCATGAATGTCATCGCGGTCCTCTGGAGGTTTCAAAAGACAGATGGACCCGTACCGTTACAGGTGCGTTATCTCGGTTTTTCTACTAAAATCGAATTTGTACAAATTTGTTCTGCTTTTAATGGTGTGGACGCGCACTCAGCATTCTCAATAATTAACGCTGAATTATTTCTAAGCTTCTGGTTTAGAGAGATAATTGGAAACGCCTTCCCTAAAAAATCAAATTTTTTCAAGGCCAGGTCAGAGAACGTTTGCCTCGTCACCTTAAGCGATAACGCTCAAATGACGGCAGCACATGAGAATGAGACCAGTTATTTTTCTCAACAGGAGTAAGAAATTGGAATTTAATCCCAAAAAAATGAAAGCCCTCGCTGAGGGTATTGAACTCTTAGCAAGCGCGCGGACGCATCTTGAGCTGTCTCAAGACGCCATTTTTACGTCAGTAGACGTCGAAAAAGCAGGATAGCATCCAGATTTATGCGTAACCAATATTCCATCTGGCTTTCGCAAGACAATGCTACCTTTCTTTACAGTTTTCGAGCTTATCGCAGCGGATGAACAAATCACAGCATTATTTCCGCTCTATAATCTTAACACTTTTACTTGAAAAAAATGGCCCTCACGAATTGGAAATTCATATGTTGAAACAAATGATCATCCCGCTTTATTTTCTGGCAGCCTGCGGATCGGCCACAAATGCAGTGTCCAAAAAGTTGGGCACAGGCGCTGCGCAATATACACCTGCCGTTGATTTAGTCGCCTCAGGAAAGAGCACGGCTCAATATAATTCAGACTTACAACAGTGCCGAAACATTGGCGTTCAAAGACAAGCAAACCAAGCCGATGGTTCTGCTCAACGAAATATCACCAACACCATCGGTAGCACCGTTGGCGGCGCTGTCGAGGGATATCAAACGGGTGACTTCTATGAGAACGCGCTAGGAGGAGGCTTTGACAAAAAAGAGTCTGCAGGCATCGGTGCTTTTAGTGGACTAGCTTCCGGTTTGACCTCTGCGTTGGGATCAACCAATTCGGTTAACAACGCCGGTAAGGAAACAGTCGACCGCTGCATGAGAACCAGAGGATATAAGGTTTATTAATTAAAACGAAAGCGCCGACCTAATAGGCAGCAGTTTTAAATTGGGGTCCCGATAATCACAGGAATAATGCCCGCGCTGACATGCGCGGGCAATCAAAAAAATAGAAAATGCAATCTTAATTTTAATTAGAAAGCAGATATAATATGCTAAAATACAGGTTTATTCTCTCAAGTATCAGTTCCTTCGTAGCCGCCACTGCATGTGGTGCTCAAGAATTTAATTTAGATAAATTTGGCCTTGAAACTGGTGTGTCAACACTTGGTTTTTATCTCGGACCAGACTACGAAATTAATAAAAATATTAGAATAAGAACCCCACTATATTTTGGAAAATTTTCTCAAACTTTCGATGTGGAAGGTAATGATGTAGACGCATCACTAAATCTGAACTCTTTGCATATAATGGGAGATTACTACTTTGGAGCCTCTGGCGTTCGAGCGTCAACTGGCCTCGCATTTGGTGGCTACTCCCTAGAAGGCACAGCAACAAACCTAACATTTGATGGCACTAAATACGATGGGAACTTTGTTGCAAAAATGAACCAAGACAAAAAGGTAGCTCCAGTTTTCGCTATTGGTTACCAACATACATTTGGTGACAATTGGGGGTTCTCAGCAGAACTTGGCGCGCGCATCACGAGTGTTACGCTTTTCATAACTGGGCAAGAAACACTGAGCGCAAGTGATTTCACGAAGTTTGAAACTGATTTAGCTGAAATCAATCTTGATTTACACGACTTTAACGTAATTCCGTTTTTGTCTTTAGCTGTGAGCTATCGCTTCTGATTTTGGATACCTCCACTGTAAACGACACAAGCTGGACCTGTCCCGCTTTAGTGCCGCCCCACGTGCTCGTTTAAGCCACTTTTCGTTCGACTGCGACAGGGCTTTTCCAGCCTAGCGCTGAGTGTCGTCGACGCGGATTGTACAAGCCGTTTATCTATTCGAAGTTGGTATAGGAAAGACGCGCCAATTTTTCGATTTATGCTGCAGTTGGCATTTCACGCAAATTTGGATTTGCTATATTTGGTTCGATAGAACGGTCACGTTTTGGTGCGCAGGCTGTCAGGGACAGAATGAGTAGTGCCGGTATTTTGATGGATTTGTAGTTCATTGCCTTATCCTTGAGTTTTTAAAAGCTTTGGAACAAATTTTATTAACATAATACTTATTATACGATTATCTGTTTACTAACGCTGGTGCCTGCTAAATCAAAAATTTTAACCTTATCTCAAGTCACTACAGACCGCGCTGCACCCTACTCTGATGCAGG
>Ga0115006_10002727_pt1 | contig 11738 bp, 9 predicted proteins | sample ArcOceMetagenome_3_FD_88943 | JGI IMG/M metagenome (GOLD analysis project Ga0115006, IMG submission 88943) | Marine eukaryotic phytoplankton communities from Arctic Ocean - Arctic Ocean- Svalbard ARC20M Metagenome | ecosystem: Environmental > Aquatic > Marine > Oceanic | place: Arctic Ocean...
CACGCTGAACGGTAGCAACGGCTGCAAGATGAGACCCGTGTACCGAACCACCTTGCGCCAGACTTTCATGTAGAACTTCCACGCATAGAAGGTTGTGCTCGTCAGCTTTGTAACATTTTGCTTCCAAATCGACGTGACGATCTTTCGGTCCACCACGCGGCTGGCCTGTGTGATATCGAACCACGCCTTCATGCACTTCTTGTACAGACGAGTGCGGAAGGCTGGGAGGAGACCATCAAAGCGTTTGACCGCCGACTCCTGCAGGGCACCTGGCTGGCCACGCGGACCCGAGGAGCCGAGACTGCGCACAGGCATCGCGCCATCCATCAATTGCGCAAAGATATGCTTCATGAGCAGGTCAACGCAGCGGGGAATGGGCACCATCTTGCTCCGAAACGTGCTTTGATCCTGCATCGGGTTGCTTCGCCAACTCGCAACGTGCACAAGCGCCTGTATGAACTGAGGGGCTCGCAAGACCTGCTCGCCCATCTTCGTGGTGACGCTCGCTTCTACAAAGATGGAGCTCAAGCGATCAGCGTCCAGCGCACGAGTGACCAATGCAGCCTCACGCGTGAAGCGCAGCCAGCCCTCTGCCGAGAGGCTACCCTCCATGTCCCCGTTGCGCGTGTAGGTTGCAAAGATGGAGAGCACCTTCCGCAGTCCACCTCGAAGCGTGAGGAATGTCGGACGAAGCCAGTCCGGATAGCTCGGCAGCTTTGACAGGTCAAGCTGGCGCCAGATCGACAGCCAGGTGTCCAGCTCGTCGGTGCTCCAATCCTCTGGTGGATGCTCCAGCGAAGCGTCGAATACCCTCTGCGGCTGGGCACGAATGGCGGTCCGGATCGCATCCTCAGGTGTCCGCTCGCCCACAAGGCTGTCCACCACCGCGAGAAAGCGCTGTGCCATGCTCATTGTGCTGACCTCGACGTATTTGTGCTGAGCGCAGCGCGCTACGACCTCCACGAACTCCTGCTGGCTAAGCCCCTGCACCTGCTCCGATTCGCTGGGCTCGGGCCCGACGCAGCCGCGAACGAAGGTTCGGCTATCGTTCCATGCGTCGTTGAACTGTTGTTCGTTTAGCGAGCTGGTCACGACCCGAGCCTCGCTCCCCGCGCGTGGAATGCGGACGACGGTCTGGCCGAGCAAGCCACCTTCTTGAAAGAGAGCTCTCGCGTTGTCAATCGCGATGGGGAGTCGCACCGGATCATCGAATGCAGGCAGTGAGTCCACGGCAGCGAGCTTAGAGCAGAGCGATTCCAGCTGCACCTGACGCTGCGCGACAGCCTCTCCGAAGTGCGCGTCACCGAGTAGGCGCCGGCTGAAAGTCAGGCCGGCACGATGGGAGAATCGCAAGACACAGTCGTGCAGAAAGCGCTGCAGGCACCCGGGCAATGGTGTTATGTGCATTGAGCTGATGTCCTCGAAGCCTGGGTGCCACTTGAGGTTGGCCCGCAGGAAGATGCAGCGAATCAAGCCCTCCACAAACGCAGCAAACCCAATGCTGAGCGGCTCTGTGTCGGGTGAGGTGGTCTCGCTGCTCGCGAAGCACCGCAGCAACTCCAGCTCGTCGTCTTTGAGCACTCCGCCACCCTTCACCTTGTCGACTAGCGCCGCACCATCCTCGAAGTCAAGTGCCGAAACCCACGCACGGTTGACTCGGCTCAAGACACAGTAGTGGAAGATAGCCAGGATCCGGGCATGTGAAAACTGCTTCGTTCGCAGCCTGCAGTCCTCAGACCAGAGCAAGAATGCCGATAGGCCCATACGATGTGGCGGGAGCGCGGAATTGTGGTTGCCTCGTCGGCAGTAGAAGTGGAAGATGCTCCTCATCGTCGGCCAGCACGGCTGCAGGATCTCAAACACGCCACGTTCCCACATCGGAAAGCCCGGGAGGTGACTCAGATCCATATCCTGCCATACAGCGAGCCATGCCGCATTCTCCTGGGCTGTGAAGCTCGCGTTGGCCCCTTGGATGGCAGGCTCGACAAGACACGCGCTCGTCTGCGCAGGTGAGCGGGAGGCCATCTGGCGCATCACTGCCTGTCCAGCGTCGACCTCGGGCGACAGCAGGTTATCCAGAAACGCCGCCTGCGCGCGGACAATGATTATTTCGAGTGTGCACGAGTGTGCACATGCATGTGGCATGTGGCACGTGGCACGTGTGCAAGCAAGTGCATGTGGATGTCGCTCGGAGGGTGCAATGAGGGCGTGGTGGGGGAGAGGGTTGACGAGCGCGCCGCTGGGGACAGAAACATCCACTCGGGCGCACGCGCGGGTGCGACTGACGCTCAGGGCAGTGGCTCCAGCTCACCGTGCGCTGCTCGAGATCAAGGAGAGGGATCTGCTGGTACATGACGGTCGCCAGTCGCACAATTGTCTGCATTATCAGCGCGGGTGACAGGGGCATCGAAGCAACGCCTTTGCCGGGCGGCAAGGGATTGCCATCGTTCAGCGCAGTGGCCAGCACGGTGTCCACGACGGCCTGCTTCACGTCTTCAGAGCGCAGGGTGCTGCTGAAAAGCTTGCGGTGGTACTCGCCCTTCTTGGAGCCATAATCGACCACAGGGTGCCACACATCCAGCTCAATGCTCAGATCGCGAAGCAGCCCCATCCGGTCAAGGCTCGCCACGAAAGCGTCCAACGGCATGACGCCATCGGACCGGACGGCCACTCCCGTCGTGGGCGCGAGGCTCCGCAACACTGCATCTTGCTTCTCGTCGAGCATGCGTCGCAGCCCCATCGCCTGCTCGCGCTTTCCTTGCACATCGAGGACGTCGCGACGGCGCGCGCGGGGGAGGATGTGCAAAAGGAAGGCCTTGAGGCAGTGGTCGACTGGGAAGAGCCGGTGCGCAGTCTTCTCGTGGAGCTGAAGATGGGCCGCGTTTGTGCGCTGGAACGCACACTGCAAGATGCACTGCACAAACTCCACGAAGTCGATGCCGTGACGGGGAGCCGATGATGAGTTGAGCGCCCTCAGGAAGACCTCGGAGGCTGACCGCGCCGAGAAGCTCTTGGTGGGCACGTGGCAGTCCATCACGAATCCCACCCAGCCCTTCAGCTCGAACATCCCGATGGCGTCCGTTTCGTGCTGGCTGCAGGAGCTGTGGCAATAATGAGCAAAGATGCCGACCAACGAGGATGCGTGGGTCAGGAGGAGCTCAAAGACTGGCGGCTGGCGGTGGTCGAGCCCGTGGACAGCCGTCATGTCCAGCATGTCCCAGACCGACACGACCAGCTGGTGTGTCCCCGCCCGCACGTTCGGCGGCAACGCGGCGGCACGTGCATCGAAGGGATGCTTGGTTGTAGCCTGTGTCGCCTGAAGGAACACCTCCTCCGTGCTGCGCCCGTCGATGACGTTCTGGAGCATGCCGTGGGTGCGCGCCGCCAACGACAGGTGCTCGAGGGCGCAGTACTTGAGCTCGGCGCAACGGACCAGCCACTCCTGAAACTGGCGCGTCGAGCCAAGGCGCGACGCAAAATGCGTACCCTCGCGCAGCTGCAGGGGCAGCGAGTCAACGAAGGCCTGCCTTGCTAGATGGGTCGTCAAAAAGCTGCTCAGCTTCTTTTGCTGACCGACTGGCTGCAGCAAGGCTCCCGGGAGCCGCAGGTGATGCTCCCCGAGCCCGCCGCTCTGCTCCAGCCAATCCAGAGCCTGTGCGCACCCCAAGCCCGGCTCAACCGCTCCAGGCCCACCTTCGACAAGCCGGTTGAAGAGGGCCTGCATCGGCTTCCGGTACTGCTTGAGCAGCGCCTGCGTCTCGTCGTCCTGGGCCAGCATCGCTCGGAAGCGCTGCGACGTGTCGCGGCGTGCGAGGGGGAGCACCCGATCCTTGAGCACCGTGCCGACGCATTCGAGCAGTGGCCGCAGTCGGCGTTCGCCACGCACGAACGCGGCGACTGAGGTGGCGCTCTTGCCGTTCAGCCCGTTGTTGGTGCGCCAGAAGGAGAGGCTGAGCAGTCCGCCCAAGAAGCCGACAAATGACGCGCCCGACGGCACGCCGGTCGCACCAACCGGCTGCGGGAGGAGCTCCACGATCTGCGAGGCCTCCAGCTTGGTCGAGTCGAGCTGGCAGTCCGATACAAAGCTGAGCCACTCGGGCACGTGGAGCACGAGATCCTGATGCGAGTGACCCGTCGCTGCAGAAGCCTCTGTCAAGGCGCGCACGCTGGACAGCTTGGCATAGAAGCTGAACACGCGGAACAGGACGCCCAGGTTTTCGGAGAGCATGCGGAAGACCTCTCGCTCACATTGGGCGAAGCCTGGCAGCCTCGAAGTGTCGATCTCCTGCCAGAGCGTGATCCAGTCTTGCCAGGAGACTCCTGCGCGGGTGGGGGGTCGCGCGCCAGCTCAGCTGCTGCAGGGCCGTGCGGCGGGTCGGTGCAAACGGGCGCGCGCGCACCGTTCCCCGAGAAGGCTGCCTTTGTCTGCTCCAAGAAGGGGCGTAGGACCGGCTTGACGCCGAGCACCTTGTTGAAGGCCGAGGACGTGTCGCGGCGGGCAAATGGCATCAAGCACTCGTGCAACAGCGCCGCGAGCACCGCGGGCAGGCCGGACCCATCTGCCGGGTCGCCGCTCAGCGCGACGGCAAGCCGCACCACGCGCTCCAGAAAGCACGGCATGTCAAGGTGGCTCGGGTTGTCGTCGTCGTGGCGGATGGTGTCGTCGTCCGCGGACGGCTGGGCTCGGCCATCGAAGATTAGCTTGAGGCGCGCATGGCTCAGCCGCACCTTTGCGTCGGCGCAGAGCTGCATCCAGCCGGTGAGAGGCATCACACGGCCAGCGGAGCGGACGTCGCCCGCCGCCGGCACGCTGTACGACGCGTGGATGCTCGCGAGCTCCGTGCGCACCGAACCCAGGCACTCCAGCAGCGCCGCCCGCCCCGCGTCACGGGGCAGGTCAGAAAGCAGTGTGAGCAGCCGCTGGTCGTCGTCCCCCACGAGCGGCGCCTCGTCAGGCGACGCCGCCGCAGGCGATGCCGCCGCAGGCGATGCCGCCACAGGCGACGCCGCCGCAGGCGACGCCGCCGGTGCCGACGCCGCCGGTGCCGACGCGCCCGGCCCGAAAAGGGAAGAGAGCGACTTGAGCATGGCGTCGTCGTCGAAAGCTCCAAATTTTGTGCCGTGTCCCCGCTTTCCCCCCCGCCGCTCCGCGCCGCCGCTGCGGCCTCCTGCGCCGCCACGAGCTTTGGTGCAGAAAAATGGGTACACTGTAAGGCTTGCTGACTGAGCTATTTGCTGCCCGGCCGCAAATAAATACTGCTGCGCGCCAATTACGGACGCACGCTCAAACTCCGAGCTCAAACTCCGAGCTCCGGTTGCTGTCTTCGCTGGAAAAAATGTCGAAGCGCTTCCGGATCGACGAGAGCGTCCTCTCGCGGCAGCTGGATGGCGCGGCGGAGAGTCGGATGCACAAGCTCCTCCAGGAGGCGCGCCGCGGCGCCGCCGGAACGCACGGCAAGTGGGCCCTGGGAATCTCACGCGACCGTGTGCTCCTCGCGCGCAGGTGGACCAGCTCGCAAAGAAGGCAGAGAGCGGCAACTTGCAGAGCTCCGGTGATAGCACCGCGCAGCTCGAGCAGCTGACTTCGGCCAACCGGCAGCAGACCGAACAAATCCAGTCGCTGTCTCAATCGGCTGCACATCGCGAGGCCCTCATCGGACAGCTGCAGGCGCAGCTGGCGACGGTTCGGCTGAGCGTGCAGCAGCACCAGCAGCAGCTGCAGGCCGAGCGAGAACAGCATATGCAGGCGCGACTCTGCCAACCCCCGCCACCCCCTCACCCCTGCTCCACGCCTCCCCCACGCCTCCCCCACGCCTCCCCTCACCCTTCCCGAAAGGCGCACGCGAAGCTGCCCACCTCACGTCTGGGGGCCTTCCAGGGTGCACGCCATGGGGATGGGGGAGGTGGGGGTGCACGCCACAGGTGGGCGAGGTGGAGGTCGGGGAGGCGGTGGGCTCGTACGGGCGCGCCGCGACTCGTGGCACCGTTTGCGGGAGGCGAGGGGCAGCGGCACGCCACCCCCTCCGGCCTCGTTAGTGGACTCATCTCGTGTGCGCGCGCATCCGACCAGATGGAGCAGCACTACCAGATCCTCAAGGGCTTCGCTGCAAATGCGCATCCGTCAACGGCCCACCAGGAGCTGCTGCTCAGACTCACCAACGCGATGCTGCAGTCCCATGGCTGGCTGCAGCGCCTGTCCGAGCGCTGCGCCCAACAGCACGTGGAGCTCCCAGAAGAGTGCGCCGCTGCCCCTCTCAGGACGTGCGGTCATGCGTGCGGAGACGTGCCTGCTGACCATCGGCGCGTTCGGCAGGTGTGTCAACGCATTGGCGCAGCTTGGCTCGGCGGCAAGCCTCGTCCACAGCCTCGGCTTCCTGGCGATGCCCGAGGCAGGACCGAGTTGCGCCGGTGGCGAGGCGCGGAGCTTTGCGAATGGCGACCCGCAGCACGCGCAGCAAGCTGTGCATGCCGCCATGCATGCGCATGCCGCGGCAGCGATGCAAGTGGCCCAGCCGGTGCAGGCTGGGTCGCACGCGACGGCGCCGGCTGCGCCACACGCCACGCAGCAGATGGTGCCAACCGCGCAGCAGGTTGCACCGCAGGCACTTGAGCAAGCGCCGCATCCGCACACGGCGCAGCAGGCGCCGCAAGACGCGCAAACGGAGGGACCCGCGAGTCCGCTGTGGATGCTCGCAGATGTGAGCCAGGGAGGGGACACGTCCAGAAACGCCGACAACGCGGGCCAGCCGTCGGCCTCGTCTGGCGCGGCTCTTCTTGCGCCTCCGCCTCGCCCTCCGCCGGTCCGTGCCGTGCCGGTCGCAGCCACTCTGTGCCGTTCGGCTGTGTGCAACGTCGCCAATGGGACGAGCGCAGAGATGGCCTCGACGTCGGCCGCTGGCGGCAGCGTCCCAGCACAAAATGCGACGCAGCAAAGCCCCGCGTGGCCCTTCGGGCACAGCCCAGGCTTCTCCGAGGTGGCGCACTACCTGCAAAACAACTCGCCGAGGCGCATCACGCCTCCTCGAACACCGACTTGCCATGCCCCCCCGTTCCTCTCGCACCGCACCGACTAGAAATGCTGGCTTGTGAGCAGTTGCTCGCTGTCACCATCAACATTTTGCACGCTGCTCAGTTCGCCCGATCTGCACCAGGTGACCTGCCTTGCACGCGCGCCCAGCCAAGCCCTTGAGCTCACTGGTGGCGCGGCCTGTCTCGCAGCTGGAGTCTCCTAGGGTTGGCGGAGCGCTGCCGCAAGGTTTGCGCACCTGCATCGAACTTGTTTGTCTCGGAAACCCCCAAGCGCGCATCGCAATCCCCTTCGCGCGACCCTGCTGCCCCACGGACGGCCCTCTCGTGCAACCCAGACGAGCCCCGCACCTGTGTCGTGCAGACGCGACTTTGTCGGCGGCCTCTTGGACAGCCTGCTCAAATGCCCCAGCGTCGGCGACGCATCCGCCGCCTGGCTTTTCCCAATTCAAGAGGCGGCAAACGTGCTTGCCCAGCAACCTGATCCCAAGCAACCTGAAGGTGTAAGGGTAGCGACGCGCAGCCCGGGCGAGGGACCGCAGTCCGGTGACCGCCTACTGCAGCACCACGCTCACTGGCTGCGCGCGCGCGCCCCGACGTACAACTAAATCGGCGCATGGCGACTTCCACTCCAGGGTTCACGCTCCGCCACAGGATCACAGGTGCCGGCACCCCCTCGATTTACACGCCCTTTTTTTGCCTTCTAGAGATGAGGCCTCATGGTTCATATTCGCGCATGTTCGTCCCTGTATTTTCACACGGCTTTAAGTAACCCTTCTCTATTGAGAGTGAGCCCACAGAAGCTACGCTTGGGCACGACCGTGGGCACCCCAGGAATTCCAGGAGGCCGCGCCGGCGTGCACGGAGCACGGGCAGTGACGGCTTCTCATGCACAGTGCACGCTCACCAATGCGTGTGATCGAGCTTGACGCCGCGCCCCATCGTCGTCGTCAAATAAATAGACGTCGGCGCTTTCCCACGGAAGCGCAGGGGGCGTGCCTCCAACACGACGCGCCTGCGCAAGAGATGGTGTGCGGGAGGACGCTCAACGCATGATCCCGCAAGCAGATAGGTGAGGGCCGGGCGGCACACGCGCACATAATCTCCAGGATATTCTTCGTGAGGTGCTCGATCGGGAAGGAGACCCTGCCAGCGACTGTGTGCACGATCCCCTCCTTCTGCGCCTTGAATTCGACCTCGCCGCCCTTGGCTCGTTGGACAGCCTCGGCGACGTCAGTCACCACCGAGCCGCGCTTTGGGTTTGGCATCAAGCCCTTTGGCCCGAGCACGCGGGCCGCCCTTGCGAGCACGGGCAGCACGTCGGGGGTGGCCAGGACGCGGTCAAAGTCCAGGCGTCCCTGCATCACCTCCTCGACGAGCTCCTCTGCACCGATGACGTCGGCGCCTGCTTCTCGCGCCTCATCGGCGAGGGCCCCGCGCGCGAAAACAGCAACCCGCACCGTCTTCCCAGTACCGTGCGGCAGTAGCACGGTGCCGCGCACCCGCTCGTCCGTCCGCTTCGCGTCCACGTTCAGGCGGATCGCGAGGTCCACCTTCTCGTCAAAGCGTGCCGCAGAGAACGCGCGCACCAGCCTCAGCGCCTCTGCGACGTGCTCGACGCGCCTGGTCGCGGGTGATCTGCGATCGCCCACGCTCGAGAGGCACCGACGGGTCGCGGCCAGCGCGGCTCCTCGCAGCCGTAGGCTGTGCCTACGCATCGACGACGCGAGCATGACCGACGACGAGGCTCGGCTACAAAACTCGACAGCCTTGACAATCGATTCGCGCTCTCTCCTTGCTCTCGGCCTTTTCGTATAGCTCTATGCCGCCCAAGTCCGCCAGCACGCTCCGCACGGCACGTGGCGAGGTCCTCAAGGTCAAGTCACCCGCAGAGTTTGTGCGCAGCGCGCTCGCCTGCGCATCGCCCTCCTCACGCCTTCACCGGCCACGCCGGCCGCACCCCCGCGCACTGCACCGCGTCGCCTGGCCTACCCACACGTGCGGCAGTTCTCCGAGAACAAGAACATCGCCGGGTTCGACAACCCGGGCAAGAGCCTGTACACCACGATCCGCGAGGTGAGGACGCACCTCTTGCCATGTGCACCACCCGCCTCGCCTCGCGCCCCGCCCCCCCTCCTCCTCGGTCGCCCCAACGTCTTCGCACGGGCCTGTACACGCCGCAGCTGGTCGAGAACTCGCTCGATGCGTGCGAGTCGATCCACGTGCTCCCAGACATCGAGATCACCCTGCACGAGCTGGACAAGAAGCAGCTGGACAAGCTCGTTGGCATCAGCACGCACGAGCGCCTCGACAACAGCCTGTACGAGAAGGTTCAGGCGGAGGGTAAGAAGCAGCGCGGCGGCGGCGGCGGCGGCGGGAGCAGCGCGGCCGATGGCGGCGGCGCCGATACGGGCGATAGCGCCGGCGGGCGCAAGTCGGCGGGCGACACTCTCTACTACAAGGTGACGGTCCGTGACAACGGATGCGGCATGAAGCACGCGGCCATCCCGGATATGCTGGGGCGCGTGCTCGCCGGCAGCAAGTACGGCGTGCGGCAGACGCGCGGCAAGTTCGGTCTGGGGGCCAAGATGGCCTTGATCTGGAGCAAGCAGAGCACGGGACTGCCCGTGGAGGTGCGCAGCGCCACGTCGGCGGAGAAGATGCTGAGCATGTGCGTGCTCGACATCGACATCCGCGAGAACAGGCCGCGCGTGAAGCTGCACGAGCAGATCGAGAACACGGGCGGCGTGCAGGGCACCGAGATCACCTTTGTCGTGGGTGGCAATTGGAGCAAGTACCGCTCGTACATCGTCCGCTACATGCGCCAAATGGCGGTGATCACGCCCTATGCCCGCTTCAAGCTGAGCGTGCACACCGCGGGCGACGCGCGGACGCTCGCAGTGGAGTACGCGCGCCGCTCGGAAGAGATGCCGCGGGAGCCCACCACCATCAAGCACCACCCCGCCTCGGTGCACGTCGAGCTGCTCGGGTCGCTGCTGGCCGAGTCCAAGGAGAAGCTCCTTGCCAAGTTCCTCTCGAAGGAGTTCAGCTGCGTGTCGTCGGCGCTTGCGGCCAAGCTGCTCGCAGAGCTGAGGCTTCCGATGGACACGGCGGTGAGCAGCATCGACCACAAGGCGACCGTGCAGCTCGCTCACCTGATGCGCGACGTCAAGTTTTCCGACCCGCCGATGGACTGCTTGGGGCCGGTCGGGGAGTACAACTTGCGGTTGGGCATCATCAAGGAGCTCAGGCCGGACATGGTCGCGACATTCCAGGACGCCGGCTGCACGCACGAGGGGCATCCCCTGATCGTCGAGGCCGGCGTTTGCCTGGGCGGCCGAGACGCCAAGCCTGGCATCACGGTCTACCGCTTCGCAAACCGCATCCCGCTCTTGTTCGAGGGCGGTGCTGACGTGGCGACGCAGGTGAGCAAGCGGCGCATCAACTGGAGCACGTACAAGATCCGGCACAGCGTCGACAAGATCGGCGTCTTTGTCAGCCTGGTGAGCACCAAGGTGCCCTTCAAGGGCACGGGCAAGGAGTACATCGGCGACGACATCCCGGAGGTGCAGAGCGCGGTCAAGCGAGCCATCGAACGCTGCTGCATCCAGCTCAAGTCCAAGATCCTGAAGCAGAAGGCCCTGGCGGACGACCGCGAGCGGCGCAAGAACATGACAAAGTACATCCCCGACGTGTCGCGCGCTCTGTTCGGGATGATGTCGGCGATGACGGACGAGCCTTCGCCTGCACCCGCGAATGGCTCGGCGCGCCGGCCGCGCGACGTGGAGCACGACGAGCTGCTGGAGCAAGTGCGGAGCAAGCGGCTCAAGGAGGACACGCTGAGCGCCAAGGCACGCCCCGCCGCACCACGAACCTCCCCCGCGCCCGCACGCGCCCACATGCTTTGGCACGCACCTGCACCCGCACGCCGCGCGTGTGAGCGTGCCATCGTCGCGCCGCGGACGCAAGACGCTCGCTGACGCTCGCTGCCGCCCGCGCCGCAGCTGCGTGAGCACATCGAGCAAAGCGAGAGCATGGCGGCGCTCGAGAACGTGACCGCCACCAGCGCGCAGCAGCCAAGGCAGGACATATTCGTTAGCCCGCTCAACGAAGCGCGCGAGATGCTGCCCGAGATGCACCACGCGCACTTTGTGCTCCAGCTGCCAAAGGTGGTGCTCGCGTGAGGAGGCTCCCGCTGCGGAAACCCCGGATCGCGGATGAACTGCTGGCGCGGTGTCGTAAAATAACGAAAAAGTTCGTCCCGCACACGGCGCAGAGAGAAGAGAGTCTATTTGATTTGGATGGTTTATACATCATTCCGCGGGGTGATTTGCTCACGTCGAGAACGACACTGCTCTCCACACGAGACGCCGACGAGATCGGTTCCTCGGGCAAATGAGAACCTTCGGCTTTGGATACTATAGAGATCATTGCTTTGCCTACGCCGTCGGTCAGGAGGGCCCACGCGGGGATACAATTGATCCCGAGCGCCGAGCCAGCGAGCCGGACTCGCGCATGGACTCGCGGCTGACTCGTACGAGAGTCACTTTGAAGCACCCCCCCCCTCCTTTTTTGATTCGGGGTCCCGCGAGATCCAAGGTCCAAGGGACCCCCCCTTGGGGGGTCGGCTGGGCGGCCCAGCGGATCCATGGTCCAAGCCACCCCCCGTCAAGGGGTCCTTTGGAGGGCGCAGCAGATCCATCACCCAAGAG
>Ga0115006_10002728_pt1 | contig 11738 bp, 9 predicted proteins | sample ArcOceMetagenome_3_FD_88943 | JGI IMG/M metagenome (GOLD analysis project Ga0115006, IMG submission 88943) | Marine eukaryotic phytoplankton communities from Arctic Ocean - Arctic Ocean- Svalbard ARC20M Metagenome | ecosystem: Environmental > Aquatic > Marine > Oceanic | place: Arctic Ocean...
CGCGGCGCGTGGTGCGCGGCGGGGGCGGCCGGGTCTCCCACCTGGCACGCCTTGCAGCAGTAGGCCTCGGCCTTGCACTTGGAGCACTGCAGCAGGGGCGGGGCGAGCGCCTTGCCGCACACTGCATTGCCGCACATGAGCGCGGCGGCGCCGGCCGCGGGTGTGGCGGCCGCCGCCTTCTTGGACATCGCAGCCCAGGCGGCCTTCGCCAAGCCGCAGCCACCAGCTGCGACTCGACGTTGCAACCGCCCAAGGGCAGCCTAGCAGCGGCGTGCTCGGGAACTGCTGGGAGGCAATGGGGACTATGGGCGGGCGCGCGAGCTGCACGAGCAGCACAAGGCGATGGCGGAGGAGTTGGGGGACCGCGCGGGGGTTTTAAGGTGGTGCGTAAGGTGGCGGCGTGCGCCAACCTCGGCAAATGTCGCGGATGTCGCCGCTACGATGAGGATTCCGTGGACGGGGGCGCAAAATGCGAGTCACTTGCGTGGAGAGCACGCCGCTGCACGGGTATAGCGTCAAAATCGGCTTGCTCGCACTCGGACAGACAGCACATTTCTGAAGTTCTCGGAGCGATTCGAATCGTGCAATGTGCCTAACTCCAACCTTTCTCTCTCACCCCTCTCGTCACTGCTATGTTTTTCCAGCAGCATCGCAAATATCTGCTCGTATTCCTGCTGTGCGCAGTGGATCTGCTCTCTGCCACAAACCCTCACGGTAGCCAGCGGCGCTGTGTCTGCGTGCATTTTGCTGTCATGGACGCGCTCGTGCTGCTTCTTGGGAGACTGCCAAACCTCTCTGCGCCTCCTCCTCCCTATACCACTGTATCTGTACTGATGCCCCTTCTCCGCGTTCCCATTTTTCCAGGAAGCCGGCACCCCCCGGTGACGGTCTCCATCATCTCTATGGTGAATGTCACGAGCTTTGTCGACACGGTTGCCGCTCTGCCCAGTCATGATCTAGTGCATTGCAGGTGCTTGGTGCTGTCATCAATGTGTTTCTGACTTTGCGCATGCATACCTGCTCATGCATGCTTTCAGAGGCCTTTGGATGTACTTGAAGTGCAAGTTGTCGCTCGTGAGCTTGTGCCGGATTGGCAGTACCGACTCGTCGCGTCCCTGTCCATTTCCGCAGGTATTTCAACCTTCCTGGATGACAGAAGCCTATTTCTGACTTTAAAACGCTCTCAACCGCGCTATCTCTGTACAGGCAGATTGTGTACTTGTCGCGTCAGGCTCGCCTAACTAAACCCCGGTGCACTTAGACGCAGGACCCCACTATGAGACAGACTATGATTTTTCCGCTTCATCGACCGCAGCGAGCTTCACCCTGCACCTTCCCGCTGCCGCACACGATGAATGTTTCCTCGAGATGTTGATCTATTCCCTCTATTCTGGTATTTTAGAGAACATTTGAGAGGGCGCGGAACGCGAGAGTCAGGGGAAATCGCGCGAGAGAGAGCGAGAGCGCGTATGTGTGCAAGATGCAGGAGATCGCGTGAACCCCTGACCGCGTGCTCTCTCTCCTCTTTCCTTGCACAGCGTTTTTCATATGTTCCTTCACCCTCCGACTTCCTTCGCTGATGCGCGCGCTCTCGCACGCACGCACGCATGCGCGTGCGCTCACGCCCATCTGCACACATGCCAACATGCACACAGGGCTGCGTGAGGATGAGGCCTTGCTTTGTAAACACGAAAGAAAATATTTGCTCCCCTTCACGGGGGTTGATACGCATGGCGTCAACAAAGATGTTCCCTCTAGCGCCCAGACACGAGGAGCCAGCATCAGAGGTGTCGGCACTGAGATGAAGGGAGAGCGCGCCAAACGGACTGCGGCAGAGGGCGTGCGGGATGAGAGTCGGGCGGGCGTAGGGATCACGGGACACGAAAAATTCGATGCCTTCTGCGAACACGTTTGTGCCATGTGTGACAAGCGAGATCATGACTGCGGGTGTGATGTGGGGGTGGACTCTGGTGTTTTTCAGCTTTTGTATAACTATACGCGGCAATATGAGGCGTGGGCCGCTCAGGCCACGTACTGGGCAGATAATGATTACCAAGTGACCGCGGGTTCGCCTGGGGCAATGGAGGGTGTCAAGTTCGTGATCGTAGATGTTTGCTGCGGCATTGGAAATCACCTTCTTATGGCAGCGCGCGGCCTCATGCTGGCCTTACGACTAGGTCGTGCATTGATCATCAATGAAGAAAACGAGGTGGTGTACGCGCTGACAAGTGTCTTGCCGCTGATTTCCCCGGACGTGGCTGCGAGGCTGGGTTGGCCGCATAGATCCACAAAAATCATAGCCACTGACCATCGTGATGGGCATCTCGGCGTCGAATTCTACACGTGCGGCAATTGGCATGCATTAGCAGACCATGACTTCATTCAACTGCAAGGCATGGAAGATGTGCACATGATGATGCTGCATCCGGACGAGGGCTCGTGGTTCAGAAGCCACTTCGGCGACACCCCCTTCTTCTTCCTTTCGCACTTTCTCTGGTCTGGCACCGAGCAAATGAGTTTTCCTGTGCGAACCGAGTCATGGCCGCGCACGGAACAATATTCAGGACAAAACTTTTCGATTGAAGGACTCATTAGCACGCTCCGCGACGACGCTGCTGGTGCCTTGGCTCCGGACCATCACCGCGCAGCCATTCTGGGTGTGCAGTTGCGCGTTGGAGGCAGTATAACAACCAAACTTGAGCACAACGTGATTGATCTTGTGGGGGACGGAACAAGCGAAGAGCAAGAAGCGCAAGGAGAGGTTGGGGAGCAGGGAGAACCCCGCTCTCTGGTTGCTGACTACGCCTCAAACAGCCATTGGGAGCAGCTTCTTTTGTTCCCACACGGCCACCTATTGGAAGAGGAGTGGGATGGTTTAGATCTGTCGCCGCTTGCTCGCTATTGTCTCGGAGACAAAACGGCTTTGGATGTCGTGCAGCCGTGCATTGCGAAAGCGATATCAGACCTCAAGAACTCTGCCCAAACTGAGCGCATTTTGCTGCTGCTCGCAACCGATCGAGAAGAGCCGCTGCAAGATTTGATCAATTCTGTCAGTGCTCAACCGGGCGTGACTGTTGTTCGCATCTATGCCGCAAAGCATGTCGATACGAAAATTCGGCACCTTTCGCAACAGCTTCGCGCTCTGTCACCCGACGATTCTCGCACGCTGGAGGTCCGCCGGCAGCGTGCGTTGCTGGCAACGGGGGTGGGTCTCGTCGATGTGGTCGTGCTGCCGGAGGTTTGCGAAGGCTTTTTAGGCACGGCTCACTCAACCTATTCATTCGCCATCCATGCCCGTGCTCGCTTGATTCCACGGTACACTGGACACACGCAAGATGGGTGTTACAAGGCCAGGTCAAGCGAGGGTGGATTAATATCCCTCTCTCCCCAACTGTCTCCAGCGCAAGAGCTCGAAGGCTCATGCACCATGGCATACTTTACTGCGACCCACGGGTGCATTGAGACACGAGCACATTGTCTTTCAACCGATCATATTTCTGCGTGGGCTGAGCCGCTGGCCATTTCCTTTGACTGGTTTGGGTTCTACGCGCTCATGTATGCGCGCTCCGGTTGGCGTGACATTTTTTTTGTGTCTCACACGGGCATTGTGTGCAATAATCCTCACGAGAAAGAGGTGGTGTCGGGACAGATCTTGCCCATCTTGAGAGATTTCCAACAGTTTGGTCCCCGAGGAAACAACCAGCAGAGGACAGGAAATGCAGAGAAACGTTCTGAAAGAACGGAGGGAGGAGGAACGAATCCGAATCTTGATGCATCTTGCAGAAGAAGAGACGATACAGATGGCTGGGAGTGTGATAAAAAACATGACGACATTCCCATCTCCCATCCGCTGATGTCGGGCGCATCACACACGTGTGCGGAGCAGGGAGCTTTGGCCCCTTTGGGGTCGGTGTCCATCGTCATTCACAGAGATGCCTTGGGGCAAGAAGATGTCTCTGTGTGGGACAAGTTTGATGGGTTTTTTGAAGTCTCTGTCCGCTTTGCCGTCATCTTTCAGGATGACGCATTCAACGCTGACGACATAGACACTGTGGTGTTTTCCACTGGAGAGGATGTTATGCATGTTCGGGGCGTGGGCCACCATGAGGTGGTGTTGCGCAAACTTGAAGAGGGCTTCCACCAGATAAGATTTATCGCTGTCAATGCCTCGTGCCTTTTTAGCGATAGCAGTATTCGGCGTTGCGTGTACGAAGACGATCGGACGGGAGGATTGACGGGCTGTTTGGGAGTCTTGGGAGGCGGGGCACTCCCAATGCTCAAAGTGAATTTGTATGGCTACACGCTGCTTTCTCCGGCCATGGACCCTGCTTCTTTATACAAGGACCAGGCTGCCGGCTACCAGAAACGACCAGTTGCATGGGAAATCGCGTGTGGATATTCCGTCTGCGGCATGGGTCACGTGCTTTCTGACCTTGTGGTGATTCTCAATGGTAGTTATCTCGGCGCAGTTTCCCCACTGGTGCCTAATCCTGGTATGCAGCTGGAAGAAAGTGACTGGAGCTGCAGATTCATGTTGCAGAAACTGTCTGGGCAAGGTGGGGCAGTGCGGTGGACAAGTGTCGGTGGCGTGGAAACCACTAAAGCTGTGTTTGAGAGCGACTGGATGCACACTTTTCGCCTCCTCTGTGCCATTCCCTCGCATTTGCAATCTCAGCTAGTCGGCAATAGCACTCGAGAGAAACGAGAGGGGGGCAGAGCGCTCAAACAATCACGTGTCCTCGGAGGGCTCTTCCGGGATGGCGTGCCTCTGAATATGCAAGCCGTAACTTCCGAGACCAATGCTCCATGGCAGTCCGATAGAGATAAAGAGCCAGAGGCGAGTAGTGAGGAGGAGGCTGCCATCGGCCTGTCGAGACTAGTCTATGACCCGCTCGTGCGTTCGCATCCAGGAGGCAATGAAGAACGACGGGGTTCAGTAGAGATTTGTACAATGGTGCGCGATGAGGAAGAGAATGTGGAGGAGTTTGTTGAGTATCATTTGCTTCTCGGCGTGCGGCATATCCATGTCTACTTGCACATGACACGTGACTCCACAGCGCACAGGCTGGAAAAATACGTGAGACAGGTGCGTTATGTGATTGTATCAGTGAGTCTACGGACAAAGTATTTGAGGGAATTAGAGTAGGTGAACGCTAGAGATGTCAATCACTCAACTGACGTTTGTTTGCCAGGGGGTTGTGACGTTGAGAGCCTGGGATTTCGATTGGTCAAGCATGTGGATACGATACCAAGCTCATGCGCTCAACGATTGCCTCCTCCGCAGCCTTGCCAACCATGATCCCACGTGGTCGATGATGCTGGATGTTGATGAATTTCTCGTTCCTGCGGCTGCTCTTGCTCGCAGCAAGCTCCCGCGCTCCACTTTCTTTGCGCCTCAAGATGCCGAACAAGAAGCGTTGGGATACAGTTCCCTCGCCAACCTCATCCCGCATACGCTTGACCTGTTGCAGGCAGCAGCCTTGCAGCGTGTTTCGAGAGATGCAGGGACACAAAGTGATGGCACGGAGCCAGTAGTATCGGACGGGGTGTCTGCCTTCAAGGTGTCTTGGCTTCCGTTCTCGTCTCACCAAGATACCCAGGTTCCAATCTCTTTGTCTGTGGTGATCTAAACCAGCGACTCATTCCTCTGTCTGGCGTGTTGAAGCAGAGCCCAAGCACGCTGACCTTGGATGTATTCACGAGGCATTCAACAGCCTTCATGCCCGAAGCGAAGTGTAAGTCACATAGTTAGGAGGCAGAGACAGAGATAACGAGTAACACATACTGTTTGCCCACACAGGCAAACAGACGTGGATGGCGAGGTAGGCACCCACATGTCACATGCGAGTGTTCAAATATGCATTTGCGAGTGTGTCTTTCGATCCAACGGTTGCACGACGTCCATTTGCCGTTGCCTTCTTTCCCCTCCTTAATCATTTCTTCCCGTGGGGTGCTGTCGCGCCCTCTCCCCTTTCTATGTGAATGGGTGCGAGAGGAAATGCAACAGTGTGAGTACCGATGGCCTGATGCATTCATTCCTCTGATTTGCAGGGGCGCGAGGCGACCAGCTCAACGGCAAAATTCTCGCGCGTGGTAGCGTACACACGGATTTTCCGGTACACTCAAAACAGACACGCGAAGCTACAGGCACGCGCACGTGAGCGCGCACATGCGCCCACATCATAGCGCACATTGACATCAAATGTGGTATCACATGTTTTTAGGGGCATTGTGCGACGATTGCACACGGAGGCGTGGCTGTCGTGAACGTATCCACGCTTTTCATAGCACATTACATCGGGTAGGTTTTTGTCCTGCATTTCGTGTGCTTTTTGCGTGATGTCTGGCCTGCGAAAGGATGCAAACCACCACTGTCCCGCACTGTGCTGACTACGATGACCCCCTTTTCATCCGTTTGCACACCCCTTCTTCTTTCGCCTGTCCTCGGCAGTCGTAATCGGCAGCGCGAAGCAGATGTAGACTCCGATCTCTCCGCGGGCAGCCGCCGTCGACGCAGTGACGTTGATGTCGGATGCTTTTGAGCATGCACATTTTCTTGATGCGTTTTGCATGTTATCAGACGCTGGGGGAAGGCCATTTCCTCTACTTTCAACGCTTCAGACACTCTACTCTGTTGCAATCTGACTTTCGTCCCCACGAAATCTGTTCAAGCAGGAAGGCCCTCTAGTGATTTGGAAGCGGTCGCCTCTTTGCTTCTTTCGACAAATCTTCCGCAGGTCTCGATTCATCCCGATCAGATCGATGCAGCATATGAAGGCAAAAGTGTAGCGAGAACGCGGGAAAAAGAGAGCGTCAATGAGAGATAGGGCGTGTGCGAGAGGGCTCAAGAAAAATAGAGAGGCAATCTTTCTTTATCTGAATCCGTATCTGACAATCTTCATTGCACTGTGCATCTGTCTACTGGCCCTGTTTGCTTCTCTCAGGCACATGTGCCGCAGATCAGCTAAGTGGTGCGACAGGATAATGACGCAAGATACGGCCCAGGGTGAGGAGGGCAGATATGAAATGGAATATCAACGCTGTTTAAATTCAGGCGAAATCGTCCCCGCTGATCCTTTCTTCGTCCCATGAGAGGCACTCGGACAGGATAGCACGTTGTTTAGAGAGGTGGTCAGATCGTGAAATACACACACACACACACACAGAGAGAGAGAGAGAGAGAGAGAGATAGAGACTTTCTTAGGATGTCGAATGACATGCATTCATCTGCCGATGTATCATTCATCTGCCGATGTCATGCAGTCATCTGCCGATGGGCTAGGTGACAATAAAGCATGATTTGTCGGAGTCAGAATCAGCTGCCGCATTGGCTGACGAATCGTTGAGGCCTTTTCGCCTCACAGAAGGTCCGTCGAGGAAAGAGTCATCAGACCCCGAGGAGAGACTGTCCGAGGAGGAGGAGGACGCCGAGTCCGCGCGCTTCAAACGGCTGCGCTTTTTGCTGTTCTTTTCGGGCGTGTCAGAGCCTTCAGAGGACGACGTCTCGAGGAGCGCTGCGTGCCGCGATGTTCTCGCACTTGGCTTGCTCCTTTGCCTCAACGGCAAGTCCTCCTCCTCCTCCTCAGCCTCCCTTTCGCGTACCACATTGGCGGATGCACCATCCCCCCCTTGTCTCCTAGTCTCGCGCGGAGGGATAAGCTGCACATCATCGCTGTCTTCCTCGTCTTCTGCAGCAGCGGCCAAAGCAGCTTCCTCCTGCCGCATCTTCGCAATGTACTTGGCCGTTGTCATTTTCAGTATTGCGTCTGACGTCTCGCTGCGCCTTAGCTCAGTTATATCTGTGTTGCCCTGCAATTGGTGTGAATGAAACGCATCGCCAAATGGTCAAATACGGCACCATGCCAAAGGACGCTAGAGGACGCACGGAGCAAAAACCCACCGAGTAAAACTTCAGACCGGGATACCGCGCACAGAGTTCCAAGATCTTCCCTGCGCAGTCGTGCATGTATTCAGCCAGCCTCAGCGTCGCTTCAGCACACACACCACCCGCAAAATACAGTACTGCTCGCCCTCCTGCTACGCATGCATTGAATCACCAGTAGCCTCGTCTGTGATTCCGTTTCTGCTCATGTAGAGCTCTTTGAGGTTGATCTGGCGGCCTATCAACACATCCACCTGCAGACCCGTGACATGAGGACACGTGGCGTTTACTTCAGTTGCGACTCTACTGCGCGAGCCACTTTCCACCCTCGAGTTCCCGGGCGCACGGCGCGCTGGCTCGTTGTGCGCGTCAGGCAGTGAGCGCATCGTTGGTGTGAGGATGCTGTGCGGGAGTGCACTACGAGAGTGTGGAGGGCAGGACATGCGGCTAGTGCGCACCAGGTTCTCAAAGCCCTTATCAGACACATTGCAGCCCTGCAGGTCGATCTTGTGCACCCTGGTATTGACGCGCAGCATTCCACACACTTGCGCCGTGCGCATGGTCAGTCGTAGACAACTTTCCAAGGAGACACGATGCACATCAAATTGTGCACCTGTGGCACGCGGGCAAACGCGACCATTGACTTTTACGCTTTGACTTACGTGTGGCCACACCCTGGTCTCCAAGTTGCGTATTGTCAAAATCGAGCTTTCGCAGCGCCATGTTGTCCTTCAATGCCTGCCGCCTCGCCACGTCAGAAACTCTGTACACGAACACACATCCACATCCACACACATACACACACATACACACACACACACACACGCATCCGCACACACACACGCTGACCTCGCAGAGTTCTTCAAGACACAAAATCCCCACACCCATGCCATCCTTGCCCTCCACCTGGCAAGAGCCGCACAGCGTCAGCAAATCGTGCTGCGCTCGCAGAAGCGTTGCAACCTCAGGACTCCTGCAACCAGAATGCGGGAATACAACTGACAATACGCTACCTTGAGGATGCCCTTGTCGGCGGGATCAAGAGTGCCCAACTTGGCAAGCTGCATCCTGAATTTGGCGTTGCTCCAAAACGGGACTACCAGCTTTTCTGTACCATTCCCCTCTGCGTTCACCAAATCCTCCTCCACAGCTGTCGCGGCCACGCCGCTTGCACGGCATCCCGAAGCCCCCTCTTCCAGGTCCGCATCCATGCCTGCAGACTCCCACAGGTGCCATCCAGTATCCCACGCGCCATTGGCCGATGTTTTGGGCCGACTCTGCTTGAGTAGCACCTCCTCATCGAAATCTGCGCGCCAATGAGCGGCCAGAAGTGTGCGGGAGCGCCGTCAGACTAGGCCTTGGCACGCGCGCGCATGCTTGCACGCAACTAGGACGTTCATGCCTCTGCATTCACGCGCGGGTGTGCGAAAGCGCTCACCTTGTAGATGCCTGCGGTGATATGCGTGCATTTCGGCCGCTTAGTAAACTACTGCACCACATACCGCAAAATCGGGCATTGATGGCAGGTGGGTAGATGGATTATAGAGATATTACGTATGTACCGATAGGATCACGTGGTCTGGATTTCTTCTTTTTGGCTTTGTGCTTCTTCGCGCTTGAGCCGTCCCCTGTTTCACATCCGTCGCCCACCGCCGCACCCGTCCCCGCACCTGCCCCTGCCCCCTGGCCAAGACCGCGTGTGCCATCACCGGCTTGAGCTTTCAATTTCTTCCTGGCTCGCCTCCGCTCGCGTTTCTGCCGCCTGAGCAGATCCTGCGCACTGTCCCGCACCTCTTCTCTTTGGGAACAGTCCTCTTCGGCCAGCAACCTGCGGCAAGCACCCAGCGACATGCAAATCAGCTACTCAGCACCCACGCACCGCTTCTGCGCCACACACACAACGCCAGACGTCGAAGGCCGATATGGGTCCGGGCAGCAGGCAGCCAAAAGGACGCGGAACCTGATGTGGCGCGGCTTGACAGATTCTTCGAAATCACCATCATCGTAACTTACCGCTGCGCACCCGTCTTCATGCACTACACCAAAAAAAGAAAGCAAAGTGGGTTGCACGTGGGTTGAGACGGCCAGTCAGACGTGACTGCGTATTGAAGCTTTGCGCATTGATGCTGCGCGGGTTGTAATACTCTGCGTGTGCGCGCGCGTTCGGGGGCACGCGTTGCGTGTGTGTATGTGTGTGTGCGCGCGCGCGCGCGCGTAATGACAAGTGTATGTATGTATATATGTGTATGTATTTATGTGTGTGTGTGTGTGTGTGTGTGTGTGTGTGTGTGTGTGTGTGTAGGCGCGGCTCAGACGGCCGCTGAGCACGTGTGTGTGCGGCGTAAGAACGCTCATAATCATAGGCAGGCAAGTTCAATCATGGCATAGAGAGTAGAAGGGATAGGAGGGAAAGCTAAGCCCAAGAAGGCCTTCCAACAAAGACACATGACACTTACCCTTGTGGATTTTGCCTGGATACCAGACTCTACCGCGCTTGTAACGAGCCTTTACACGCGCCCCTGTCACCAAGTGTCCTCGGTGAGACGCTTGCTAGCCGACATACCGCGCCGTACATGCATTTGTGCGCGTGCGTGCCGCGTGCACAGACACATCCACATGCAGATGTAGTTGGGCGCGCATACGCTCCCTCGCGCAGACTTGTGCACAAACACTTACGCTGGCACCTACGCGTACGCGCGCCAGCGCGCAGACAAAGTTGCATCAGATGGCCACAACGACCGCATGAGGCATTCAGCACTGCTCCCTCTCCTCGCACCCTCCCAATCTGAATCTCTCCCCCCCCCAAAAAAGAGATGGATATCTGTCTCTCCCTCGGTGTCCCCACGGATTTTACCTCCGCTCATCTGCCATCTGCGCAGCTCAGATCGACTGGGTATAAAAGCCCCGTCTTGAACCTTGTTCCGCAGCCTGGGGTTCGAGGACGTTTTGGGAGTTAATTTTCGTGCAATACACACATGCAGGGGCACTGCGAACCAGCGTGTGCACGCGCAGGTAGCGGGCTGCACACCACCCGCACCTCTGCAGTCGAGCAGCGCGTTCAGCCAAGGACAAATCATCCTCGTCTTCATCGGCCTCGTCTGCCTTGTCCGCCTCGTCCGCACGTGCGTTTCCATCCTCGCGCCCTCCTATGCCATCATCTCTTTCCGTCGACGCGGTGGTGCCCTGGCCTCCGCTGCTGCTGCTGGCATTGAGACGACTTCTGCCGCTCGCCCCTACTCGCCCATCTTCCACGTCCTCTGCCCCTCGGGCGCCTGGCAGTTGCTCGCCAACGATGAGAGGAGCATCGTCCTCGCTCTCGGGCTCTTCCGCTTCTGCAAGCGCGTCGACTTCTGACTCCTGGCGCCCGTGCCCCTCCTTTGTGCCCCTCAAGTCCCCAAATCTCTCTTCCTCAATCGTCCGCTCCTCGTGCGTTGCTCTTGGTCCTTGCGCCTGCTCCCGACGAAGCCCCTCCCTCTCCTTTCGACGCTGTTCTTCTGCCGCTTGCTTTGCTGTCTCCGCCTCCTGCTGCCGCTCCCTCTCTCGCTCTTCTTCCTGTTTGCGGGCTTGTTGCTGATCTCGTTCTTCTTGTAACGCCTGGGCCTCCTGTCTCGCTCTCATTCGCTCTCGCTCTCTCTTCAGCCTCTCCCTCTCCCTCTCCTTCTCCTTCTCCTTTCTCTCCCGTTCCTCGGCTGCCGCTCTCTCTCGCTCCACCCTGTCCTTCTCCTCCTGCTCCCTTGCCTCTCTGATCCTGTTTTGCGCGGGGGCAAGCGCACATACACACACACAGTCACCAGGAGCAGATCGCGCGCAACCAGAGGCGGCGAGCGGCACCAACACATAAGAACACACAGAAACC
>Ga0115006_10002730_pt1 | contig 11736 bp, 8 predicted proteins | sample ArcOceMetagenome_3_FD_88943 | JGI IMG/M metagenome (GOLD analysis project Ga0115006, IMG submission 88943) | Marine eukaryotic phytoplankton communities from Arctic Ocean - Arctic Ocean- Svalbard ARC20M Metagenome | ecosystem: Environmental > Aquatic > Marine > Oceanic | place: Arctic Ocean...
GGGGGGCGGGGCCCGGGGGGGGAGGGGGGCCGCGCGGGCGGGGTGCGCCGCGCGTGGGCGCACGGGCGGCGCGCGCGCGCGGTGGCGGGGGTGGCACCCGCGGCCTCGGGCTGGCGCGACGGCACGTGCGCCGCGCGCGGGCCAGACGGGGCGGGGCTGGCGACGCGGGCCAGGGCCGAGCGCCGGGCAACACCAGGCGCCGGGCCGCACCGCGGCCGCGTTGCGCCGCGTGCCGCTGCCGCCCGTGCTGTGCTCACAGGCGCGATCGCCCGCGGCAGGTCTGCAGTTTGCGCGGCCGTCGCCCGAGGAGCGGCGCAGAGCGGAGCCGCAGGCCGGGGCGGACGGGGATCGCAGGCCGCGCGGACACGATGAGTAAACGCGAGGCGAATAGCGGACCCGACTTGAGCTCGAAGCGGCCATGCCGCGCGTCGAAGATGAAGGTCAGCCTTCATGCAAGGCGCCACCCCGCATGCGCGCGGCGCTGCGGGCAGGCGCTCGCGGGTGCCGGGCGTGCTGGGCATGGAGAGGCGGGCTGGAGACGCACCTGCCTGCCTGCAGCGCAACCGTGTGTGTGAAGCGCAGCCGTGCGCGTGAGCGGCGGGTTCGCGTGTGCTGGGAGGGGGGCGCGGTCTTGGGAGCGGCCGCCGCAAGGAGTGAGGGGCCATGGGAAAGAGATTTGCCTTGCGGACCAAGATCGCGGCAAATGGGACGTCCCGTGGTAGAGACTGCCACATGTGTGCCCTGGGCAGTTGGGGCGGTTTGATACCCGACTCGCTGCCCGGTCCGTGCAGCTTCGGCGCATAAGTGCCGCTGCTGCCTGCGGTGCACTGGCTACACGACATTTCGCATGCCGCACACACACACAATTCTCTGGCGCGGATTTCTGCGCGCTGCCGCCGTGTGGGCCCCCTGGTACTTTGCGCTTCAGACACGCTGACAGCTGGGTCTTGACTTGTCCCTCCGCGCAGTATGTCGTGGTCACTGGCGGCATCATGTCTGGGCTTGGAAAGGGCATCACTGCAAGTAGCATTGCTGTGCTGCTCCAGGGGTGTGGGTGGAAGGTGTCGATGATCAAGATAGACCCTTATCTGAACGTGGATGCCGGCACCATGTCGCCATTCGAGCACGGCGAGACGTTTGTGCTCGACGACGGGGGGGAGACGGATCTGGACCTCGGCAACTACGAGCGCTTCCTCGACATTTCTCTAAGTGCCGACAACAACATCACGACGGGCAAGGTGTACAAGGCTGTGATTGAGCGCGAGCGCAAGGGCGAGTATTTGGGCAAGACGGTGCAGGTGGTGCCGCACATTACCAACGCCATTGGCGACTGGATTGAGCGTGTGGCCACTTCGCCTGTCAAGTCTGGCACCAACCCCGAGGACGAGGGCAACGAGGCCGACATCTGCGTCATTGAGCTCGGCGGCACTGTTGGCGACATCGAGAGCATGCCTTTCATTGAGGTCGCGTTTGCTCTTTGTTTGCTCCTCTTGCTCCCCTTTTTTACACGCGGCCTCTCTCGCTATCTCGACGTTGACATGTGCAGAGGGACTCTAGAGCTTTGGGTTCGTGGGTTCGTGAGAGGACATCACTGCGCCTGTGAGATGCAAAGAGGACAGATGAACTGTTTTGACTAGTTTGAAGACTCGCATCTGTAAGATGCTCCTTACCTGGGGCGCTCAAGCGCTGACAAGTGGCGGTGCAATGAAACAAACGCAGGCGCTGCGTCAGCTGCAGTACAGGATAGGTCCCGACAACATGTTCATCGTCCAAGTGACGCTTGTGCCCACGATGTCGGACGAACAGAAGACCAAGCCAACGCAGCACGCGGTCAAGGAGCTGCGGTCGGCAGGTTTTGCCCCGGACATGATCTGCTGCCGGTGCGAGCGTGAGCTTACAGAAGAAGGGAGGAAGAAGCTGGGGCTGTTCTGCCAGACGTCGTCTGATTGCATTGTGTCGGTGCACAACGTTTCCGAAATCTACAAGGTGCCGCTGCTGCTCAAGTCGCAGAATGTTGCCGAAATCATTGCAACGCGGCTAAAGATGTACCTGCCCAAGGGCATGCCCAATATCCAGCCGTGGGAGCAGCTGTGCAAGAAAATCGACAGCATGACGTCCTCGGTCAAGATCGCCCTGGTTGGCAAGTACACCTCGGGCACGGATGCGTATCTGTCTGTGACGAAGGCTTTGCAGCACGCTGCCATCGCTGTCGACCGCCAGTTGGAAATTGTATGGATTTTGTCAGAAGATCTCGAGGATCAGGCGGCAGAAGAGCGGCGCAAGGCTGCATATCAACAATTGAGGGATTGCAATGGCATTCTGGTGCCTGGTGGCTTTGGCGAGAGGGGAATCGAGGGAATGGTGAACACGTGCAAGTTTGCGCGCGAGTCCAAGAAACCATTCCTTGGCATCTGCCTCGGTATGCAGGTGGCGGTGATTGAGGTAGCTCGCAACATTCTGGGGTGGAAGGACGCGCAGAGCGAGGAGTTCAACAAGGAAGCCAAGAACCCAGTCATTGTCTTCATGCCTGAGGGATCCAAAACACATATGGGGGGAACTATGCGCCTGGGCACCCGGTGACACAGTCGCAAATGTCGTTGCCCAGCGTCGCGTTCGAGTTGTGCAGCCCTGTTTTTTTCTGACTGATGAGAATGTGTGCAGTCGCACGATCCTCAAGGACCCCAAATGCACCACCGCCAGGTGCGTGCTTGTGTGAGAGAGTTGTGCTACCAAAAATAGGGCAGAGCGAGAGAGAGAGAGAGAGAGAGAGTGAGAGAGAGAGAAGAGACAGGAGAGAGAATCAACGAGTGACAACAGCGGGCACGGGCAGGCTGTACCACGGGTCGCACGTGGACGAGCGACACCGCCACCGATATGAGGTCAACCCACAGAAGGTGCCCGAGCTGAGCAAGACGGGGCTCAAGTTCGTGGGCATGGACGAGACTGGCCAGCGAATGGAAATCGTCGAGTTCGACACCGCTACGCACCCCTTCTACGTTGCCGCGCAGGTTTGCTCCTGGCCGTTGTCCTGTGCGCGCGAGTACTTTCTATCATGTTGGTGTGTCATGTTGGTGTGTGTCATGTTGGTGTGTGTGCTGGTGCCGCATCATGCCAATGCAATCGGTGCGTGGGTAGATGCGTGCAGTCATGAGTGCCATTGAGTGTCCCGCGCAAGGTGACACACGCGCGCCCACATGCACTCCCGCAGTTCCACCCAGAGTTCAAGTCGCGAGTCATGTGCCCCGCACCTCTCTTCCTGGGGTTGCTGCAAGCGTCGACAGGGCAGAGCCCAGCTGTCATTGCCAATGGCCCGCAATCCCCACGCAAACGGAGCGCATCCGGCGCCCAATAGGCGCGGCCGTTAGCTGTCGTTGCCCACTGCTAAACAGGCATTCTTTGCCGGCGGCAGGGCGGGTAGGGGGGTGGATCACGAGAGCATAATAGGCAGTTTGGGGAGCATACACGGAGAGCTGGCTGGCCCAGCAGCGCGCAGGGCTGGCGCAGTAGGAGGTGCAGTTGTGTACAAGTTGGAGGTGGGAGTTGCCGCAAACAACACTCTTTTGCCCGTGGAGCTTGCTTGGCGGCGGGGCAGAGCATCAGACTATGCGCCCCGCGCGTCGCGCGTGTACCTTAATTGAACGTCTCGTAACCGTTGGTGAGTGCGTAAAGATGCTGATTTTTTGTTGTTGCGTTCAGCCGCGGCTGACATCTGATGTGTATTGTCCTCATTGGCGGGTGTCCCTTGCTCCACAACATGATACAGATTGTCTCAGGCAGACACCTCCCAGAGGCTCTGGGGTCTCACTCCGTGCCACTAGGCTCAGGGGCTCGAGGGGGGGGGAGAGAGAGAGCTGGGCCTGGTCTCTCTCGCTCTCGTTCTCGCTCTCTCTCGTATACTTTCGTACTAAAGTGTCTAAGTTTATTCGAGGTAGAGACAGCCTACGATATGAGGTGCTTCTGACTGACACGCAGAAGTGCCGCACACATTGAGGAACACACGTGCACACGGATGTAATTAAGATGTGCCCAGGGACATAGGAATACATGCAAGCAGAAGTATGAAACATGCAAGCAAAAGGGTGCTCATTGAGGAACACACGTGCACACACAGATGTGCCCAGGGACATATGAATACATGCACTGGCAAGCAAAAGGGTGCTCATTGTCCAACTCATTGTGCAGTGAGCAAGGAAAACACAAACAAATAGCAAAGTACAAATGAACGCACATACACGATTCAACAACTGGGAGGCATGCATGATGGGCGTACTAGTACGCATCACAGCCGTGGCCTCCATCCATCCCCTCTGTCGCGAGGGTCTCGTAGTAGATGAGCATTGAAAGATAACATAGTTAGTACAGGTGTCACAAGGACAGGCCGGCGTCTTTCCGCGTTGCCTCCTCACACTCCTCCTCCGCCTCCTCCTTTATCGGAGCTCCCACAAGGGCCTTGCAAGAGTTTTTCAGCGGCCCGGCGTCTCGGCAAACAGTCGCCCGCGTGGTGTCTGTTTACATGTTTACAAGTTGACGGGAATCAGGTGCCCTCGAAAGCTCGCCCTCGTTCCCACCCCCCTACAGACTCTCCACCACAGCTGCAGGCACAGACGAGAAGAGACGGATGGAGAAGAGACGCATGCATGCAGCACGTGGGGGGCATAGACAGACCTTTGCCGCAGTCGCAGGGGGCTTGACCGAGGAGGAGGGGGCTTCGTTGAGGGCGCACAGCGCGTTGACGTTGTTGCGCTTGTGTATGCCGGTGTATGATTTGGGGTCCTGCAGCCTGCAGTGTATTGAGATGTTGATCAGTTGTAGCCTCGCTCAGCGACCCAAAATGATCACGCACGCATGTACACCTCGGCAGACGCACAGGTGTCGCAGGCGTCGCACATCAGTGTGCAGCTGCATAGGCTGCCGGTCCAGACTCACAAACCGCGCTGGGCGCTAGTGCAGATGCACGAATGCCGTGCTCTGCTTGTGTGAGAATATCATCGGGCGTCGGCAGGCGAAGGAGCAGGGTGCGAAAGCAGACAAAGATTGCCAAAGGAGACAAAGATTACCGATCGAACACTGAAGAGGTATGATGAGATGGGGTGCCTGGCACGGGCCCCAGCGCGTCTTCCCCGTCTCCAGAGGCTGCGGGTGCGCCCCATCACCCATCAACACGCCATCAATACGCCCTCAATCCCAGCCCAAACCCATACATGCAAGAGCGTAGAGCGCATGGACAGAGAGCAGAGAGCCGCGGACTAGTCGCCTTGGCACGCATGCGCCCCCAGGCTACAAGGGCAGAGAAAGAACATGCTGGTGGCAGGACGGTGCCGACAAACGTACCGACAAGGGAGGAGAGGTTGAGTTTGACGTTGACTGTGGCAGGCGCCCGCATTTGCAGCGCTGCGTTCTCCTGCACGCCGCCCATTCAGTCACTATCTCGTTATCCACGCCCTCTCACGCACTAACCCACTCACGTACATGCGCGTGCAAGCGGCACATGACGATGGCAGCGATTTGCTGAAGGTGCTTGACGCCCGGGGCTGCATCCGGCAGTACTCTCGCGCTCTCCGTGCCGTTGCGCTCTCACTCGCGCGCCATCAGCGTGAAAGCGCGGGCTGTTGGCTGTCCCTCGCCGTCTCTGGTACACACATTCTACACGTTCTCTGCCGCATGCACCCTCTCGCATGCACACCTTGTCAGTGTCTTCGACGGCCTCGATGTGCATGCTGTCGTTGCTGTGCCGCATCTCAGCCTGTGTGTCGCAAAGGGGGTGTAAAGGTGTGCGCAAGGTTGCGATCCTTCACGAGCTAGTTGCAAGCAAACGGACAAAGGCCCGCGAGGGCCTACGTGGCACCCGATCTGCAGGACTGGCGCGCACTGGCGAGGCAGACTCTCTACCCTGTGCCCCTTCTCCATCATACCTTATCAGAGGCGTCGTCGGGACGGGCATCGCGCGCGACCTCAACCACCTCGTGCCACTCCACGAACACCGGCCGCGTCCGCAGACGTGTGCAGATCTGTGGGAGGCAGGGGGTCGGCGTGCATACATTCAGGGGCGCATGGCCACAGCTGCAGACAGGCAATGGCAGGCGCGTTTGGGCTCACGTTCACACTGGTGTTGAGGAGCGAGGGTGTGCAAGTGGGCGCTAGAGGCATAGCCACGCACAAGAGAGCACAGCACATGAGCACAACACCACACCCAGAGATAGCCCAACCTGCTCGAGTTTCTTGTACTTGCTCTGGCCGACCTTGTTGCGCTGGGCAGTCAGACGGTCAAAGACATTGTTCTTGAACCCGGCCCCGTGTGCCTGTCGCGTGTCCGCGTGCACTTGCGTCAAAGACGCAAGAGGGCAAAGCCGCGCAGAGCGCAGAGCCGAACCGAGCAGGCAGCATGCCAGCGCAACACACAAGCACACCTGTGCACCGGTGCTTGCAGTACGCCTGGCGCTGGCCGCGTCCTGCACAGGTGTTCAACACACTTTATGTTGTCAACAGCCGGACAAAGCCGGGAGCCTGCGGCCAAGGGCCAGACCTGATGATGCTTGCGTGCGCATGCAGTGTCGTCACTAAACCCGCGACAATAAGGCGCCTAGACCCGCGACAATAAGGCGCCTCATCCACCGCCCAGCGTCTCCGCCAGCATCGACATACACACAGCACACGCTAACACAGCACCGACGCCGACGCACCTCTTCCGCAGCCTTACTCGCGCGCCCTGGCGACTCGGAGGCGTGAGGATTGAGGCTGTGTTTGGTGCTTTGGAGCATCTTCTTGAGCCCCATCATGCGCTCAGCAAGGCTGCGCACGGTGTCGGAGGGGCCGTCGAGGGGCGGCGCCACATCATCCACTACCTGCTCCACAACGTTGAGCTTGCCCGAAATCTCCTCGTTCTTTTCGCGAAGCTCTTCGTTGACGGCGCGCAGCAGGGCGATTTCCTCATTGCGGTGCAGCACAGCCTCACGCATCGTGGCTTTGTCAGCTCCCCTCACGGAGCTCGGCGTTGATGCGGCCACGCCCGAGGCGCCGGCCGCGGGGCTCGCGTAGTTCCCGCTGCGCACTTGATCCTCTGCGTCGCCAGGGCCGGGGCCTGCCTCGGCTTCTGCCGGCTCTGGCTCGCCGTTGAGGCGCGTATAGAGCAGCAGGCACCTGCCAAGACGCCAACGCACTCAGTCAGTACATGTCGTGTGCTACGCAAGAGATGAGGGGGCAGCTCGGCAGGAGCAGACGGGGTTGGAGGGGAGGGATAGAGACTTGTCCTGGTGCTGTTGCTGAAGCTGCGTGCAGCGCTGGTCATACTCAAGCTGTGCGCGCCGCATGCTGCCGACGGCTTGGTCGCGTTCGCGCATCTGCTCTTCCATGGCGACGCGCTGCAGCTCGATCTGGTGCCGGGCGCGCAGGTCGCTCTCCCGGAAGAGGGCGGCCTTCTTGAAGAGGAAACGCAGAAGGAATTTGGCCTCCGCTCCGTTGGCCTCGCGAATCGGCGCATACGCTTCTGGCACCTCCATAGTGTCGTCGTCTGCCCAGAGACCGCTGGAGGACTCGAAGTCGGGGAGGGCCTTGAGCTTCTTGTCTATGGTGCTGATGCGCTCGCGGTTGTAGTCGAGCTTGGTGTGCTTTTCCTCGAGCAGGTCGCGCAGGTGGTCCAGCCGGTCCTTTGCCTCCTCCAGGTCCGCACCGCCCTCGTGGCTGTCGCGTACGTTCGTGACACTCTCGCGCTTTTCCTCACCCCACGCCTCCGACGTGCGCGCGCGAGACACGATGCGCCGCTCGACCTGGAGCTCCAGAGTGTCCTTGTCTTGCTGCAGCTCCTTGATGTCGGAGTGCAGCGTCTTGTTTTCGGCTTTAAGGCGGGCCAACTCGGCCTGAAGCTTGCCGCGCTGGCCGTACTCCTCCAGCATGTGCTTGAGCTTGGCCTTGGCGCGGTTCATCTTGAAGCGATCCACGCGCTCGTGCGCGAGCTGCGACCGAGTCTTGACCTGCAGCGCTGACGTGGAGCGACATGTCGCACCCTTGCCGCCACCGTCGCCAAGCGACGCCGCGGAAGACGGCTTGTCGGCTTTGGCAAGGGAGGCGTTGGCGAGCGCCACCTCGCGCTTTTCGCGCTGGAGCGCGGCCTTCTCCTCCTCGCGCCGGCGCAGCACAGCCTTGAAGCGCGTGTTCTCGCGCTCCAGCTTGCGGATCGTGTATTCTGCCTTCTGCGCAGAGCGCTTGAGCTGTTGCACCTCGCGATGATGGCGCTCGCGCCAGTCGCGGTACTTGGCCTCGTCCTCCTTCATCTTGCGCAGCAGGTCGTTCTTGGACTGCTTGCCCTTTTCGATCTCTGTCTGCAGAGCATTGATGCGCTGCTGGTCGCGGTCCCGCTGCTGCAGCCACTTCTTGTACTCCCTCTCCTCGCGCTTCAGCTTGGTCATCTTCTGCTCGAGCTCCCGCACGCGCTGCTGATGATCTTTGGTCAGCCGCGCGATTTCGTCCTCGTCCTTGCCCTTGACGGTCTCAAACTGTTTGAGCTTGCGCAGCGCTGACTCCACCACGCCCTCCTGCGTCTTCACCGCCTCCTCATACGCTGCCATGCGGACCTCGTAGTCCATCTTGAGCTTCTCATTCTCAGTCTTCTCCTTTTGGAGCTGCAGGAGGAGCTTTTCCTTGGAATCGAGGGCGCTGGACCAGTCGCGCAGCTCCACCTCCGACTGCAGCAGCCCCTGCCGCCAGCGCCGCTCCTCCTCCTCTGCGAGCACAGCATCAACATCGCTCGCTTCTGGCACCAACAGAGACTCTAGCTCCTCCTCGTCGGAGTCAAGCTCAGCGAGATCATCCTCGGACAGGGCGACGGGGTCTGATCGAGCCTTGTCGTCGTGCTGGCTGAGCAGGGTGTCGAGCTTTTTGCGGAATTGGCCCATGACAGTGGGCGAATCCTTGCGTCCTTGCTGCTGCTGCGTTGACTCCTCCTCACCCGTGGAAGGCGTCGCCCCGCCGCCTGCAGACGCGCTGGGGGGTGGCGAGCGCTGGACGAGCGGCTTGACCATTGGGGACATGGACATGCGCGCCAACCCCTCGTTCTCCATCTTGAGCGCTTGGTTCTTCTTGGAGAGGAAGTGGATCTTCTTGTTCTGCACGCTGAAGACACTCTGATCCTTCTGCACATCGCTCTCCAGCCGCCGCACCTTGAGCCGCATCTCCTCCATGCGCTCGTTGGCGCGAGCCACATCCTCCCGCATGGCCGCCAACTGCGCATCCTTCTCCTCCAGCACCGTGGTCCCGTCCAGAGGCCCAGCCGGCGCGCCTGTTGCCAGTTCAAGGCGATGGCGGAAGGTGTCGCGCTCAGCTTGGACCTGGGACATCTGTGCAGCGTGTGTCTTGAGCTCATCCTGCAGCGTCTTGACGTGCTTCTCGGCCTCCTCCAGCCGCAGCAGCAGCTTCACATTGTCCTGCTGCCGCTTGCTCAGTTCAGCCTTGAGTTTTTCGTTTTCCACGGCCTTGACCTGCCCAACGATGCCCGCGGCAGCGCCTGCCGCATCTTCGCCGGGCATGCCCACCTCCAGATCCGAAACAGCAAGGCCGGCGCGTTTGAGAGCGGAATCGCGCTCAGCCTTGAGGCGCGCTATTTGCTGCATCATCGCTGCCATTTTCGCATCACGAGCATCACGATTCACGATGGGCTTGTTTTTGATGTTCCGGGCCCTGTTAGCGTAGGTGATGGTGTTGTAGCTCTCGGCAAAGTTTGAGTCGGCAGGGCTGATGCACGCAATCATGAGCGTCCTGCTGTTGCCTCCGATCGAATCTTGCAGCATGCGAGTGAGCTTAGAGTCACGGTACGGCACGTGGCTCCCCTTGCGCGCCTCATCGCCCAGCGCCGAGATAACGTTGCCCAGCACCAGAAGACCATAGTTGATATTGATTCCCTCCTTGAGGCGCCCGCCCTCGGCGCCAGTCTTTTTCGCCCGCTCGGACCCCGCAAGGTCCACGAAATGAAACTTGCTCGTCATTGAGGAGGTGGTGGCGGTGAGGGGCGCTGTGGAAGCGTCAGCGGCCTCCGTGCTCTTGTTGACGTCGGCGTTTTCGTCGGAGCAGTGGGTGTCTGTGTCGAGGGATGTCTGCTCTATGGTCACCGTGAAGATTGCATGCGAGCGCGAGGAGACGGCATTCATCGACGTGCTACCCACGCTGCGACAGACGGTGCCCTTCTCGAGGCACTGCAGCATCTCTTCGTAGGACGACACGCTCTCCTCGCATGCACCGACCACCTGTATGCTGCTATTCGGGCCCTCGCGCAGCGAGATGCTGTTTTTGCCCTTTGTCCCGACGAGCATGTTGGTGTCCAGAAGGTCCTTGAACTCCTCGTTATAGATTTCCAGGAAGGAGACGAGGACTTTGCACGACCAGCCGGGCTGCGCGTGCTTCTTGTGCTGGATCTCGTCGAAAATCTGTCGCACAGCGCGCGGGATGATTCCCTGGTCCTCGAGCAGCACCGTGTCCACGCTCGAGCTGCCCATCGTGTGGGTCTTGCCTGAGCCCGTCTGTCCGTAGGCCAGGACCGTCGCATTGTAGCCGTTGAAGCATCCCGTGACTAGCTCCCGCACGCAGTCGTCATAGATCACCTCCTGCCTGCTGCCGCCGTCGTACACGGCGTCAAAGGTGAAGAACTTGCTGCCCAGCTTGAGCTGCGTGCTGTCGATGGCTGTCACACATTCCTGCGCCTCTTCCACTTTTTCCCGCGCCGAGATGGGTCGCGCCTGCCCGCGCCCCGCCGTCAGCACACACACCGTCAGCACACACACAGCCGCAGCGGCTGCGGGAAGCGCAACGCGCCGCGCGGCCATGCGCACGCACGCGCAGCACGCTGCCGGGACGGACCCGAACAGCCACGCGCACGGCCAGGGCGTCGGTCCCCTGTCCCCACAGGTTGAGCGCCATGGCCACCGTCCCCGCCACGGTCTTGAACACCGCCCCCTTTGTCGTTGGGTACAATTTTGAAATTATTTCGAAGTAGGCGTGGAAACAAACCCCGCCGGGTACCCGTTCGGTATGCGGGGGTAGGCCGTATGCGGCGCGGATACCCACCGTGACGGTATGCGCCATGGGTACCCACGGTATGCCAGTGCGCGGGTACCCTGGGTACCCACGGTTTGCGTGGGCTCCCACGGAGCTGGAGAGGTGTTCGCCCACCGCAGGTCCCACGCGTTGTGGCGAGGGGCGAGAGAGTGTGGGAGAGATCAAGCGCGGCGGAGTGTGAAGGCTGCAAAGGTGAGACAGGAGAACACGGTGTGAGTTCGAGGCCTCAGCGCAAATCCTGGCTGCGGAGGTGACCGCGGGCATACGAGTGCGCTGAGACGGGGAGAAGATCGACCGCGCACCCCAACGTCGTGGCTTGGTGCAATCCCTACGTGCAGACACGGCGTTTGTCTTGCGCACGGGGAGATGGGGAGGGGGATGGGTATCGCTCCCTGGGGCTTCAGCCCCCCGAGGGCGTGAGCTTTCCGACTCTAGAGGTGGCGACCCCGTGGCACACATTTACTAAGGCAGCCACGCAACCGCTGGGAGCGTCAAAAATCGTGGTCCCTCTTCCACCTCCACGCGCACGTCGCGTGACTCCCTTGGGGTCCTGCCCTGCCCATTCCGAGAGAAATGCTTTGGTCGTTTTGCTGACTGCGGGCACAGAGCTCAGGGCAGCGCCAGGACGACCTCGATGTTTCCTGACACTTCTATGCTCTGTTTTTGTTTTACACACACACACACACACACACACAC
>Ga0115006_10002733_pt1 | contig 11729 bp, 1 predicted proteins | sample ArcOceMetagenome_3_FD_88943 | JGI IMG/M metagenome (GOLD analysis project Ga0115006, IMG submission 88943) | Marine eukaryotic phytoplankton communities from Arctic Ocean - Arctic Ocean- Svalbard ARC20M Metagenome | ecosystem: Environmental > Aquatic > Marine > Oceanic | place: Arctic Ocean...
AGACAATATCCCACCACCATCTCTGCACGTATTTTCAATCCCATTGACCGTAAAGGTGCATGTCCATGAGTAAGAGAGGTCCTGGTCATGCGTCATCTCGAGGTCAAGATCCCTCGAGGGCTCGGCAGAGAGCAGTAGCTCGCTGGATGAGCCAATAAGGGACGTGGCACCACCATCAATCAGAGCCTGCAGGCCCTGATATCCTGTCTTCAAGACAAACACACTTTCTGAGCCCTTGGACAAATCTGTACTCATAGCAAGCTGGAGAGCGATCTGGTACGTTGATCCCGCCTTCAAAGTGAAGGAAGGAATCTGAAGCTGGGGCAGCGCAGACGCCAACAACGATTCCGGAAGATCTGGACCTGATATCTGTCTCCATGAAAAGAGAAGATCTTCCGCCTTCACTGGACATGTTGAAAATACTGCCTCACCTCTGATCATGACCGCCTTGTCAATGGTCGTTGTTTCGGTCGGAGGATTAAATTGAATCTGGGGAGTAGGAGTTCCCTTCTTCAGAACCGAAGCAACCACTGTAGCGCTCATGGTGCCCAAAAAATCTTGCACTGACACTGCGATCTGGTATTTCTTGTCGAGCGTTCGCATATCAGCCGTTCCAGATGGGAGAAACACTGTGGCACCACTTTGCGTGCTCAAAAACTCGTTCAGGTAATCATCATTCCTGCAAGTCCAGATGTACGTGAGAGGTCTCGGGCTAAGAGCGCTTGCTCTGATTTCTAGTGATGCACATGGATCGATAGTTTCAGCTGTCTTGATATAAACGGTGGGAGGCACCACAATTTGTGGTAATGAGCACAGGGAAGTAGCACTACTAGCTGCAGATATTCCATTTACAGACCTCAGATCAGCGCTGGTAGAAATCATCAGAGCGCTGCCTGGATTTATACTTGCGGCACTCCCCAAAAAAACTTCCAGAACCGAGTTCGATTGCCAAACACATTTGTTTTGTGTTCCTATCAAGTCAAGACACTTTTCGTCTAGTATCTGCTCACAGTCTGTGTTATCGGTCGACATTCTAGCTCGGTTCGTCTCTTGATCAAAGACCATAAAGAGTTTACTGCCAGTACTATCGAACCGCAGATTTTGTATATCTGGTGCTTTCCAATATGCAAAGTTGGTGGAAGAAATTTCTTCTCCCGTGTTTTTGTATTGCACAGAGAGGTCCACCAACGCGTTTCCTTGCGTGGTCGTGCATGAGGAGCAGGTATATGCAGGGGGTATGAGCCGAATCGATGTGGTCTGAGTCCCTCTTTTCGCAATTTGAAGGTCCGTTCCCGGGAAGCCGGCAAATGTGACAGAAATAGAATTAGCAATGCTTCCTCCTGGAACCACCCATGACGGAAGATCTATGATGAGTGCTCTACCTCCCTCCACTCGTCCATTGCATCCCGTTGATGCGTCGCAAGTGACTTTGATGTCAGGATCATACAATTTGACATGGAATCGAGCGACGTGCGTCGTCGGACGTGAAAGATCTTTCTGAATTCTTAACTCGGCTGTTACTTCACCCGGTCGAGCAGGGCTAGTTAGCACAAATTCGTATGCAGATCGGGTTTCGTCTGTAAACACGATGCGCTTTAGGGCACCAATGTAATCGCCGAATTGTATTGAGATGGCCGCTGACGATTCGAGTTGACCAGTGTTCTTAGAATATGGCACCGGAGGAACATTATCGACAATCACCGTGAGGGCACCAATTCCAGAAATAGCCAACTTGTTTTCTGCAGGTGCTTTGCCTCCACCGCATGCACCAACTACAATGCATTCCGTCATATTGTTGCCGGGTGCGCACTCTTGACAATAGAGCGCAGAGACCACGTTGGGAGCAGGAACATAGTAATTGAATGTCGTCGTCACATATTTTCGGGATCTTACATACGTCTTTGCTGGATCCCCTCCTTGCGGTGGCTCAGTTTTTCCAACAAACTCGATCGTCAGCATCACTTGCATTGCATGCTGTACGGGAGGCACAGTCACCATTAAACTCACGGTCTCTGCAGCGTTTCTAAAGGCCATCACGCTGCAATGGCTGCCATCGCATACAATCTTGCCAAACTTCACTTTGACGTCAGAAGCAGCCTCCAGTCGGGGAAAATTACGCAGCTCAATCGCGATCGAGTTTCCATTGGAAGAGGTTGTCATACCACCTATCGTTGCCATGGCTGGAAAGAGTGATGCTACTGGCGGTAAGAAACACTCAAAGATGAAGCTGGACTCGACGCCTAGAAATGCGATTTTGCCGTCTATGTTGTTGCCGAGTTTGAGAACCGGCGCAATTATCGTAAAATGGGTTAACGAAGAGTCTGCATCGGCCAGGGAGGATACAATTTGCGTCACAGTTGCTGTTCTACCTCCGATGGTAACATCTAAATCAGAAGAAAGTGTGACCACCTTGCCAAAGCCCATCGCAGAAATCGCGATCTCAACGCCTCCGTTGCAAGGAGCATCGATTGGGACAAGATTTGCAGGTGGCGTCACAAACTCTAGCTTAGTCGAGACCTGTTTGTCGGCCTCTTTGATTGTAAGAGAAACTGGACCTCCCACTCCTTTTGGAGCCAAGGGTGGTTTGACATAAACCATCTTCAAATCGTTTCTGAAAGATCCGCCTACTATTGCACCCGATCTCGTTACGAGTTGTGTGCCTGTTCCAAACACGAAAAATGCTTTGCACAAGGATCGTTTCCCAACGGCACAGAACGTTTCTTTGACGTTAGAAATATATAGCGTCAGGATGGTGTCAGCTACTTGATCCGTAGACACAGACTTAGGAACGACACTTTCGAGTACAGGCAAAGTGGAGGGATCAAACACAAACGCAAATTCAAGCCTCTCATCTGCATGCTTATTACTTGAGATTGTAATTGTCTTTATGCCACCAGCATCGCTGACAACCGTTTCGGCAATTACCAACGGAATGGTCACGGACGCGCAATGCCGAGATGTGCAAGATGTTGGTGTTAATACGACCACATCACCAACAGTGAGGTCGATCCCGTCAAGACTGGCCACAAAGTCGCCTGCGCCCAGTTCGGGCAGAAAGAAATTTGCGGTGACGCTGATGGAAACCTCCTGACCCCCAATAGCTTTTTCAGGATAAAATCCATCCAGTTCTGGAGTGGGTTCCGGAACAACAGTCATGGTCGAAATGCTTGCTCTTGCCTCCCCGTGAGCAGAGTAGAAAATTTGAAGCTGATTGTCGCCGGGAGTGTTCCCAATGAGGTCAAATGTTGCTATTGTAGCATCATAAGTGGACGAAAGAATGGACGATGATGAAATTGTCTGTCCTTCAAATGTTGCCTTGATTTGCGAATTATCACTCAGGTCCTTGATCAGAGGGAAGTTTTTCATCTGTACCAGCACCATGTTCACTGTTCCCTGGAACACAGCTTTTGGCCGGTACATTGCCAACACCGCACGTCCCAGCGGAACGGGAGTAAAGAGGAAGGTTTCTTTTGCGGAAACGATCACGGGTCCAACATAAGCCAGAAACTCAATTTCAAGTTGGGTAAGTGAATCTGTGCTCGAAATAGAGGGTGTTTCAAACTCTAGAACCCCCTTGCTTGACAGCAGAGTACCTCCAGGGTTCGACACCGAGAGAACCTTTGTGTAGACAGCTCCAGCTCCAGATCCAATCATAATCTGCATATCGCCTGTCGAGTAGGCAGGAATATTTTCAAAGAAGGCTCGCACCTTCGTGCCACCTGTAGCAGGGCCTTCTCGAGGCAGAAATGATAGGATCGCAGCCTTTGGAAGATACAGGGGATCCACGCAAAATTTTAATTCACAGAAGTCACTCCTTGGTACCTCTGCAGCGAGCATCTGTGCATCTACAATTTTACCGCGATCTGTGCAAAAGTGTTCATAATCACACGGTGTGAAGTAGGGGAGATTGCAGATGAATCCCTGCAGTCCGTCCGTAACAGATAAACTGAATGAAACCATCTTGGAGACATCTTGAGGAGGCGAAAGAATCGTGATTTCCGACCTATCGCAATCCACAGAGCCTTTTGAGCATGACGTTACATCTCTCACCGAGAGCACGGAGAGCACCGTAGAAGCCCCAGCCATCATGATGACATTTTCCGCAGCTCTTGCAAGAGGAAAATTAGCAAATGTCAATGTCACCTCTTGCATCAAATCAAGAGTTTGACCGTAGATTGAAACTCTCGTTGCCAGCTGCGGAGGATCAACTCGTACTAGACGCAAGGCGTTTCCGTCATAGAAGTCGTAAGTAAAGCGTCCTGTTTTCGTCTGAGTGAACGGTGTAACGACTTTAAGTGCCATTGTGCAAATAGACCTTCCTGTCTTATCAGCGTGGGGACGCGTAAACGCGATTGAAGCGCGTTCGTCAAATGTTTCTATGGATATAATTTGTACAGGCCCGACAACAATACCGTCACCTGAGCACGTGATTATAAAAGAATCATACACATCAGGAAATGGAGCGACTTGCATGGAGAGTGTGGCCCCCTGAGCTTTCTGAAAAGGCCCTTCCGTAGGAATCGGAGGTAGAACCACGGGGACAGTCGTATCCAACTGCCTGAAACTAAATTCTACTGATTTCCCGCAGTTTGGGCATGTTTTCGGTACAATCCGTACCGTGACATCTCCCGTGTCAGTCTCTGGTGTATCAAAGACAATCGTTGAAAGAAGTTTGGAGCTTCTAGAGCCGATTCTGATTAAAGCAGGTGGAATCATCACATCGCCAAAAGTAATAGCAACGTCCGTCGGGAATGGAAAAAACTTAATGCGGACCGTCGTCTGGACTCCACCGTTGCTGGTCCCCTCACTTGGCAAAATCGTTCCATATATTTCAGGAATAGCTATCATCACATCGTAATTGATACTAAGGATCATGTCTGGACGAGAGACGGGGGAAATGATGAGAGACGTCTTTCTCGAGAACTCACCGTTGAGATCAATAAGTGGCGTTTCCACTTGCAGGTGCGTCTCTACCTTCGACGACGATTGGACAAACACCCTGCCCTGGACTTGAGAGTCGAAAACAGCACTGACCTCTGCGCTAGCTTCTTCGCTGACCGTCACCATCGGGAAGTTTTCGATCTTGACAGAAATCAGTGAGCCTCCGATCTCCGATCCTATGGTACCCGTTACGAATATAACTTTAGGTGCGAGATCGTCAAAGTAAACCAGCTTGAAACAACTCACCCGGCAACTACACACTGCAGAACACGAAGAATCTTCGCAGCATGATGTGAGACAAGTTTCCCCACATGATGATCCAAAGAGAGCCATAGCATGAACCGCACCCATTGACGAACGCGACGCAGCGCTGAAAACAGCTTTTGCATTCCTGAGTTCCGAATCATACTGAGAAAGCACCATGTCATTGGATTTGCCTTCAACTTGTATGCCCACTATGGCCCTGCGTGCATTTTTTACTGAGACGGTGACCGCAGTTGGAACTGACATTCTCACGCCAACTGCATCCACCCCGTTTGTCCTGGCACCAGTCCGAAGATTGGACACCTGGGGAAGTGTGGTATCGACAAATTTGAAACCCTGAAGTGAAGTTTGTCGGGCACGGTATCCGACGTGATAAGCATATACACCTACGGCACCCTCTTTGACGCTTCCGCCTGCGGGCGAATCAACGTCTATGAGATAGTCTTGCACGTCCGTAACGAACTTTTTGGTGTCAACCTGCTGATAACCTGTCACAAGAGCCTTGATAGGGTTCGCATTTGGCCACTTGAATTCAACAACGATGTCAGATTTCGATGAGACACCTGGGAAGTTTTGCACTCTGATCCGCACAGGTGATGAGCTCACAAGCGGCGCTGATGATGGCGTAAATGACACTAGGGTGGAGCTCGGTGGAGCTCTATAGAAAAACGACTGCGGAAACCTCAAGTTTATCCCCCATTTTGGAATGATAAGCGTTGGTATACACGACGTGACAATTTCTGAAGCCGGGGCGAGTACAGTCATAGACACGCGATTCAGACCTGAATAACCAGAAGGCCCCCGAATTTCCAGATTTGAAATATTTACCCGCGGCAAATCACCGGAAAAGTCAACAAACACATCGCTGCTAGCAATGCCTGCCGGCAGATTATCGATTTCTATTGCGACCGGGACACGACCATCTTGAAACACCGAATTGGGATTTATACGTTTGAGGTATGTAGCCGTTGGATCTCGGAATTCAATTGTGAATGCCACTGACTTTTTCCTACAAAGGCCCTCTTTCAAATCATTGTCGATTGGGCAGAGTTTTCTATTAATCACCGTAATTTTCACCTGCCCAACTCTTTTAAGCTTGTTTTCCGTAAAGAAACTGATCAGAAGGCCTCCATTGCCTGACTCAACCATCGAAATCGTGCTTTCGTAGTCGTCTACGTATGAATTTCCCATTTCGTGTTTCATGGAGCCGTACGTAAGACTACAGGCAGAACCCCTCCCCTCAGAGGAATCCCAATTGTCGCATTCTACATCATGCGACACAAATATTTGCAAATTTGATGTATCAGCTATTGAACCAAGTCGGCTGATCAAAACCTCCACGAGTTGGTTGGAGTCCGCTTTGACGCTTGCCGGATATACGTACATAACCTCTGCAATGCTATCATCTCTCCAAAGGATTGGGAGCTCCGCAAAGAATGATGGATGAACAGCGTCCCAGACCCGAACTTTACCAGCCTGACCTCCAAAGATTTCAGGTACTGCAGGCAATTTGAAATTCACACGGGTTTCATGAACGTTAGAGACCACCTGCAAGCTATCATCGCTTGCTTCCTGTGTCGTGACTTCAAAGCAGTGCGGCATCGAAGTGTTTACGATACAATTGTCGCCGGCCTGAACAAAAAGTCTCAGGGTCGATGGATCTTCAACTTGCCTGAAATTGATCATTTTGAGTCCCACTGTGGTACCCTGTAGATTAGACCCGACAGTTGGTGAAAACTGCAGCACAGTCGGCTGAGTGGTCGGAACAGCAGCATAAGAGAATGTCTGACAATCGGGCTTTGTCGCAGGGCATGCAGATGCCTTCTTTGCTGCAACAATGACGAATTGAGCTTTCCCCACAATTCCCTTCGGAAGTGTAAACGTCACAATGGCGGTATCCTCAGGAGGCACACCTCCTTCTCTCAACAATTTTGTAGGCAGGACAGAAGCTAGTTTCGTGGTCGAAGCTGCACCAATGCTCAATACGTCTACAACGATGTCTTCGACAGGCACATCTGGAAGGAGGATCACTGACGCTTCCATGTCCATCCCTCCACTGTCATAAACGAGGAAAGGAGTGAAACTAGTCACTTCCGGCACCCGAGTGTCAATGTACTCCAGAGAAAATTCTGCAACGTTTTGGGGCATGAAACGTGAAGCCAACTGCACCTCGATAATTCCAGGTACTCCAGGTGGCGTGGTGATGTACAACTTGGTTTCTGCTTGTGTACTGTAGACGAGTCGTGATACTTCGAGTTCAGATTGGCCGTACATTACAGTAATGTCGCTGGCCTTGTACACAGTGTCGAAATTGACAAGAGTCGCAGTCACTTTTACATTTCCATCAAGACTGATGAACAAATCACCTTTTTCTGTGGTGGCAAACACTTCTGCCTTTGCAATGGGTGGGATTGTGTAGGTGTAGCGGCTCGTGACCGCAACATCTTCAACTCGGATTGTCATTTCAGTCGTCAATTTGGCCGGTTGTTCATCGTCAGCCGAAATCTGACTTACTGTAGCACTCGACACCTCCGGCATGAGCAATAAAGCGAATGCTGCTTCACGCATCCCGACCTCAGGATCGAACGACTCTTGCTCAACAGTGCTCACGGTTTTCATAATGAGTGCATCAAACTCCGCTTGTGTTCGGTCATTGATACCCACAGAAAATGATGAAATCTCAGGCAGACTGACTAATTGTTCGTATACTTTGCTCCTGTCCACCCAATCCTTGGCGGAAATTATACCAAGAAGTTTTGGTTTCATGCCACGATCGTCGCCGACTGCCAGATCTACAACGATGGAATTTCGTTTGGTCAAAATCTCAGAAAAGGACATACATGAAACAATAAGCACAGTCCCTCCACGAGTTGGACCTTCCTCTGGGGCAATGCCCAGGATACGAGGTTCGGATAAATCTTTGAATTCGATAATGAAAGGGGAGAAATCACTGTACAGACCTACAGTCAGCAGCTCTTGACCCTCGAACAACACGGTGAGGCTCACCTCTACCATTCCAGGGGCCATCTTGTCGGGTGTTGCGAAGCTGATTTTTGAATTGAGTCCAAGCTGCAGATACCCCTTCACACTAGCACTCTTGCCCCCGAAGAATATTTGCACCTCGTCGTAAAATATGCCATATATGGGACTCAAGTTGTTGACTAGGAGGGAACCATCATACCCCTTCGCGCTAGCCGGAGCCCATAGCCCCTCATTTTCAGCGATCGAGATTGATTCAGGATTGATCAGGGGCGCTGGAGGTAGTACGTACTCCCATGTGGACATCAAAGGATCCGAACCAGGCACTGTCAACACAACTTTAAGTGTCCCAACAGACGTGTATGAAAATTCAGGGATAGCAACAGTCACTGTCGCCACTGTTCCCAGATCGTTACGCACTGGTGCTGATATTTCCAGCACTTCGCATGCACGCCCGGAAAACGTCACGGAGGGGACATTTCTCTGATCCATATTGGCCACTGAAATCTGCGCACTTGCTCCCCCGGAGCCTGGATTCAAGAATCCGGAAGGAGGAGTGATTCCCATAATCTTTGCACCAATGTACTCGAACGATAAGCTTGCCTGAATTGTGCTCAGGATTAGTTGGCGACCATTTGCAGCTATGATGAGATTAACTACCCCTGGAACCTTTGTAGGAGAAGGGGGTAGCATGACAGTCACTGTGTATTCCCTGGACAGGTCTGCGTTAACAAGGCCAGCCTCTATGCCTATCACTGCAGCAGGTTCAACCATGCTTGAATTTGAGAAAGGGTCAATTGCCTCGAATTGTACTGTGAGTGCTTGCCCATCAAAGGCCACTGCATAAAGACTCTCCAAGCCTGCGCCTGCTCTAGTCCAAGGGCCTTCAAAATCTTGAATGACAAGGTTGATTATGGTTCCTCCAACAACTGGTCCATTGTAGGGATTCACTCCGAGCATCGCCGCCTGAGGATACGAGAAATATTTCAATGAAAATGTTATCGCTTTTGCCGACCATCTCCGGAACCTCACGTTAACGGTGAAGATGCAGAGTCCACATTTCGATAAAGTGGTGATCTGAACCGCTGGAGGAATAAAGTTAAATGTGGTGCCCTCTTCCAAAGAACTTGTTACCACTTGCAGAGACTGGGCGATGTCGTCATCAGACCAACCATTTTTATGTGTGCCGTCTGCTGTGATAGTGATTTCAATATCTTTCGAAAGATCACGAACGAGTGGGAAACCAATCACGTGCAACATTGTCCTGTCCACGGATTCTGACACAGCGGATCCCTGCCAGATCTGACTGCCTGATCCGGTTACCGCGGTTGCCACAGGAAAGTCGACCGGAAACTGTATTATGGGACTATCATAGGGGATGGCTCCAAACTGTGCTTGCACTTCTTCGATTTGCACTGCAGGCCCCAATTGATTCCAAGGCCGGATACGATAATAGTAGAAGAAACCGGGATGCAAATCATACGCGATGCTCAGTCTGATGGGATATTCGAAGCCATTTGCGGAACCTTGCACTAATGAACTATGGGAGGGTTCGATAGAATCTGACCAATAGCTGCATAGGTCGTCAATTTGACTGAAATCCTTGCAAGAGGACACCTCGAGGTGGTATCTCAAAATCGGAAGGGAGGTTGGGTCTCCGTATCCAGTGTCTGACGGTGCGTTCCACTCCAATTGCACATCATCGGGTTTCCACAGCAGCCTCACATCTCCCTTCGGAAGTAGCATCCATCTGATTGTATGTGAATGACTAATCCCCATACCAGCCAGGTTCCATGCTGCTAACGTCACATTGAGCAGCTCTCCACTGTCAAGGTTTGTGACCTCAAATGAGCAATCTGAGATGCCTCGCCACTTCTCGACGGTAGCGCATGCTTCGTACGGCACGCGAATTTCCAAGGGATCAGATGGACATCCTGGGCACTCCCGGCGTTCCACGGTGATAGTGTAATCCAAATGCCTGTGGGGTAGATTGTAGAGGGCAGCGTGCTTAGCCATCATCGTGTGGTTCCAGACGATTATAACGCTACCCGGCAGGTAGGACGGGGGGGACTTGATTAAGGTGCTCATAAATCTCTGAGGAGGTTCAATCTTGCACGTATTGTCACATCCGTCCAGAGGGTCTAAATTACCGTCATCGCACTCTTCTCTTCCAGGCTGATGTTTTCCATCTCCACATATTGCACAATCATATTGAATGAGGGCCTGTCGCAATGCAAGAGCAGAAGCACTTGAACAATTGCTCATACAGGCTATACTGTCGTAATCGCTATCCTGCCATTGCGTCTTGGCGTTCTGTTCAAACCCAAATTGCTTGCCACAGGCCGAGAGTGAAGGCGATGAAAAGGACTCTGAGACCCTGGAATAGCATTGACATCTCTCGGCAAACTTGCGCTGTTCAACCACATACGGGTCACCCCTCCAACGCACAAGGTTGCCAACAATATATGGTTGTCCTCGCCGGACAGTTGACTCTCTCAGACATGCTTCCAATTCGTCTTCACATTCAACATGGGAATCCCAGTCGCACTGCGTTGCCTTTGGGTATCCGATTTGACATTGAGAATAGCTGCATCCCGCAGCGTCACAAATTCTGCTTAACGCGAACTCGTTCATTCTATCACAGCCTACATCAACAGCACACTTTTGGAAGCGACCCAGACACTCGCAAGATCCAATTTCCTTCCCCAAGGCCAGCAAACAAATCTCGAGATCGTCTTGACATTCATGGTATTCCCGAGCTGAACAGGATGGGATGCAATCGTTGATGACAGAAACATTTCCACATACCTGATCGTTTTCTGTCACTGCGAGCACCTCCTGGAAATGCGAGGAAAATCTGCTGCAGTTGAAAGTAGGAAAACACTCACAAGTCCCATCTTCTTTACATCGGCCGGAGCCCCCGCATGTCTTCTCATTCGAGCAGCTTGAAATACAGACGCCCTCACTCTCATGGTAGCCAGCAGCGCAGGATGCGCATAATGATCCAGCATACCCTTTGTTACAATCGCACACTCCATGCGATCCAATGACTCCGTGCCCGCTGCAGTCTGACTCATCAATAATAATGTTGCAGTTGACACCCATTTGGCCAGGCGCGCAACCCTTGCATGACGGTCCGGCAAAATTTCCGAAACACGTGCAACTGCCATCTGATCGGCAACGGCCGTGGCTGCTGCATGTAGTGTCCCATCTGCACTGATTATTGCAGCCCTCTCCATACTGATTCGCTGAACACTCGCTGCATGCTGTCCCTTGAAACCCGTCGTAACATTCACATCGAGAATCTTCCAAACAGCGGCCATGTTGTGAGCAGGTCGTATTCCATTCACAAACAGAATCACATCCACCAAGAAAGTAAGAAGAAGCACAGAAACAAACGGAGGAACTGCACACGCTGTTGGAGCATGACCATCCCATCTCTACCGAACTACAGTCCGTATTGCATCCGTCAAGATTCAAATTGTTGCCGTCATCGCACTTTTCGTCTCCTGCAACAATGCCATCACCACACTGTACTTGGCACG
>Ga0115006_10002734_pt1 | contig 11728 bp, 5 predicted proteins | sample ArcOceMetagenome_3_FD_88943 | JGI IMG/M metagenome (GOLD analysis project Ga0115006, IMG submission 88943) | Marine eukaryotic phytoplankton communities from Arctic Ocean - Arctic Ocean- Svalbard ARC20M Metagenome | ecosystem: Environmental > Aquatic > Marine > Oceanic | place: Arctic Ocean...
ACGACGGCGTCGACGGCGTCGTCATGTCGTTTCGAACTGATGAGATGACGACCTGACCCAGAAAACAGGCAAAGGGTACAATTGTAGTGGGTTAGTGGGCCTAATCCACATTCGAACATGCTTCAAAGCACCTCGCGTGTTAATACCCTCGCTTCATCAGCCGCAAGGAGGCGATGGCTCTATTCATCAGAAGCAAGTAGAGACCGCCAAAGATGTTGCTGCGTCCACGCCGAGGCCGGGACGGGTCACTACTACGACTCCCAATCCGGAAGGCATGTGCCGATACACGACGAGGCCAAGATCACAGCCTATTATCATCCTTCGGGGCGTCCGTCTGCGACGAAAATATTGGACCATGCCAAGTCTTTGGGTTTGGCAGGTGCACTGATCACGAGCGGTGATGGGCGAAAGTGTATCGAGGACATCAAAGCTTCCTCCTTCGGCGGTACCGTCTTCTTATCGTCTCAACTTGCAGCAGAAGAGGACACGCAACACATTGGCGCCAATGTATGCTTTGATTTGGACGCATATGAAAACGCCAATGACAAAGTTGCCTTTGAGAAAAAAATATCGGGGATACAGGGAATTGCTACTCGGCAAACATCCATCGGCCTCTTTGCGAAAAAATACTTTTCAGACGAGGTCGATCCGGTCCTAACTGCCTCGGCTACTGCAAGTCTCATGGATAATACTGGTGGTGGGGACTATATATTGTTGTCGCCCGAGGTATTCGACTCAGATGATAGTTGTGCTGATGCAATGATTCAGCTGTGTGAGGAACTGTCGTATTTGGACGTGGAAGGAGCGACCATCAAGAGTCGGCTCCTCGTTTCAGCTATGATTGACGATCAAGTGGAAGAATGTCTAATGATGGGCATTAGCAAATACATTGTAGCCGATGAGACTGGGCTGGAAATGCTCCGGAGTATTGTAGAAGAACAGGGGAAGCAATTGATATGGTAGCAAATAGAAAGTAGCATAAAGGAAGCAACTTAACTTATGAGAACGCGCAAACTGTACGTCGTAAAACCTTCCTATTCAGTTGTGGAAAGAACAATTCCACCAGAAGCCGTCGTGATGACATCCTTGTCGTCACGGGGATCTTCTTCTGTCTGGAAACTGGGCTGCCCCGTTGCGAACACAACATACTCCCACACCCCTTGGTGACGTACATCGATGACGTTGCGCTTGTTCGCCACTAAGTTAATTGGAATGTAGCACTCCCTCGTGTTGATAGATCCCACCAGGAACGAGCTGAATCCACTCATTGCCCCGTGGACGGCATTGTGCGCTAGCTGCGTGCAATAGAGATTGTCGGCGGTATTGGGTGGGATGCCACGAACCATATACGATGGGTCAACGTACTTCGGACTCACTTTGTCGCCGTGAGGATTGTCATCGTGATGTGCAACTTCGAGCTTTGCATCGATGCGCTTCTTGAGCTGTTGGCAGAGCCATGGCCCGATGTCATCTAGAAGAACGTTGCCAGATGCGTCGGTTACCTTCTCCCCATTTGCCCCCATCTCTTTCAACAATTTCTGACCCGCACCCTCAGCAACAACAACAATCGCCTTGTTATTTTCAATAAGTCGATCATACAAATGATCAACGACGGGATCCAGCTCGAAGTCAACCTCGGGTACCAAACAAAGATCGGCGAAGCCACTTCCCAGTGCTGAATGCATGGCAATGAATCCGCTGTTGCGTCCCATCACCTTGACCACGCCCAGTCCAAATGGAAATCCGTCAGCTTCCGTTTCGGCGACATTGATTGCTTCTCTTGCTGCCTCTACCGCAGTCTCGAAGCCGAAAGTTCTATCGAGTAAAGGAACATCATTATCGATCGTCTTGGGCACCACCGCCACGGCGATTGCCAGACCACGCTTCTTTACCTCGTCGGCAATCTTGGCAGCCCCCCTGACCGTGCCATCGCCGCCAACAACAAACAGTAAGTTGACGCCCTGCTCCACGAGGGAATCTACAATGGCTTCGGTGTCGTGGCCACCACGGGAGGTGCCCAAAGTAGTCCCACCGATGTTGTGCAGATTGGCGACGGCCTTCTCATCTAGCTCTCGCCAGGTGGACGGATCCTTGAAGCCGCGGTATCCGGCAGGGATGCCAAGCGTTTCGGTCACACCGTATTGGCGTCGGAGGCACATGACGACCTCGCGAATGACGGTGTTGAGACCCGGGCAGAGACCACCGCACGTTACAATTGCGGCCTTGCATTCCTTGGGATCGAAGGCAATCTCCTTTCGAGGGCCGGCCAAGATGAATGCCTCGGAGTTCAAACCGCGATCGCCACAATTTTCCACTTCGGCCATCTCGTCGTAGTCATCCAGCGAACAGGAATCGTCGACGGTCTCCTGCAAATCAACGTCGACCTTTGCGGCCACGGCGGCATTCTGCTCGACGAACCACGAAGTCGGCACGTTCGCCTTGAGAGACAGGGGGTTGGGATAGGACTTGTTGGGATCCGATCCGTTCGTCAGCCAGTCACTGATCTGATCCACCCTCTCAACCTTCCACAGTTCCTGCGATTCGAAGAGCGTCGTCGATGTTGTGAGGATGCTATTTTGATGTCTGCTGCCGGCGTAAGCGGTGGGTTGGGAAGTTGGAACGACAAATGCTGACACCGAAGAAGAGAGTGCAGCTGCCGAAGCAGCGATCAGTGCGAGAGGGGGGGACTTCATGGTGGGCAGTACTCGACGGGATAAGTGATGGCATTGTTATTGGCAAATGTTCTCCGATTCCGCCCGCGAAATCCTTTTTCGCCTACATTGCAACATTCGTCATCATGACATGTCAAATTGCGTCCTGATATCATTCGTTCATTCGATGGGTGTATCGTTCCAGTCAAAGGGGACAGCAAAGATGGCGACAGGCTCTTCGACCGGCGCAGCACCAGACGTGCCGACATCGTCGTCCGTGTCAGAAGAACGTCCCAGCGATGCAACGCTGATTGCCCAGGCAGAACACGAATACCAAGAGGATCGATTGCTGGCCGCGGCCCGGCTGCTTCGCCAAGTTCAGGACGAGTCCCGCCTCCAGGATGTGCACCGCAAGATGCTCCGCACGGCCGGCGACTGCGAAGCATTCGTTCATTCCATCACGTCCTCGGTCGATCATGGCGACGGTGGCAATGACGACGCACCGAGCGAATGGAATAAGCAGGGGGAAACCGACGACTCGGTGATATACTACAAGATGGGCGGCGAGCAGGGCAACTGCCTGACGGCGAGAGTGGAAACTCCCATCCCCTCGTCATTGCTGGTTCCTCTCCTCTCCGTGCTGAATGAGTGCGAGCTGTACAAGACGTGGCTACCGAGCTTTGAGAAACCTCGACTCGGGGTGACAAAGTCAGAAAAGCTGAGCCAAACGGGCCGAGTAAGCCAGGTCCTCGCGGTTGCGACGGACTCGCCATGGCCCTTGGCGACACGGGAGGCGATTATCGGCGCCGTCGCTTTTGATGATATCGACGCAAAGGGCGATATTGGGGTTAGGCTCGTTGGTCTTCACACCGGCTCGTCCGAAACCGATGTTGAGATCCCACCGCCGGAAGGTGGTGCCGTTCGAGTGGACTTTGATGGAGGTTTTTTATTTCGCAAATGTCCCGAAGACCATCCTTCTTTTCCAACGAAAACCCGTGATACTAACAATGGCGCGGAAGACGATGACGAACACATGCTTCTCGTGAGCTTCTTGATGTACGTCGACTCGAAGATCAATTTCTTACCGCAATCTCTGATCAACTTTTTGGTGCGGACCGTCATTGGGCGAATGTGGGAGAAGTTTCTCACCGTGGCAGAGGATGTCAAGGCTGGGAAGAGGCCGCGGCATGCCGAGGCCATTGCGGCAAAGCGAGCTTGTTTGTATGATTGGGTCGAACAGAGAGTCGAATCCTTGTTTGAGAAGCATCGGAGCAATCACGGTGGCGATGTCACTTCTGGGATTACACGTGGCCTCGGAGATGTGAATACGGAGAATAAAGAAGCGGGCACCATCGAGAATAGCAAGGAGTATCTGAGCTACATTCAGTGTTAGTAAAAATTAGTAATCCGAAGCATCCGAGACTGGTCTTCATCTTAGAATCTGAGTCGAGTCTTTTGTATCTCAAAGTGTCTTCGGCGGTAGAAGGCAGTACCACCAGTACTTTTGTCTCTCTGCCTCTAGCTACATGTAGCTAGGTCTACTCTAGCAGGCACCTTTCTCTGGACGATACCCCAATGGTACCTCGTACACATGTAGATCTAGACGGTACATGTAGAAGGTTCGTCCCAGCGTCCGCGGCCGCCGGTACCGGTACGTGGCTGTGAGCCGTCGTCAGTGCGAAAAAAATAGACCTCAGAAAATGGCGCGGCGCTCTGCCGGCTGGCGGGCCCGCCAAATTTGCTGTCATCTCTCATCATTTTGAACTCCAGCCAACCAGTGAGACGACCACAACCGCCACAGATACCGAGGCAACCCCTCCCTTCCCTGCTTGCTTTCGCAGGATATTATTGGCGGCGCTGCTTTGCATCCCCTGCTGCCCGACCGCAACAGTGGTTGACACCATGAGCGGCAGTAGCAGCGACGACGAGCACGAGCCCACGAGCGGCCAGGACGGCGTGCCGGACGATTCAAATCGACCGGCCCCAGCCGCTGCTGCCCTTGGGCCTTCAGCCGCCTCCTCCTCCGCCACCACCGACGGCGGTACTGCCACGAATCATGAGGAGATGCCCTTCTTGGTGACGCATTGGCTGGCCAACTTTGCCTCGGCCGCTGCTTCCGCAGGCCAAGCGCCACCCCCTTCGGATATCGGACTACCAGCGCTCCCAGCTGGCGCCGGCGCCTCATCTACTGCTTCCGCCGAGGAGCGGGAGGAGGCCCTTCGGCGTCTTCACCGGGCTGCCGGCGACGTGGCCTCGGCGTTTGCAGCTCTGGGCATGTTTGGGTCGGCAACTACCGTAAGTAAAAAACTTTGATTATGAATCGGCACGACATGTGCTCGAATTTGTGTTTGCCATTTGCACTTGCCCTTTCATTGTCTCATCCCTCGCCGCATACATTGTTGAACTTAACCTACTACACGTACATTCTGCAAAAATAGGGGCCCCTAACAACATCTCGGCCATCCCTGAGGAATGCAACCTACACCGATATGGCCCGCCGCTATCCGCGGCTGACCCCGAACCATCTCGAGACGGTAGTCCAGTCCAGCGTCGCCGCGACGGACGTTGCCCTCCAGCTGGCCCTGGATCGGGCTCGTCCCAACTCCATTGTGGACGACGGCAACGCCATTGGCGCAGCCAGTACAGGATCGACGGGACGGAGGGTCGGAGGTGGGGAAGGTGGCAGCAGCGACGATGCTACTACTAGTACTGCTGAGGGTGGCGTCCAGTCAGCATCCATCCTGCATCCGCCCACCCTTCTGGCGACGTTGCAGCTCCCTCCTTCTGCGACGTCGACAAGGTCCATGTCCACTCTCGCGCCGGAATTGGCGACCACGTTGGGCCAGGCCCTCGATCAGGAACGCGATGAGGCATCCTTCGTCGGATCTGCCGGTGCTGCTGGGACGAAGCAACGGCTCTTCACGGCCGCCATTGGTTCCGATCTGGGAAGGATCGGCACCGAAGCCGCCGTGGCCTCTCGCGGCCTGTTGAATCTGCGCGCCCAGATGCAATCCATGGATCGCGAGATTGGCACCCTCCAGCGGACAATTGCCAACCAACAGGGTACCAAGGACACCATGACCCGTCAGAAGGAGGTGGCCATTGCGTTGGTCGATGGCAGCGCCGCTGCCAGGGCGGAGGCATCGCAAATGCTGTCGCAGGGCGAGGAGCTCGATTTGCGGAAGATTGATGGAAAGATCCAGGATGCTGAACGCGTCATGGCGCAGCTGGGACGGAAGCTGGAAGAGCTGCAGATTGTTCGGTCCAAGACGAAGGAGGAATACGATGCAGCTATTGGCAGAGCGAGGGATAGCTGGAGCAAGTATCAGTACGTGAGCCGGAAGTTCCAGGATCCTTTCGATCGGTTGTCCTCTTCATCTCTGCCACATTGCAAGCTAGGAAGACCGCGTGGAACGCACCTCGCCTCTTTGCTAGGGCGGCAACATTGTGTTGGCGGGTCGTCATCAGGAGGAGCCTGGCGCCGTCAGCTGGGACGCCTTCCCAGTCAGCTTTCGCTCCGGGGAGATCGCAAGTCAATCCTCCAGCACCGCCTTTCGCACGCCGTTACGATCAATTGCCACCTGAATTATCCCATCTTCAGCCTCAAATTTGACAAGACGGGTAAATATTTCATCACCGGGGCAGACGATCATCTGGCGAAGCTTTTTCATCTCGGAGCTGGTCTTTCGTCGACTGGACGCAACGAGGAAGGACTGAGGAAGTTTGTTTCCGGCGCCAACAACCGTGGGGCGGTCTTGGTGTGCACCTTGCGTGGTCATGCCGGCGTTGTGACCGATCTAGACGTCAGTTGCGACAATTCCATGCTTGCCACGGCATCTCAAGATGGCGATGTGCGCATCTGGGGCCTTCGGGATGGTTGCCCAATTGCTATTCTGAGAGGACATACGGGGGGAGCCAATATGGTGTCCTGGTCTAAGCTCACTCCGTTCCGCATCGTAACGACAGGTGATGATGGGTTGGCAAGAATGTGGGACATTCGAGAGGCTGCTCTCAAGCGCTATGGTGCTACCATCGGAAAGAGAGCTGATTATACTCTGCCCAAGGTCTATGAGTACGATTCTTCTGACGACGAGGATGACAGCGATGAGGAGAATGATGCCGGCGAGGAATCTCAAGATTTCTTGCCTCCGATCCCCCAACGGGAAGAAGTAGCAGGCAACGCAGATTCAAATAATGAATTCGCCGAACAAGGAGCTGCTAACGCCGGGGGAGGAGGCGGCGACGACGAAGTTTTTGTGCCTCCTCTCCCCCCTGGTGCTGGAGGAGATATTGTTGCTGGGCTCATCGGAGCAGGAAATATTGGCAACGCAAATGGAAACGGCAACGAAAACGCTGGCAACGCTGCGAATGGGGCCATTAATCCCGGTGCGTTCGTAGCTGGCAGTGAGATTGACGAGGGTGTCCGTTTGCTCTCGAAATTCCAACATGGAGAAGTAATGCCTGACAGTCAGATGGGAACCCGATCACAGCGCAAGGCAGTGCAAGTGGTTTGCATCGCTCGTTGTCCGATTGGTGGTCACTTTGCCACAGGATCGGATGACGGTCTGGGTAGGATCTGGGCCGACGAAGACGACGAACGCGTCGAAGAAATCGATGTCTGGGCAAAGGACCCCTTCCACCGTAAAGCAGGGACGTCGGCACGACAAAGCCGACGCCAAGGAACTCGAACGTCGGGTCGTTTGAGGACCCTTCGTAGCGGTGCCGGAAGTGGAGCTGCAGGACCGTCTAAGGCAAACTTACTCGCAACACTCATGGGACATCTCAACTCCATCACAGATATCGATTACTCCAATGCTGGTGATCGCATCCTTACGGCAAGTCAAAAGGATGGCGTTGTCAGGATTTGGTCTTGGGGCAACGAAACAGCCCCAGCTATCAATGCGGACGGCCAGACTGGAAGAGTCAAGTTTGACGGCATCAAGCAGATTCATATTCGATTAACAAATCCTCGTTCTGGCGGCCGACCCGGATCTGCCGGCACTGGCGCACCGTCCGGTCCATCACGTCGCAGAGGTGGATCATCGACGGGCCAATCGGATGGCGTTGGTGTCTTTTGCGATAGTGCCAAGTGGACTTCGGATGATACTAAGATTGTTACCTCGCAGGCTTGCCCAATTAAGGAAGGAGAAGCGGCCATTATCCCTAACTCCCAGCATCTGTACATTTGGGATAGCCGCACTGGCCAGTGCCTCATGGGGATGCCATCTGCCCATGCCCTGGGCGCGTCTGTTCTGATTTCACATCCCTTGGACTCCTCGATATTAGTGTCGGCTGGCGGCGACGGCCTCATCAATGTGTGGGATCTGAATACCGGAAAGACGTTCTTTTCCCACAGCAACACCTTGACCCATGGTCCAATGGAACCACCTAGCAGTCGAGGTAAGAATTGCGCCTACCTCGATGGCCAGTTCAGCCCTGACGGCTTATCGCTGGTCCTGACGGATGACAATGGTCGGGTTACCGTGCTTGACACGTTGTGTTCGACTGTGTCTGTGCAGAAGATGAAGGCATCAGGATCGTCGTCTTCCAACGATCCCATTATCATTGACGGAGATTGCGACGGTCGAGCCCCTCCTTTATGGATGAAGGAGCAATACTGCGCGAACGACTACTACGAGATGATCTACGACGTCCATGGGTACTGCATCGAAAAGGGTTCCGGTCAGCCGCCGCATTTAGCTCCAAAGGCTGTGAGGTGTACCCATACTGGCACCCCTTACCCAGAAGAAGTTACCGAGGCATTGAGTCAAATGGCAGGCCCTCTCCCCATATCAGAAGCCGATATCCGATTTGAACGGTACTCGGCACGTGAAAAAGCTGTTGATGTGCGGAAGAATGGAGGACTTCTCTGGCAGAATGTGCAAGGCAAGCGTACCTTTATCAACGTCCACAGCGTCGAAGCTGGACGTTACGGCGTCAAGTCTCATATGGCGTCGGTGCTGCGAAAGATGGGTGCCTCCATCGGAGGCTTCGGAAATGAGGTCGATGGTGCTGATGAAGATGACTTTGGCACAGCAGCCGCAGCTTCGAGGGCCTCGCCGCAAAGGCAAAACCGTAGCGGTGGTGGGAGAGCGAACAGATCAACATCTTCAGGAAGAGCCCTCTCCAGCAACTACGAGTGGGGAGACTACGATGATCTCATCAATGAGAGACCCCTAAGTGACGAAGATGAAGACGATGACGAATATGACGACGCCCCAAGGCGTCGGAACAGAGGCCGACGATTGAATGGCGAGGACGAAGAAACCAGCGATAGTGGTAGCAGTGACGACGATGACGATGATGTAATTAGCATCGGTTCCGACGACGAAGATGGTGGCCGACGCAGGTCCAGGAGAAGACGACAGAGTCAATCTCGGTCTCAGTCATCTCGATCGCGCCGTCGACGCAACCGCCGCAGCAATGCGCGTTCCCAGTCTTTTCCCAGCCAACCGTCGCGAGCATCGGCAAGGCAACAAGGGCGAGACAGACGCGTGTACGAAGACGACAGTGGCAGTGAGGACGAGTTTGCCGAAATGTTGAGCTCCGCTACCAATCCTTCTGGAGAATTTGTCGAAGATTACAATGCTTTGGGGCATGTCTTCCGTCTTCCCGAGGGTGCACGTGTCCCACCAGTCAGACGAGCGTGGGTCAGTCGGATGGAGTCTCATTTGGGTCTGTGCGGACGGAAAAAGTACGCGCCCCAGGTCGGAGATTCTGTCATTTACATTCCCAAGGCTCACTATGATACTCTCAAGGAATATCCCACCGGCAATAGCGCGTCGGTGCCGTGGAAATCTTGGCCACAGAGCAGCGCCTGGCCTGTCGTTCGCTGTACGGTCAAAGATATCCGTTACCGATTTCCGTATGAGCAGTATTTCTTGGCTCGCCGCGGCAGTGAGCCGCTTACGAGCATTGTGGCAATTCTCAAATTGGAGGTGACCGGCATACCTCAGCTTTCATCGGATAGGACGTTCCCTTGGCCAGAGCCTGAATTTATTTCCCGGCAGACGCGTTCCAGCAGTATCACCTTCGAGGTCAGCGTGTTTGAGAACGGACAAGTGGACTTCATCGTGCCCGAACACCTCTACACTTGGAAGATTGAGGCGCTCCAAGAGGCCATTAGTTCGCGCCGCAACGCCCATGGGCTGCAATACACTTGCTACTTCCAACCCTCGGCAGAAGATGAGGGCGGTGATGTCGAGGACGCCGAGTATATCCCCTGGGGAAGCCAAGTTTCGGATATGGTCTTTTCCCGCCGTGAGCGAGAAATGCACTTCAAGAATAGCGGTTACAATGCCATAGCCATTGTATGGGAAAACGGCGATCACGCGCAAGTATCAGCTTGGGAAGGATTGTTGACGGAGAAGATTGTGGACGTTCCTCTTCCACCTGGTTTAGAAGAGGACGAAAAGGCAGAATTGCTTGGTATTCTGGACAAGGTTGAAGAAGATCCGATTGTCGAGAGCTGGTTCTCTCATCCCGTTGATACGTCCCTCTTCATCGACTATCTTCGATTGGTTGAAGTGCCGATGGATCTTTCCATCATCAGGACGAGGCTCGAGAATGATTACTACACCAACGTTTTGAGCTTTGAGGCCGACGTGAAGTTGATTCGCGAAAATTGCAACAAGTACAATGAACGCAACGCCGATATCACGCAAGCAGCATACGATTTATATGACACCGTCGTTGAGCTTTGCAGTGATCTTCGAGAGAAGGCTGCAGCCAAGGTTCCCGCCCCAAGCAACAGACGACGGGCAGATACACTTTCTCTGCTTCACCAGCAGGAGGATGAAGAAGATGAGACCGTCGCCAACTCGAGACGATCCGCACGTGCCAGTAGAAGAAGTACGGCTGCGGCGGCGTCCTCTGCTGGAGGAGCCACATCTTCGCGATTCTTCCAGCAAGGGCCTCAAGCTCAATCGACAGGCAGATCTTCCCGCCGATCCTTGCGCTCATCTCTCGAGAATCTGGGGCCACGGGCGCATGAAGACGAAGAAGATGCTGATGAGCCTGAGACCCACACTCGATCGGGAAGGAGGAGCCTGCGAGTCACTTTATCGGCCTCGGCTGCTACTAGTGGCAGCAGTCGTCGGTCTCGTCGATCTACCCGTGGGTCGGCCGCTTCTCTCGGAGATGGCGCTGATGAAGAGGCCGGGTATCACACACCACCAGAAGACTCCTCAGATGACGAGCAAGATGCCAATGCTTTAGCAAGGGGAAGAAGAAGATCGCCGAGAAGAAGGACTGCCGCTGCATCGACAAGATCAACCAGCCAAGCACCGACTCGGTCATCACCTCGCCGAGGAAGGAGAGGCCAGGATGTTTCATACGAGGAAGTCGATTCTGAATCTGAGCACAATGAAGAAAGCGACGAGGACCACGAATCCGAGGAGGAAGAGGTGGAACAGCCTCCAAGGTCGGCACGATCATCTCGACGACAGCCATCGAGGCGTACGGCTACCACGCCACCATCATCGCAAAATACCAGATCGTCACCAAGAGCGCGCAAGAGAAGTGCTGTTCGATACACCGAAGTCGATTCCGACAATGGAATGTACCAATCAGATGAAGAGGAAGAAGACGAGCCCGAAGAGACACTGCCATCAAGACGAGAAACGAAACGTTCCGCGGCCGCTGCAGCAGCTAGATCGTCATCTAGTCGGAGGTTGTCACCTCGCAGAAGAGTTGCAGCGCGGCGTCAGCAGAGCAGCGACGAGGATGAGTCCGAATCTTCCATCAGTGGTCCAAGTGAGGGAGAATCAGACAGTGAAGAAGACGAAAGCGAACATGAGCACAGCGAAGACGACCACAGCGCTTCCAGCGAAGGTAGCGATGAATATGTTGCCAGCGGGAGGGCGCCCACCAAACGTCGGAAGCGTTCGGCTGCGACCAGTAGCAGTGCCAAGAAGAAGTCGAGAGGCGGTACTCCAGAAGCGAAAATGAAAAACGGCGGAGACCTTTACTATCCTGATCTCTCCAAATGGCCCCCGATCGTTGACATCCGGGACATTTCTAAAGTGTCCAAGAGAATTCTCAAAGTTTGTGCCGAGGCCGATACCGAGGGTCTATTC
>Ga0115006_10002737_pt1 | contig 11719 bp, 7 predicted proteins | sample ArcOceMetagenome_3_FD_88943 | JGI IMG/M metagenome (GOLD analysis project Ga0115006, IMG submission 88943) | Marine eukaryotic phytoplankton communities from Arctic Ocean - Arctic Ocean- Svalbard ARC20M Metagenome | ecosystem: Environmental > Aquatic > Marine > Oceanic | place: Arctic Ocean...
TAAATTTTTAATTTTTTTTTTTTTTTTTTTTTCTTTTACCAATTTTAATAAGAAAAGTAAAATTTTACTAAATACGAATTAAAGATTATGGGCATCAGAAATATTATTTTCAAAAGAATTTTGCTTCTAATTTTTTAATTTAAAAGAACTGAATTTAAAAAATTTCAGGTTTTTTATTTTATTAAAATTAGAGAAACTATTTTAGTTTCCTTTGTATAAAAATATATTAACATTAGAAATGAAAAATATTCAAAAAAAATGGTACCAATCAATTTCCACCGACTTTACCTTACTTTGGGTTTATAGTCTATTTGGAATTTCGTCAACAATTCCTCGTCGTTGTATAAATGGTATAAAACATATTTACTTTTTCAATCAAAGTATGAAAAACTTAAAATATATGCCCTTTAATGAAAAAATTAGACAAATAATATTATGGAAAAAAGAAGCTCAAAAAAATAAAGATAAAACTTTCAATACTAGAATACCATCTTATTCAATGGAAGAATTAATTTTGGAAAAATTTCCTACTTTTAAAGAAGCTTTAAAAGAATTTTTAGGATTTTTTCCTATGTTTTTTTTTATTTTTTATAAAAATTTACTGACTTACCGAAAATATATGTTTTTAAATCCTGTTTTATCTTTTATAACTAGATTTCAATTTTTTTTAACGGGTTATGTAAAACTTAAGAGGATAATTATAATTGAAAATATTCTAAAACTAAAATTAGTGATAAAAGGAAAAAAATTTGACATTATAATACCAAAAAAACAAAATGATTTTAAAATTTCAGAAGAAAGGAAGACCGTCAAAATTTTAATTAATTTTCAAATTCAGTTAGCATCGAATGTTCTTTCTAAAATATTTTCGCTTCAAAAACACAAAATTTTGAGTAAATCTTATTATTATATAAACAGAACATATGAAAATTGGTTTATTAATCCTCTACGGTATTATAAAGTTAAGGAGAAATCGAGTGTAATAAGCTACCACAACTGTATAAAACATTTGAATAAAACAATTTTTTTTAGAAATAAAATTGGTTTATTTAAGGAAAATTTAAATCAGCTGTGGAATTTTTCGAAAAACTTTTTGAAAAATACTCTTGGTAATAGTTATCAGAACAAATTTTTTTATATTTCTACCGATATATCAAATTTTTGTTTTCAGATAGTTACAACTATGTTACAATTTTCTTCATGCCCGAATCAAAACCATGGAGATTTATCGTATTTTTATTCGAAAAACTTTTATAACAAAAATTCTTTACTAACAGGGTCTTTATTTTTGAATTTTTTAATTGATTGTGTTAATATTGGTATTAATTTACCAACTTTACCCTATCTAAATCCATTCCGAAAAATAAATCGAAAATTTAGTTTAAAAAGGTTTTCAAGAAACAAAAAAAAATTAATCTTTCGAAATTCTAGAAGTTTTAAAAACCTTTATTTTGATTTGGATGAAATCTCATTTAGTAACACACAGTATAGTATTTTTACAAATAAAAAAAATAGATTTAATCCTTTTGATGTAAATATTTATAAGGGATTCCTTTTAGATCTCTGCTTCATGACCTGATAATTTAGTTAGCTAAATAGATATTTATATAAAATAACGTAATGTATTAAGAATTTTTTTATTTGATAATAAATAAAAAACTTGTTTAAGATTTTGAAATTCTTTTAAGACTTAAATTTTTTTAAATTGTCTAAAATTTTGACTCAAGTATTTTATATCAGAGTTCATGAGATTTCTATTTTAAATTTATAAAATTAAAATCCAACGTTTTATAGTTTGGACCGTTAAGCTTAAAATAATTGAAAAAATATCAGATTATTTAATTTTTATATTCAAAATTAATTAAATATATTTTTGCATTTTTAAATTTTTTTAATTAAATAAAAAAAAATGGTTAATTTTACAGTTGATCAGATTCGAGAAATTATGAAAAAAAAACATAATATCCGTAATATATCAGTTGTTGCACACGTTGACCATGGTAAATCTACTTTAACAGATTCTTTAGTTGCTTCTGCAGGAATAATATCCATGGATTCAGCAGGTGATGCAAGATTAACAGATACACGAACAGATGAACAAGAAAGAGGTATTACCATTAAATCAACCGGTATCACTTTATTCTTCGAATTATCTGACGATCTAGATCTACCTGAAAACTCTGATGGAAATAATTTTATTGTTAATTTGATAGATTCGCCGGGTCACGTTGATTTCTCTTCCGAAGTAACTGCCGCTTTGAGAGTGACAGATGGTGCAATGGTAATTGTTGACTGTATTGAAGGTGTTTGTGTCCAAACAGAAACCGTTCTCCGACAAGCTTTGGCTGAAAGAATTAAGCCAATTTTGATCATTAATAAGTTAGATAGAGCGTTTCTAGAATTACAAATTGAAAGTGAAGAAATGTTTAAAAATTTAGCTAAAGTTATTGAAAATGTAAATGTAGTTATGGCAACATATGAAGATGAATCCCTAGGAGATATCCAGGTTTATCCTGATAAAGGGACCGTCGGATTTTCAGCGGGTCTGCATGGTTGGGCATTTACAATAAACCAGTTCGCAAGAATGTATGCGAAAAAATGGAAAATTGAAAAAGAAAAGTCCAGAAATTTTGTCGAAAAATTGACTGAACGATTATGGGGTGAAAATTTTTTTGACCCTATGAATAAAAAATGGTTAAAAAAACAAAAAAAGGAAACAACAAGATCTTTTTGTCATTTTATTGTGAATCCCATAAGAAAAATTATTAATTTATCAATGAATGACCAAATAGATGAAATCGAGAAAGCTCTTAACGGCTTCGAATTAAGATTGACAAATGACGATAAACAATTAAAACAAAAACAACTTATGAAACGAGTTCTTCAAAAATGGCTTCCTGCCGATCAAGCATTACGTGAAATGATAATACTTCATCTTCCTTCCCCTGCTGTAGCACAGGCTTACCGTGTTGGTAATTTATACGAAGGGCCCCAGGACGATGCTGTTGCAAATGCTGTTCGTAACTGTGATCCAAATGGGCCTTTATCCGTTTATATTTCCAAAATGATTCCATCTAGTGATAAAGGTAGGTTTATAGCTTTTGGTAGAGTTTTTTCAGGAACTGTTAAAACAGGACAAAAAGTGAGAATTATGGGAGCAAATTATGTTCCAGGTAAAAAAACTGATTTGGCTATAAAAAATATCCAACGCGCCTTGATAATGATGGGAAGAAAGATAGAAGTTATCGATTCCGTTCCATGTGGTAATACAGTAGGATTAGTTGGATTAGATCAATTTTTATTAAAATCGGGAACTTTATCGGATTACGACGAAGCTTTTCCTTTTAAAACGATGAAATATTCAGTTTCTCCTGTAGTTCGAGTCGCAGTTGAACCAAAACATCCTAGTGATTTACCAAAATTAGTTGAAGGATTGAAGCGTTTGTCCAAGTCAGATCCTTTAGTTCAATGCAGTACAGAAGAATCAGGTGAACATATTATTGCTGGAGCAGGAGAATTGCATCTAGAAATATGCTTGAAAGACTTACAAGAAGATTATATGAATGGGGCTGAAATTCGAGTTTCTCAACCCATTGTTACTTACAGAGAAACTGTAGAAGGAGTTTCAGATCCAGAGACCAATGGAATCTGTCTTTCAAAATCTCCTAATAAACATAATAGAATTTATTGTTACGCTGAACCTCTTTCAGAAGACCTTTCTGTTGCGATAGATAGTGGAAAAATTACACCAAGAGATGACCCCAAAGCAAGGGCAAAAGAATTAAAAAATACCTATAATATGGATGAAGATGGAGTAAAAAAAATATGGGGTTTTGGACCAGATACAAATGGGCCTAACCTTTTAATGGATAAAACCAAAGGAATTCAATATGTCAATGAAATTAAAGATTCGTGTGCTTCAGGATTTCAATGGGCAACAAAAGAAGGTGCTCTTTGTGGAGAAAGTTTGAGAGGAGTTGCATTCAATATTATAGACGTTACCTTGCATGCCGATTCAATTCATAGAGGAGGTGGACAAATTATTCCAACGGCAAGAAGATGTTTTTATGGTGCCCAATTATTAGCTAAACCCAAATTATTAGAACCTGTTTATCTTGTTGAAATTCAATGTCCTGAACAAGTCGTAGGATCAATTTATAGTGTTTTAAATCGAAAAAGGGGGCACGTATTTGAAGAAAATCAGCGTCAAGGAACTCCAATTTACAACCTTAAAGCCTATTTACCTGTTCAAGAATCGTTCGGATTTACGGCCGATCTCAGAGCTGCAACTTCGGGACAAGCTTTTCCTCAATGTGTTTTTGACCATTGGCAAGTAGTACAAGGTGACCCCTTGGATCCAAATGATAAATGCAATGAAATTGTTACGAGCATTAGAAAAAGAAAAGGAATGAAAGAAGAAATACCGGGGATCGAGAATTATTATGACAAACTCTGATCAAAAAAGTTAGAAAATTACAACAAACATCTAATCTAATATAAAATTAAATCTATGTTTTGTTAACAATTTAATATGATTAGGATCGATGGAAGAAGACCTGATGAAGTAAGACCCCTAAAAATAACTAAAAATTTTATCGATACCGCTTCTAGTTCATTTCAAATAAGTATTGGATGCACAACTGTCATGGTTGCAATTTTTAATAGGATAAATCCAGAAAAGGATAAAAAAAAATTAGAATTAGAATTTGAAAGTTTTGGCCTTTTACTGACCTCAGAAATAAAAAATTTATGTAAAGTTAGCTCCGACATCATATTAAGAGAAAATTTAAAACTCTTACCTGAATATGAAATAATCATAAATGTTTTCATTTTAGAAAACGATGGAAACTTATTTACTGTCTTAATGAACGCCATGAGTCAAGGTTTAAAAGAAATTAAGTTATGGAATTTGAAAGAAATAATATTCTGTGGAGTTAACATAGATGAAAAAAATTGCGAAATTTATATTGACCCCTCAAAATTGGAAATTGAAAACAGAGATACCGAAATGTATTATGTCATGATATATGATTTAAAATGTAAAAAAGTAAAATTCTATGAAATTCTTAAATCAATCAACGAGGAACAAATACCACCAATAATAAATAAGAAAAAATTAAAAAGAATTATCTTCGAATTTGGATTTTATCTTTTTAAACTTTTTAATTAACTTTAAAAATCAGAAAATATTCTTTTTTGTCGAATTTTTACCTATTTTTCTTTTAATAAATTTTGAATGCAATCTTCCAAACATAGGATTTTTTATACCCATTAAGGCTTTTTTTAAGTTTTTTCTGTGTTCTTCGGTCAAAACTCTTTTTTTTAGAGATTCACTAATTTTATAAATTACATTTTTTTTTAATTTTTTTCCTTTTTTAGAAAGACTTATTTTCTTCCTAGTCAGTTGAGAAACTGAAAAACCTGAGTTGGTTTGAATAATAGATGTTGTTTTTTTTTTAGGAGAAAGTTTAGTACTTTTTTTTAAAGAACTTATCTTAGCTCTATGTTGAAAAGTTTGGATATATAACATTTTTATTTTCCCAGAAAGAGGGATATAGTTTTTTTTTGGAAAAATGTTTAAACAGCTTAAAAAGCCTGGCTTTTGAGCGTGAAGAGGAGCTAAAATAAACATAAAAACAAAAAAAGAACTCTATTAATTATTTAAATAACATTATATTAGAAAAAGTTGTTTATTTAAATTTCTTTACTGAAATCAAGAAAAGAAAATGAATTAGTATTGTTAGAAATATATTTTAAATTTTTCTCTTTTTTTAATTTCGTTCGATTTTTCCAATAAATTGACCTTTTTTCTTTATTACTTGATTTAACTTTTTTTCTACTGTAGACCAAAAATAATCGAAGTAAATTGCATTTTTTCAAAACCATTAACCGGTGCTTGCAGAGATTTTTGGAATATTTTTTCCCTTTTTTTTTGGAAAAATGTATTGAAATTTTTTTCAATATTTCGAGTATAATTTCGAATAATAAACCTTTTACAAAAAACTCGGGTTTTTTGAAAATTTTAGATAAAATTTTACTTAAAAAAAATTTTAAATATTCTGGGTATCCGTTTTTTTTGATGGCACAGAAAAAAAAATTAACTAAACATTTTTTTATTTCCTTTTCTTTTTTTCCACTTGAAACGTAACTATTTCGGTAATTAACCCAACATGCAAGAGGTGAAAATCTTATTTCATTTTGAATAAAATAATCTAGGCTTAAAAGAAAATATAAATTTTCTTTAAAATTTGCCACTAGATTATAAAAAATTGAGCTAATCGGATTTGTTTTGATCTTTTTTTGGATTTTTACTAGGCACTTGATAATTACTATTAAATTTTTAACTATTTTTTGTTCACTGCTAATACTATCGAAAATCTGTAAAATAAATTCTTTATGGTATTTCCTTTGAGTTAATAATTTTGAAAATTGATAAAATAGAATTTTATTTTTTTTTGCGGGAATTTTATTCAAAACTTCTTCTAGGTCTAACGCTTTTTTGGTTTGTAGCGTTAGAAGAAAATCAAACAATGTTGTTCCTGCTAGAATAATATGTTTCTTGAGAAAATATTTTGAAAACTGATGTTTTTGTGCAAAATAAATAATTTGAGAAGGGAATCGTAAAAAATTATCCCAAAATTTTTGCGAAAAGAAAGAAATCGTTACTTTACATACTATTTCGGGAGAAAGTTCAGATGATGTACTTAGAAACCAGAATTTAATTTTTTTTTTTTCAAAATTTATTATCGATAAAAAAATTTTCTTATAATAAAAACAAAATAAATATTTAAAGATGGTTAATTTTTTTGGGTAAATTCTTCTTTCATAATTACATTTTGTGTTTTGGTTTTTTTTAAATTTAAATCTGTAATAAAGTAATATTGTTGCATCTATTAATTTCTCAATATCAGAAAATATGTGATATTTTTTAAAATTCCTAGAATACCTACTAACAGATGTTCCCGATATTATTTTAAGTTTTAAAAAGTAAGAAAATTTGAATTTCTTTTTTAAAACCAGAATAAAAGAAGGTGAAATAAAAGACCAACGTTTTTTATAATTTAGAGAAAAATTATTTAAAAACGTATTTTTTTTTGAACTATTATTTAAGACAAAAGGATATTCTAAAATATTATTTTCAAAGATTAAGCTTTTTTTTTTTTTAAAATTTTTTCTCAAACAACTCGTTTTTTTATCCATAATAATTTTTGTGTCGTATAAGAAAGAAACACTTTTTTCAAAAGAAAAATGAGTTGAAATTTTTTTCCAAGTCCCTAAATTCATATTAACGTTTTATTTGAAAAAATGAATATTTTTTTTTATTAAAATATTTAATAAGTTTCTTTTAGAATAAAACCATGGATAAACTTTTTAACAGCCCTGGAGCTTTTACCCCCAATGGATGTTTAAGCCAAGTGGAATATGCTATGGAAGCAGTAGAAAATTCCAATGATATAATTGTAATTCAAACAATAAACGGATTTTTAATAGGAACTGAGGTACAAACTGATACAGAAATTGAAGATGATAGAAAATACCCAAGAAACATTTTTCTAATTGACAAGCATATAATTATAGGAGTTTCTGGAAATATACCAGATTCAAAAATAATTGTTGATTATGTTAGAATACAGGCACAGCAATATAGATTTGTTTATCAGGAGGATATACCACTTAATGAAGTTGTGAAAGAAATTTGTAATATAAAACAACAGTTCAGTCAATCCAAAACATCAAGACCTATGGGGTGTTCTTTAATCATTGCAGGCTGGGATAGATTTTCAGGGCACCAATTATTTAAATCGGATGTTTCAGGGACAATTTCTAATTGGAAAGCAGTTACAATTGGTTCTAATAGTCTAACAAATCAAATTATTTTGGAGACTGAATTTAAAAACGGTATTTCTCTAACAGGCGCACTTGCCCTCCTTGTTCGAATAATTAAAAAAAAAACATCCTACACCGTACCTTCTAAAATTTTTGATGTCCATACTTTTATAATTGATCATGAAAAAAATATTCTTATTCATAGATTATCAAAAAAAGAGTTAAATTCACTTGTTAAAGTTTAAATATTTATTGAAATCTAATTTTTACTTTCTTTAAATTACCAATTGTTATTTTTTTTTATTAAATTAAATGTCTTGTTTACTGTTTGACTTGATTTCAAAAGAGTTATATGCCAGAAGTTTTTCAATTAAATCAACATGTGTTAATAACATTCTCCTGCAGCAATATCTCCGAAGTCCTAACATGTCTAGAGCTGTTTTTTCAGAGAAGTTTTGATTTAATAGATCTACGTAATTTTCCCATTTATTACCGACAACCTTTTTAAATTAATCTAACAGCAAAAAATTTCTAGTAATGTTTGAACAATTTTACTTACTTTTCCACACGTAAAACACCTTATAGGTATAATCATTAATATAAAAAAAGTATAATTTATAATTTTTAAAAGTAGATAAAGACATTAGTAAAATTTTAGATAGTGTTGATTATGAATTTAATATGGTTAAAATCCTCTTAATTAAAAATAATTCTGACTGAGATTTTAGAGGATCCGAGGAAGTAATAAAAGGTAAAAAAAAAGATTCAGATTGTTTATAATTAATAAAACAAGGAACATATCGTAAAAAACGGCATTTTTTTAATAAATTGTGATAAATTTTCCAAGAAATGTCAGTTATAATTTGCTTAAAAGAAGGAGAAAATAATTCCAATGAAGGTGTGATGAAATGCTCATTTTCTTCTGAATTACCCAATAAATTAACATCATTTGTTACTAAGTTATAAAAAAAAATCGATGGATAGCATTCCAAATAAAAAATTTTTCTTGATATTAATTGAAAACCTGAATTTTCCAGGAGTTTATTTTGAAGGGGAATAAAATTTTCTTTCATTAGTTTAATATACTTCCCAAAGTTACTAAAGGGAATTATATTTCCGTAATTTATCTCATTCAAAATAAGAAAAATGGTTTTAAAAAAAAAGAAATTATTGACCATTTTGAAATTGAATGATAGGTAGCTATTTTTTAGATATAAATTGAAACATTTTATAGTGTTGTACCAGCAGGTTAATTTTTTAATTTTTATTAAATTTTTAAACCCTAAAAACCAATTGATAGTTTTCTTTGATTTTTTTTTGAAACAAACACAACTATTTTTAGTTAGATCGTGTTTGAATAAAAAATTTATTCTATTTTTCTCTGTTCTTTCATAAAATAAAAGAAAAAAAATCAAATCATAATATCTTTTATCAAAATTTATTGTCTCCGATAAATTTATTGAACAGCCTTTGAAAAACTTCCCAAAAAAGTGTAAATTAAACCTATTTGAAGAAATGGTAAAAAATAGAAATAAGAAAGAATTTTTATATGAAAATTCAGTAAAATATTTATTTTCTCTAAGTTTAAATTTTAAAACATTTGAAATTCGTGAACAAATTCGCATCTCACTAAAAAGGATTAAAAAACAAATAATTACTTGACAATTTTTTTGAATTAATTTTTTTTTAAGTTTCAATAAATAGAATAGAAGTTTTAAAATGTTTCCTAGATAACTTAAAGATATATAATTTTTTTCAAAAAGCTTCAAAAAAGTAATATAACTAGATTTTTTATAAAAAATAATGGAAAAAAATTCAGTAAAAAGCAATTTTATCAATAAATAACCATTAAAAAAGAAAGGTAATTTCAGATCCATTAGTTTTTTTAAAAGCCTAGTGCAAAAAAATTGAATCTTAAGGTTATTAGAGCTTAATAAATTTTTAAAATATACTCCAAAAATATAAAGTTTCGGGGCAAATTTTTTTTGAATTTTTTTCTTAAAATGAAAAATTGAATTAAAAAATTCTTCAAAAATTCTTTTTATTTTCTTTAAAGAAGTATATTTTTTTATTAAAATTGTCATAATAGCTCTTTTGTAAAAAATTATAGCTTTAAATAAAGTAAACGTTTGGAAGGTATTTTTTTGACGATTTTCTTTTGAAAATTGAATTAGATAAAAATTTTCTAAAAAATAAATTTTTTTTTCTTGATTCTCGAAAAGAATATTAATAAAAACGAAAATTTCAAATTTTTCATAAATTTTTCTTTTTTTTATTGCTTTTAAATGCATGTGAACAGCAAAGAGTAAATCAAGGTTAAGAACCTTTTTCAAAGCCTTTTTTTGTAAAAACCTATTTTTTAAGTTACTTAAACAGTTGTAGATAATTAAAATACATGAAAACTTTTTGTTTTTATTTGAGTTTATCCTTAATATTTCATTAAATCTATTTACTTTGAAAAAATAGTTTTCATTTAAAAAAAACAAGTGTAGCGATAGGATATTAAAGAATAGTTTAAAAAAATTAAAAGAAGAATTTCTAATTTTTGAAAACCGAAAACTTTTTTTAGTATCGTATTCTGTAAAATTAGTTCCAATAAAATTTTCTAGTTGAAACGGAATTGATTTGACTATATTTAACAAAATTTTATAAAAATTTTTTAAAATACTTGATGATTTTATTTTGGTATTTAAAAAATAAAATAAAATAAAATTCTTTTTTGAGTTTAAAAAATCAGTATGGCTAAGCCGTAGATTGCCAAAATTTTTTTTTTTTAGGATTAAATTTTTGTTTTTTTGGTACTTTTTTACTTCTTTAATATTTTTTTGTATTTGGGTGATATCAAAATAAATTTTCCAATAAAAATTATTATAAAATTTTATAGTTTTTTTTAAATTTTTTTTTTTAAAGACAAATGGAATAAAAACACTTATTGAATTTAAATTGGAATTTAAATAAGTTTTTTTAAAAAAGGTTCCTTTTTTTCTTTTGAAAAGTTTTATCAAATGCTTATTATATAAGATTGAACTTTCTTTAAAGAGATATAATTTCGGATGATAAATCCATTTAGAAAAATCAAAAAGTTTGATACAAATTTGGAAAATCAGTATAATTATCATAAAATCAATCTTCCATTTAATTAAGGGGGAAGAACATTTTTTTATAGACAAACCGTATAACCATTTTAAATTTAAACTTGTATCATTACCTTTTGTTTTAAAGATTATTAAATGGGTCAAGGTTTCTAAAATTATCTTTTTTGTCGAATAAATAAACTTTGCAATAATCAACACACTACAATTCATTTTTTGTCTGAAAACTAACAGGTTTTTTTTGATATTCTTTAAAGGTGTACTGTGAAGGTCGAATAATATTGATTTTATTTTTATGGAATATTTTAATAATTTTATATTTTGAAACAATAAATAAAATCTGGATGAATCTTTAAAAAGCAAAAAAATATTAAGGAAAATATTAGTATTTTTCTGGAAAAAATCAATTTTTTTTTTTTTTTTTTTTAAAATAATAAAAACCAATAAAAAAATTAAAAAAATTAAAAACATTAAAAAAATTAAAAAAACTCTGAGCCGGATCCTGGAGTCTGCAGCCGGCGCCGGCTCCAGGATCCGAGTCCGTGTTATCACCCATTCTCATTAGAAAGTAATTAGAAACTAATTAGAAACAATTAGGATCCTATCAGAAACTAATTAGAAACAATTATAATCCTATTAGAATGGAGTGATCACCCATTCTCATTAGAAAGTAATTAAAAGCAAATTTTCGCCAAGGCGAAAAGCAACACTCAGGCTACTCTGGGCTACTCTAAGCTACTAATCGGGTGGCCTCTGTGGGCAGCTGGGGCCCCCAGCCAAAAGTTTGGCAAAAAAACAAA
>Ga0115006_10002739_pt1 | contig 11719 bp, 6 predicted proteins | sample ArcOceMetagenome_3_FD_88943 | JGI IMG/M metagenome (GOLD analysis project Ga0115006, IMG submission 88943) | Marine eukaryotic phytoplankton communities from Arctic Ocean - Arctic Ocean- Svalbard ARC20M Metagenome | ecosystem: Environmental > Aquatic > Marine > Oceanic | place: Arctic Ocean...
CGCACACACCACAACCCGGCATACACGTGCAGGCGATGATGAGTTGCAGCACGAACACTACAGGCGTATGCACAGAAGCACATGCTAGAAGTCGGCTAGAAGGGGGGCAAGGTGTCGTGGAAAGCACACGACACTTGGTACGAACGCACACAGCACGGCGGCCTGTGTGTCCCTCTTTCAAGAACGCAGGCCAATTCTTGCTGACGCGCACGCACGCATCGAATCTCTTTTTCACAAGCTGTATTTACATTTTCAAAGCAACCCGTGCGAGTGTGCGAGTGTGGTTTGCTCGCTTGTGCGGTGAGGCGGGATGGTGACTCCCCAGATGAGTAGTCATGTGATATTGGCGAAAGAAAAAATAAGGTGCGACGCTCCAGCTCTGCGCTGGAGACACCGTCCGCGGCCACACGCATCATGGCTGTGGCTGTGCGGGGAGTGGCTGCAGTGTAGGCAGTTTGCCATTGAAAATGGGCACATTCTCAGGTTCGGGGAAAGTGCTTGGCTTGGCGGGAGGAGGAACCCTATAGTAATAGTGCCGTCCCTCGACCTCCTCCCCTGTGTGTTGATCACCGTCCCATTTTCTGTTAACGCATGCGTGCAACGTTAGAAAGGCCGACACTTTCAAAATCGCAAGGGCGGCCGCAAAGGTGGCGGTGCCACCGAAAGCAAACACGCCTGCAGCAACACGCCCGCAAAGCAATGCCCCGGCCTGCGCAAGCGCACGCAAGTCTTGTCAGCACATTTGGTGCACGTGATGAACTTACGATTTCTTGAACCAGTGGTTGTCGCGATACACCAAGGGCGGAAGCTGGCCTTGCCAGTCCCCCTCAATGACCTTGTTCGACTTTCGCTGTGCTATTTGAGCCGCCTTCTTGGCAGCTTCCACATACTCAACATCCTCGTGCTGTTTGATGAACTCGTCAAACTTCTTTTTATCCTCCTCCTTCTGCTCCCGCCAGATCCGTGCTTTCTTCCGGAACCCGAAGGGATCCTCGGTCGGTCCCTCCCATTTGTCCTTATTGTACCTGCCCTCTGTATCCGGGCCAGAGAAGGCCTTGCCGGTCTCAGAATCATAGGCATGCACAGCCGGAGGACCCGCAGGAGCATCAGCAGTTGGTTCCGCAGGCGAAGATGACTCCGACTCTTGACTGGCAGTTGGTTCCGCAGGCGAAGATGACTCCGACTCTTGACTGGCAGTTGGTTCCGCAGGCGAAGATGACTCCGACTCTTCCTCTTCCTCTCCTTCTCCTCCTCGCGGAACTGGTAGAGGATTCAATGGCAAAATATTGTAGCCATCGAGCAACTTGGTTTCGCCGGAGGTATCGGGGCCAGAGTAAGAAACCACCATCTTGATTTCGCCTTCGTTTCCAAACCAGTCTGCCTTGATATGGTGGTACCCCCGTGTCAATTCGATCGTTCCTGTCTTGACTTGCGCATCGTGAGGTGGCGCCCCATCGTCCACCAGCATCTCCCCATCCACCCACAGGTGGGCACCAGCCATCGAGTCGGTCTCGAATGTGTATGTACCAGTCTGGTCGATGAGGATCAAACCGAACCAGGTGGCGGCAACGAACGTGTTGGGAAAAGTGTCACCCACATCTGCTGCAAACGCGGCCGGGTTCTCATAGTTTATGTTGATGTTCTTTGTGAAGGCGTCTGGGTTGCGATTCGTCACATCTGGCATGGCTTCCATCTTCTCCCCAATATAGTACCAAGCCCCGTTAAAGCCCGGTTTCACCGGCACCTCCAGACCAGGCGGGCCCGTCGGGCAAGGGGTCGGCTCGGGCCCGGGCTCTGGAGTGGGCGCGGGCTCTTGGGCCGGCTCTTTGGCTGGTGCCTCATGCTCTGGCGCGGGTGCAGGCGCAGGCTCCGTAGCTGGCGGTGCAGGCTGAGGCGTTGGCGCGGGCTCCTCCGGCTCAGGCTGCGGCTGCGGCTCAGGCGTCGGTGCAGGCTCCTCTGGCTCGGGCTCGGGCTCAGGCGTTGGGGCGGGCTCCTCCGGCTCAGCGGCAGGTTCGGGAGTTTCCTCAGGTTGAGGTGGACTTGTACTCTCCAAAGGTTCCAGCCGTGGGCACACACTGCAGTCACACTCTTCTTGCAGCTTCGTTGTTGGGGCCACATTCGAAAGAGTACGGCGTGGAGAAGAGATTTCGACAGCCAACAGATTGCGACGACGAACGCTTTCCACGTCATTACAGAAGCATGTGCACTTGCCCTTCTTGCTACTGCTCTTGATGATTTTGTCCACCTTCCATTTGCCCTGCAACATTCACCCCATTCTTTTGTCAGTTTGCGTGTTGCTGTGCGCGTGCGCGTTGGTGCTTGCGTGCGCGAGCAGTCATGCGCGGGGCTATTGTATCATGTCTGTGCACTCACAGGGCCCACAGGCGGCTGATTCTCGTTTACGCAGTAGCACTTGGAGTCAGTGCACGTACAATCCTTCATGCACGCACACTCCATAGATCCTTTATCGGCGCTTGAGCCCCTGTACGGGAATGTGCCCGGAATCCAGCCTGTCTGTGAGGTCTCTGCGTTGCCAAGCGGAGGCTGAGCCCAGTCCGCACCGCCGTCTTTGCAGTAGGGCGAGCCCAAGCCTGCATTGCCGCACCACGTTTGCGCTGAGTTATAAGCGTAGCAGAAACCATTACCATCCAGAAATCGGCAGCCTGGAGTGTCGGAGCCGGACTCCATGGATTGCTCGCAGTCCTGCCCCATGCATTTCTGGATGTAATCCAGCTGCTTCGAGTCCCTCCACGTGTCGGCCTTGTCTCGCCAATTTGCACAGCGTATGTTGAGCATTGACTTACAGGTGCCATCTGCCTGAATTGAGCACACGTTCACATCGGTCGGAGGCGGTGGCGCGTCAGGTGGTGGCGCAGCAGGTGATGTGGGGACCGCCTCGTCAGATTCAATAGGCGTTTGAGCAGGCTCCACGCAAACACTCTGGCAACACTCTTCTTGCGTTAAGGGGGCGTGTGGCGGCTTGCTAAAGTGGTAGCCATAGAAAGGTTGTGTGCCTGCAATGCCAGGCCCACTCCACTCAGCTTTCACCGCAGCCTCCCCTCCACTCTCGAAGAAGTCGATCTTCACGGCGTGGTACCCACGCGTCAATTGCATGGTGCCCTCTTTCTGTTCGAATCCATGCAGACCGTCGTTGTCTATTAGCATCTTTCCGTCAACCCAAAGATTTGACCCATCATCCGATCCAAGATAAAATTTGTACTCCCCACTCGTTGCTACCGAGATCACGCCTTCCCATTCGATCGCAAAGTTGTCATCTGGAATATCGAGAGATGCCGTCTTGAACGTTGTAGTATAGAGATCAGCAGCTCTGAAATCTGCTCTGCTTGCAAAGTCGACATAATCGGTCCTGGCCGTCATATCTGGCGTCATGGAATCCAACGCCGGAACCCTGTCCAGCGGAGCCGGCATATTCGTCGAATAAACTTTCATCAAGAAGCCGCCAGTGAGGCCCACATCTGCAGGAGCAGGCAGGGAATTTTCAGACTCAGACTCCGGCTCTGCGTTTTTGAAGTAGTAGCCGTTAACGTAATCTTTGCGATTTTCCGTGCTAGGGCCCTTCCACATCACGTTCAAGGCCGCCGTATGGGAATTTTCGAAGAGGTTCACCTTGATGGTGTGGTAGCCAGCGTCCAGGACAATCGAAGCCTGTTTCTCTTCGTCTGCGCCATGCAGCCCGCCGTTGTCGATTATCTTTCGACCATCAACCCACAGGTGCGAACCATCGTCAGATCTCATAAAGAAGGAATGCTCGCCACGTTCCTCGACAGCGATAACGCCGTCAATGTCAAGCGCCCAGTTGTCGTCGGGTAGTTTGCTATCAAGGGCTTTGAACGCTGCATCATCATCGAAGTGCAGCTCTTCGGCAGCCGCAACAAAGTTTGGCACTCGCTTGCGGACGTTTGGCATCTTGTCCATTGCCTCTCCGATGTAGTAAAATTTCACGCGTAGTCCGGGCACAAGTCCGACGTCTGCAGGATTTGGCAGCTTTGATTCGTATGACTGACTGGCCTGGCACACGGGATGCAGGGGATCCGCGACCGATGTCAGGCAGCGCGGATCTCCGGCTCCGTGTTCTGCATCCTCGGCGTCTTCTGCACAATACCTCTGGCCCGGGGCCGTGTAGCAGAACCCATCATCGTTCATGTACTTGCAACCCACCTCACTCTTAGCTTGCCTGCAATCCTGCAGCTCGCATCTTCTTAAATATCTGGGCCTCTTGCGCAACTTGTATCGATCGCAGTTTCGATGGATCTTGAGTTCAACTCTTTTTTGTGGGCACATTGGGCGCTTTGGATCTGTAACCTGGTCGCGGGTCAAACACTGCTCAAGGTCTGGACTGTCCTCACAGTACCTCTGACCGTTGCGTCTGTAACAGTATCCCTCCTTCGACATGTACTTGCATCCCGTTTTAGACAGCTCCTGTGCGCAATCTTGTCTCTTGCAGCGGCGCAAATCTCTGGCTCTGTTACTCTTTTCGTAGCGATCACAGTATGCGTTGACCTCAAACATGTTGATTTTCTTTCTGTCATCTCGTTTCTCCAGCTTTCCTCCTGCTTCGCATGAGAACTCATGTAGCCTGCACATACACATGTAGGGTACACATCAACGCGCGATTACATCATCACATGTATCCACGGACCTGTTGCTGTGCTCATTCCGAATTTGCATGCGGGTGGGCTCACCACTGCTTCGGAGGTTTGGAATCATGGGTGAAGCACCGCGCATCGGCCGTGTTTCCCTCGCAGTATTTCTGGCCCGGTGCGATGTAGCAAAAACCATCCTCATTCACGAACCTACATCCCTGTTGTTCGGGTTACGTATCAGCATAGACACATGGCAGTTCCTGCCATTGCGAGTTTGTTACGAACAACACCGCCACACATCGCAGCTAGCAAATGCAACCACACTACATACCACTTTACTGGTATACTGGCGGCAATCTTGAAGCTGACATCTCCTGAGCTGCCCCTTGATAGCTCTGCTGAACGGTTTCCCTTTGTTTTCACTCTTTTCTACCCATTTGTAATATGAGTTGCAGTAGTAGTTGACACCCGTAGGCATTTTCGGCAACTGCTCAGCTTCCTCCAGCGGCGCAGAATGCTCCAGATCCCGCTCCCACTGAGCCATCTCGCCTTGCTTCTCGCACTTCTCGTATGCCCGACCCCCGTTCACCTCAGTTCTGCACCACGCATTGCCTTTGTTCTCGGGCCTTGCGCAGAAGTATTGGCCTGAATCTGTCCAACACATACCCTCAGGACTCATGTAGTGACAGCCGATTTTTTCTTTCGCCTGCATGCAATCTTGCGCCCGGCACTTGCGCATTTTTCTCCCATCTCGAGATCTCGGAGAAAATCTTGGCGCCTTCATGTATTCATTGCAATAATAATTCAGCAACAAACCTTGGGGTTTCACCTTCTCTTCCACGATGAAGGCAGATTGCAGCTCGCATGTCAGGGACTTGTCATCATCGCAGCCACACATAGCTACTTGCTCCTCTGTTGCCGTTTTGTCTCTCACAAGGGTACAGTATTGGTACATATCTGCAAAGACCTCGCTATCTGACATCGTCTTCCAAACCGCGGTCGGAGGATTCTCATTGCAGCATCCCGTGGCCACGAAGGTGGGGCCGTACTTGGCGGGGCCTGGGGGAGGTGGTGGCGATGACGGCACTGACTGAGGGGGCCTGCTTGCAAGCGTAGTAATTTCAGGCGTAGCACCGCATGTGCCAATGCTGTGCCAAGCAGATTCCATCAGTTGCTCTTCGTCACCAGTGTCGGGCCCAGAGTAGGTAACGCGCAGGTTCGGCTTGTCCTCCTTTCCACTGTTGAAAAACGTCACATTTACGAGGTAGGCCCCACTTTCCAATGCAACTGAATCGCATTTCTTTTCGGCCTTGTGGACACCTGGTGATTCGACTACCGCTACATCATTCAGCAAGATTTTGGAGCCATCGCTTGAGTCTGTGCAGATAGTGTATGACCCGCTCTTGCCGATGACGAGATACCCAGAGAAGTGAGCTAGGAATGGCGGTATGCTTTGGAGGGAATGCCCGACGGACTTGAAAAACATTTGAAAATCTCTCTTCGAGTCTAGGGCGAGAGACGATACTCGTTTGGCAAGCTGTGGCTCAATGGAGTTGACATCTGGAAAGTCCTCCAAGGGCTGGGAGCCCATCGGACTAAGATACCACTGCGAGCACCAGCCCTTTCCGCATTCGCATGTCGGGGGCTCGAGATCGCACAATTCCTTGGAGTAGCCATCTGACGGCAAAGGCAATGATTCATCGCTACCAGGCGCTGTGTAATAAAGAGAGATCTGTGGGTTGCCACCGTTTTCGAAAAATTCAACAGAGACCATGTATCGCTTCTCGCTCATGTATCTTCTTTTACATTTGGTCGTGAGCTCTCCGTTCTTGGTCTTCAATCTCACTGCCGACTGCCCATTCAACTTGAAGTTCGCGGTGCTTGTTGCTGTCAGGCACAGATTGTACATACCGGCCTTCTCAAACACATGCTCACCTGTGAATTCTACCGCAATCCTGTCTGCTGAATTTTCGCTCACTGCTTTGAATGCTTCAAGGCCTTGATAATCAACTTTGGGGACAACCTCAATCTTCTGCGGGATAATTTTACCGAATCTTGGCATTCGCTGGATCTCATCTACGCCATTGAGAGCAAAATACCACTTGGCACACCACCCTGCACCTTCGACAATTTGAGGAGGTGCAGGGGGGGGGGGAGGGCGACTGAAATGTACACCCCGCAGGAGCTGGAAAACTGCATCGGTATCAGGACCCTCATACTTGACAATCAATTCTGGGTCCTTGGAAGACTTCCAAAAGTCAGCCTTCAGCATGTGGTAGCCCGTCATCAACTCTACACTGCCTCGCTTTTCGAGCTCCTGATGCCCGCCGCCATCGTCTATGATCAGGTTACCATCAATCCAGAGGTGCGATCCGCTGTTTGACTTGCAAGAAAAGGAGTAGAGACCAGGTTTGCCGATCATGAAGATACCCGTGAACACCAGCGCGGCAGATTCTTCCGGCCAGTCCTTTGCCAAGAGCCGAAAGTCGAAGTCGCTCCTGAAGTTGATTGAGTCGGTAGTGCGTATGTGCATGGGCTCGGTGTCTTCTGTACTTGGCATCTGTGTCAGCACCTTGGAAAAATAGTACACGGCGGCATCAAACCCGGGAATGAGCTTCAACTTTTGCGATCCAGCTGAGAATTTGACTGGTTGGATAAGTTTTCTCTTGCGCTCGGTGTCTGGACCCCGGTACTTCAGTATGAGCTTAGGCTGAATCACGTTGTCCCAGTAGGTGACCTCGTACGAATGAATACCCGCCGCGAGGTCTATCTCGCCTTGTTCAACCCTTCCCCCATGACTACCTCCATTATCAATAAGCTTGATACCATCTACGAAGAGATGCGAGCCGTCCCTCGAACGAAGGAAAAACTGGTACTTACCCTCACGAACAATTTCGATGTCGCCCTTCCAAATTCCTGCAAAGCGTTCTCCCGGGAAGTCAGGTGCGTATTCCCGAAAGTCTCCCTTATTCCGAAAGTCGATTGCGTCAGTTTGTATCACGTTAGAGCTTGCTAACGACCCATCGGTCACTGCACTGGGAAAGCGCTCGATTTCATCACCCATGTACCAAAGTTTACCGTTGGCACCCGGCAAAACGCTCGCGAAATGATAGCCGTCGATTCCTTCCTCCTTACCGCCAGTGTCAGCACCACTGTAAAATACTTTCAGCACTTCGCCACCGCTACTTTCGAACCAAGCGACTTTGATGAAATGATATCCTCTTGTCAGTTTGATTGTTCCAGTCTTCACGCCGTTGGCATCATGTAATCCTCCATTGTCTACGACGTGAGAACCGTCTATGTAAACGTGAGCGCCGTCGTCAGATCGGGAGCCAAAAATGTAATCACCCTCCACATCCACGAAGAAAACACCAGTGAAGACGGCGGCGACATTGTTCTCCGGGAGACTCGGAACGACTGCCCGGAAAGAATCCAACCCATCGTAGTCGAGTGCAGGCGACACTCCGCTCACGTCTGGTGTGCGGATGGTGACATCTGGCATATGCGAAGGCTCATGGTCCAGGAAAAACCATTTAGCTTGGAAGCCTGGCTGCAGGCCAACCTGGGGATCAACTGGCTTTGGAGAGGCACAGTGTGCGCCAGCAAAATACACTCGCTTGAAGCCAGTCTGAGCCCCTTTCCACATTATTACGATCTTTTCTTTCTGTTTCGCCCCGACGTACCAATCGGCTCTGAAGGTGTGCACACCAGCAGCAAGTCTCACCTGACCCTGAACAAGGTCAGCTCTTCGCTTCCCAACGTTGTCGACGACACGCAACCCGTCAATGTATACATGCGCTCCATCGTCAGAGTTGGCATAGAAAGTGTAAACATCGGGTTCAGTGATCGTGATGATGCCGCTCCAGCTGGCTGCTACATTTTCTGTCGGGAAATCAGGCAAACTCTTCTCAAAGTCGGCGCGCTTGTCGTCATCTATCTGATCTACTGTGAGCACATGATTGGGTTTCAATGTGCTGAGATCAGGCATGGCGGTCAGGCTCTTGTCAAGGAAGTAGTAGCTCACGATGGTGCCTGGCCTTACCACTGTCCCTGGTGGACACCCCTTGGAGCCAGTGGCAAACCAGTCGATTCTGAATGCATCGTGTTCACCTTTGCCGTTCCAGGTATCTGCGAGCTGTTGAGAGCAGACCTTGAAGCTCTCCTTATCTACGTACTCAATCCAGGACGTCATGGGCTCGTGGGCATCGGCACCATCGTACCCTCTATGGTTCAGGCCTATTTGAATCTGTGGCGGGTAGGTCCAACCTTTTTCAAATTTGACCACGGCACACGCGCTGGCTTTGCTGTTGCTAGCGCCGTTCCACGAGTAGGCATCAAACTGCACCTCTCCTTGGTCGATAGTCTCCGGAGCCTCGTCCCAGGCTACATATGAAATTTCAGTGCTGCTGTCCTCGGGATCTGCATTCTTCGGAACAGCGACACACACTTTGGCCGCACTCGAAGTAACATCCTCGAACCAGACAGTATCTACTACGTGGCGATCGTGCTTGCTCCTGTGGTTTGCAGTGCCGACAATTTTTGGTGCTGAACCATCCTGCAATGCAGGTACGAATGTGATCTCGCTGCAAGCTCTTCCTGTGAAGCCGTTCACGAGTTTGAGGGTACCAACCCGGGCGCCCGGGAAGGGCTGAGTCTTGAACGCAATGTAATCAATCACCATGCTGTCGTCATGGTGATGTTTCCTGCCCTGGAGCCCTTTCTTATTCGTTTCCTGGACGCATACAGTGAAACCGTCCTTCGTGATGTCCTCAACCCACGCACTGCTAGGATCGTGAACACGGCTCGCCTTCGTCATTGGGTGGGCAATCGTTGCCAGAACGCTGATGCTCGAATCCTCGCCGTGGAATGCCATCGGAAAGAGGGCGTCGAGGCAAAATTTCTTAGCCCTCCATTCCGGGAAAGGAATCGAGCCGCTGTAAAACGGAGCATCCTCTTCCTCTAAAGTAGGTAAGTTGCAGCCCGTCGCGACCTCAAGTTCCAGCGTGTCTTTGGTGTCTTCAATGTACCTTTTGGACTCACACGTGTTGCCATCAACCGTCGGCTCCACTGGCACGCAATCTGAGGCCACATCCGGGTCAGGGTCGCGCGCCTTCAGACACTCTTCGCAATCTGTGATGGTGTTGCACTTCTTTTCCACTGTCCGTTCGGACTTCTTGCATACGCCCGGGAAGCGCGAGCCTCCTTCACCCCAGTCATGCCATTGACCGCCCGCCCCGTCCGTCCAAACTACTACAGTCTCTTTTGCCTGTGGCTGCTCCGTATCCCAGGCAGTGTACTCCAGCGGCGAGCCGTCCGTCCAGAAAAACGGCTGCCCCCGCCCGTCTCGCTTCAGGCCAATGTAGCACTTCATGTGCGGGCACACTGCGCTGGCCTGGGCAGCGTCCTCCGTGCTCAGGATGCTCGCCAGGTCGCCGCCCTGCTGCATGCAGGCCGCGCGCACCTCGTCCCAGGTGCCCTTGCCCACCATGAAGAAGGAGCCAGCGGAGGGCGTCTGTTCATTTGACTTGACAGCGCAACACCTGTAGTCGTAGCGAATAGTGCCCCCTTCCTTCCCACCGTCGGTCGTAGTCAATTTGAATTGCTGCAAAACCTGTGTCAACAGAGTCAGTGCAAGTTTCAGGTATGGCTGTGACATAAAGCATTCCGCTTTACCGAGACGTCCAAAAATCGATTTACGTTGGTCGCTTCGCAGAATTTTAAAAAGTATGCAGGCACCTTGTTCTTCGGGCATTGCACGTCGTGGCGATCCAGGAATTCGACGATCTGGCCTCCCCTCCCGCCTTCGTTCGGTTGCGTGGACAGATTCTCGCATTCAATCATGGGATTTTCGAGCTCGGAGCTTAAGCATCTGTATGAATAATGGTGCTGTCGGAGAGGTTGCAAAAAAGTCGTCAGAAGAGTGCCTTCAGAGATTCCACTTTCCCCGGTCAGCGAGGGAGAGACTTTGGGCGTTCAGTTGCCGGGTTGGGAAACAGACCTTGTCTGCTCCGTCGCGCACGAGCTTGAATTCGGAGATGGCCGCATCGCTACCGCAATCCACGTTCAATCGGTCCAGGAAGATGAGATTGCCACCCCCACCGTCGTCTTCAACAGAGCTTTGCTTGTCCTGTCGTCAGGCGCACACCCTGTCAGACCCAGCGGGTGCGCAGTATGCGAGACGCCTGCAATCCGTCCAACGACGAAGCAACCGCACGCGGCAGCGATAGATACCTCGGACACGTCGAGGGTGGCCCCCGTCCCACATTGGATTTTGTAGGAAATCTTCCGCATTTCGTCTGTGGTTTGCATCTGGAAGCCCGCAATGGGGCTTCCTTTGCAGTCCACGTCCTGGCGGTCAAGGAAGTGCGTCGAGCCACTTCCCCTGTCTGTGCGTTCTGTGTCGACTTGCTTGTTTTCGAGCGTCGCCGCCGTGGGCGGCGCACTGTCGCCCTGCAGCTGCTGCGCGCGGGCCGCCTTGCCGCGCGCCCCGAGCCGCGCTCGGGCGAGGTCGATGCGGCTGGCGTCCTCGCGCAGCGCCAGCGTCGCCTGGGTGAGCTTGCTGCCGGTGCTTCTGAGCCGCGCGGCCAGGCTCTGCCCGGCCGTGCCCGGCGCGCCAGGCGGCGCCCGACGCGTCGCGTCGGGCGCCGCCGACTCTCCGGGCGCCCGGGCCGCGCGATCTACCCACCAGCCACCAAGCCAGCCCCCCCACAGGAGGTCATCGGGCCGCTGGAGCGGGCTCCCGGCCGTGCCGCCGCGTGAGAGGAGGGCGGCGACGAGGCAGCACAGGGCGAGTCCGGCGATCGCGATCGAACCCGCGCGCAGCTGCCGAACCTGCTCCGGGAGCGCCATGGCCCGGAGCGCTGGCCCGTGGCTCAGGCGCTCCCGCCACGGACGCTTGTCCCTGCCGCCGCCATGGCCGTCCAAAAATAGGAACCAAACCACCGGTGTGCCCAAAGAGAAATCTTCCGTAGGGCCTAGCCCGGAGGCTTTTATTTCTGGACACTTGCGCCAGCCCCGAATTGCGCGTCTTGGGCCGCACGCGAGGGCGTTTTGAGAATTTGTTTCCGACTCCAGACGGGCAGGAGGAGGGGACCCGGCCTGCGGGGGGGCGGCAC
>Ga0115006_10002741_pt1 | contig 11717 bp, 13 predicted proteins | sample ArcOceMetagenome_3_FD_88943 | JGI IMG/M metagenome (GOLD analysis project Ga0115006, IMG submission 88943) | Marine eukaryotic phytoplankton communities from Arctic Ocean - Arctic Ocean- Svalbard ARC20M Metagenome | ecosystem: Environmental > Aquatic > Marine > Oceanic | place: Arctic Ocean...
GCAGAGGCCGAAGCTGCCGCCAAAAAGAAGGCGGAAGCAGATGCTGCAGCACTGCAAGAAGCAAAGGCAAAGAGGGCTGCAGAGGAGCAGAGGAAGAGGGAGGAAGAGGAGCGCAAAAGGCAGCAGGAGGAGATGGCACGCAAGGCACGCGAAGAGGCAGAGGCTGAAGCTGAAAGGCAGGCCAGATCAAAGCGCCTGCAAGAGGAAGCGGCGGAGCGCCAGAGAGAAGAAGAGGAGATGGCGCGTAAGAGGGCAGAGGCGATGGCAGCAGCAAGATACAAAGAGGAGGCAGCAGCGAAGCAAAACGAGTTTGAGGCACAGTTCAAACTGGACCTGGAAAGTGGCGTAGCTGGAGCTAAGCAGAAAAAGGAAGAGGCCGCTCGGGCCAAACGCGCTGCGCTGGCAGCTGCAAAGGCGGCTGAGGACGAAAAGCGAAAAGAAGAGCTGAAACTCCAGGCAAGGGAAAAAGCGCTGCATCGCGAGCGCTTGTTTGATCTTAGCATCAATCGCCAACGTCAGATTCAAGAGGCAGAGGAGCACGCAAAAAGACAGCAGGCGGAAGAGATTTCTCGTAAAGAAGAGGCCAAAAGGATCAAGAAGTTAGCTGAGATTGAGGCGTGCGAGAAAGCAGGGGAGGGCACCATAGCCGAGACGGGTATCCTTTACAAGGCAGAAAACCGTGGTGTGGTTATAACAGGAATTAAGAGTGGAACCGATGCAGCCACTAGCGACTTCAAAGTGGGTGATGTTATCATCCAGCTTGACGACGACTTAGTTGTTGGCATGACGCCGTACGAATTCATGAATCGGATGCGGGGGGAGCGCGGGTCCGAGGTGGAATTGGTGGCTACGCGTATGCAAAATAATGGCAAGAAGCGTGTGTCGGATTTGATCGAGCGTGACGTGGTCCTGCCACCCATGCAAGCAGAGCCGGGCGTGAAGCTGAAGGTGACCTCGAGTGGTGCAACTGTCACCCAGGTGTTTGAAGCAACGAGCGCAGATCATGAGGGCATGCAGGTGGGCGATCAGATAACCATGATAGACGAAGAGTTTGTCAGTGGGCTCGATGCCAAGGAAATTGAAGAACTCATGCGCGGTCTAGCGGGAACCGACCTTGAGATTGTCCTTAGCCGAATGAAAGGGGGGAAGAAGCAGCGTCATACGATACAAGTTGTTCGTGACCACAACCTCATCGCCCTCCCCTTGCGATCACGCTATGGCGAAACAGGTCCTGCCACTATCCTTTAATGGTGGATGTGTGTTGACCTGTAAGCGATGCTCGTTCCCACACGACCATACGAGCAACCGTACCCTCGCATGCCAACCCAATGCATCGACGAGCATGCGAACCTGGCCATGTGCGCGCACTTGTGTTGTGAGTGAGCGCCTGCTACTGTTCATGAAGTTGCGCAAAAGGCGATGAAGAGCAGCTGACCGACGATTCTTCACGCCGGCACAGGTATCTCCTTTAAGAAACACGGGAGCGGGCTGCAAGTGGCAGCGCTCAAAGCAGGCACAAGTGCTGCGGACTCGGGACTCGAGTTAGACGACGTCATTACCATCATCGACCGTGGGGACGAGCAGTTTCTTCTCTCTGGTATGCCTTTCCAGGCGGCGGTCGACAAAGTTTCTGGCCTTAGGTAAGACCATTCGTCTCTTCCCACACAGGATGTGCGTTGGTGGCTCCGATGACTTACATGCTGTGTTATCGTCCGATTCTTCGGAATCATTTGTTGCGCACCGTCCTCACAGTCGGTGTAACAGTTGGCTGACATGCACGGCCATCAGATCGTCGACGGTCGATCTGACAGGGTTCCGTATGTCCAAGTCGGGTAAGCAGCGCATCTTCTACACCGTAGAGTGCGATGTGGACATGGCACCGAAGGAGGCGCTACCGGGAATAACTGTCAAGCAAGTCTCAAATGGCTTCAGCATCAGGTACAAACTAAGATTTTGTTTATTTCGGTTATTTTTCAGCATCACATACAAAAGAGCCTCGGCAAATTCGACAAAATGGACAGACAGGCGCAAGCCCATGAAAGTGCAGATTTGCGAGAAACAGCAAAGAAGTAAAGTAAACACTGTTTGACAGAATATAATTTGTCGTCTTGTGAATGCAAAGAGAAGATAGAGATGTTACAATTGAGTGAACTCTGACAGCAGCAAAGAATTATCCTCTGACCCTTTCTGTTACGTGCATTGTGCAGCAAAGTGCATGCCAGCACCAACGCAGATTTGGAGGGCTTAAAGGTTGGCGATGTTATCACCATGATTGACGACGAGTTTGTTTGCGGCGTTCCGTTGAAGGAGGGTCTCGAAATGCTCTCGGGGCCAATGGACACAACGGTCTCCATGATGGTGAATCGCGTCCAAGGTCGTATCAAAACGCGGCTGCCTTTCGAAATTGTGCGTGACTTTGACCTCAAGCCTATGGACTCGGAAAAGGAGGCGCGTAAAAAGGACCGCAAGGCTACTGCTCTGGCCGAGAGGTCTTTTGCTCCTAATGCAGTGTTAAGCCATGATGCTGTGTTCTTATGTATCCGAAAAACCCCTTGCTGCACTGACTATGCTCAACTAACTTTTGCGATTCACAGCGAAAGGCTGGAAGCTGAGGCCGCAGCGCATCACGAACGCATGCTCGCTGAAGCCAAGGTACAGGCTGCTGCGCGACAAGAGGAGGCGTCGAAGAAAGACTTGGCAAATTTGATGTCGTCCAAAAAAAGTGGAATGGCGCCAAGAAGTGTAGAGCCACCACGGCGTACAGCCCCGCCAGTGCAGAAAGCAAAGAGTACAGATATGTCTCGCGAGGTGCCTATTCTCGATTTCCCGAGCCTGGAAGATCCCAAGAGAAAGAAGAAGGTGTACGACTTGAAGGCGGGAGGCGCAGACGTTGGCATCAAATACAGCCCGCACGCTCGTGGTCTGGTCGTTAGCGGATTCATCAAGGGATCTGAAGCTGCTAATTCAGGGCTGATGGTGGGCGATCTTATCTTTCAAGTTGAAGAATCATTTTTGGCAGGCTTGCCGGCTCTGGAAAGCTACAATTTAATGAGCGGAGATATGGGTTCAATAGTGGAATTGACGGTAACAAGGCAAGTCAAGGGCGTCAAAAAACGCTTGGAAATCGATGTCATGCGCGATTTGCCGTCACCACCCAAAAAAGCAGACCTGGGCATTGACTTCAAGCTTGAGGCTGCTGGATTGCGAGTGACCAAAGTTCATGAAGGCACAAGCGCTTTTGTGGAGTTGCAAAAGGGGGATCTCATCACCGAGATTGACGAAGAATTTATCGCGGGGCTCCCCTTGTCAGAGGCCAAGGAGTTGTTGTCGGGTCCAGCCCGCTCCGAGATTTGTTTGGGATTCACGAGACTTGACGCTGTGAAAAGCATCAAACGACGGTGTTCCGCAGACTTAATTTTCGATTACAAACCTAGGCCGGCTCCGTTGGCAGAGTATTCGAGCATGGGCGATGTTGGTATTGAATATGCCACGGACGCCATGGGTCTCAAGGTGACCGGCTTCACCAAGCTTTCTTCAGCTGCTTCTTCGGGGTTGCAACTAGGAGATATCATCACACAAGTCGACGACGAGCTTATCATCGGCTTGCCGGGCTATTTGGTAACATTATTCTGAAAAGCTGAAAAGTCACAAGCAGGCTCGTGCATTTGCTTTTGCTTGCTGCTAACTCTGCACTTGGAACTCCAAGTAGTTCTCATGGATCGACTGCGCAAGCTAACGTGCATCATCTTTTTCTTAATACGCAGGCCTTCGACAAAATGTCTGGGCCCCGCGACTCAGAAGTCGAATTGACAGCCTGCCGAAAGACGGCAAAGGGCAAACAGCGCGTTACTGCCGTAGTTTTGCGCGATGTTGGTGCCGCACCGAAGGTTGCACGGCCCGGATTCGAAGTGGCCTCGGACAAGTTTGGGCTTCGCATTACTGGAATAGCAGATAAAACCGCCGTTGGCGAGAGTGCTGAAGTTGAGCCAGACGATATCATCACAATGATCAACGATGAATTTGTGTCCGGAATGAGCATGCAGGAAGTCTGGCCTTTACTGTGGGGTGACGTGGGGTCCGATATAGACTTGACGATACGCCGCTTGATTGGCAACACAAAGTCCCGCATCGAGGTCTGCGCTGTTCGAGACTACAATATACAACAAACAATTCCTAAGCCTCCCTCAGCAATTATGACCAAGTTGGCTTCCTTGTCAGGAAAAACGTCCACACCCAAAAAGGCTCCTCCCAAAAGGAATGTCGCTCCCGGCAAGAAAGCGGCAGCGGTCCAACAAGAAGCCCCAGTAAGCAAGTTGGCCCAGCGCAAAAAAAAGAGTGGAGTCAGTATGGTCGTGTTGGGTCTGCTGCTGGCCATAATAGTATTGCTACCAGTATCCCTGCACATATGGCTAATGCGTAATAAGGGTGTCGGACTCAGACAATTCGATTTTAAACGGCACGGGCCCATTCTCGTGGACGACATGACTATCGCATTGAAAGGGGCGTCAGCCACAGCCATGAACACAACGGGGAAGATCTTGAAAGGAGGGTCCGAAGTGGCCCTAAAGAAGATGAGCGTGGCATATCAGGTTATCATGTGCAGGCGCTTGTGTCCTTTGCATTGCATTTTTCTGCCACTCGCCGTCGCCCTTTTGTGCAAAGACACCGACAGCTGCTGGTCAATACGATGCGTATTCTTGTGGTTGCAGCCTAGATTTTCATCCAAAGTTCGTGCTGACTTGTGTTTTGCTGGCGACATTGCAGGAAATCAAGTCGAAAAGTGAGGGGATCAGCACTAGTGTTAAAGCCAGCTCGCAGACTGCCATGCATCAGGTGGGCGAAGTATACAAACTGAGTTCAAAGGTTGCCACCGAGCAAATGGAGAAGGCCTATACGGTACGAACTGATTTTCGACTGTTAGCCGTCTTTGTGGTGTACTTGGTCCCGTATGCACTTGCTATCTTGGTTATTGCCGGGCTTTGGGTCGCACGTGTATCGCCTCGTCTAATGCAACCCCGCTTCCGTGTTCGGCATTTCCAACTGCTCATTTCGTGCGAACATGTTTCAGCATATCATAGGACTTACAGAAATTGGCATTGATATTCGCAGGCAACGTCGGCATCAATGTCTCCTCTTGTTGAAAAAGTGAGCACACACGTCAAGCATCACTCTGAGTCGGCTTTACATCACATTTCAAAAGCCTACAAGGTATTGATGACAACCTGATTCGTTGCTGTGCGTCTCTTGTTGCGTGCACTGTTCACGTAGACGCTGCAAGACTGACAATGAGTGCATGAACTCCAGTCCGCGTCAAAACGAGTAACTAACGTTCGCCAAGCACGACTTGAGCTCTTTGAGAAGATGGACACGGACGCATCTGGTGGCCTGGATATTCGGGAGTTGCGAGTGGAAATGAAAGAACAGGGCGAATACGTCGACGAGGAGTCCTTGCGAAAGCTTTTTAGAGATATTGACTCCAATCAAGATGGCCACATCAGCTTCGACGAAGCGGATGAACATGAAGATGCGAACCCATGATTCTACAGTATCTCTGTTGTCTTCGAGTAAACCTGTCAAACAAGAACAGTAGCATAACACTGGCAGAAGGATGCACGACCAAAATTTGGCATTCCTCCTCCCTTGTCGCATGGACACGGAATGCTCAGCCACAAACATCCACTAACCTCGTTCATCCGCTCACCCCCCTAGTGGGCAAGCTTCGTGGTTAGTGGCAGAACATTCCGTGTCCATGTGACAAGAGAGATGTGTTCCGCTCGTACTATCTCCTGATACGACCCGGTGGTGCGCCCGACATCCTGTCGTGAACGCTCCCTTGCTCCTCTCACACGAATAGGAAAGGCGTGCACTCTCACGGCCTCACCTCCCTCCTAAAACTCTGAAACTAGTCCAAGTAATGATAATTTATGGAAAAGTTGGGGAAATCTCAAACAGAGGACATGCCAGCCAGAAAATTGAAGATATCCCTGATGTCAATGGATCAGCATGATGCTTCGAGAAATTCCTCTGCCATACAGGTCATGCGAACAAAATTGATGCACTCTTGTTCACTCAGGCTTCCTGATTTCCTTCCTCCCGAAGAGCTTTGTGTAAGAGTCCATGCTCTTAGACTTCCCTGTTTCGTTGGTTTCTTGCTCCTCCCCCTGGGTCTCTTGATGCTTCAAAGAACTCAGATCCGTGGGTGTTGACTCAGAAGTGTCTGCATGTATGGAGTTGTTGGTACTCCCAGCGCCTCCCGTCTCGTTGGTTTCTTGCTTCTGTCCCTGGGTCTCTTGATGGTTCAAGGAACTCAGAGGCGTGGGAGCTGGCTCAGGAGTGTCTGCATGTATGGAGATGTTGACACTCACGTGCTCGTGGGCTTGCGCCTGTCTGCTCGTTTCGTTTGATGCTGCCCTTTGCTCCACCCCCTCAGGTGAATATCGTGACTGGTCCAAGCCCTGCTTCAATGCTTCCAGCTGCTTACTTTGTGCCTCGTTGGCCTGCTGCATTGCTGAATGCTTGTGCAGGAGCTGCGCGTAACGTTCCTGGGATTCTTGACGTTCTTCAAATCGCCGCATCTCCAGCTCGCGCATCGCCTCACGCGCCGCCATGCGCTCTTGTTCCAGGACTCGTTTGGCTTGTTCAATCTCTTCGTCTTTGGCAGACAGCTCACGTCGCTGCAAAACAACCTCAATCTTGATGGCCTCCACCGTCTGCAGCGTTACTTCCGCAACCGATGTGCTCTTTTCAATGATGTCTGCTGTGATCGCGACGGAAAAAAAGCTGGTGGGGTTATTGATGGACTGATTGCGGCGTCTGAACAGCCCAGTGACTGCACCTGCAAATCTACCGAATTTGCTCCTTGTCTTGGCGCGTGGAGCTTTGGGCATCCTTTGCAGCACTTTGCTACGCTCTCGGGCACTGAAATTACAAGATTTCGAAAATCAGCAATGCAATAACCGAAGGAAAGCAGATAAATATTAAGCAAACACTGCTGACATCTCTCTTTGAAAGCAAACCTGGTTGGAGGGCGGGGAGTATGGACGGAAGGCGGATAGAAAATATTGTTCGTGATGTAAGGGTTGGGCGCCAAGAAGGCCATTATACGACTTTGCTGCTGTGCTACAGCCGCCACTTTTTGTTCTTTTCTTAAGATCGCGTCAAACTCGCTGAACATTTTCCGCTCGGCAGCAAGCTGCCTTTCCAGAACGATTCTTTTCTGCTTCTCAACTGTCCAAGCAATTCACATACATCGTCAGTGGGCTGTCATATCTTAGAACCGTCGTCTCCTCTTCGCAGCTGATATAGCTTGCTGCTGGCCGTGCAGGAAAGCATGCAGCACAGAAAGCAAAACCTACCAGAGTGGCCCTGTTTTTCTACTTTCAGTTCGGCAGAGTCAGCTTGAACCAGCTTGAGATTAGCCCTGGTCTTCGCCAGTTCCGATTCTGCGGCAGTGCGAGCGACATTTTCGGCAGCTAGCGCCGACTCAAGGGCATGTACTTTGGCAATAAGCAACTCATTTTCCTCCGCTAGCTTTTTGCCCTTGCTGTCCAGATCGTCTCGCTCTGATTTGATCGCTTCTAGTACTTGTGTAGCGGCCTGAGAGCTGGAGATGCCAAGCGTCATCGCCGAAGACATGTCGTATAAATTTTCAGCAAGATCCACAAACTTAGCTTCGGTACTATTGTAGCCCAATCGCACTGACTTCTTAGCCGTAGCGTTTTTGATGCCGCGCAGCGCGATTGCTTGTCCGCGCGCCCATTCTAACATCTCGAGCTTCGAGTCCGTAACATTGGAAGTCTTTGCCACTGTTGCGGACATCACATGAACAGCATTACGAAGAGCACCGATAACCTCTAATTCATAGCTTTCATTCGATACGCGCAACCAACGTTTCTGTCCAGAAATGCTGCCAATTGAGTTCCACTTAGAACGGTAATCCAGCGCAAAGTATGTCGCAAGTGACGACCATGCCAACAAGATGACCAGCAAGATCAAGATCCAGAGCACGAAGTTGCTTGTTTCTCCACCTGTGGTCTTGCCTGGTTTCTGCGAAGCTTTCTTGGGTGCGGATCTGGAATACATCAAGCGCTCCTGTTTCAACTTCTTGAAGTGATCGATCTGCTTGAGCTGAAAATCGCGTTTGATCGTCACCTCAACAGGCATTTTAGTCTTGTTCGATTTTCGCCACGCACCCAAATCGACAGTCGAGAACGCAGGTCCTTCCAGTTTCTTGGACGCTTCTGCGAAGCCCAAGCCGCAAATGAGCTCGCCATCAATACTCGTGATAATGTCGCCCACTTGCAGGTCAGAGTCTGCAGCGCTACAGCCAGGGACCAGTTTTGTGATGAGCAAACCGGTTGTGGCATGTTTACAGAGGATTCCAATTTGACCCTCCTTTGGCGGTGATTCGACATCTCGCTCCAAGTCCACTAGGATTCTCTGTTTTCTGCCTTCACAAATGCGATACGCTTGGATCTCGACACTCGTACCTCCATCTCCACTCATACAAAAAAAGGCTTCCTGTGCGGGCATACCAGAAAGCAAGATTTCATCGCCCACAATAGTTATGACGTCGCCTACCTTGAGCTCTGACCTCTCGGCACTGCTGTTTTTGACGAATCCTGTCACCTGCAGACCCGTGGTTGTTGGTTTGTAGTGTATTCCAACATCCGCCTGGAGATGGCCAGGGACTGAGAGCTTTAGCGGCTCATTGGAGGAGGCTGCCGCTTGCTTGAGGACGGGGACGGGCGATAGTTTGTAGTCTCGCGTCACAAGTGTTGTGTACTTGTTCTTCATGCCCTTGTTCATTCGTGTCACAGTCAATTCTACTGAAGAACCTGCTGGACCCGCCATCTTTTCTGCTGCTTCCTCATACTGCCACCAAAAAACGATTGGTCGTGAGCATGTCAACACGGCCTACATTCAAGATCATCCAGATGTCGACAGACAGGAGGAGCGTCACACATACAGTCAGGTGATCGAAAAATCATATCACCTTCATGCCAGCCAGAAACACGTCTTCAACTATTTCGTCGCTGATTATGCTGATGACGTCACCCACTTGCAGTTCCGCCTGACCTGCGCTGGTGTCAGGATGAAGCTTGGTGATTTGCATCCCACTTATCGTCTGCTTGAAGTCAAGCCCTGTTCAAAGACAATCGCCCATCAGCACCTCCAATTGGCGACAGTGCTTCATGCAATTGGCAGTTTTGGCAGTAAGGTTGCATGCAACGAAGTTCGCAAGGGTGACCGAGATGAGCCCTCAACGGAGGCGAGTTTTGATCTCGAACCAGTACGTCGGCAATGCGCGTCTTGAAACCATTCTGCATGCGCGACGCCACGATCTCCACTTCACTTCCTACTGGACCACGGCATTTCATGAACGCCTCGAAGGGAGCTAATCCGCTAATCAATTCATCATCAATTGTGTGGATCACGTCTCCAATCATCAGCTTCGAATCCTCTGCACTGCTGCCCTTCTGTCGGCGTGAAGCATTTTTTGGTGTTAGTGAGGCCAGCAGGTGTCATGGCTGTCGTTCGTATCTGTGGGCAACGGCAAGGGCACACAGATACGAACGTGAATGCAAGTACGACTGAGCTAACACACAGGACCACCTGGAAGCCTGTGATTCGAAGACCGTTCACATCTTTTTTGTAGAGAATGCCCACTTGCGCCAAGGGAGTGGCAGCCAGCCACTTTGCTCTCGTTAAGGCATCCTCCTGGGCCTTGGCGGCAGCCTGGGCCTCTTGCACGAGAAGAGCACGAGCCTGCGCTTCAGCTTTGGCCCTGGCAACAGCAGCTTGCTGCAAGCGCGCGGCCTCCTGCTCTTTTTTCTGCGCTGCCTGCTTCTCTTCTCTCTCCGCCTTCGTAGTAGACGGAATGGCGGCCGTTGACTTTGCCGCACGCGTGAACTGCGCCTCGGACTTGACCAGAATCTCCTCCTCAAGGGCTTTCTGCTGCAAGAAAGAACATTCTCCGTCATGAGCGACCCAGACACACAGCGCACGGCTGATCTTCGCACCAGGTAGACACGCGCATCTGTTGCGTGTGCGTGTCCTCTACCTTCGTGGGCAATAGAGTGGACGGGGGGACACTGCTAGGCGCCAAGTTGCCAGCAGTGTTTTGCGGAGACGGAATGGCGGCCGTTGACTTTGCCGCACGCGTGAACTGCGCCTCGGACTTAACCAGAATCTCCTCCTCAAGGGCTTTCTCCTGCAAGAAAGAACATTCTCCGTCATGAGCGACCCAGACACGCAGCGCACGGCTAACTTCACACCAGGACACGCGCACCTGTTGCGTGTGCTTGTCTTCTCCCTCTACCTTCGTGGGCAATAGAGTGGACGGGGGGATACTGCTAGGCGCCAAGTTGCCAGCAGTGTTTTGCATGTCATCCTTCATATTTGCTACCTGCCACGACACGTCGTCATAAACGACGTGCATACCACGCACACGCTCGCGCAAAGCATGCACGCATACCTGTTCAACCGTGTGATGGAGGACCACAGGCGCTAACGCTTGCGTTCGCATTTTTGGCTTGTTGTCGATCCGCTCAGCCGACAGAGTAGTATATGTATCTTTAATATGCATGGATGCGTCTGCATCAGCAACCGCCTGGACCACCACCTGAGCGCGTTGATCCTGTGACTTCGCTCGTTCTTCTGCAATGCGTCTCTCTCGCTCCGCGATCGTCGTGCCCATTTTAGCCAACTCTGCCAGCTGCTTTTGCTTCTGCTCGGACGACAAAATTCGCAGATGCTCGCTTCGCACTTGTTCGCCTTGCAAATGTGCCGTGCTCGGGCGCACTGATTTGTCATCTGACGGAGGCCAGAGCTCTCTGCTTACCCCCGCACGTCTGAAAGCCGATCGCGGATCTGCATCTGCATCGTAAGTCTGTAAGGTTGCTGGCTCGAGATGCCAGGGGCACTGGGGGGAGGGGAGGCGTGTGAGTAAGCGACTTCATACCGGACACTTGAGTGCCCCAGTTCGGCGATTGGTAGTGAGGCAATCGTGGGCTTGTGTGCGATACGCTGGCATCAGCAAAGTCTGTCTGCGGACTGTCAAGCCTTTCCACAGACTTGCGGCCTGCCGCTACCTGTGCAGTCACATCCTGCGCATGGTGCGGTGGGTCAGCATGTTATGTGCTGATTCAACGGTTTTGCTGTACGCGGGCTGCTCCACTGCGTTCGAGCTGCATCCGCTAGCGATGAGCTGCATAGCCATCCCGCAGCGAAGCACGAGAGTGTCGCATGAGAATCATGCCTGGAAGCGTGCATAATTGCTGGCGTCATCGCCTGGATATGGCATGGCAGATACGCCAGCCAATGTCTACACTGCTCATGCCGAACGCAGCATCCAGGGTGAGTTTGTACGAGCCCTCGGGAGCATAGGGATGGGGATGCTCGCCAGTAATCGCGCGCTGGCCTGCACAAGCGCATGCGCATGCACGAAGCGCGGGGCATCAAATGACAAAACTGACGTGCTGCTTTCTCACCCACCGCGGTTCCCTCCTCTCCGTCTGCCTGCGTCCCCACACGTCCACGGAGGGGCCCGGTCCCCTAACACAATCAAAAACGCGCTGTAAAAACCACTTCGGCGAACGTCACGGACTCGGATGGGAATCCTTAATAAAAGGCGTTCGATCATCGCCGGGATGATCATCGCCGCGGCGGCCACGGCCCTGGACTCGGATGTGGAGTGGATTCCTCATGTGAGCTGA
>Ga0115006_10002742_pt1 | contig 11715 bp, 4 predicted proteins | sample ArcOceMetagenome_3_FD_88943 | JGI IMG/M metagenome (GOLD analysis project Ga0115006, IMG submission 88943) | Marine eukaryotic phytoplankton communities from Arctic Ocean - Arctic Ocean- Svalbard ARC20M Metagenome | ecosystem: Environmental > Aquatic > Marine > Oceanic | place: Arctic Ocean...
ACGTGCTTGAGGTAAGCTAACAACGTAAACAGCGTAAACAGCGTAAACAGCGTAAACAGCGTAAACAGCGTAAACAGCGTAAACAGCGTAAACAGCGTAAACAGCGTAAACAGCGTAAACAGCGTAAACAGCGTACAAACAGCGACAACCCGACGGACCAGACACAAACACCGAGAAATGATACTGTACATGTGGACACTGTCATCCATTTCACTCCTCACGGGCGAACAGACTGAAAGCACGATATCGAACGCTTCCAAAGCACCGCACGCCACGTATGGAGAGTAACTGTCAGTTGCGCTGCTGCGCCTGGGTGCGAGGACTCGGAGGAGGAGGTCCTTGCGCGACCATGGAGCTCCTCCGCTCCTGGGTCAACGACGAGCTGAAGCTCTCGAAGCCGGTCGACTCGTTCGAGGTCGACATGGCCAACGGCTTCCTGCTCGGCGAGATCCTCGTGCGCCACGGCCTGCTGCGGAGCATGGACCAGCTGGCCGACAAGGTGACGCCCACGGCGAAGATCAGCAACTTCAACGCGGTGCAGCAGCCGCTGCTGGACCTGGGCGTCAAGTTCGACTCCAACATCGCCAACTCGATCATGACCGAGAAGAAGGGCGTCGCCACCAACCTCTGCTACCAGCTGCGGCTCGGGCTGCAGAACGCCAAGGGCACCGGCAGGCCGGTGGTGCGGCGGGGCGTGCCCGAGCCGCAGCTGATGGGCTCGACCATCAAGGCCAACCGCCAGCCGCTGCGCAAGTTCGAGGCGATGCAGTCGGAGCACTTTGACACGCTCGTCCGCCAGTCGGCGCAGGACCCCAAGGACCTCGCGCAGGCACTCAACCTGTCGAAGTACACCGAGCACATGATCCATCAGCAGCAGGTGGCGGAGGAGGTGGACGAGCTGGTGCGCGCCGCCCCCCCCCCCCGCCTGGCCCCCGCCCGACCCCCGATGCCCCGCCCACCCCTCCCAAGCCGTGATGAATCGGAGACGGCCCCACCCCCCCTCTCCCTCCCGCCGCGTCTCACCTTTTCCCTCCCTTCGCTCCTGTCGCGTCGCAGCGCCAGCAGCAGCACCTGGCGATGGTGCAGCAGCGGCGGCAGCTGCAGCTCTCGAAGATGCGCGAGGGGCGGCGGCTCATGGACGAGTGGCAGAGCGAGGGCTACGGCAAGCACGCCGACAACACGCAGCGGCGGCGCGACGCCGAAAAGTCGCAGCTGCGCTTCGAGCTGACAGTGCGCGACAAGCGGCTGACGTCGAAGGCGGCGCAGACGGCGGCGCACGCGCTCGAGCTCTCGCAGGGCGTCGACCAGTTCGAGAAGACGCTCCGCCGCCTCTCGTCCGACGGCGGCGGCGGCGGCGGCGGCTCGGCCGACGGCGACGACGCGTCGCAGCTGGTGACGACCGACGCGAGCCCGGCCGAGCACCTCGCCAAGCTCGAGCGGCTGCTGCCGACGAGGAAGGCGCAGGAGGTGGAGGCGCGCACGTACATGGAGAAGCTGCGCTCGCGCCGCGTCGAGGAGCAGTCGTCGCGCAAGGAGCGCGAGGTGCGGCGGCGCAAGCTGATGCTCGAGCAGGCGCAGGCGCAGGCGGCGCTCGACGAGCGGCGGCGCGACGAGCTGCTGCTCTCGAAGCTCTCGCGGCAGTGCGCGACGGAGCGCGAGCTGGCGGAGCAGCTGTGGAGGACGCGGCAGGAGAAGGAGGTGATGCGCGAGAACCGGCTGCTGCGCGAACAGCAGTACGAGGAGCGCCGCGCGCGCGACGGCGCCGAGCGGCGCGCGCGCGACCGCGAGCTCAACGCGCGCGCCAACGCCGACTACAAGGCGGCGCTCGCGCTGGAGGCGGCGCGCGCGGCCGAGGTCGAGGCGGCGCGGCAGCTCGTCAAGCGGCAGACGCACGAGGCGCTCTGCCGCGGCATCGCGACGCAGCTCGCCGCGCTCGCGTCGCGCGCCGTCGACGTGCGCGCGTCGGCGCGGCCGCTGCTGCCGCCAAAGGTGATGCGCGACTGGCTCACGCTCTTCGCGGCGGGCGTGCCGCTGACGCGCGTCGGCATCGACACGCCGCACGCCGACGAGGAGCAAGGCATGGCGCCGCCCGCCGACGCGCCGCCCGAGCTGCTGCTGCACGAGTCGGAGCTCGACGTCTACCTCGAGCACGCCGAGGAGTGGCACCCCGAGGCCCTCGCGCTCGCGCCCCTCCCCGACGAGCTCGCCGCCGAGGTCGGCGCGCCCGGCTCGCTCCTCGACGCCTCGCTGGTGGCGCCGTCGGAGGCCGAGGCCGGCTGCGCGCTCGTCGGACGGATGGTCCTCGACCTCATCGAGACGACGACGCCGCCGCCGCCGCCGCCGCCGCCGCCCGTCGTGGGGCCGTCGCTCACCAGGCTCGCCGTCGTCGGCAAGCCGTTTGCGGGCAAGTCGCTGCTCGCGCAGGCGCTGGCCGAGGCCTTCAACCTGCGCGTCCTCATGCCGCAGGACGTCGTGCAGGCGGCCGTCGGCGCCGCGCTGCGCGCGCAGGCCGAGGCCGCCACGGCCGAGGCGGCGGCGGCGGCCGAGCCGCCCGAGGAGGGCTCGGTGGCGGCGCTGGGGCTGGCGGCGGCGACGACGCTGCAGGAGGGCGGCACGCTGCCCGACGAGGTCATGGTGGGGCTGATGGTCGAGGCCATCCGCGCGACCGACCCGGTCTCGTACGCGGGCTTCGTGCTCGACGGCTTCCCGCGCTCGGCGGCGCAGGCCAAGCTCCTCGAGAAGGGCCTCACCGGCTACTCGCCCGCCGAGAAGGAGGCGGCCAAGCCAAAGGGCTCCAAGCTCGCGCCGCCGCCCGACGACCCCGACGCGCCGCCCGAGCCGCCGCACGTGGCCGGCATCGACGCCGTGCTGCGCCTCGACGTCGCCGACGAGGCGGCGCGCCGCCGCGCCCTCGGCCGCCGCCTCGACCCGCAGACGGGCGTCGTCTACCACCTCGAGTTCGAGCCGCCGCCCGACGCGCACGACGTCAACGAGCGGCTCGTGCCGCTGCTGGGCGCCTCCAACCAGGAGGCGCAGCTGCAGCCGGCGCTGACGGCCTACGCCGACGGCGAGGCCGAGCTGGCCGAGTGGCTCACCTCGCTCGCCATCCTGGCGCCGCTCGAGGCCGAGGGGACCCTGGACGAGGTGCAGAGCGGCGCCATCGAGGCGGTCGAGGCGCTGCTCGTCAGGAAGCGCGAGGCCGCCGCGATCGCCGAGGCGGCCGCCGCAGAGAGGGCCGCCGCCGAGGCCGAGGCCGCCGCCGCCGCCGCCGAGCAGGCGGCCGCCGAGGCCGCGGCCGCCGAGGCGCAGGCGGCGGCCGTCGCGGCGGCCGAGGAGGCGGGTGAGGAGCCGCCCGCGCCGCCCGAGCCCACCGAGCCGCCCGAGCCGGCGACGGCGGCGGCGCCGGCGGCGGTGCCGCCCGACGCGGCGGGCGGTCTGCTCTCGCAGTGGAAGGCGGTCGAGGCCGACTTTGTGGGGCGCGCGCGGCTCTGCCTCGGCCGGCTGCGCGAGACGCAGTGGCTGCTGCTGCAGCGCGCGACGGCGGGGCGCGCCGAGTTTGTGCAGCTGCTGCGCGCGCCCGACGGGCGGCAGCTCGAAGTGAGCGCGGCGCAGGAGCGCTTCAACGCGCTGCCAAACGAGCTGCGCCTCGAGGAGGCGGGCAAGGCCGAGCTGCACATGGTCGTCGAGGAGGCGCAGGAGCGGCTCTGGGCGCTGAGCGACGAGAAGCGCCACGCGGCCGAGCGGCTGCTGGCGCAGATGTCCGAGGACGAGTGGCTCGCGCACCACGCGCAGCGCGTGCTGCTCGCGCTCGTCGAGCTGGCGCAGGCCGAGGCCGACCGCCACGTCGCGACGGCGGCGCTGCTGCTCGACTACTGCTCGCTCCGCTGCGAGGAGCCGCTGAGCTTCCCGGGCGGCGGCGGCGTGGGCGGCGCCGCGCCGGGCCTGCCCGGTCTGGCCGAGCTGCCGCTGCCCGAGGGCGTCGGGCTGAGCGTGCCGCTGCCCGTCGACCCGTCGAGGTCGCGGCCGCCCACCTCCGACGCCGCCGCCGCCGCCGCCAAGGACGCCAAGGGCGGCAAGGGCGGCAAGGACAAGGCGCCCGCCAAGGGCGGCGGCAAGGACGCCAAGGGCGCGCCGGCGCTGTCGTCCGAGCCGCCCGAGGCGCTGCTGCTCACGTCGCTCGCGGCGGCGGCGGCGCTGCACGCCGAGCCCGAGGCGGCGCCCGAGGAGCCGCCGCCCGCCGACGACGCGCCGCCGCCGACGGCCGAGGAGCTGCGCGTCGCCGAGTGGAAGGCGTACCTGGCGCGCGCGGCGGGCGGCGAGCGCGCCAAGCTGCGCCGCCGCCTCGCGGCCATCGCGCGCTTCGGCGGCTACCTGCTGGGCGACGTGCGCGACACGACGGGCGCCATGTACGCGCAGCTCGACGATTGGCTCGGGCAGCGCCTCAGGCAGGAGACGGCGTCGGCGTCGTCGCTCGTCTCGATCCTGCGCGCGGCCATCGAGTCGGAGCTGCCGCTGCCGCACCAGCTCCGCCTCGACGGCGAAGCGCTGCAGATCGACGAGGCGCTGCTGCTGCTGCCGCCGCCCGCGCCGCCGCCGCCGCCGCCGCTCGCGCAGCGCCAGCTCGACGCGACCTTCACCGTCGCGCAGCTCGCCGGCTTGGCGTCCAAGCTGCGCGACGCCGCGAGCGGCCTCACAATCTCGACGGAGACGCTGGGCGCGCTGCTCACGCGGCTCGCGTCGGCCGGCTTCGACGCGGCGGCGCCGCTCGTGCCGCCGAGCTGGCAGTCGCTCACGGCGCCGGCGTACGCCAAGCTCGCGGCGCTCTACGGCGCCGCCTCCGCCACCGTCGCGTGGCCCGAGCTGGTCGTGGCGCTCGCGGCCACGCGCATGCCGACCGAGGCCGAGCTGTCGGCGATGATGGTCGCCGCCGCCACCGCCGCCGGACGGGCCGAGCTGCTGCCCGGCGCGGCGCCCGCCGAGCCGGCGGCGGCCGCGCCGGCGGAGGGCGCCGAGGAGGGCGCGGCGGCCGCCGAGGGCGGAGAGGAGGCGGCGCCCGCGCCGCCCGCGCCGCCCGCGCCGCTGGTGCTGACGCGCGCGCAGTACGACGAGGTGCCGCTCTGGTTCGAGGCCGAGGCGGGCGCGGGCGACGCGTTCCCGGTGGCGGCCAAGCTCAAGCAGCTGCTCTTCGAGATGCTCTGCACCGACGGCACGGAGGCCCTCGACATGGAGCAGCTGCTGCTCTACTGCTGCGACTCGCCCGCCAAGGCCTTCGCGCTCGTCGGCTTCCAGACGAGCGGCCTGCTGACGCTGCCGCAGCTGCACCGGCTCTTCCACCGCGAGGGCGGCGCCGCCGTCGCCGCCGCCGACCTCGCCGCGCCGACGCACGCCGACCCGTGGTCGACGGAGGCGCTGTTGCGGCTCTTTGCCGAGCTGAAGCTCGACGCGTCGGAGCGGTGCGCCTACTCGCTCGTGGCGCCGCACCCGCTGGGCAAGCTGCTCCTCGAGCAGTGCGCGAGCTACACGCCCAAGGCGCCGTACGCCCTCGTCGCCGAGGTGCAGGCCGTCGCCGGCCAGGCGCTCACCATGTGAGCTGAGCGCACGAGCCAACCCGTGGGCAAGGCAAGGCAAGGCAAGGGGGTGGGGGACGAGGGCCATGGAATCGTCGAGCAGGGCGGGGCTTCCCTTTGCCCTTTTGGGGAGCGGGGATGCCTCAGGGAGACAGACACAGAGTGAGGGCCAGCGATCGCAGGCCGACGGCAGAGACACGGGGAGAGAGAGAGAGAGAGAGAGAGAAAGAGTGATTTTGTGTGTCGTCTGCGTGCCTCTTGAATCGAATAAGAAAGAATTGAGAAGAATAGAGAGCACGGATTTTTTTAGGGGATTTTGCGCAGCTAGCGGCCATGAAACATATCACCGCACTCGCAGGTCGCCAGCAGCAAGCCAGCGGACGCTTGCTTCGGGCGCGGCGCCTCGCACATTGCAAGACGTGCGGCACTCGATGTCGCGTCACTATGCCCCGTCCCGCGTGGTCATCTTCCTCATCGGCTGCGCTCTCTTGGAGTCCCACGCAGCGAATCCCGCAGCGGCCCCGTCTCCTCCTCCACCGACACCGTCTCCTCCTCCACCCGACCCGTCTCAGCCGCCGGGGTGGTGCTCGCAGCCGGCCGGGTGGTGTGTCATTGGCGGCGCCACCGCCACATTCGTGACCTGCCAGAGTACGCCCGGATGGTTCTGCGACGACGGAACCAGCACAGGGTTCATCGATTGCTCGGGGAATGCAATCGGGGGCGGGGCGAACTGGCCGACCGGCGTCTGCCCACCGTCACCTCCCACTCCGCCACCACCCCCTCCTCCCGCCTACCTGACGAACACGGAGCCCACGGGGTTTACCCTCAACGCCGTCGTGGCCACTCTGATTGACCGCGCCTCCAGCTACAGTCCACTGCCGTACAATGACAGATTCGAGATGAGCGATCCAACGGGCATGGTCTACGACCGCCTCAGGAACAAGCTCATCTGGTCCAACACCGGGACCAACGAGATCTACGAGGTCGACAACTTCACCGGCACCGTGACCAAACTCGCCGGCTTTACCGACGATGACGGCGACGGATCCCAAAACGTAGTTGTCGGCGTCAATGCTACGTTCGACGGGCCCGCCGGACTCGCGATGCGCTCCGATGGCAGGGCGCTCATCGTTGCGGACAAGAACAACCACCAGATTCGAGTGATTGACATGGTGACCAAGAACGTCCACAGTGTCGCCGGCTTCAGCAACCAGACGTGTGGCTCGGCAGATGGCTTCCAGACCAATGCGGGTCTCTGTTCACCGTTTGGATTGGCCCTGACCAAGGACAACTCAACGCTGTACATCAGCGAAGTTCACGGCCACCGCATTCGCAAAATGGAGATCGCCACTGGTACCGTTCGTATGCCAGAACCCACTCCTCTCCCGCGCTCACGCCCTTCGACCCTTTCCCGGCATCTTGGACCCTGCCAATGGGCTGCTCTTCATGCCCGTGGTCACCCCAGGAGCCCCCCGCACTAGGGCCTGGCCTCAGAGGGGACGGGTTGCGCTGCTGACTCCTTGAGCGCCGCGCCGATTCCCGACCACCAGGTTCTGTCACGACAGTTGTCGGTGGAGGAGTCGCAGGGTACGTCGATGGAGTGGGCGAGGCTGCGCTGTTGAACCAGCCGCGAGGCATCGCCCTGTCCGCCGACGACGCTTACCTGTACGTCGCCGACGAACAGAACCATGCAATCCGCAGGGTTTTTTTGAACTCTCAAGAAATCAGCACGATCGCCGGCTCCACGATCGGTTCACCCGGCTTTGTCGACGGCCAAGGAACTAACGCTATGTTCGACCATCCCAGCGGCTTGGCGATGAGCGAGCACCTGTCGGGTGAAGCAATTTCTGTAGGAGCCCCAAATCAGTACTTGTACGTCTCGGAGCTGTCTGGGCGCATTCGTGGCATCAACTTTACCGACTCAAATAACGTCATGTTGCTCGCTGGCCCCAACACGACCACCTCCGGGTACGTCAACGGCAAAGGCCTGGGCGAGGCGCAGTTCGACGAGCCCATTGCCCTGGCGCTGATGCCCGCCGACTATGACGGTGCCTTGGACGCAAAGCTGTACATCGCCGACTCCAGAAACAACGCCATCCGTGTCATGTACGAGGACGGCTCGTTCGACTCGTGGTACACGTGGCCAGGCGCGAGCGTCGGCGACGACCCCACATTCGTCGGCGCCGACCGGCTTCCGTACGAGGTGCGCGGCGAGCCGTGGCACTACTTCAACCTGATCTCGGCGCCAAGGCTCTCGCTCAACGCACAGTTCCTCCCGGTGCCAGAGGGCTACGTGCACGGCAAGATCACCGACACTGTGCTCGGAACGCTCCACCTCGCGGTGCTCGAGCCAGACAACGGGCGTGTGGCTGGCATGCTCTTCGACGTCTTCTCAGGCGAGCTCCGCTGCACACACAGCCCGCCGCCTGATGCCGGGGGCCGTCCGCTGCCGACACCGTGCGTCGAGGTGATGGCGGCTGCAAATGTGACGGTGAGCGAGGAGGTGGCCGTGTGCTTCCTCAGCTCGATGCGATGCGCGTACACCTACCCGACCGAGCTCGAGGCACTGAAAGTCATCGATCGTGCGCGCCTCGCAATGCCATGCACACCTCCGTCTCTTACAATTCTGCCTGCGCATCCCCTGACCCCGCCCGTCCCTTGCGCAGCCTCGATGGTACGCCTGCACATGGGCCGACTCAACGTGAGCGTCGGCGGCATCGCCACCCTTTCGGTGATGAGAGACGTGATCGATCGGCCCTCGTTCCCGTCGCGAGGCGGCTCAAATGGCACGGTGGAGGCCGATGGCGCTAGCACCGCCACGCGTGACGTCGACTGCTCGACACTGGCGCCGTGGGCCCGCGCGCTGCGCGCGTGCGAGACCTGGCATGCGGTGGTGCGTGGCGACGAGCCGATGGAAGCGTGGCGGGGCTTGCCAGCTGGGGATCGCGTGGCGACGATGGCATATCTCACGGGCGGCAATGCGTCACGGCAGATGCACTTCCACAACGTGCGCATCAACGAGTTGCTTCACGCCGCTCAGAGCGACGTGCACGGGCTGCTTGGTCAAAGGAGCATCCGACCCGCGCCGATGACTTCCGAGGAGGGGGATCGGCCGGCGGGCTTCGTCGCGGCAGACACGCCTTTGGAGGAGCGGAGCAAGCTGGCTGAGCTCGCCACCTCAACGATCATGGCGGTCACAGGGGCCGACGGCAGCGTGGATGGCGTGGGCACGACGCTCCACGCGGTGGCGGCCGCGAACGGCCGCCATCAGGGGGAGGGCGCCATCGAAGGCACGTACAAGGACTACCGTGTCGAGCAGATCGGATCGCACGGGCCAGGGGCCTTCCGGTACTCGCGTTTCAGCTGCCCTCCCCCCAAGGTGGCGGCAGTGGCGTGAATGGGGCTTTGGCCTTTGGATGTCTAACGAATCTAAATTGTAAATAGATCGAGTGTGGCGCAGGCTGACATATATTGCCACTTCTGGTGTCTGGTGATGTGTTCTGATAGCCCGGTGCGTACTTTAAACTTTATAGGAGTTCATTTCATGGTTCATTTTGATAACGCTTCACAACGCGCTACCGCTACATACCGTCCCTGGGCATACTAAGGGCCGCACCCTGTTGACAGATTCCTCGCCTAGTTGCCCCACCGCCTGCGCTGCGCCCCGGCTCCGCCCGCCGACGCGGGCGATTTGCCCGCCGCAGAGCCGACGCTCATGTCGTGCTGCTGCGCGAGCGCGATGCGCCGATTGAGCGCGTCCAGCAAGTCGCTGCCCGAGCCACCGGCAGCACCGCCACGCGGCGTGCGACTCCGCGGCGTCGACGGCAATCCCGGAGGGCGCGTCGGCGGCGCCACGCCCTCACGCGGCGTCAGCGCCTTGATGGCGGTGGCAGGGCGGCGCGCCGGCGGCGGCAGCGGCGGCGGCAGCGTGACGGCGGCATCGGCGCCCAGAGCGCGCTTGGACGACCCCATGCGCAGAGCCGGCGGAAGCGCGGGTGGCAGAGCCGGCGGAAGCGCGGGTGGCAGAGCTGGCGGCAGAGCTGGCGGCAGAGCTGGCGGGAGAGCTGGCGGCAGAGCTGGCGGCAGAGCTGGCGGCAGAGCTGGCGGCAGAGCTGGCGGGAGAGCTGGCGGGAGAGCCGGCGGAAGCGCGGCTGCACATGTAGATGCGGCGGATGGTGCGGGAGGCTTGGCCTGGCGGGCGAGCTTGGCATTGAGCGCTTGCATTAGCTGGTCCTGGCCGCCGAGGCTGGCGCGCCGCGGCCGCACCGCCGCGGCCCCTGCCGCGCCCGCACTGCCGGTGGCGCCGCCCGTGGGCATCGAGCGTCGCCGCGCTCCCGCGACGGCGGCGGGAGGCGCCGCGGGCGCAGCGGCGGCGGCGGCGGCGGCGGCGGCGCCACCGAAGCTCGCCGCTGCGGCGACGCTGCACGAGCCGAGGATCGGAGTGAGCCCGGTCGAGCTCGAGGCCTCTCGCTGCGTGCGTGTCCCGAGCCGAGAGCTGCGTCGCTTGGTCTCGAGAGGCGGCGGAGCGCCGCCGCGGCCCGCCGCGGAGGAGGCGTCGGCGGCGGCAGCGGCGGCGCCCCCGGCCGCGCTGCTGCTGCTGCTGACGTCCATTGGGACGACGGCCGTTGCCGTCGAGCAGCGGCGCCGCTTCACCTCGAGGTCTTGGCGCGCGCCGTCGGCCGCCGCCAGCTGCCGTAGCGCCTCGTCGAAGGCCGCCTTCAGCTCGCGCCCGTCGGCAGGCTTCGCAAACGCCAGCGTCAACGTCCGCCCGCCGCCGCCGCCGCCGCCGCCGCCTGCATCGTCGCCGCCTGCGTCGTCGCCGCCTGCGTCGCCGGCACCGGCGCCGCTCACGAGCTGGAGCAGGTTGGTTTGCTGCAGCTGCTCGCCGCCGAGGCTGAGCGTCGGATGCTCGAGCGTCGCAGCCGCGAGCGGGACCTCGGCGAGCTTGGCGTGCGCGCCGCCGCCACCAACGCCGCCGCCGCCGCCGCCGCCGCCGCCGCCGCCGGCCGCGCGGCCCGTCGGCTTGCCGAGAAGCACCACGTCGCTGCACAGCCACAGCCGCGCCTTCGTCGGTGCCGCGCCGCCGCCGCCGCCGCCGCCGCCGCCGCCGCCGCCGCCGCCACCGCCTCCTCCGCCCATGGAGCCGCGACGCGCCGCGGCGCCGCCGCCCCCACCGGCGGCCGTCGAGCCGCGCCTGCCGAGCGCAAACGAGGCGCGCCTGCTGGCACGGCTCGCCGGCGCAGCGGCGTCGGCCGTCGAGCCAGGCTGCGAGGAGGAGGAGGAGGGCATGGCCATGGCGGAATGTGCCTCCTCGGTGACGGCGACGTTCATCTGCAGCAGCAGCGAGCGGTGCGGCGTCACGAGCGACGACTCGCCGAGCTGCGCCGAGAGCGCGACGAGCGCGGCGCGCTTCTCCGCCTCGCGGACCTGCTCGTTGACGGACGCCGCGACGCCCGCGACCTTCTGCGACGCGGCGAGCAGCGCGCCGCGCGCCGCGTGGCCGTCGGGCACCTCCTTGAGAATCTCGCGGAAGAGCAGCGGGTACTTGCACAGCCGCTGCACCGGCTTGATCAGGAAGCCGCCGATGGCCATCCCCAGCTCCTCCTCGGCCCTCGCGAGCGCCCGGTCGAGCGCGCCGCCCTCGGCCCTCAGCTGGTCGAGACGCCCCTGCGCCGTCACAAACGAGGCGCAGTAGGCCGCGTAGACCTTCAGAAACGGCGCCACCCGCTCGAAGGCGGCGGCGGCGCGCGCGTACGGCTCGAGCCCGTCGTCGCCGTCGCCGCGCAGCTCGCCGAGCAGCTGCTGGTTGACGCCGCGGATCGTCGCCCAGTTGGAGAAGACGGCGTCCTCGTGCTCCTTTGGGAGCGCGCCCGACGCGCGCGCCGGCTCGAGGCACACCTCGCACAGCCGCGAGAGGTCGGCCACGTACGACGCCTCGGTCTTCTCGAGCTCGTCGAGCGCGCTGAGCGTCGAGTGCGCGCCGCTTCCGCCGCCGCCGCCGCCGCCGCCGCCGCCGCCGCCGCCGCCGCCGCCGCCGCCGCCGCCGCCGCGCGGCTTGAGCGGCGGCAGGTCCCACTCGTCCCAGACCGACTCGCCCGTCCGCTCGTTGTAGAAGTACTCCTCGCCCGTCTCCTCGTCGAGCACGCGC
>Ga0115006_10002743_pt1 | contig 11713 bp, 4 predicted proteins | sample ArcOceMetagenome_3_FD_88943 | JGI IMG/M metagenome (GOLD analysis project Ga0115006, IMG submission 88943) | Marine eukaryotic phytoplankton communities from Arctic Ocean - Arctic Ocean- Svalbard ARC20M Metagenome | ecosystem: Environmental > Aquatic > Marine > Oceanic | place: Arctic Ocean...
AAGTACAACCTCGGCACGTGCTGCTAGGGGGCGGCGCATCCGTCGCGCGGACGGCATGGCCGCTCTTGACGCTCGGACAACGACGAACGGCGTCATTATACACCCCGAACTGGAGTTCGTCATACACCTGAATTGGAGTTCGTTGTACGGCGGTAAAGCATCTTTGTCTCCATCCTTTTTGACGTTTAATAGGGCGATGTGCTACCGGCGATGTGCTACCGAATGTAACTTACACAGTACTTTTGCGGCCTTGATTGAGCATCAGAGCCGGACCAGAGCGGTGTTGGCGCCCTTGCTCAGCCTCACCGGGCTCATCGACGAGGGCACGCCGCCGGCGGCCGCGAACGTCTTCGGCGAGCGCCGGACCGAGAGGCGCCCCTGCCCCAGCAGCGGCGACCTCGCCGCCGGCGCGCCGCCGCCGCCCGACCTCCTCTCCGATCCGGAGACGGAGACGGAGACGTCGCTGGAGACGGAGACGGAGACTGAGACGGAGACGTCGCTGGAGACGGAGACGTCGCTGGAGGGCCGTCTCGGCGAGGAGACGACCAGCGGCGGCGAGCCGGAGGTGGCGGCGCTCGCGGAGAGCGGGTGGCCGCCGGCGGCCTCGCCGGAGGTGAGCGGGTCGAGCTCGGAGCAATTCTCGTGGTCGGATGACTCGGAGGCGGGCGGCGGCGGCGACGCGCCGACGCCGACGGTCGGCAGCAGCGACACCAGCGGCCGACGGAGGAAGGGGCTCACCGGCGGCGCCACGCCGCCGGCGCCGTCGCCGGCAAAGGAGACGTCGCCGACAAAGGAGACCTCGTCGGAGCAGAGGTCGCGCCAGCTGTCGGTGAGGCCGGCTGAGAGCTTGCGGCCCATGCTCACGCGCGACAACGTGAAAGTTGCGCCGCCGTCGCCGTCGCCGCCGCCTCCATCGGGGTCGTGGCAGCGGTGCGAGGCCAGAGGCCCAGCTCCACCTGCCGCGGCGGCCACAGCGGCGGCAAGAGGCCAGCCGGAGGGTGGTGGCGCGCCGCCCTTGGTTGCCGCAATCTCCTCCTCAGCCTCCTCAGCCTCCTCCGAGGCGGCCAGTAGCGCCGCCACCTCGCGTGCCAGCGCCGCGTCCTCCGCCGCCAGCGCCGCGACGCGAACACCGCCCACGTTGCCCTCGAGGTAGTGCGCCCCACGCTGCTGCTGCCGGCCAACTGCCGCCGACGACACAACCGCCGCCGCCGCCGCCGCAGCAACCGTCCTCGCTGTCACGACCGCCGTCGGCGGCTTGCGAAGGTGCGCCTGCAGCGTCGCCGCCCAGCGCCGCCGCGCGGCGCCGCTCGGGGCGCAGAAGACATGCGACGATGCGACCGCGCCACCGCCGCCGCCGTTGTTGGTGTTGCTGTTGGCGACGCGAAGCAGCAGCAGCGTCGTCCCACGCGGCCCCGGCACCTGCGCGACGGTGGAGGAGCCGGCGCCAGCGCAGCCGCTGCCGCTGCCGCTGCCGCTGCCACCGGCGCTCATGCTGCCGCTGCCGCTGCCGCTGCCGCTGCTGCCTCCGCCGCCGGTGGAGCTGCCTCCGCTGCCGCCGTGCAGCTCGATGGCGATGGTGAGTGCGGGCGGCTGCTGAGCAAGGTAGTCCTCGAAGCGACGGTAGCAGCGCAGCCGCCCCTCGACCAGGACGCACCAGTGCCACGTCGCCGCCGCCGGCAGCAGACCCGCCCGCCGCGCAATCGTGGCGGCGCCACGACCGCCGCTGTGGCCGCCAACGCGGCGGGACCGCGAGGGCACCGCGGCGGCGGCGGCGGCAGCTGCGGGAGTGGCGGGCACCGCGCGCGTCGCGCGCTTGTTGCCTCCGAGCAGCCGCCTGCGCTTGGGGGCGACGACGGCGCCAAAGTCCTCGTGCTGCCATCGCATCGAGTCGTCCTCCTCCTCCTTCTCCTCATCGCTATCGACGTCGACGGCAATACCATCGTCGTCATCGTCGTCCGTGGCAAAGGCGGCGGCGGTCGCGGCAGCAGAGGCGGAGGCAGCGGCGGCCCTCGCGGCGGCAGCGGTGGCGGCATCGGCAGCGGAGGCGGCGGCGGGCGTGCCACGCGCGGGGCTGCGCAGCCGCAGCCAGCCCTGCATCGCCACGGGCTGCGCGCCGAGCGGCGACGGAGTGAGGACCGTCCGAGGCGGCGGCGTCGGCGGCGGCGGCATCGGCGTGGCGGCGGCGGGCGTCGCGCCTCCACCGCCACGCGCGAGGGTGTGGTCGTCGGTTGCTCCGTAGCGGGCGGCGTCGGCGGCGGTGTACGGCGCCATGGCGTGGCGGTAGAGGAGGAGCTCGGCGGGCACGTAGCCCCACACGAGCTGCGGGTTGGAGTGGCGCCACGGGCGCGGCGGCGGCGTCACGAATTGGAGGAGCGACAGCGACAGCGAGAGCGAATCGTCGTCGATGGTGACGGCGGCGGCGGCGGCGGCGGCGGCACCGCCACCCGCCATGTGCGCCATGCCGACCATGCCCGCCGCGAGCACCGACGCCGACGCCGGCGACACCGACGCGGCGGTGGCGGTGGCGGTGGCGGTGGCGGTGGCGGTGGCGGTGGTGGGCAGCACGCGGCTGCGGCGCTTCACGCGTGCGAGGTCAAACTCGGGCCCGCCGCTCCCGCCGCCACCACCACTCGCGCCACCCCCGCCGCTTCCACCACCACTGCCACCACCACCGATGCCGCGTTTGACGGGAGTCCGAGGCGGCTGCTTCTCCGGTGCTGCCGCTACCACGCCGCCGCCCGCCTCCTCCTCCTCGAGGAGCGTCACCAGGCTGCGATCGACCTTGCCCACGCGGCCGTCGATGGCCACCCACACCGACCTTTTGCCGACGCCCGTCACCACCGCCAGCGAGGCGACGCCGGCGACACGAACCGTCGAGCCGCGCGCGCGGTTGGTGATTGCGCAGGCGGCTCCGTTGGCACTGCTGGCGCTGCTGGCGTTGGCGAGGCGGGACGGCGGAGGCGGCGGCGACGCCGGCAGCGACGGCGGCGGCGGCGACGGCGACGGCGGGGACGAGGCCGGGAGCGACGGCGGCGACGGTGGCGACGGTGGCGGCGACGGATAGCCGCCGGGCGGCGCGGGCGGCGGCGGCTTCCGCAGCTTCAGCGGCTTCTTCTTCTTGGCGTTCGGCGGCTTGTCGGGCTGGAACGTGGTGTCGATGCGGCCCTGAGCGTCCTTGACGGACGCGGCGAGCCGCTGCCGGCGCTGCTCAGCCGCGGAGAGGGTCCGTTCGGGCTCCTCCGGCGGTGGCGGCAGCAGAGGCTCTGAAGGCTCGTCGTCGGGGGGCGGTGGCGGCAGCGGCGGCAGCGACGCCGCTGATGGCGACGTCTCCTCTGCGGTGGCCTCGAAGCGGCCCATCCGCTGCTGCATCTGCTGCGACGAGCTGCGCGTGCGCCCATCACCAAAGCCGCCGCCACCACCACCAGAGCCGCCGCCCGCCGGGTGCGCCGAGGCGTACGGCGACGGCGGCAGACCGACGCAGGCGCCGGAGGCCTCGTCGAGCACCGGCACGTCCAGCATGGCGATGGCGGCGAGCGAGGCGGCGGGGTCGTCGAAGGTCTCGCGGCGCGAGAGCGAGAGCGAGAGCGAGCAGGAGCAGGAGGTGCCTCCTCCGAGCTCCGGGGCGGAGGGGGTCGTGGAGAGGGTGCTGCGGCACGGGGAGCGCTCGACCAGCAGCGGCGTGGCGGTGGCGGTGGCGGTGGCGGTGGCGGTGGGGGGTTGGCGGCAGGGGGAGGTCTCGACGCGCGATACCGCAGGCGGCGTGGTGGGCGGCGTGGCGGTGACGGGGGAGGAGGCGAAGGAGGACTTGTCCCACTTGGGACGGCGGCTCGCGGGTGTCGACATCTTGGCACACTCGAGTGCAGTCGGAGCCGCGGGCGCGGGCGCGGGGGTGCGCGGTGGAGGCTCGCCGGGAGGCGGCGCGGCGGAGGTGAGGAGGTACGCGGCGCGCGGCGCCGGCGTCGCCAGATGCAGGATCTGACTCGCGATTCGCCAGTGCTTATTGGCGTGGGCACTGGCGCTGGCGCTGGCGCTGGCGCTGGCGCTGGCGGGCTGCGGCAGCTGCGGCTGAGGTGAGGAAGTCGTAGTGAGCTGGAGCTGGCACCGGCGAGCTGGCACCGGCGAATCGTAGTGAGCTGCCGCCGGCGAGCTGGCGCTGGCACTGGCGTCGGCGGCGCCCGAGGGTCCGAGGCGGGTCGCTGCGAGCATCGCTGCAGGATCGGGCCCGCGCGCCGTCGAGCGCGGGCTGTGCAGGTTTGCCGCCCGGGGCGACATGGCTACTGGGACTGACGTTGCCACGGTCAGCGGAGGCGGTGGCTGCGGCTTTGGCTGCGGCTGTCGCGGAGGCGGCTGCGGCGGTGCTTGCGGAGGAGCAGGCTGCTGCGTTGCTTGCGGTGGTGGAGGCAGTCGCGGAGGCAGAGGCGGAGGCGGCACCTCCACAGTCACGTCGCTCGTACGTTCGGTCGGCACCACCTCAGTGGCGGTGGGTGCGGCGGCGGGTGCCACGGTGGGTGCGGCCGTGGGTGCCGCGGCGGGTGCGGCGGTGGGTGCGGCGGCGATGCGTGCAGCAGCGGTCAGTTCGGCGGCGACGGGTGCGGCGGCCATGGCGGCGATGGCGGCGGCGACGGTCGCGTTCGCGGTGCCGGGCGGGTCGGCCATCGGGGCCTTCTTGCGGTGCCGCCGGCGCGGCGGCGGCTGCGGCGGCGGGCCTGCGGGCGGCGACATCAGACCTTCGCCATCGCCGCCGTCGTCACCGCCACCGAAGCCACCGCCACCGAGCCCGCCGCCGCCGAGCCAACCGCCGAAGGCCGCTGCGAAGTCTGCCGCGGAGACCTCCGTCCCAGCGTCGGTCCACTCGCTGAGACTCACCGTGTCTGCAACCGCCGCCGCGGCCGCGTCCGCCGCCGCCTGTCGCTGCTGCCCCTGCGACTGACTCTGCGATGGCGCCGCCGGTTGCTGCGGTGCTGGTGGCGTCGCCTGCTGCTTCGGCTGCCAAAACGGCACCGACGCGTCGTCGGGCTTGCGTGGTGAAGACGGCGCGTGCCTCTCCACGTTGAAGATGCCCGTCAGCAGCGCGAACGCCGACGACGCCGCGACGAGCAACGGCTGCAACGGCTGCTGCGAGGGCGGCAGCGGCGGCGTCGGCGGCCGCTGCAGCGGCGGCAGCTCGCCTGGCATCGGCTGATGCGGAGGCGGCTGCGGCGGAGGCGGCTTCGGTGCGGGCGAGGGGCGCGCCTTGCGGGGCGGCGGCGGCGGCGGAGGCGGTGGCGGCTGGCCGTCGCTGCCGTCGTCATTCGACGGCGACGGCTGCCGCTCCAATTGTTCAGGAGGAGGCGGCGGCGGAGGCTGCTGCGCGAGTGATGGCGACGGAGAAGAGGCGTTCTTTCGCGGTGGCGGTGGCGGCGGTGGCGGTGGCGGCGGCGTCACCGCCTCTGCTGCCGCCGCCTCCTCCAGCTCCTCGGCGATGCTCGAGGCGTGGAGGCGCCCCAAGCTGGTCGAGACTGCGGAGGCGAAGGCGCGGGGGGAGCGCTGCTTCCCTTTTTCTTGCCGTGCCGACGACATCGACGACGACGAAGGCGATCGTCCTTCGAAGGACGACGGCGGCGATCGTCCTTCGAAGGACGACGGCGGCGTCCGAGGCGTGTCGGGGTCGTCGATCACGGCGGCCGACGACGGCAGGCGCAGCTGCCCGACGGCAGGGACGGCGGAGGAGGGAGCCGGAGTCTGCGGCGTGGGTGGCGGCTTGGGCGTGGTGGGCGGTAGCAGGCTGCGCGAGGGGGGCGTCTCCGGCGGCGGCGGCGGCGGCGGCGGCGGCGGCGGCGGCCCGCCACCACGTGGGTAGCTTCGTCGCGGCGGCGGCGACGTCGGCGGAGGAGTGGGACGTTCGCTCGTGTAGCAGCTGCCATGACAGCTGCTGCCATGCACGATGACTGCTGCCATCGGCATCGGCGGCGGCTGTGGGCGCGAGCGCGGAAACGACGCGGCCGACGACGACGGCGCGCGCGGCGGCGGTGGAGGAGGCGGCGGCGGAGCCTTGTCCCTGTCCTTGCCGCCTCCTCTCCCGCGGCGGCTCGGCGGCTCCGGCGGTGCATAGTCGCCCGGCATCGACCCCGGGAACCCCCCGGGGAACCCCGGCAGCGGCGCCTGCATCGGCCGCAGCCACGCGTCCACGAGCCGCGCCTCCACCGACAGCCGTACCGCCTCCGCCTGCAACGCCTCCGCCTCCGCCTCCGCCGCGGCCGCCTCCAGCTCCAGACGAACCGCCTCCGCCTTGAGCCGCACCGCCGCCGCCTCGGCCGCCGCCGCCTCGGCGTCCGGCCGTCGCAACGTCCAGCTCCGCTGCCAGCTCCAGTTCCTCTGCAGCTGCTCCTGCGACGCCGAAGCCTGCTGCTGCCGCGGCTGCGACTGCTGCCGCGGCTGCGGTGCCGTCTGCGGCGGCCGCGGCGGCGAGACCAGCGGCGGCGACTCACGCGACGCCGCGTGCCGTCCGCCCGAGGCGATTCCGGCAAAGTCGGTCGCACCACCGAGCAGCGCGGCCGCGGCGGCCGTCGCCGCGCTCGCCGCCGCCAGCGCGTCGTCGCGCAGCGCGCGCAGCGCGCGCGCCCTCCGCCGCGCGCGTCGGCCGCGGTGGGCCGTCGCCAGCCGCGTCGCCGCCGCGCGCTCGGAAGTCGCGCGTCGCCGCGCCAAGATGCCTCGCTGTCGCGCCGCGAGCAGCGTCGCCGCGCGAGTCTCGGCCTTGGCGTGCGCCGCGGCCTGCGCCAGCGCGAGCGCCGGCGCCGCGGCCTGCGCGGCGCGCGCCTGGCGAGCGCGCCTCCGACCGAGCCACCCGCGCCAGCACGACTGCAGCTGCGTCGCCGCCCACACCCCGGACCATTCGCGCGGCGAGGCCGCCGACGTGGCGCGAGCGCACAGGCCCTGCAGCGTCGCGACCCAGTAGTGCAGGGCGCCAGGTCGAGAAGGCGCGCGGAACGTGTGCGAGCCGTCCACAAAAGTGTCCACGCGGAACTGCAGCCGGCGTGCCCGCGTCACGTAGACTCGCCGCACGCACGCCAACGGCACGCGAAGGCCGGCAGCACCAAAGAGGCACCATACCTGGTCTAGATCGGCCGAGACGACGCAGTCCGCGAGCTCAAAGTGCCAGCCGGTCCACTGCCGCAGCTCGCCGGCGGCCAGCGGCTTGGCGGGCGGCTCCCGCTTCTTGCGCGCTGTGCTAAGGCCAACACGGTCGTGCTCGTGGCCAAGTGTGAGCGTCCACGGGTCCTTTCTGAGGTCGGCGAAGGGTAGCTCGTTCTTGAGGCTGCTGTCAGTCATGGTGGCGTGCGTTGCTGATTGACGCCTAACAAGCGGCGTGCTTTGGCGTGCTATTGGCGTCTGTGCGCTGGTTTGCAGCCCATGCGAATTAGCGCGAGAAAAACGAACGAGCGAGCCGCGTGCTTCGAGGCTGCTGGAACGACCCTCACAACGTTGAGCGGAAGGGTATTGGCGCTATTGAGCTGCGTACGCGTGTTAAGCAGCGCTATCGGCGTTCCTCTTTTGGCGTTTCAAGCGTTTCAAGCTGTTAGCTTCCCTCAACTACACACCTCGGAACCCGTAACCAGAAAAGAATGTCGTGTGCATGCGCGCATGCATGGACATCTCGAGGAAGTGCGTCGCGCGTCCGACCAACCCCACAGAGGCTAACCATCGCGACCCAGGACGCCAGCGAGCAGCGCCCCTTCCTAACAACCGCCGAGATGCCGTCGAAACGCAGCAGCCCAGCACCACAGCTCACCGGCGTCCCGTGGGCGGCCCACGCCCTCGTGCTGCTCGGCTCCAACATCATGGCGACGGGCCTGACGGCGCTGGGCGCGGTCTGCTGCTTTGATCCGGCCGGCGCGGCCGAGCTGTACGGCATCCCGCTGCCAGTGGGCGAGGCTGGTCCGGCTGCCATCGCGTGGGTCCGCGTCTCCGGGCTACGTGACGCCGGGCTCGGCCTCGCGACGTTTGCGCTCTTCGCCTTCCACCGACCGGCGCTGCGAGTCTTCGTGCCCGCGCTCCTGCCCATCCCGCTGGGCGACGCCGCGCTCACGTGGAGCGCGGGCGGCAGCGGCATGGGCGTCGCGACGCACCTGCTCGGCACCGTGGCGATCGGCGTGCTGGCGGTGCTGACGTGGATCGATCCGACGCTGGGCGCGGGCTGGGGCAGGGTGGGTGCCAAGCCGTGAGTTGCGCGGTCGTTTTACGATGAATAAATGTAATCGAGCAGCAGGCGAACAAAGAACACTACTACGCACGCTCTCATATTGCGGCCACCGTATGGTCACATAGTGGCCTAGGCATGTCTGGCAGAGTCCACCAGCGGTCCCGTTGCGGGTCGTACGCCTCGACAGTGGGCACGGTGGTGGCATTGTGAATGTCGCCGGAATCTATCACGCCGCCGATTGCGTAGAGCCTGTCCCGTGTCGCGGTGAGAGTCAACTGGGCGAGTCGCCTGCGCATCGGTGCGACGGTCGCCCAGCTATCGGTCTGCGGGTCGAAAGCTTCCACAGAGTCGAGGAATACACTGGTCAAGCCCTCACCCTTGTAGCCGCCCGCTGCGTATATCTTGCCGCCGAGCGCCGCCACGCCATGGCACCTCCGCGAGGTGTGCATCGGCGGTGCCGTCGTCCAGGTGTCAGTCTGCGAGTCATACACCTCGACCGTGTTGCTGGTGCCGCCGACTACGTAGATCTTGCCGTCCAACACCGCGGCGTTGTGGAGTCTAGATCGTGATGGCATGGATGCCATCTCCGTCCATACGCCCGTCTGCGGATCATAGGCCTCCATGCTGCTCGGACGGGTGCCATTGCTGGATCCGCCGATCACGTAGATCTTGCCGCCAACAACTGCCGCCGCATGACTTGATCGTGACTCAATCATCGGCGCTTTCGCCGCCCATGTGCCAGCCTCTGGGTCGAAAGCCACGACAGTGTTGATTCTGCTGTCGCCGACAATCCCGCCAAGGAGATAGATCGTGCCCGCGAGCACCGCCGCCGCGGCATCTTCGCGAGCCTCGGGCAAGGCAACGCCCGATTTCCAGGCGCCTGCTAGCATGTCGTAGACCTCGACGCAGCTGAGGGCAACCCCATCAGCGTCTTCGCCATCTTCCAAGTTGCCGCCCATCACGTGCAGGAAGCGCGCACCGAAGCCTACCCGAGGCTCCTGCGAGGATCCGCTGACGAGTGGCGCGAGCATCTGGACGAGCAGGTCCTTGCCAGCCATCGTTTGCAGGAGTGGCGAGACAAGCACCGTCTCGTGCAGGTACGACCGCCCCATCAGCGGGAACCGCACGTTGAGCAGCAGCCCGAGCAGGTCCGCCTCGGCCGGCTGCTTTGCCTCGGCAAACCGCGCCACCGCCGAGAAGACCGCCTCCTCGCTCTTGGCGGTCAGCCGGTCGTCGGCGACGAGCGCCTGCACCTGAGCCATCGTCGCCGCCTCGATCGACTCCAGCTCGTCGAAGCCCTTGAGCGCCGTCACCTTGGCCGCCTCCGACAGCTCGGGCAGGGAGAGCTGGTCCGCCAGCGACCAAGCGGCGAGGGCGTTGGAGGGTGAGAGGCGCTCCTTGAGCGCGGCGACGGCGGCCTGCTCGAGCGGCGTGACCGTCAGGTAGTTCGCGGCCTGAAGGACCTGCGTGAGCCACGTCTCGTCGAAGCTGCACTCGCCCTCGTACAGGAAGGCCAGCAGAGGCTCGAAGGCGGCGGCCGAGACATGCTCCTGCAGCGTCGGGTTGGCTGCGCCACGCGCCATCTGCTCGTTGAGGAAGTGGCTGCGGAAGTATTCGGAGCCGCCCGCAAGTACGAGCTTGCTAGTGGCGAAGCTGCGGCCCTCGACAGTGACGACAGTGTCGGTGAGCAGGCCCGAGCGCCAGAGGGACACCTGGCCTGGCGGCAGCGCCCAACCCCCCGAAAGCTTGATGGTGGCCACGGTGCTGTCCGAGGAGGTGGTGCCGCTGGTCGCAGAGGTGCGAGCGCGCTTGCGGGTGGCCATCGGACGTCGAGATGTGCCGCTGTCGCGCGTGTAGGTTCGGAAGCCGAGCCGGAGCAAGCAGCGCGCGGCCCGGGCCCGCGCGCGCGCGCGCGCGCGCGCACAGCGCTCGCGGCAGCTCGTCCCGCGGCATACCCCTCTCGCCTCCGCACAATGCCTAGACTAGCCACCACCGCGCTCCTCCTCCTAGCCACCGGCGTCGCCGGCGCACGCCTAACTCACCGCTCTGGCGCCACACCGCTGATCGCGCTGCGTGGCGGCGGCAAAAAGGTGGCGAAGCCGTCCGAGCCTAGCCCAGAGCCGCCCGCCCTCAAGGTCGACCATGGCAACGAGCTGCAGCAGTACCTTGTCTGCGCCGGCATCGTCGGCTCATGGATCCTGCTCGCCACCATCGTCTTCGCCATCAACGAGAAGTGGCCGCTGGCGCAGAGCCTGTTCTACGCGGTCGACACCGGCATGAGCATCGGCTTCGGTGCGGTCGCCGAGCAGAAGCTGTCGACCAAGCTGTTCACGATCGCCCACGTGCTGATGGGTGCCTCGGCCGTCGGCGGCGCGATCGCGCTCTTCGCCGACAACGCGATCTCCGAGTCGAGCCAGATCGCAGCTGCCGAGTACACGCAGGCGTCGCTCCAGGCGGCCTTCGATCGAGCGGACGCCGACAGCTCGGGCGTGCTCTCGGCCGACGAGTTCGCCTCTGCGCTCGAGCAGCACTCGCTCGCGCTGACGCCGGAGGAGGTGCGTAGCCGCCACCAAGGCCGCATGCACCTCCATGCCCGCAGCAACACCTAAAGCAGCTGCTGCCGTGAGTGCGCGCGCGCGCCTCTCTCGCCTCACGCCCGCCCGTCCGCCCGTCCGTGTGCTCTCCTCTCGCAGCTCGCGCAGGCGCGCGTGCTCTTCGATCCGGACGGCGACGGCGCGATCACCGTCACCGAGTTCATGGACGCCGTCGGGCCGTACGTCTCGGCCGAGCGCACCGTCTCGGCGTCGATCCGCGTCGGAATAGTCGCCCAGCTCCACGCATGGCCTTCCCCTCAGGCCAAAGGCGCGCTTCACGCGCTGAAGAGCTACACCCTTCCCTGGGGCCCCAGGGCCGCTCCTCCTCCTATGCGTGGCTGCTCACTCCTGTCGTCCAGGCGTCGATCCGCCTCGCGATGGCGCGGCGCGCCGAGCCGCTGGCCAAGCGGCTGCTGCGCTCGGCGCTCGAGTTTGCAATCGCGCAGCGCACGCTGCTGCTGTGGGCGGCGTGGATCCTCGCGGGGGCCGTGTGGGGCGTGATCGCCGAGGGGTGGGACCCGATCACCGCGCTCTACTTTGCGGTGGGCGGCCTCGCGACCGGCGGGCTGCAGGCGCCGTCGCTCACGGACGCGGGCGTGCTCCGGCCGTCGTCGGCGACGTTTGTCGCGCTGTGGTGCCTGACGGGCATCCCGATCTTCGGCATGGCGCTCGGCCAGTTCGCGTCGGTCTTCGTGGCGCGCTTCATCGCCGCCAAGGAGCGCGCCGCCATCGACCGCGCCATCTCCGACGAGGAGTTCGACTTCGCGACCGGCCTCTTCAAGAAGGACGGCAAGATCGACCAGGCCGAGTTCATGGCGCTCGAGCTGCTGCGCCTCGGCAAGGTCGAGATGGGCACGCTCGAGCTGATCAAGCGCGAGTTCGAGCGGCTCGACGCCGACAACGACGGCGCGCTCTCGGCGGAGGAGGTCAAGATGAGCAA
>Ga0115006_10002745_pt1 | contig 11712 bp, 3 predicted proteins | sample ArcOceMetagenome_3_FD_88943 | JGI IMG/M metagenome (GOLD analysis project Ga0115006, IMG submission 88943) | Marine eukaryotic phytoplankton communities from Arctic Ocean - Arctic Ocean- Svalbard ARC20M Metagenome | ecosystem: Environmental > Aquatic > Marine > Oceanic | place: Arctic Ocean...
CGATCGGCAGCGCAGCAGCAGCAGTAAGGCCAAGAAGAGCTCTGCATCTGCATCCGCATCTGCATTTCTTCGCCGGAAAAAGAAGGACGCGGCTTCCAGCTCAGCACAGGCACAGCCATCTCCACCTCGTACTAGTAATCGCGGCGGCGGCAGCAGCGCCCGGAGAAGCGGGGACAACGCCGCGTACGGCGTCCCTCGATCGGCTGCGGAAATCGCGGCGGCGTCTGCTGGTAAGAGCGACGAGGCTTCTGGCCCGGACACGTCCAAACTTCGCCGCCTCAGTTCGTTGGACAGTTACAAGGACCTGGAGCGGCGGATGTCGGCCATGGCGGAAACGTCCAAACCTCGCCGCCTCAGTTCGCTGGACATCGACAAGCAGCGACAGATGTCGGTAAAGTCCAAACCGGCGCGCCGGCTCAGTTCGTTGGCCATCGGCCAGCTGCGGCGGATGTCGAGCGGGTCCGTCCACAGCGGCAGCATCCGAACGGCGGGAACTGGAACAGGAGGAGGAGGCACTCCCGCGTCGGCGACGTCGGCGATGCCAACGAGGAGGCGCGATCGGCGAGGATCGGGCTTGGATCTGCCCATGTTGGCCCCACCGACCAGGAGGGGGTCCGCCATCGTCCCGTCCGGCGAGGGATTCTCGGCCGGGGCGTTCCATCCCCGTCGGATGGTTACTCTTCCCGCAAAGCTTGACGATTCGCGGTCGTCCTCCTCCTCATCATCGACGTCTTCTTGGGGTGGCGACAACGAGCAGCAAAGTAAGATACTTGGAGGCATCAATCCCTACAACGTTTCCACGGAGCCCGCAAACGGGGGTATGCAAGAATTGGAGCACAATTTGGAGGCAGCAAAAGTGCAATCACAGTTGCCCACAGAATCAAATGGATCGGGAAAAGAGGAGGCTCCTATCAAAGATATGCCGCCTACTGCCGCCCTCTCAGGTTTGTCGAGGAGATCTTCTGTCCCAATGGAGGTTGAGACTGGTGACGGTGGCGGTGGTGGCGGCGGCTTGATAGTAGACCCATCAATGACCGCCCCATCACCCACAAAGGAAGTGAATCGTCATTCGTCTCTCCCCGACGACATAAACAAGGCATCGTACCATCGGTCGTCGTCGTACGTGCGGCCGGAATGCCTGGACGACCTTGCAGACAACGTCCGAGACTCTTTGTCCGAGCTTGGGGGGAGAATATCCACCGGTGGGAGGTATGATACTGCCTCGAGACAAGCTGGCTTCATGTCTCGGCGGGGCGGGGCAAGTTCGGGAAGTTTTGGTAGTTTCGCCTTTTCGTTTGGGGCTGGCAAAGATCCTGAGGATGTTGATGCGCCCGGTCTTGTGGCGGAGGCCTTCCAAAGGCTTGTGGCCGGACTTCTTAGCTCGAGTGACGCCCTTGAGTTGTCTGGCGGCCACGGTCATTCCGTGAGCGACGACGATGAAGACGACGACGACGATGAAGAGGAAAAGGAGAGAAAGGAGAATGCAAAAAAGAGATGGCAAAGCTCGGTTATCAATACGCAGGCCCTGTCCGACCTCATGGCCCAAGTTCCGCAAGTGAATCTAACCTTTTCGGCGGTCAAGCCTGTGCTGGTTGCGATATCACACGAGGAATACGAAGAAGTGGATGATTCATTGCTCGATGGCCTGGAACGTCTGGCTAGGCTGGTCGATCTACTCACAGAGATTGTGGACAAGGTCAATACTCGGCAAGAATGGGACGATGGGGCCGAAACTACGCTTCTAACACTCCTTTGCCTGACCAGGTTGGAATGCGATCGCCTCGAAGATGAATATGAGGAGGGTTACATGGGCGAAGATTCCGTTGACCTTGATAGGGATGGCGGGGGGTCCAGGTCCAGTCACAGCATGGGGAGTTTGGCGATGGGTTATCTTGGTGGAGAAGGGTCCATCCCTTTCGATCCGGAGGGCGGTTTGACCGGTGGACAAGCCGAATGGCGAGATCTTCTTCGAAGGACGTGGTGTAAGTCGGGCAACGAAAATAATTGGAAGCGAATCTTTCGTTCAGGGCCTACTAGCGACGATCATGTACATTCTGGAGGTAACAAGAAAGGAGAGATCAAACTTGATTCTGATCCCGGTGAAAATGGGAGTGACACCCATCAGTCCGCTGCAATTGACCCTGCCTCTTTCCAGGAAGCGGCAATTGATGTAATCAAATCTACCAACCAATGGAAACCAGATTGCATGGAGGATTTAATGTTTGCGTGTCATCTGGCATTTCCCATCCCACTTATTTGTGATCCAAGTACGGACGGCAGTAGTGCTTTCCTAGAAGCTGATGGCTTCCGCGCCAATGCTCCTGAAGAGGTGACTGCTATTCTTGCTCGGATCAAGGACTCGAAGGTGACGAGGGATCGGGAGTTGGACCATGCGGTTCGGTCTCTCGTCCCTCCTGATGCCCTCGCGCTTCGACGAGGATCGCAGCGAAACGCAAAGAATCTCGAGCAGAGCCTCAGAGGTGAAAATGACCCCACTATTGTCGTTGTTACCAGCAGTGTATCTCTGTCTGAGGAGAGTATCTGTGCCCAGCGCAGCAGGTCACGGCGTCAACAAGACATTTTGCCACCCAAATCTGTATTAGGAAAATCAGGCACGGGAAAGACGACTCTTGCTGCTATGGTTGCCGCCAAGGAAGAAGTGAGGTGGTGGTTCAAGGGAGGGATCGCGTGGGTTCATGTAGGAAAACGAGGTGATACAGAATTCGCCGAGCAAGCAACGAGCTTGGATGAAAGTGGCGGTGTCAAAGACCCCTCGTCTACTTCCTTAGAGACGGGTATGGGATACGAGTATTATCGAAAGTGCCTTTTGAGCATATGTCATCAACTCGGAGTCGACGAGGAGGACATACCAGAGTTCGAAGATCATGTGCTTGTGCCATTTGACACAAAGCTTGATCGCAGAATACAGGAGCGCTATTTGATGACTGTGGCCAAGGAACGAATGATTCATCTAATGACCGAACGTCAAAATACTCTGATTATCCTTGATGATGTATGGCATTCAGAGGACGTCGATTGGTTCAATTTTTACCCCGAACAAGTGTTCACCGAGAATCACAGGAGGAACTCGATATGTAATCCTGTGAAAGAAGAAGACGAGAGCCGTGCCGATCAGTCCAGGTCCAAGAGCAGCGGGAGTTTGGACATCACTGCGTTGAATCTAGGAGACCTTGACCGTGTAGAGGGTGCTAGTACTGAACGGTCGCGAAGGCGAAGGGTGAGCGGCGGCAAATTTGGTGCAAAGCGACGTGGTTCGACTGGCATTTATTCCGCAGCTGTCGGCCTCGGCCTTGACATCGAGGAGGCGATCGAGGGAGTTATTGAAGGTGTGGTAGGTGACATGCCCGGTGACCCTGACGGGGCGGGGGAGAGTAAGACCACGCGAAGAGGCAGTGGTGGAAGATTTGGCGTTGGCAAGCGACGAATGAGCGGCGGCATGTTTACTGCCGGCATCGACTTGAAAACGTTGGAGTCGGCTTTGGAAGGGTCAAGGAACTCGTCTATCGGCTCGTCCGTGGCCGACGACTCCAGTGCGCGACAACAGCAACGGTTTGGCGCTGCCCGTCGAAAGTCTTCCGGAGGTTTGTTTGCCGGGATTATTACCGCCGCCAAGAAACAATCTCACATTCTTGTCACGACGCGAGTGCACGATCTTAGGCATGACTGTAGATCGATGAGCTTGGATGGTCTCTACGAGAACGAAGCACTGAGTCTCTTAATGATGGAATCAGGTCAACCCGCCAATCATGTGATGAGGGCAAGTATTGAAGCTCGTTCTATCGCGTCTGCCTGTGATGAAGATTGCGCACTGGCACTTCGGACAGCGGGCCGGTGGCTGAGAATGCTTGGGACGGGAAATAGATTCCTCCGGAGCATAGGAGAAGTGAGCATACGTGTTAAACAGTGCCTCGAAGAAAGCTCCGATGGGAAGAGCTCCGCGCAGATCCGCTCGTTGCCTGCTTCTCGGAAGATGAGTCTCTTTGATATTTTGGGCAATGCTATCCCCATGGTCGTAATCGAACGATGGAAGCTCGAGAATCCAACCTTGGTCCGCCGCTGTTTTGCTTCATTCGTTGTCGTTTTCTGTGACAAAGACTTTGGGTCCATTGGCGGGGCGCCTATTCCTCTCGATGCGGCAAACAGTAAGTGTTTTGTGTGTTTTAGCATTTGATTTGCGTTGCCTTTGTTTGGTATTTGACTGGCTACTAACCTCTTTATCTATCTGCAAAATTATATACTTGCCCACTTATTTTTTCACTGCAGTCCTCTGGAAGAAGATCCTTCGGTACAACGAGAAGGGAGAAGACGAAAGAAAGATTGCAGGATACACAGACGCCCTAAAGGAGGAGCTGGCACTGGTATCAAATGTCCTGGGTCCGTTGGGGCTCGTCAATGTTACCACAGACGAACGACCGGACGGAACGCGCGAGCGACTACTTCAGGTCAGTCACGATCTGTGCGAAGAGTATGGCAGATACCTCGTTACAAATTCTAGAGGTGGCATTGGCAAAATGGATCGCTGGGCCTCTGCCCGTTATCAGCACGCATGGAATGAAGCTTTCGTTGCTGGATTTCTCGAGTCCAGGCAGGGACTTCCGTGGGATGAAGGCGTTATTGATGGCACTTCATCCTCTCTCCTTGAGTACGGTCTTCAGAGAATAGTTCGGCATATGCTCATTGCCGATATGATCGACGACGCGAGAGGCTACCTTGTGAACAAGGGCTTCATCAAAGGCCGTATTTGTCTCCTTGGGGCCAGCCGAGGCACAAAGTGTCATATAGCCGATTGCAAGGGCTTTGGAGAGCTTGCCAAACTCTCCGGTGCTGCCCACGACGATGAGTTTTACGTCAGAGATACGCTTGTGTTAGCATTTGAAGAAGCATCGAATTGTATCATTGGGCAAATCCTCACAGAGAACAATGAAACGGAAGAGGAGGTATGTCTCGATTGTGGCAAGGCAATGTATGAGTTGGGCCTTGCATTGGCAGAATTTGGATGCGAAGGAGCTGAGGAGGAAGCCATCGGGTACTTCCGAAAGGCTATCGAATGCGCCAAGGGTTCTGCTGGTAAGCCTACCGAGTTTTGTGCCGCAGCATACGTCGACATTTCCGCGATATATCTCGACAAGGGCAACCTCGAGGAGGCGAGAGAAGCTCTGAACGAGGCAATCAATATTCGTTTCAGGTGCCTTGCCGAAGACGATGTTCGCATCGCAATCACTCTCCGTAAGCTTGCAGATGTCTTGGTCCTTTTGGGCGTCAAGGAAGAAGCTGCGAGCCTGTACCAGGAGGCCAGTGATGTTGCCAAGTCAAACCTTAACCAGAACCGTCTGCTCGTCGCGGAGATTCTTCATGCGCAAGGCACTTTTCACCACCAAGAAGACGAGACCGGCATGGCTCTCGAGGCTCTACGCGAATCACTTCAATGGAAACGGATGGAGCTGGGACCCGATGAGCCATCTCTGGCCCTCCAGTATTATGCTATCGGTAACATCCTGATAGCCGGTGGCGACGAAGACGGTGCTGTCTACAACTATGAAGAATCAATCCGCCTGCGCAAGCTCCGACCGTCGGACGATCCCATGGTGCAAGCAGATCTACTTTCTGCAGAGGGCTTGCTTCACAATCTAAAGAAAGAGCCGGACAAGGCACTCAAATGTCTTCAACAGGTCCTTGCCATTTGTGCCGATCTCGGTGTCGAAAATGATATTCGCGTTGCACAAATCAGGGCCGAGGTCGGTGAGCTGCACTTTGTACAGGAAGCGTACGAGGAGGCGGCATCATGCTTCGATGAAGTTTTCGCCGTCAGAAGGGAGAGGCTGGGTGATTGTATCGAAGTATACCTTACCCAGTACAAACTCGGGTGCGCTCAGGGATATTTTGACAGCGACAAGGCCATTGAAAACCTCGAGGCGGCACTAAAGGGCATCGTCAGCTCATCGGAAACGGCAGAAAATAGTGAGGAAGCTGCCCTGGCCTTGCACGAGCTTGGAGTGGTGAACGAGAAGGCCGGCCGCCACGATGCAGCGCTGGAGTGTCTAACCAAGGAGATGGAGATAAGGCAATCAATGTATGGAAATGGTAAGTGACACATACACATATATACATTCCTTATGTTGGGCCGAAGTGCTCCATTTTGCCAGTTGTCTAACTTGTGTCGATCCTTATTTCGTTGTTCTCCTTTACCTCCAGACCATGAGAGCATCATCCCTGCTAGTTTTGGTTTAGGTTTGGTCCATGAAACGTCAGGGAACTATTCCAAGGCTCTCCAGTGCTACACTGATGTGAAACGAATGAACGACAAAAAGCCAGAACAGGATGGAATCCAACTAACATCAGCCGATGTCCTCTTCCGAATAGGTGTGGTCAACTCAGAACTCAGCCGCTTTGATGATGCACTGGAGGCATTGGAGAGTGCCCTGCGCATACGAGGATCAAGCCTTGGATATCACAACACGGTCGTTGCCAATACGATACTTAAAATCGCCAATGTGCAGCTTGCACGGGGGAAGTATGAATCGGCCCTTCGATCTTTCAACGAAGTCTTGGGCCTTGAATACGAGTTCACGGTAGAAGACCGCGTCGGGGTTGCCGACGCTCTATTTGGCAAGGGGCGAATTTATTACTCAAGAGAGGAGCCGGGCGAGGCAATGAAAGCATATGAAGAAGCGCTCTACTGGAAGAAGCGCGTCCTTGGAGAGGATGATATTGGCCTCGCATCTTTATACGAGGCCATGGGCCATATTCATGTCGACAGGGATGAGGTCAGCGATGCCGTGGAGTGCTTTGAGAAGGCACACAATCTTCGAGAACAGCACAGTCCCACTGGCATGGAGGAAAAGGCAGCGGCTCTAAAAGCTAGTGCCTTTTTGAAGCGCGCCAGAGGTAGCGAACGGGAGGGTCTCGAAGACTTCAAGAAAGCTTATCGTCTTTATGAGTCTCTCATCGGTTCCGATAATGTCCATGCTGCCGATATGCAGTATCAAATGGCGGTTTCTTATTTTGCCATCAACCGCTACGAGAAGGGAGCCAAGCTCCTCGAGAGCTGCCTATCGACACGGAAGAAGATTCTAGGAGAACACATCGACGTCGCCATTACTATGGAGCATCTTGCCGATGCGCACATTCAATTCAAGGAAGATTACGCGAAGGCCTTGCCCATTCTCGAGGATTCCATTGCCATTAGACGCACCGTGCTGAAGGAAAACGATAATCTCGCAGTCTCTCTTGAAAAGTGTGGCAATGTTTGCAAGAAGTTGAGGGAACCAGACAAGGCACTTTCATACTACAACGATGCGCTGCAATTAAAGCGGCTGCTCCACGGAGAACGCTACACCGGCCTTGCCTCAACTCTACAGGAGATGGGTGACGTGATGAACGAGATGGGCGAATACGAGCAGGGCGTGAAATGCATTGATGATGCAATTACACTGCGGCGACAAGATGAGGAAGTAGACCCTGCCGACATCGCCGCTCTGTTGTACTGCAAGGGCTTCGCGCTTCATCATCTCGGCGCAAACGACGCAGCACTGGAGGTCCTAGGAGAAAGCCTCGAGATTCGCCAGGCGCATTATGGCAATGATCACTTCTCGGTGGGCGATACTCTAAACATGATGGGCTTCCTCCACAGCCGAAAGGGAGACAGCGACAATGCACTCAAGTGTCTTTGGGGTGCTCTGGCCTCGAGGAAGGCGTGTAACGACAATGCCAAAGAAGCTTCAACATTGCAGAACATTGGAAACGTCCACAGAGTCCGCCGCGAGTTCAACGAGGCTATTACCAGTTACGAGGAATGCCGCCGAATTCGCGAGCAGCAGCTCGGCAAGGACCATGCCAAGGTTGGAGAGACTTGGACGATGCTTGGACATATGCACGCCGACGCCGATCACGTAGAAGAAGCCACGAGATGCTTCAGCGAAGCGCTCAGGATTCGGAGGCTTTGCTACGGCAAGGAGGACGACAAGAGCACCGTTATTCTTCAGAAAATGGGAGCCCTCCATATCAAAGCCGGAGAACAAGAGAAGGGAAGGGTTTGCTTCGAGGAGTTTATGCGCATTCTCAAAGCTAAGAAGAAGGACAAGGCAGAGGACTATGCCACGGCTCTGACTATCGTTGGGAACACCTATGCTGTAGAAGGCAACCAAAACAAGGCCGAGGATAATTGGAAGAAGGCCCTGAAGATATACAAACAGCTTGGACTCGGCGAGGATCATCCTGCCGTCGTTCGGGTATCGAAGAATCTCCGCGAGGCGCAAGGAGGTGCTCTGACTTCCGGGCTGAGAAAGTCAACGCAGTGGTTTCAGCGCGCTGCCGCTGGTGCTGCCGCTGGACTGTCTGACGAAGTCAATTAGCTAGCTACTTGCTATTATTAGAACTAACTAGACTAGCTACTAGCTAGGAATAATGTCGCTACGTAACCAAAGAGCCGGTATATATTACTTTGAGCACCAATCACCACGCACTCCAAGACATTGTACATTAAGTTAAACAATTCGTCGGTACATGTACATTCAAACCTTAGCAGACTCAGAGACTGCACCAGCACCAGGAACGGGGGCAAGAGCAGCAGCAGCAGCCGCCGGCGACGTGGGCAGATTCGTGCCAGCGAGCAACCTTTGCCTCAACAAGGCCAGCTCCAGTGCGTTGCTGTTGGCGGGCAGCCCAGCGGTCGCCGCTAGGCCACCCCCATTCAGGATAGCCCCAATACCAGCGCCGCCGGCGGCGGCGGTGGGAGACGTGGGGGCCACGGCCAGCAGGGCGGCGATGCTGGCCCTCCTCTGATCCTCCAGAACCACCTGCTGGACGGCGGGCTGGTCCAGCGCGGCGGCGGCCGCCAGGAGGCGCTGCTGCAGCTCGGGGATGCTAAGGGCCGGGGCCACGGGGGCGCCGGGGATGGCCGCCTCCACCTGCCGGAGCAGGCCGATGCCCTGGTGGGCGGCGGCGATGCCCTGCTTCTGCTGCTGCTGCTCGGCGGTCTGGAGGCGGAGGAGGGCTTGCATCTGCAGCTCGCTCTCGGCGACGGCCTGCTCCCTGCGGCGCAGCATCTCGGACGTCAGGGAGGAGGACACGCCAGGAGAGCCGCCGGCAGCACCTGGCACACCAGCAGCGGCGCCGGACGGTCCGAGGGTGGTGGCAGATCCGGTCGGTGGGATGGGCGGCATGGCAGGTGGGGCAGCGGCAGCTCCGGTGTCGGCGGCAGCGAGTCCCTGCTTCTTTCTGGGCTTCTTGGCGGCGCTCCCGGCGGCGGGCTTCTTCTTGCTGCCCTCGGTGGTAGCGGCCGGGGCAGCAGGCGCTGCGGCCGTCGCCTTCTTGGCCTCCCGATCGGTGACGGTGGACAGAGTCTCTACGTCGCCACCTGGCAGGGGCGGCATATCCTCGTCCTCGCCCTCGTCCTCTCCCCGCATGGCGGACAAGGCCGCAGCATTGGCCACCACGGCCTTCATGGACGCGGCCGTCGATGCCTTCTCCCCCTTCCGGGGCTGGTTGCACCCGCTCTTCCGATCGCCGGGGTTGAACGGCTGGAGCTTGGCCGGGAGGGGAGCGCTCTTGCCCTCCCCCTCCTTGCGCTTCTCCGGGGCCGGCAGCGGCCTATCGAACATGAGGGCGTAGAAATTCGGTTCGGAGTCCGGGTTGGGCGTCGGCTTGATCCCGGTCCCCTTGATCTTCTGCCGGCGCATCCGCAGGGTGAGGCGGGGACGGCCCCGGAGGAACAGCTCGTGGTAGTACGCCCCGGCGTCCTGCCCGCGGGTGATACGTTTGAATCCCCATAAATTCAGCTGCCGGGTGAACGACATGTATTTGGACTGCTTGAAGAAGCGCGGCAGGATGTCGGCCGCGAACGTCTTGGGCTGGTGGACCTGGAAGGCCCGGCCGTGGGGGAGCCAGGCGATGGTGTCGGCGATGTCTTCCCGATCGAGGACCTCCATCAATTTTCCCGGGAAGGGCTGGACGACTCCGCCGGAATTGCGCCGGCCGGGACGGATGCCCTTGAACTGATCCCGGAGGCGGGCGACGGTCGCCTCCTTCTCCTGCTGGAAGGCCGGATCGTGAGCCTGCCGATGCTGCAGGTTGTGCATGGCAACCTCCATATCCCGCGCCTGCTGCGGCGTGGTGTTGAGCTCGTCGGGCCGCGGGGGGAACGGGTCGCGGTTGAGGCCCGGCCACTCGTATCCCGATTTGGACAGTCCCTGCTCCTCGTCGAGCTGGGCCAAGGTGTCGGCATCGACGAGGCTGTAGTCCGTGTAGGAGTGGTCGACCATGAGCTCCGTGGCGGTGGGGCCCTTGGTGGTCTTGCCCTTGGCTGCATTCTTCTTGCTGGCGGCGGCGGCGGCGGAACCGGTGGTGACGTCCGACACGGGCGCGGATGACTCGGAATCGGAACCTGCCAGCGACCGGAGGGCGGCGACGGCCGTGGCCAGGTTCTGCTTGGTTGGGAGGCGCGGGGCGAACGACTTCTTCTTGTGTTTGCTCTTCTTGGCGGGCGCTGCTTCCGCCGCATCGGCATCGGCGCCATTCTCGAGGGCACGCTTGTTGCTGCCGGCGGCGGCCTCGGCCACGGCGTCCCCGTCGACGCTGGTGCCGATGCTGCTGGCCCCGGCGGTGCCGAGGGACGTTCCGCGGGGAAGTTGGGCCGACGCCGCCGCGCCGGCGCCGGCAGTGGCGACACCCAGGCCGCCGGGAGTGCTGGTGCCGACGCCCGACAGGCCCCGGAGGAGGGAGGCCACCATGGCGTGGGCGGAGTTGGTCCTGCGCGCCGCCGGCTGTTCTTCGGTGGTGCTGGCGGCAGCGCCGGGGGCGGGATTCGAATCCACGACGGCCGCGGCGACGGCGGCGGCCGTCTCCTCGGCCAGGGCGGAATCCTCGGGGGACAGGTTGGCATTGGGAGCGGCGGCAGGAAAGGCACTTGCTATCGCCAGGGCGGCGGCGGCACTGCCCCCGGAAGAAGCAGAAGCAGGAGGGGCCGGCACATCCGAAGGGGGGTTCTGTGACACCACGTCTTGTGCCGGGTTGGCACTTACACCCTCGGCGGCGTCGACCACCATGAGATCGTCGGTAGGATTCTTACTGCTGGTATTATTATTTGTGTCCATTGTTAGATAGAAGGGGAAGGGAGAAGCAAGAAGAATTTGGATGGATGGGTTTATCAGTACTTATGGGCAGATGGTTGATGCGTTGTTGGAATGGACCGGCGTCGCTTCGTCGCTTCGTTGTTTCCACCAGCGAACCAGCACTTTGTGATGCGAAGCGCAAGATTTCGGCAAGTTCGCACGAGAAAGCTTCGCATTACCGGGGAAATAAAATATCGGTAGACCTCGCAAACGCTATTGAAATACGTGAGTATTGCCGGAAGGAAAAACGACCTCGTGATACGAAGCCTCACGGTCTTGCCATCGCCCGAACCGAACCCATCAGGGGTAATTGGTGGACGCTCTTCAGGGGAAAATAAAAAGGGGCTCTGTGGTTAGGCTTGCTGAACGCGTTGGTGAAATTCTCAAAATTTGTTGGTCAAACCCAACCCACTTTTGGGTTGGTTTGCGTTGGTTTTGTGCATTTACAGGGAACCCCCTATGATAATTCGGGGAAAATCAGCCTTATGTGCCTCAAAATGGCCAGATCGAGGGGTCCGAAAAGCTCAAAATTTGTTGGGGAATTGTTGGTTTTTAGTCGAGTGGGTCAAAAACCAACGCGTTC
>Ga0115006_10002747_pt1 | contig 11712 bp, 9 predicted proteins | sample ArcOceMetagenome_3_FD_88943 | JGI IMG/M metagenome (GOLD analysis project Ga0115006, IMG submission 88943) | Marine eukaryotic phytoplankton communities from Arctic Ocean - Arctic Ocean- Svalbard ARC20M Metagenome | ecosystem: Environmental > Aquatic > Marine > Oceanic | place: Arctic Ocean...
TAACCGTTGGCCTCCGCCCATTGATAAATATCCGTCGCCAGCTGCTCCGGTTTTCGCCACAATATCCGACATCGCGTATTGGATTGCGGATCGTCCCACTCCCCATTGCCGTGTTTCACAAAGTCCTCCATCACTTGCTGTATGCCGTCCGGGCTCAGCTCCCTCCCGATGTCGGCATTCTTCCACAGGGGACAGTCATGCACCCGCATCACCTTGATCTTTTGCTGCGTGTGGAAACTTAGGATAAGTTCCCTCCACAACCCCATCTGCTTCTCCCTCGTGGTCAGCACGGGTTGTATTGTGAAGAAGGGCGGAAAGCTGTAGAATTCCGGATACTGTGGGAGTGGAAGAGGCGGCGGAGAGGGGAAGCGGGAAAAGTAAGTGAGCTCGAGACACGGAAAAGTTGCAGGCGAGGTCGAGTCGAGGTGAAATCCTGCCCTCCAATCCCCACACCAGCTGCACATACCTCAAACACCATCTTGTCGTTGTGGTTTATTCTCCCTTTCAATCGGTTCGTTCCTTTGATATGATGTGTGGCGATGTGGCCCCCGGTAAAACATGCACGCGGGAAGCCCCCTCAAAACTAAACCCCTCAATTGTTATGTTGCAATGTGATCGTGAAGGCTTTCGTTCGAGCGAAATCATTCCGCCATCATTCCGCCATCCTTGATTCGTTGGGATTCCCACGGTGGCTTGGTCGGATACATACAGAGGCAGCGTTATCCCACCAATACAAACATGTCTTACGCCTACTTATTCAAATATATCATCATTGGTGATACAGGTATGTTCGAGCCCCTGTCCCATGCCATGTTTTTTTTTTCATCCCCCAAGCAAACTATTGGGCGGAAATGACCTCCCCTTCGTGGTCTGTGACCCGGGGACCAACTCGTTCGCTGCTGATTAGAGCGCTTGTGGTTTTGTCGGTAATCTCGGAACACCCACCTCTTATGGACCGCAGATAAATTGAGATGCATTTTATTGGAATCTTTGGTGGCAACTTGTACTTCTGTGAATTGGGTCTTTACGCGGGGTATGGATGTCATGATTGTGTAATGGACCGGATCACTTTCAGTTCGGTCTTTTTTTGGAGACCCCTTGCTTCCTTCACAATAATCTCACCTCTTGCCCACTCGTTCTCTGTATCCTTCACCGGCATTATCTCCACCCGGTGGATGCTATTTTATTTATTGGGCGGCTATTATGATTGCTTTGCTTCAGGCGTCGGCAAGTCCTGCCTTCTCCTGCAATTCACCGACAAGCGATTCCAGCCGGTCCACGACCTGACGATCGGCGTCGAGTTTGGGGCTCGGATGGTAACCATCGACAACAAGCAGGTGAAGCTGCAGATCTGGGACACCGCGGGACAGGAGTCCTTTCGCTCCATCACGCGGTCGTACTACCGAGGGGCCGCCGGTGCCCTCCTGGTCTACGACATAACACGGAGGGACACCTTCAAGCACCTGTCGCGGTGGCTCGAGGAGGCCCGGCAGCACAGCCAAAGCAACATGGTGATCATGCTGATCGGCAACAAAAATGATCTGGAGCACCGCCGCGCGGTGTCCACCGAGGAGGGACGGGCGTTCGCGGAGCAGAACGGTCTGATCTTTCTGGAGACCAGTGCCAAGACCGCTTTCAACGTGGAGAATGCCTTCGTCAATACCGCAGAGAAGATTCATAATAACATTTTGTCCGGTGCGATCGATGTTTCCAATGAGAGTCACGGCATCAAGGTTGGGATGGCAGGAAGCAGCAGCAACGTCAAGTTGGGCCAGGGAGGTAGTGGTAGCGGCGGCGGCGCAGCCAAGAGTGGATGTTGCTAGAGAGGCGCCGGGATGTGAAAAGCGCCGAATGGATCTTTTTCGGTCTCTGGAACATGAGTGCATCGACCGCAGAAGTCTGTGTGAACAATGTAATGTTATTGATGACAATGCAAAAGTTCCCTTACGATATATGTATCGCGGCGAAACTCTGTCCTTTGCTCAACACTATCATCATATATTTTGGACCGTGTCCAATCAAGAACCGGGAGAATTGTCTTATATGATCACTTATCTATTTCATGTCTTCTAATAAAAGAAAAGTACTTTTATTACAACTATCTGTCATAACTATGTACATATGTATCCACTAATATACTATATCGGTCACATCCAAACCATTGGGTAAGTGCAGTTGTATATCTTTGCCGACCTTGCCGCCAGCGAGCACTGTCCCACCAATTCCAACCCTACCAACGGCGCCCGTTCGGATCATCCCACCGCAGGGGCGGGGCATCACGTCAGCTATGCGATTCATGGCCCGTGCTCTGGCCCTTCTCGCAGTGCTATTGGTCGGCGTCGTCGCATCGAACCCAACAGTCACGTGCGGCTGGAATTCGGAATAGACATTCGGCGAACCGTAGCGCCGGATCATTTCCAGCTTGCGACTTCGCTGCGGCTCGGGAAGCGTCCACACCCAGTCCGGTATTGTGGGCGGTCGCTTGATGAATTGATTCAGCTCGTCGACTATGGAATCGGACAGCATCTGCAGACAGTCGGAAGCCTGTACCGGCCACTGCGTGTAAGCACCAAAGACGATTGCTGGCGGATCTAAGACGACCTCGCATTGGGGCAGGGCACCGGCAATAGACATATTAGAGAGTGTATCTAGAAAGACTTCAAGCTTGGCAGGATCGATCTCCGTGCCATTTGTGTCAGTAGAATTATCCTTCTCCAAGTCAAACTCAGTCTGATAAAGTGTGACGTGAGGTTTGTGCAACAGAGTGAAGAAGTAAGTGTGACGTGAGGTTTGTGCAACGGAGTGAAGAAGTCTACCCGCTCGCCGGTCTGCGCAAAGTAGTGGCGAAGAATTCGGTTGCTCTCGAGCGCTTGAGAATAGGGACATTCCTGCTGCCATTCGTTCGTTGGACTTTTCAGGGGAAGGTGAACATCCAACAGGACAGCATCAGCGATGGCGCCGACGTTGCCAATGAATGACCACGTGGTGGTGGTGATGCCGAGGAGGAGGAGGAGGAGCCTGAGGAGGATCGAACGGATGAGGTGGGGCAATAGCATGCGTACACGTACCCGATGCATCATGATGGTCCTATCTACCGGCCTTCGGCCATTTTACTCTGGCTTGTGCACCCCCCTTCGCCCTCCTTTATGGTCGAACGGCGCCGCTCCGGCCGGGATACGAGTGCAGCATGTTCTGATGAGACGAGAAATAAATGAGTAAATAAATGAGCATGTGAACATGTGAACGCTTTCCAGCATTCGAGTCGAGTCGAGTCAGTCGAGTCCACCATAAATCGGGAACAGTTCTATTCTGATCCCGTTTCATGTTTCTGCCACCAAAGGGCCTCATTATCATGCATGCTTGAAGGGCCTGAATCGATCTCATTTCTTATTTATTTCACATCTATCTCTATCTCCATCTCGCTCCACGCTCGCTCCCCCATCCACCGCACCCCTTCGTACTTGGTAATAATCAAAGCAACCCAGACCCGCGGGCCCAAGCTCCATCATGTCGATACCAGCCGAATCGGAAGACGGCCCGAAGGACCAGGAAGGGCAGCAGCAGCAGCCGGGAGCCGGGCAGCACGACGCACCCCCGTCGCCCGGCGGAGGACCCCTCGACGGCGACGCCCGTGTCCGCCGCGTCATCCCACCCGAGCTGCCCCTGGGCTGGACCCAGATGGGACCGGAGGCGGTGGAGCCCTCCCCGGCCGACCGCGTCCGGTACCCGTGGGACGTCGTGGAGAACGCCGGCGGGCACGGCGGAGGGGGGGAGGGGAACAACGCCCACCTCGCGTTCCCCCCGCCCGGCGGCGAGCTCGTCGTCGTCGGGACGGCGGGACAGAAGATCACCCGCATGGGCGGGCGGGAGCTCGTGGCCCGGTGCGGCGCCGGCCTGACCCGGCTGGTGCTGCGCTCGCACCTGCTGCGCCGGATGGACGGGGGGATGGGAGGGTTCGAAAAGCTGGAACTGCTGGAGCTGTACGACAACCAGATCGAGGCGCTGGAGGGGCTGGACGACGGGGACGGCGACGGCGGTGGCGGGAAGCCCGGCACAACCCTCCGCGTGCTGGACATGAGCTACAACGTCATCCGCGACATGGGGCCGGTGCGGCTCTGTCCCAACCTGGAGGAGCTGTACTTGGCCAACAACAAGCTCAAGGTCATTGCGGGACTCGGGCAGCTCAAGCAGCTGAGGAAGATCGATCTCGGCGCCAACCGGATTCGGACCATACCCGAGGAGGAGCTGGCGGGGTTGGAAAATTTGGAAGAGCTGTGGCTCGGAAAGAACAAGATCGAGAACATCGGGGGGCTGGACCGACTGACCAAGCTCCGAAGATTGGACGTGCAGGCCAATCGGCTGACCCGGGTGGAGAACCTGACGGCCCAGGTCGATACGCTGGAGGAGCTGTATTTGGCCCACAACGGCATCGACGACGAGGGGGCGTCGTGCGAGACCGGTCTGGCGCTCCACTTCACGGCCCTGAACACCATCGACCTGTCGCGCAATCGGCTCAAATCGACCAAGCCCTTCGCGCATCTGCTGGCGCTGGAGGAGCTGTGGCTGTCGGGCAATTCCATCCAAACCTTTGACGACGTCGAGTCCCTTTCGGCCCTCGGCACCCGGGACGGCGCATGCCTGGAGGGCATCTACCTCGAGATGAATCCGGTCGCCGGGGACTTTGAGTACCGCAAGAAGCTCGCCCAGATGATCCCCTCCCTGAAGCAGATCGATGCGAACGCCATTGGCGGCAACCACGCGATCGGCGGCGTCCCCACCGCCCGGATGCAGGGCATGGTCGATCGCATGCGGGAGTTGCAGGATGCGGCGCTTCGCCGAGCGTCGGAGCAAGCGGAGGCAGGACAGGAGGCGGCGCAACCAGAGCCAGCTGATGCCGAAGGTTAACTATCGAGTGTCCAGCTTAACAATAACGAAAGGTCTAAATCGAGAACATAAGTAAGTGCACTCAATGCATGTCAATAGAAAAGTTTACAACTAATTAGCATTACTGTATCGCCGCCAAGATCATCCCAAGAGGGCGACCGGAACCTCCTGTGCAACAATATCCTGAAGGTCGTGAGACGAAATCACACGTAGCGCCCGCTGGCGGTCCTTCCGACTCTTCAGAAGGTCGACGATTTCACGAACCCTCAGGCCACTCACAGCCTTCTCGTCGACCGCGATAACGATGTCCGAAGGGAAGATCCACCCATTGAGCGGCGAGTCGGGTGAAACGTCGCTTACCATCGCGTGTCCTCGGTATTGGACAAAAGTAATGCCGATCTTCCCGGGTGGAACTGACACAACGCGATGGTACTGTTCTTCCTCTTCTTGAGCGAGGGACGGCATCTGAAGGCGAGATGCTGAAGGGCCCGACGGGGGGAGACGAATGTCCTGAGGAGGTAGATCGGGCTGGCCTTCGTCCTTTGATCGGGAAATCAGCCCAATAGCTCTACCAATGAAGCCCGGCTGTTCCTGGACAGGGCCTTGCTGTTGAGCAAAGCGCAGACTTCCACTTCCTCCTGTCGCAGTGCTGTATTCATCGGCACTTGGTGGACCTGAGAGAGTTGCTGTGTCGTGGCTAGTTCTTGGCGCAAGTTTTACAACTGACGCAAGGTTGGAGATCCGGTTGGTAACATCGGAATTGGCCACACTTCCTGTGCCGACATCGGTAGAGCTGGTGGTGCCTCCCCTCAAGTAGTCTGAGACCTTGCTCCGGACGTGCTGTTGAATGTCGCGTCTTCCGTCGGTGTCATCTTCAGCCTCCTCCGAGATGCCGACTCTGCTCGCTTTGAAAGCCATCATTTGCTTATTACTCGGCGCAGATCGCCTCGGAACATTCCCGTTCAGCACATTAGCCCTGTCGCTGGTGTCGCCAGCACTTCCGAACGATACAACTCCATTCCTATCTGGCATAGATTTCGTTATCGAAACAGCCATGTCGTAGCTCGTCCTGCGATGCGCTCGGGTTGTCACTTCCACGTGAATATCTGGCCTTCGCAGAAGTAGAGGTAGAATATGCATCACAAACCCATCTCTCAACTGATGATTGAGCGACGATATCTTGAGGGGAGGGACAGCGGATGCATCCTCGCCGGCCATGATGTTGTCTACCCAACCTAGCAAGGATTCCTGCATTACCTGGTCGCTTGTCCACTGCGAAAGCAGTTCATACACAATTGGAGATCGGAGTGGATGATCTGGAGGGGGTGGTAGCTGTATAACTGGGTCCCATTCAGTGACAAAGTCCTCTGCATTGAGCATACGGGCATTGATCATGCGTTCCTCCTTGTTTCCAGGAGAACTCTTGGGGTGGCTTTTGGCGGGAGGCGACGTCTGTGACGCGACTGCACTCTTCAGTGCTTCGAGTTCCTGATTTAAAGTTTCGATCTCTGAGCTTGCGGCCTTACGAATAGCATCTCGATAGGTCTCAAGATCCTTTTCGAGGACGAAGTTGGACAAGTTGGCCGGAATAATGCTCGTATCCAGAATATCGACGCTGTCTTCATCGTTGCGTTTATCGACACCGGACTCCGTGTCACCCGCCTCGGTACCGTCTTCGTCTTTGATACCGGCGTCACCTTCTGACTCTGTATTGGAATCATCTTCTTTCCCCCCATCGACTTTGCCTAGTCTCGTGTTTGCCTCATCCAAAGCGGCCTTGAGGAGTATGATCTCTTTTACATATGAATCGAACTCGGCAGTATTTGCATTGGGCTTGGAAGTCGTGGCGTCGCCGGCCTGGGAGCTTTCGTCTTCATCAATTACCGCTGAAACGTCTTTTAGTGCCGACTCGAGCTGTTTGGGAGCAATCTCTGAGCCTTCTTCCCGCTCTGTCTCCGACTCAGACGCAGATGAGCCGTCTTCTTCCTCGACGTCAAAGATTGACTTGTTGGGCGACGAGAAAAGAGCTTCCGTTCTCGAAGTGCTCTTTAGTCTGCCAATTTCTGCGCGACATTTGGCAAGCTCTGCGTTGAGACGTTTGGCATAATTGCTCTTTTCTGACGCCGTGGCTTCGGCCGCATGTAACTGCGCCCGTAGGGCAATGCTGTCCATCTTTGCCAAGTCAGTCGCCGCCTTTTTGTTCTGGTCGGTTCGATTTTCCTCAGTAGCTGCGTCTTTTGCTTTCGTTTTCTCCTCCTCGTTGGCGCCGGTGGACGAGTTGGAGTAAGAGTAGGATATGTTCATCTGATTATCCTCCGATAATCCAGTATCAGACCTTCCGGTTGCTTTGAGCCACGATGACGCTGAGAAGGCCGCTCTCTGCATTTCTGCCGCATAGGTCTGAGAACGTAGAAGCTCATCGAGAGCATTCATACGCGTGGCATGCGATGCTGCATTATTGCTGGCGTCATCTTTACTATTCTCGCTGATTACACGGAGCGCCTTGAGCGCCTCGCTCGTGTCCGATAATTTGGAATTTCCTTCCGCCTGATATTTGCCTTTGCTTGCGTTATTGACGTCTTTAGATGCACTTGGCGAGTCGAGGTCGCTCTTGTCATGAAAGGCTATACTTCGTTCAACTAAACACGTCAAAAGGTTGATAGCATCCTCTCGTTCGATTTCTATCCTCTGAGGGACAGCATCTGGCTTTGGCCGCTGAGAAATCTGCTGTCGTTGTTGTTGCATGTCATGAGACGTTGACGTACGGAAGGCATTTCCCGCCGAAGACGACGAGATGCCTGTAAGTTGACGAGGACTCCGTGGGTACTGTCGTGCGTGCTGTTGCCGCACTGGGTCCGATTCGTGCCGCCCGTAGAGCCTGGCAGCGTTGTCAATGTACCTGTACTCCGAGTCAGCGTCCCAAGATCGCGACCGCTGCTGAAGCGACTGTCTCGGGCTGCGAGCCGAGCTTCGGTGCTGGATGTAAGGCTTCCGACCTCGCATACCCATGGACGGCGATGGCGGACTGCGGCCGGGAACGGCACCAACACCATCCGAACTGTCGAAGGACATGCATCCTTTGGCTCGTTGGAACGGAGATAGGGTAAGACTCTGCGGAGCGCGAGGAGCTGCCGAATGATGAGATCCGGCAGGGCTTGTTTTCCGATATGGCGATGAAAGGGACGAAAATCGAGGCGAAAGGACCGCATTGCGCGTGCCGGACGCATCCCCATGGTTCGATAGACGCGGCGAGCGGAGGATCGCCGATATCGATGCGCTCAGCTGTGGACCCGGGTCGCCACGAGGAGAAGGATGGGGCGACCGAGGAGTCTTCGGCGTCGGAGGAGCACCGCCTCGGCCGGCGATGGATTGCGATACACCGCTGCCAATCCGATGGATTGCGTTCGATAAGAAAGACTTCGTTGGAGCATTATCCACCCCATGGCTACCATTCGAGCTCGTTGGCACAGCGTCAGATTCCCCAACGTTGGCGGAAGTTGAGATTGTTCGAGCGGGACGCGCCTGTTGCAATTCACCGCTGTCATCGGCCGCCTCCTCGTCGTCTTCTTCCGCCATCACCTCCATCTTCGCCACCTCTTCCAGTCGAAGCTTCCTGTCACCGGGCTCGCTGCCCATGTGACTTGTCATGGAATTCGCCTCCGATGTATCATCGCCGTCGTCGTCGCCCTCCCCCCTACTGTTGTGAAATGGCCGCTTTGACGCCGCCTTGGGAGGACTGATCTTTTCCAGATTTTCCGCTGAAAGAGTCATCTCAGTAACACCATCGACATCGCTTCCACTCAGATTGTGCATCACGTTGGTACTGACAGTGCTGCTGACCTCGGCGGCTGCGGCATTGCCTTGGCTCAAGTTCCCCACAACCTCGGTGCTCACGGTGCTGCTCACGTCATGTTCCTGCTGTCGCCGCGAGGAGGATACTTGCGATAAAAACTTGGTCCCCAGGATCCCCGACGAAGCGCCGCTGTGCATGGTGGATACCGATGCCCGATCTGGACTGCCATTGGTGCCTGTGTTGGTGCCCAGCCTTCCTGTCGCGACTGATGAAGCCCCAGACGCCGTCGGAGGTCGGAGTCTACTAGTAGGTGTGGTCTTCCTCATCATCTTGGGAGGACTCTTGACGCCTTGTGCTTCCTCGGCCTCAACCGATGACGATACATCGCCAGGTCTAGGTCTATTGGCAGCAGCGGCGGCGGCGGCGGCCGCGGGAGATGATGTCCCGTCAGAAGCGCTGCCGCCGGCATCGGCGTCCGGCGTCGGCGGCACCAGCGGCGATCCGCGCGGCGGAGGCAGAGGGCTCAGGGCTCCACTATCAGCGGTGGTGCTGGAATCGACCATGCTGGCATCGTGTCCACCGCCCCCGTCGCTGGCGGCGCTCTGATTCAACGATCCGGCACCCGTGTGCGTCAACATGCTCTCATCGACGTGATTATTGCTCCCCTTTGTGTCCACCTCCTCGTGCTTATTATTATTGACACTTGTATGGAAGGCATCGTTCGAACCGGCGGCGGTGTACGACGGAAACAGCAAATTCTTCACGAGCGCGCTGCCGTCCCTGCTGCTGTTCGCGGTGCCATCTTGCGGAGGAGAAGCGCTCGCATCCGGTCCTGCCTCGGCCTCGTTGGCGGCAGACGCGGTGGTGCCGCCCTCCTCGTCGCCGCTCATCCTGTTTGCGTGTTTTTTCACACGTGCTGTTTTGGACGAAGCAGCCGCGAGGGTGAACACAGAGATGCGAAGATGTCAACTGCTTGTTATCAGGCGGGCGGAGGGATAAACGCCGCTCCGTTCCAATCCAAACCTGTCGGCGCGGGTTGTGCCGTGTGCATGCCATGCATGCCATGCCGCAGCAGGTGCTATCATGATTTCTTTCGCCATCTTCGGGGTGAACCCTCTTTTTTGGTTACTTGTGCTGCTTGCTGGCATGTGACACCCGGCAACGCGAGATTTCAAGATTCTTCCCGCCATCGCCAAGGAACAAAGAAGCCAAGGAACACTGACTGATCTCTCGCCGCCGCTCGCGGGGACCGCCATCTTTGGGCAGCCAAGCCGTGTGCTTCGTCCCAAAGGTGATACGAAATGAGGCACGTGCATTCATCACCATTCCCCTTGGTGCTGTCAATTGCTGCGATTTCGTCCTTTACAGCTCGCGCGTTCTCGCCGTCGCCGCAGACACGCAGGGTCACTGCCCTCCTCGATGCACACGGGCCCATCACCGCCGCCCCTTCTTTTGAGGAATACATGAAGCAGCGAGCCGCTGGCACGACATTACAAACGGAAGACGAATCGTCAGACGGGCCCGCTGTGAATGTGAATGTGAATGTGAATGATGCGAATAACCCAAGTCGCCGGCACGTGTACCGACACAACATCGGCCGGCTCCTTCTGCAGCGATCCATCCAGACGCAGCTGTACTACCTCGCCGACCTGCGCGACGAGCCAACGTACAAGTGGCTCCGAGGCTTCCTCGACCAGAACCAACTCGACGATAGGGGGAGCTTCAACGAGCTGGACGGCCTCCACGCCGAGGGAGGCTGGAGAGGCTACCTGTCACAGTTGGAGCAAGCGCCGACCGAAACCATCACCGTCCAGCTGGCCCCGCCGAGGCTGAGCGCGCAACAAAAGCGAAATCCTTATCTGGCGGCCCAGGTCTCGGGCCGCTCGTACGAGGAGACCATCGACCCTGCCCAGATCTCGCGCACCCTCCGGACGGTGGCACGGAGCCTGGAGCGGGAGTGGGCTGAGGATTTGGCCGAACTGGCGGCCGACGACCGGGACAGGGCGACGGTCCACTACGAGGGAGAGGGGGTGCCCTACCTGCAAACTGCCCAGGATGCCGCGCGGGAGTACTGGCTCAAGCGGCAGGTGGTGGCGGGGGGGGAGGGCGATGATCAGGGCACGCCGCTCCACGACCTCAACCGCCGCCTCGTCGCACGGTTCTGCACCCGTGCCGCCTTTCGGCGCGTCGTGGACGAGATTGTGAATACAGATAACACAGAAATGGAAATGGAAATGGAAATGGAAATGTTCGAACGGAGCGCCAGCGCGGGTCGGTGGCTCCTCGGATTTTCCAATGCGTGGGTTCCCCGCCTCGAGAAAGGCGCCGACGACGCCGCGCGGAGGTCGATGGGAACACCTCCCCCGGGACAGTGGCAACGCCTCTGCGCCGGTGCCGATGCCGATGACGCAACCGAAGCGCTCTGGCAGGAGCTGCCCCAGCGCTTCACGGACGACAATGCCGAGGCGATGCGCCGCTATTCTCCAGAGGCCCTCGTGGCACGCGTACGAAAGGCACGGGTGGAAATCTGCAACGAGGCAGCGGAAGAGCTTCGAGAACTGGTGAACAATGAATTTTGCGCCTGATTGAAAGGCATAAGAAGCTTCACATTCGTAAATGTACATATTACAAATCAGAAAAAAGAATGCCATTGGTATATTTTAGTTGTAAACCTGAAGCGCCTCTGGCTATGCAACGTGCGTATGGTATGATTGCAGAGTACCACCGGTAAGGCATGTTTTTTTTTAAATGACATGAAATCACAAAATTTGTCCAGATTGACCCCAGGGCCAATCATAAAATAGACGACCTTCAGCGACAAGGGCCAAATTCTGTCGAAATAAGTTTTGACAAGTCCACATGGGTCCATAGGTTCCTAGGAAGGTAATGCCCTGACGTAGAGATGCCGGAAGGGATTGTTTTTTTGTAAGGTCTTGCTGATGTAGTACAAAGTTGGCTGACACCTACACAAAGGGATAAATGGAACAATTGGCAGGCAACGGTGGATATATGTACGTACGGTAGGAGGTGAACCA
>Ga0115006_10002750_pt1 | contig 11709 bp, 12 predicted proteins | sample ArcOceMetagenome_3_FD_88943 | JGI IMG/M metagenome (GOLD analysis project Ga0115006, IMG submission 88943) | Marine eukaryotic phytoplankton communities from Arctic Ocean - Arctic Ocean- Svalbard ARC20M Metagenome | ecosystem: Environmental > Aquatic > Marine > Oceanic | place: Arctic Ocean...
TATGTATGTATGTATGTATGTATGTATGTATGTATGTATGTATGTACGTACGTACGTATGTTACACATGAGTTCTATTTCCGAGGCATGATTTATCATGGTCTGGTGCATCATTTACGCGGGGCACAGGACCGTGACAGCAGCTTGCCTTGTTGTGTTTGTGTGTGTGCGCGCGCACGCGCGTGCACGTATATTTGTGTGTGTCAAAGGAAGAAAAAAAAAAGGGAAAGTCCGGACATGGGAAAGCCTACTGACAAAGCCTACTTTCGAGAAGGCAAGCGCATGGCGCGCTTAGGATAGGTCTCTTTTGCCGTATGATAGATCGTTTTTCCCCATAACAGGTCTCTTTTGCCATGTGATAGGTCCTTTTTTCGACATAATATGTTTCTTTTACCATGTAATATGTCTCTTTTGCTACCAAGCGCATGGCGCGCGCGCAACAGCAAAACGCAGCACAGAAGCGCCGGGTTGCGGGGTAAAGGGTTGAGGGTCCAGGCACTTGCCCGCGCGGAAGACCACCAGCGCAGCGCACGCGGGGCCAGCAAGGCCGGAAAGAGCTCCTCGCGCTTCTTGTCGACGGCAATCTGGAGGCTGATGCGGTCGGCCACGTCCTCGGCGCACCGCCCGAGCTCGTCGCGGCTTAGTTGGACCTGCGCTCGCCATGTCAGCGCGCAGCGACGCGCCTGCAGCGCTCCGGCAGCGGAAGCGACTCGATCTGCACGCGAGGGACGCACCAGCTCGTCGAGGGAGGAGATGCCCGCCCGGTGTATGTTGTCCGCGAGCAAGCTCAGCTTGCTCTCAATCAAAAAGCTCTCCAGGCGCGCGCGCTCGGCAGCGGCGTCGACGTCACGCCGGCCCTCGGCGGCCGACGGCTCCGATGCCTTCTGCACAAACCCAGCCCACCGTCCGGTGCAGCGCGTCAGCGCATGCCCCCTCGCTGCGGGCGCACCATGTTGGGGCTCGGAGAAAACCCACCGTGTGGCAGCGCAGGCTGAGCGCGACGACCCGCGCAAAGGCGTCCAGCCGCTCGCGCTCCATCCGCACCGCCTCCCAGCGCAGCTCCCCCGTCGTCTCCGCCATGGCGAGGCGTCGTCGCCGTCACCACGCCTCGCTTGAATGGTGCCTTCAAAAATTTGCACGCAAAAGAAAAAACACGTTGCAACGCACAGTCCGCCGGTTCGTGTCTTGCCTTTCGGCACCGGGACATCTCCAGCACCCACACAGCCAGGGACAGTTCGGCGTCGGCGCGTCGCGTGCGGGGGCGTCCCGCAGCGCCGCGGCGCCGGAGGCGTGGCGGGCGACCCGGCTGGGTAGGCATGGGCGCCGCGCGGCGCGACGAGGCGCAAGCCTCGTCGCGGGCGCGCCGCACAGTCCCGGCCGTGTGCAGAGGTGCGCCGGCAACGTGCGCGGGGCGCGCGCACGCGTGCGTGGACGGGCGTGCCGACGATTGGCGGGGGATGCGAGCATGGGCGCGGGGTGAAGCCGGTGCCGACGGGAGGGGTGCAGCGCGCGGGACGCGCCAAACAACATGCGCGCGCGGGGCGGGCGCTGGTCGACGCGCGTGGAGCAGCAGAGGATGGTCCAAGCTGCTGCTTGTGGCGGTGCTGTGCACTGTGCGAGTCGCACCAGCAACGGCGATTCCTGTGCGAACGGGCAGCCTTGTCGCCAGTCATCTGCAAGGTGCGACAGTGCTCGCGGCTGTCCAAATGCGCGACGCTGAATTTTTGACGCGCCTGATCTGCGACGCGCCGTGCATGCGTACGTGCATGCACGCGGGAGCGAATGAGTTTCCCGCTGAATCATGCGCTGGTACGGCACGCCCGGAAACAGATTACCGAGCGGGGTACCCGCGAGAAGCCGGACGCAACGAAAATGCTTCAAGCGCAGCACCGCGTCATGGCGACAGACACCTCTTGAGCGCAGGAAGCTCTCGCCGTGTCGCCCTTGATCTTTGCGACTGTGGCGTGTGGTCGTGCGAAAATGGATACTTCCTGGATACTGATGAGCTGACGGACTGCTCCGTTTGCAACCCGTGTCCTACTGCGTGCGACGAAGGCTATTGGATGTCTGGCCTGTGCACGCCCTTCTCAAATGGCTGCTCCTCGTGCGCGGAGTGTCCCGAAGGCGAGTATATCAGCGTAGCCTGCGGCGGGAAGCAGCCGACTGTCTGCACGACGTGCACGGCGTGCGAAGTCGGCAAGTACGTAAACATTTCCTGTGGGCTGGATTTTGACGCTCTCTGCCTCGACTGTCCCAACGCAATCCCAGCGCTGGCGCACTATGAGCTCGGGTTTAATGTGAGCAACTACGCCTGCTGGTGGAGCTGCGACGAGGGTCTTGTCTACGACAGCAAGACGCGCACGTGCGAATGTCCAGCGGGGTTTTACTATGACGATTCAGATGACCCCAACAAGTTCGACGTCGATCTGCAAGCGTTCCTGCCAGTAGGATGTGTGGAATGTCAGCAATGCCCGGGTATTCATACTGTTTTCACACGGAACTGGGATGCAGAGTTGGCGCCCAGGAACAAAGAGTCGAGGCCAGAAACCAGAGAGGGTAGAGATCAGAGACAAGTAGAGCGCAGGAGCTAGCCTCCCTGAGTTGAGAGAGTGGTGCAAGAGGCACACGCGTGGGCGCGGATGAACATGCGCGCATACGCGCGCACACACTAATACACGATACATGTGCACACTAATACACGGCTATATGTGCGCAAACAGGAGCCTATGTGGCGGCGGGCGACGAGTGCACGACTGACCAAGACCGGACGTGCACGCCGTGCCCAAACGAGAAGCCGCCCTTTGCGACCTGGACGGGCACGTATGACGACAACTTGGAAATGTGCGAGTTTGCATGCGACTCGACCTTGGGCCGTGTGGCAGATTTTACGGCGAATCTCTGCAGCTGTGCTGCAGGTGAAGATGCTGATTGATGCAGACAATGTTGCAAATGTTTGCGTACTTCATTGCCGGCATGCTCGAATCTGGAAGATTCAAATACCCTTATGTTTTGTTTTTGCACATATTGGCGCATATTAACACAGACCCTTTTTCAGACAGTGGGCGTGGGACGGGTAGCATTGGTGTTGGCTGATTACGGCGCGTGTATGTGTTTTCGTGTGCCAGGTTACTTTACTCAAGACGGCGTGCTGTGCGAGCCGTGTTCCTCGTGCTCTGACACCGAGTATGCGAAAACGCCATGCTCATCGTCCGCTGATGTTGTCTGCGAGACTTGTTTTAACGAAAAGCCCGAACATTCAGAATACATTGCGAACTGTGCTTGGTCGTGCAAGACCTCGACTAATCCCAGTGTGCCCGGTAGTGTGATCGCGCGTGCACGTGCCAGTCTGAGTGTGTGTGCCCGCGCGCGAATGTTCGCGTGCGCTTCTGCCACCGCGTGCGCATGCGCTGTGGCATTCCATGAACTTGTGAAATTTTGAATATCGCACGTACGCATGCACGTGCACGATCAGGCTACTATCGTCGGGGCACCCTGGATACATGCGAGCGTTGCACAGAATGCAAGTATGGCGAGTTCGAAAAATCAAGTTGCACTGCACAAGACGATCGCGTCTGCACCGTGTGTCCCAACCAGCCGCCGCTATACTCCAAGTACACGGGAGAATACGACGATGCTATCCTAAGGTATGGACGCGAAGCGTGCGCGTGAGTGAGAGTTGAACGTGGCGCCATGCTTCAGCGCCTGCACTTGGTCCGCCTCTCAGTTGCGTCTAGGGCGGTCCATTGTATTGAAAGCTGGCCTGCTTGCGCCTTCCTCTCACCCAATCACTCGCATCAGGTGCTTATTTGAGTGTGACGACACCTTTGAGCTGGTAGCCACGGGGCCTTTATTTGAGGACCAGAGTTGCGAGTGCCGCGAAGGACTTACACTGAAAGCTAATGCGGAACCAATGGTAATTTCACCCGCGCGCTGGCTTGTCTGCACGTATGCATGAAGGCACATATCATCACGCCAATCAGTTTTCCGTTTGGCGTTCTTGCTTCATGTATATATCATGGCAGTGCGCTGACATTCTGACGATGACGTGCATATGCCTCAGTACTGCGACACGTGTGAACAATGTGTCAAAACTTCGCACTTGGTGGCGACGGATGGGGAGGCTGTTTCTCAATTCAGTGCGACCATGTGCACTACGCAACTCGATACCGTCTGCGCAAATTGCAGCAAGTGTGCGGTGGATGAGTATGTCAACGCGACGTGCACGTCAGTCCAGAACACAGTTTGCAGCAAGTGCTCTGCGTGCAACTGGTAACCTCTTTTTGATACGCTCGCTTTCACGCGCTCAAGCGTTTGCCTCCCCTATTGCTGCATGGTTGTGGGTGTGGTGATGTTTTGCGCACTGTCGCATGGATGCAGGCCGCACGAATGGATGGAGTCCTACTGCACAAATAGTTCCAACCACATGAATCAGGTGGGGCAAGACAGCGTCTGCCGCCCGTGTTCACCCTTCGACTGCCTCCACGGTCAGTACGGCGTCACTTGCACCAACACGTCGGACTCATCATGCGCCGATTGTTCCAACTACATTCCAGACTACGCCCACTGGACTTCGGAGTGGGATGACACACAATCGCCGGTCAAATGCCTCTGGAAGTGCAACGACCTTTTTGATTTGTTGCCCGGAGGCGCGGGCGGTAACGACACATGCGTGTGCATGGAGGGCTACACACTATTTCTGCAGCCTCCCAACGCGCCGGGGATGGTGCCGCCTGCCAAGGGCCAGTGTCGCAAATGTAAAGTGTGCGCTCCGGGAGAGCGCGTTCTCAGTCCGTGCACTAGCACGCACGATACCGTATGCACGCCATGTTCTGAGGCGACGTCGTTTGCGTTGGCGGAACCTGTGCATCACTTCAAACAGGTGGCGGTGTGCAAGGACACCGGCATCCGTTCGCCTAATTGCGTCATCACGTTTGAGAACGTCGAGGCTGAAGTTGAGCTTTCAGTATCGATGGTTATGACAGACTTTAGTAACTACGACGAGTACATTACAGGCATTTTTGTGGGTGACGGATATGGCAGCCGCGTGGGAGGGAACTATTTGCGAAGCATAGGAAAGGATAATCAGTGTCAGATGCAGAAAGAAATTCTGTCCTATGCCCCGATTTCGCCCAGCGCAATCAACAGCAAGAAGCAGCTGCGTGTACATATCAAGGCTTCCTATTCAGTGGGAAGCGTCAAGTGCGCGTATGACATTTTGAATACCACCTCGATGACCTATTACGCTAGCCCCAAGGCGTATACTCTCATCGCGTACGTTACGATCAGCCGTGCTCGTGCACATTGGGATCATGACGCCATCTCTGGGCCACACTATGATGCTGCAAACGACCTATGTGTCTGGCAGTGCGATGCCGGGTTTCAGAAGAGCCTGAATGGCACGGAGTGTGTGTGCGACGACGGGTTCTATGTTAGTGATGGGCCTGATGCCGTCGATGGCTGCGCGCCGTGTTCCACATGTCGTCTGCACGGGGTTCGGACAGGAAGCGCACAGCTGACTCTAGAGCAGTGCAGTTTAACGAAGGATACGGTTTGCGCAGATTGTTGCAACGAGAAACCAGCTTTCTCGTATTTTACTGGGGAATTTTCCACCAAGACTGGCGTTTGCGAGTGGCGATGCAACGACGGATTTTACAAGGCTCGCCCACCTCGCAACGACTCTAACCACTCTCTCCCATCGACGACTTCTCACCCCAATTCAACGATTCCAGTCACTACGCCCGCTCCGCAATCCAACGAAACGCTTCCATGGGCGTGCAAGTACGTGTTTGACGGCTCTGTTCCCGGCGAGATTGGGTCAGGTGTAGCTTACGGTGAACCCCGCATTTGTCTGCCGTGCACTGTCTGTGTGGATGGCACTTACCAGGTTTCGCCGTGTACGGACACGGCGGACACGATATGCAAAATTTGTCCAAACCAGCATCCGGACAATGCGCACTACCTCGGCTCTGTCTCAAACCACTCAGGCACGATTGAATGCGACTGGGAATGTGATTCTGGATATTTGAAAGACGAAGCAGGTAGTCTGTGTGAGGTTTGTAAAAATCCTCTGCGTGACTTTGCTTACTTCACTGGCGAAAGTGCCGGTAACGGGTTCTGCGAATCGCGCTGTAATCCTGGATTTCACCTAGCAACGAGTCAAAATTGCGTATGCAACTCAGGGTCCTACTTCAGTGGCTCTCAGTGCGTGAACTGCACGCAGTGTGAAATCGGGACATATGCAAGGGAACTATGCACCCAGAGCACCAATCTTGAGTATGCCAGAGATACAAGCTGCCTGCCATGTTTCAATCAATTGCCGTTAGGCGCGGAATTCACGGGCGAAGGAAGAGTCATGTCTAATGCCACGCACACCGCCTATGCTGTGTCGTGCGATTGGCAGTGTGTACACGGATACTTCTACAACAACAGCGGATGCCAAAAATGCACAAAGTGCGCCGCGGGCACTTATCAAAGCCATGCCTGTGTGAGCGGCACTGCACCCCTTTCGCGGGACACAAACTGCTCTGCGTGTCCCAACCATCTCCCACAATACGCAAATTTTACCAGGGTCTTTAACGAAGAGCTTCGCGTGTGTGAGTGGCAGTGCCAGGTGGACAATGGATTCATTCTCAATTCCACCATCTGGTTCTCGCATGGTGCCATCATAGGCCTTAAGCCCGCTTCCGTCCCCACCCCGCCGGGGGGGGCGGTTGTCGCCGGAGGAGGGGCTGTTGGGGACGGAGGCGAAGTCGGGATGGGTCCACCAGGAGGAGGGCTTGCGGGTGGTCTGTTGAGCGGTGCTGGGGCGGGTGGGCCGGGTCCAGGCGCGAACATGCAGGCAAAAGGAGGAGCACAGGAGGATCTGATCGAAGTGTACACAGGGCCCTGTAGATGCCCAGAGCTGGAATTCTATCTGCATAAGGGGGTAGAATGTAGGAGGTGCGCGGTATGTGAGCGAGGCTCTTACACAGTGAGAGAGTGTAATGCGACTGCCAACCGCATATGTCGTGTCTGTCCCAACGCCAAGCCATTGAATTCGGAGTACACGGGGATGTACGATGAAACACTGGGGGAATGCGAGTGGAAGTGCAATCCAGACTTCGAACCAACCATTGTTCAAGATTGGCGAAGCTCACGCGTGAAATGCACGTGCATGGAGGGCAAAATCTGCTACCAGTGCCCCGCGCTGCCAAAAAATGCGGGGCTGCTTGACGTCTGTCAGCTATTCACGGATCCAAGTACGGGCGTATGTACATTCAACGAAAGAACTGTTGCCGGTGTTGTGCTCGCTGTTCTGATGCCGATGACATCTGCAGAATTTGATTCGAATCGCATTGGTATCACTGCAATCACAAAAATGTTAGCTTTTCTTAAATTAGCCATTTCAGTATGGAGGCATTGACGTTATGCCTTTCTGTATGGATGTGTGTGTGCGCGCGTGCGTGTGTATCGTCCGTACTGTGCACCAGCCTTTGCCAGCAGCATGGCGACTGCGGCTGGAGTTTCAATAGAGAAAGTTGAGATTCTCGGTGTCACTGAAGCTCGACGGACTCTGGCTTTCAATCAACAACCGTCAAGATCTTCAGACATCTCCGAATTTGCTCGAAGGTTGACAGACACAGGACTAGAATTGGACATGAGGGGTAAGAAGGTTGAGGTTGTTCAGAAGCCGGGTGGAGCAGAGACGGGCTTGCTGGAGAGAGGTCTGGTCGGACGACGAGCCGGCTCTGTTGCTGTGGAAACACTGGTGACTGGTAATCAAAAACACATGCAAGCACAGCAAACTCACATATTCGTGACGTATGACATGATAATGTGTGCACGCCTTGTAGCTCATGTATTCGTTTGCGCTTGCCAGGCGAAGTTCTCTACACCTGGTGCTATGACAAATTGATTGAATGTGCACGCATTGTTCTTGTGTATCGCTTGAGTCCCTGTCCCTGTGTGTTTGTGTGTGTATGTGTGTGTGTGTGTGTGCGCGCGCTTGCATGCGTCCATGCGCCCGCGCGTGTTTGTTTGTTCGGGGTGCGGGCTTCAGGACGGATGACACAGTTACTGGGGCTCTTAACGGGCACCGACGCGCTAAACTCTGCATTGAGAGCCAACGGACTTCCTTCTAGGTCAGCGCATTTGTCTTGCGTATCTGTGCGCGTGGAGATGACTGTTTGTGTGTTCGTGCGTGCCTGTGCGTGCCTGTGCGTGCCTGTTGATGTCTGCATGTAGGACATACTCTTGCACGCGTGTGAGCATGCGGATCCATCTGACAGGGTGTTCTGGTGTGTTCTGCGTGAGCAGCACGGGAGTGCAGATGTTGGGGGTCAATGATGGCACTGTCCCTTCGCCTCCGCCTCCCCCAGCTATAATTGCGACGCCTGAGCCAAGACTGACCGACGACTTCATGAACATTACGTACGCTCTTCACGGAGTGATACCCGCGCATTCTGCATCTTGTGCATGTATGCTCACACGCGACGGCGTTTAAGGATGAGAGAGTGAAGCGTGCATTGAATTGCGGTGTATGGTCGCATGTGCAGGTTCGCGGTCGCTGGTGGCGCAGGATTAGTATTGTTGGCCATTGTACTCGTCATGCTTTTTGTTTGCAAACGAAGACTTGGCGAATGTTATCGGTAATTGACACGTGAATGTATGTCCAAGACCAAGATCTTGAAGCTGAAACCCCAGCGCTGAAATCCCACCCCTCTTCGCCCCTTTGTGCGCATGTGATTTGATATATATATTTGCGCTTGTGCGTGGTGGTGTTGGTGTTTGTGTGTGTGTGTGTGTGTGTGTGTGCGCGCGCGCGCGCGCTGACAGGAACATGAAAGAGAAGCAATCAAAGGATGCCTCCTCAAAGAGCAAGGTTTATAAGTGTCAGTGCGTGCGTAAGAATCATTTGCGTATGCGCACGTGCGTGCGTGTATCGACAAGCTGTATCTGCGTTCAGGGAGTGTGTACGTACACAGGCGCGTGCGCAGGTACATGTGTGTGTCGTGTTCCTGCCGCAGGCTGAGAAATTCAAAGCTCGATGTGTCGTGTCTCGCTGTTGGTATGCCTCCAAGCTCACTAGCGCCGACTGCCTGCCGCGTCTACGCCTCACGTCTATCTGTATGTGTGTTTTGGATGTGCGTTCGAGTGTGTTTGGATTATACAGGGTGACAAGCACAAGAAAGGCAAGGAGGACACCGAGGCTAAGGAACAGACGGCAGAGTCTAGCAGCCCTGAAAAGACAGAGGTCATAGAGACGGTATTATACCCTAGACCCTAGACTCTGACCCTAGACCCTAGACCCTAGACCCTAGACCCAAAAGCCTGCGCCCTCAGCAAAAGCAAAGGTTATATTAACGCAAAATGCGAAAACCGGGCTGTCAAAAAATACAGATGAACGCGGAACTGGCGTTCACTGAACCCACCAGTGGTAGCCGTGACGTTGGTGCATTGCCTTCTTCGCGTGAGGTAGTGAAGGAGATCAAGGTCAAAAGAAAAGATGCCGATTGGGAAAAGATGGTTTTCAAGGTGCTCACGTTTGCGCATGCACGTGTGTGGTGCTCTCTCTCTCTTTCTCGCCCTTATACCCCGCTCACTATTCCTTTGGGGGGAAGGGGGATCCCGTGGATGGGAAGTGGCCATGCCCACCGCCACCAAGTGCTCCCCCCCCCCCCTCCTTCTCTCGGACCCTATTTGCCCTCGAATATCAACGACAGCTCGCTTGCATGCTGGCATCAAGCATGCAATGCACGGACGCCCTGCTTTCTCCCCCCCCGCCTCTCTCTGGAATGCGTAAGGAATATTCTCTGTACTATGCAATGAACGCGTCCCTAACGTGTATATGTGTGCATAATGGCATGCTCCAGTTGAAGACGCGAAACCCCCTAAAACCTAACCTTATACTGTACACCCCCAAACGTAAACCCTAAATTCTGAATCCATAACGGGCGGCTCCAGGTGGAGGTGGAGAAGCCGAAATTGCTGAAGAAGAAAAAGAAGCCCAAAACGGAAACAGTGAAGGCGGAAACACAGCAGCAAGAGGAGAAGGAGGATGAAGGGGGAGAGAGACAGGTAGAAGAGGAGGGGAAGGAAGAGGAGGAGGTCGAGGAAGAGGAGGAGGAAGAGGAGGAGGAAGAGGAGGAGGAGGAGGAAGAGGAGGAGGAAGAGGCGGAGGAAGAGGAGGAGGAGGAGGAGGAGAAGGAGGAGAAGGACAAGGAGACAGAGGAAGGGGTCAGAGCTCAAAACGGGAACCCGACAGAAAATCGCTAGGGCCGATCACGGGTGTATATTGTGTTATATTGATGACAGGCACACAGTGCAAGCGAATAAAATGCATTTTTTGTTTCTCGTGTTGTACGATCTGATCAGATTGCAGAATCCATGTTGCCGTCACTAACAAGCCTCTGCCTCCGTCCCCTCCTCCCACCAGCGTCGCGCGGTCGCGCTAGGGGTCCTCCTCATTCACTGCGTTATCTTTGAGTAAACCCTCCTCGCCCCGAGCACCCGCTTGACCACCAAATGCACCTCGCGCTACATCTGCTCTGCCTCCGCGTACTTCCCTTGGCTAGAGAGGGAGTCGGCCAGGAGGTTTTGCGGCAGCAAGCCTCTTCAAGTCCTCCTCTCCTTCTTCCCCCACCTCCGACCGGAGGAGAGGAGGAGGAGGAGGAAGGTTTATTCAAAGCTAACGCAGGAAGGCTCTGCAAGCAAGTAAAAAGCCACAACAAGCCTCTGGATTTCTCGTGATCGAGGATAGTGAATAGCCTGTGCTGGCGAGCGCGCTGTACAGCGCGTCTTCGAGAAACATGGATCCACGCTTTGGGACCCAGCATTTGCCGAGTCTCTTGCGGCAGTCGCAGCTCGCGTGCGTGACGGTGTGCTGACCGCGGGGGCGGGGGCAAGCTGCACAAGCTTGTGCACGCGGACACACGCTGCTCTTCAACCGGCCTTAGCCCCCATAGGTTGCCCTGTTGCGGGAACGCGGGTATTCTGTTATACAAACTGACATTCGTGTTTGCCATCCTCCCCCCTGATGCCACTTGGAGGCTGGTGTTGCCTCATTGCCCACTGCCGCTGGATCAAGTGGACGAGGAAGCTGCGGCAGCCCACGTGGGGAGCCCCGCGGGGCCGCGGCAGGCGCAGCCCGACTGCATGGATTGCTTCGGATTGCTATCCAACTTGTCTCTGTATTCTCCAGTATTTCACCCTTCTCTACTTGAAAATCGAACACAAAACTTCAAAAAAAAAAAATTGCGGGCTATACCTCGTACCTCCAACATTCCTCCTCTCTTACTCTCCCTCCTCCACAATCATAGGAGGAGGTCTCCTCCTCCGCCACAATCAGAGGGCGTCGGGGTTCATGAGCAGATTCTGGACAGTGCGACTAATCTCCTGCGCCACCTCGATTGGCAACGGACCTGTGCGGTTGAATTTCGTTTTCATTACTAGTGTCATTACTAGTGTCTTTACTAGTGTCTTTACTAGTGTCTTTACTAGTGTCTTTACATGCCTAGTCTGTTAGTTTTTGGCAACGGACCTGTGCGGTTGAATTTCGTTTTCATTTTTTGTTGTTGTCACTCAGCCGGCGCGCGCACCCGCACATACACGTACACGTACACGTACACGTATCACATACTCTCTTCTACCTCTATGTGTCTGTACCCATCTAAATGTAATATATATATATATATATATATATATATATATATATATATATATATATATATAA
>Ga0115006_10002751_pt1 | contig 11709 bp, 4 predicted proteins | sample ArcOceMetagenome_3_FD_88943 | JGI IMG/M metagenome (GOLD analysis project Ga0115006, IMG submission 88943) | Marine eukaryotic phytoplankton communities from Arctic Ocean - Arctic Ocean- Svalbard ARC20M Metagenome | ecosystem: Environmental > Aquatic > Marine > Oceanic | place: Arctic Ocean...
GGCGGCGCGGGCGGCGCGGGCGGCCCCGCGGGAGGCGGCGGCAGCTGCGAGGCGCACGACCTGCTGCCGTTGCAGTCGAAGAAGGCGGCGGACGTCTTCTCGTGCGGCGTTCTCGTCTTCTGGACGCTCACCTACGGCCAGCACCCGTACAGCCGACCCGACGGCGGCGACAAGGCGGCGCAGCGGACGGCCAACATCCTCCGCGGCGACGCGGTGGGGCTCGGCGCGCTCGCGCGGCTGCCGGAGGCGCAGCAGCTCGTCGGCGCGATGCTGGCGGCGCGGCCCGAGCAGCGGCTGTCGGCCGAGCAGGCGCGGCAGCACCCGGCGCTCTGGTCGGACGACGAGAAGCTCCTCTTCGTGCGCTGCGTCGCCGACGAGCCGCAGCTGACCGACGACGGCTGCCCGCTCGTCTGCGCGCTCGAGGCCTCGGGCGGCGCGCTCTTCGGCGGCGACTGGTGCGCCAAGATGCACGCGGAGCTGATGGCGTCGCTGCAGGCGCACCGCTCCTACCAGCGCGGCTCGGTGCGCGAGCTGCTGCGCGCCGTGCGCAACTGCGACCACATGCAGGGCATGCCCGCCGAGGTGCAGCGGCTGCTGCTGCCGCGCCCCTCGGGCATCGCCGCCTACTTTCTGCCGCGCTTCCCCGCGCTCTTCTGGACGCTGTACAACCTGGTGAGCGAGCACTGGCGCGCCAAGCGCGTCTTCGAGCCCTTCTTCGCCTGGCAGCTGATGCAGCCGGGCCGCCGGCCGACGCCCGCCACGGTGACGCCGCCCACGTCCGATCAGTTTGGCGCCTCCCGGGGCCTCTAGGCACTAGGGAAAGGGGGTTTCTGTACTCGAGTAAATCTACGTTCAGGTCGTGTCTGATACCGTATGTCCTCCAGCTCTTTGACGGGCGTCAATATTCACTTTCTCGGACGACTGTTTTGTGTTTACTTTAGGCGGTTACGGTACTTTACTGTAGCGAGGCCGGGAGCGGGACTTGCCAAATCAGTGGCGATTGGAGATCCGATTGCGGCGAGATAAAGTACAGGTGTACACGGGCCAGACACGGGCGTCTTTTTACTGTAGTACGCATATTGATCCATCATGCGAACGCACCTCTCTTTGTCCCACATCTCGTCCTAGTGTGGCCAAATGCGCCCTCATCGCTCCCGCCTCTCTCTCCCTCCCTCCGTCCCGTCCCCCACCACCCTTCACGACTCGACGTCCATGCCACCGCCAACGGCCTCGCCGCCCTCGGCGGGTGCCACCGGCGCGCCGACGCTCGAGCCCGAGGGCGGCTCCGCGACCTCGCCCAGCGCCGACGGCGTCTCGCCGACGCCGCCGCCGCCGCCGCCGCCGCCGCCGCCCTGGTCCGTGTCGGCCATCTCGTCGTCCTCCTCGCCGACGGCCTTCTCGGATCGCTTCCGCTTGAAGTCGGCGTAGCTGAAGCCGGCGCCCTCGGTGGCGCCGGCGCGCGCGGCGATGCGCGCGCGCAGGTCGTCGCCCAGCTCCTGCTTGGGCGCGCTCTGCTTGGAGCCGAGCCGCGCGCGCAGGTCGCCGCCGCCGCCCGCCTCGCGCTGGTTGGCGTCCCTCAGCTTGGAGGCGAGCGTGCCGCCGCGCTTGCCGCCGTACGGGTTGGCCGCCTGCTTGCGCGCCTCGCGCTTGTCGTGGTGCCCGCTCGCCTTGCCCGGCTTGCCGATGGCCTGCCCCTTTTTGCTCACCTCGCCGTACCAGCGCGACGCGGCGCGCTTGGGCGGCTTCACGTCCTTGGCCGTCGCGAGGCGGAAGACGAGCTGCAGGCCCTTGCCCGCCGCCGCCAGGTGCAGCGGCAGCGTCCGCCAGCTCAGCTGGTCGACGCCCTCCTGCCCGGGCATCAGCGGCACCGTGCGCGCCTGCACCGCGTGCGCCGCCGCCTCGGCCGCGCCGAAGACGATCGTCGCCGCCGAGTCGTTGATCCACTCGACGTGCTCGGGCGGCGTGACGCCGTCGGCGATCCAGAAGCGGAGCAGGTCCTCCGTGCTCATCTTGTCCACGCCGAAGACGTACACCGCCTCGGGGCGCGTCTCCTCGTCGGCGTCGGCGTCGCGCCGCTTCTCCCAGAAGGCGCCCTTCGGGGCGGCGCTGATGATCGACTCGAGCGGGTTGCTCGGCTGCGTCCCCCACTTGCGCGCGCGCTCCTGCCGCTGTAGCACCTCCTCGGCCGTCAGCAGCGGCACCTCCTCCGGCGCCACCATCGGCGTCGGCGCCACCAGCGCCTCGGCCGCCTTCTCGGCCGCCGACACCGAAGCGACCAGCCCAAACTTGGCGGCGCGCGCCTCGCGCTTCGCCCGCTCCTCCTCGGAGACCTCGGGCGCCGCCGGCGCCGGCATGCCAAACTTGGCGGCGCGCGCCTCGCGCTTCGCGATCTCCTCCGCCGAGTTGGGGTCGATGCCGGGCTGCAGGCCCGCCGGCCACGAGTGCTGGATGATGGGCCGCTTGCCGCTGAACTTCTTGGAGCCGCTCTTGTCCTCGGCGCCCGCGCCGTCCTCGTCGACCATTGTCATGCCCTCCTCCTCGGGCGGCCCACCAGCCGCCATCCGGGCGCGCCGAGACTCGGCTTCCTCGGCCGCACGCTCCGCCAGGGCCTCCTCCCGAGCCTCCTGAGCCATCTCGTCCTCGTCAATCGCGAGCACGCTGTCGTCGGCGCCGGCGACCGCCGCGTCCTCCGGCACGCCAGCCAGCACGTCGTCGTCTTCCATCGCTGCGCAGATCTTTCGCGTTGCTCCTTTGCTGTCGGCCAGCGAGCCCGTGTACCTACGGGCCTTGACCCACTGGCGGCAGGCCTACGTGTCTGGCGACTTGTGGGGGCAGCGTTGCGTGATAATGCACCGCCGAAGGGCCAACTACGACCCGATGTCCTGTTCGAACTGTAAACCAGCATAGCGACCTAGGCTAACACAAAAAAGGCACTGGCTCACGCGCAGCATAGAGCAGCCAGGGCCATCTGGCGTCCGTGCTGCGCCATCGATGTACCAAGCGCTCCGCCACTGCTCGCTCCCGGGGACCCCCACGAGTCCCACGAGCGGGCGCCGGCGGGACACACGGGGGAAGCCCGGAACCGGCTTTCGCGCCATCCATGTCGGCCAGACGCGGGTCGAGCGGCGCGGCCTCCTCCTCGTCATGCAGCTGGCCACCGGCGGACGACGGCTGGGCGCCGATCGAGGACGTCACGCTGGCCAACGGCATCGCCAACTCCGAGTCGTGGATGGACCTCGAGTCCAGCGAGCCCTCTCTCGGCATCGAGGGGCTCTCGCGGCCAGACTGGGAGCATACGGCCTTCTCCGTGGTGCGCGACGCGACCGACTATCTCAGCACACAGGAGCTCGGCCTCCTCGAGCGCACCGAGCGCGAGGTGCGCGACCGCATCCTGCAGGCGCAGGCGCGGTTTGGCGCGTCGGCCGCGGGGCTGCGCAACTACGAGCTGGACGCCGAGAGGCGGCAACGCGCGAAGCTGCTCAGCCCGGGCTCCTCGGCGTCGGTGGTACGGGCCACTCCGTCGCAGCCCGGCGCGCCGAGCGCCTGGGCTGCGAGCCCGCGCGGCCGAGGCGCGGGCACGTCGAACCTGAGCCCACGGCCGACCACGAGGTTGAGCCCGGGCGCCGGCGCAGCGTCGCAGGAGCAGCTGGCGGCTCCGCAGAGCCTGCGCGCCTCCCGGGGTCAGGGCGGTCCCACCGATCCACGTGCCACTCCGGCGATCGCCCCGCCGAGCCAGCGCATCCCTCGGTCGCGGGCGGAGGCGGCCCAGACGCCCGCGGCCGGAGCGACGCCGTCTGACGCGGCGACCTCGGCCGCGGGCGCGTCGGCCTCCGCGAATCCTGCGTCCCGCGGCTCTCAGCGTGCGCGAGAGGAGAGGCTGACTGGCGGCGCCGCCGCCAGTCAGGGGGTCGGTGGCAGCGGCAGGGCCAAGCGCAGCCGCCCCGACGAGACGGCGACGCCCGGCAGGCCGTCGCAGCAGCAGCAGCAGCCCGACGACGCGGCGGTGCAGCAGCTCGACATGGGCTCCGAGCGGGCGTCGCCGCCGCTGTACGAGAGCCTGGGTGTGGCGTCGGCCGAGGCGGAGGCGGCGGCCGAGGCGGAGGCGGCGGCCGAGGCCGCCTCCGAGGCGGAAGGCTCGTCGGGCGCGTGGTCGGCGCCGGTGGTGCGCTGGGCGCGCCGCTCCGTGCTTTCCAAGCTCAACAGCGGCACGCACGGCGAGGCGGCGCACCTGCGCGAGCCGGTGCGCCAGCTGAGCGAGATGCTGCGGCGGACGGCCGACGGCGTCGAGAACGCCTCGTGCCTGCTCGTCGGCCGGCGCGGCGCGGGCAAGCACGCGACGCTGACCGCGGCGCTCCGGACGCTCGAGGCGGAGCGGCGCGCGGCGCCGTTTGTGCGCGTCGAGCTGCAGCCGCTGCTCGTCGAGAGCGAGCGCACGGCGCTGCTCGGGATCGCGGCGCAGCTCGGCGTGCTCGACGGCGTGCGGCAGACGAAGCACTCGTCGTTTTGCGACGGGCTCCGCCACGTGCTCCACCTGCTGCGCCGCGCGATGCCCGGCGCGCGGATGGGCGACGCGCGCGCGCGCGAGGGGCAGGCGCAGCCGGTGGTCTTCGTGCTGCACGACTTCGAGCAGTTCACGTACCGGCCGAAGCAGACGCTGCTCTACTCGCTCTTCGACCTGATGCAGAGCGAGGACGCGCAGATGGCCGTCATCGGCCTCACCTCGCGCTACGACGCCGTCGAGCTGCTCGAGAAGCGCGTCAGGTCGCGCTTCTCGCAGCGGATGCTGCGCGTGCCCGAGCTCGGCAGCATGGCCGACTGCCAGGCGGTCCTCGCCACCGCGCTCGCGCTGCCGGCCGAGGCGCTCGACGGGGACGCCGACAGCGACGCGCCGCCGGACGACGACGAGGCGGACGACGAGGCGGCGCCGCCGTCGCCGCCGCCGCCGGCGGTGGCGGAGGAGACGGCGGCGGTGGCGGCGGCGCGCAGCGCGGGCACGCTCGACCTGTGCGCGGCGGCGTGGGCGGCGCAGGCGGCGCGTGTCTCGGACGCGGCGGCGGGCTCGGCGCTGCTGCAGCGGCGGCTGCTGCAGGGCCTCACGCCCAAGCAGCTGCAGCTCGCGGTGCGCGTCGCGCTGTGCGACGCGACGCCGCAGCGGCCGCTGCTGACGCTCGCGGCCGTCGAGCGTGGGCTGCGCGAGCAGGGCCTGCCGTGCGGCTCCGAGCAGCTCTCCGAGCTGTCGGTCGTCGAGCTGCTGCTGCTGCTCGCGCTCAAGAAGCTCGCCGACCGCGAGACGCCGCCGCCGCACACGCTCAGGATGGTGCTGCGCGAGTACGCCGACTTCCTGTCGTCGGTGGAACGCGCGCAGATGGCGCGGTACGAGTACCCCGAGCCGCTGCTCAAGAAGGCCTTCGAGCACCTCTGCTCGCTCGGACTCGTGGGCTGCACGCGCGAGGCGCGGCGCGGCAGCGCGCAGCACGTCGAGCAGATGCCGCTGCGGCTGTGCATCGACGCCGCGCAGGTGCACGCCTTCGTGCGGCGCAGCGGCACCTGCCCGCTGCCCGTCCAGCGCTGGGGCTCGAGCTGGCTCTCGTGAGGCTGGTGCCTTGATGACCTTTGAGATGATGATGTACCGATCTAGTCGCGGGGTGAAGATGGGGTGGAGATTTATTGGGAGCGAGACGGATTGTTTTGTTACAGAGTCTCCGCCCGCCCCTTGTGATTTCAGCGCACCGCCGTGGAGGTGCGGCTGCCGTAGTAGCAGTTGAAGTCCAGGGCGCGGCCGAGCTCGCGCAGCTCGGGCTCGTCGGTCGCGGCGAGCGCGTGCAGCACGAAGCGGACGCCCTCGCCCAGCTCGGCGCGCCACCGCAGCGCGGTGCGCTCCGCGCCGGCGGCCGGCGGCGGCGCGTGGTGCTCGTCGGAGGGCGGCTGGAGCTGCGCGCGCAGCCGCAGCGCGAGGCCGAGGACGAGGCGGAGCGCGCGCACCACCGGCGCGAGCGAGGGGCGCAGCAGGCAGCGCGCCGCGACGCGCCGCGCGAAGCGCAGGTGCGCCTCGTTGAACTCGTCGACGCTGTGCATCGTCGTCGCGGCGAAGGCGCGCCACTCGCCGAGCACGCCCAGCGCGAGGTGCGCGTAGAGGATCCCGACGAGGTGGAGCAGCTCGGCGCGCAGCAGCCGCCACGCGTGCGCGCACGCCGACGGCGCCAGCGTGTCGAGCGCCCAGCGCGCGCGCCGCACCAGCAGCAGCCACGACCACACCTCGCCGTGCAGCGAGAGCGCCTCGTCGCTGAGCAGCAGCGCCAGCGTCGCGGGCCGCGCGTAGTGCAGCTGCAGCCCCTCGAGAGCGTCGGCCGACGGCTCGGGCGCAGTGGCTGCGGTGGTTTGGTGGGAGGAGCGAAGCCGCAGCGAGAACAGGGAGGCCTCGTCGGCAGCGACGCCGCCGTCGCGCAGCGCCGCGTGCAGCGCCGTCGTGTAGGCGCCGAGCTGTCGGCGCCAGCTGCCGCGCCACACCTCGCCAAAGAGAGCCTCGAGGCACGGCGCGCTCAGGTGCGGCTCGCCAAACAGCAGCAGCCGGTGCAGCAGCGCCGCCGCGCGCCGCGGTGCCGCGCTCTCCTCGACTCTCTTCATCAGCTGCGCGGTGGCGCGGTCGCACTCGCGCCGCAGCGGCCGCAGCAGCGACGCCTCGAGAAGCAGCGACAGCGGCGGCAACGGCGGCGGCAACGGCGGCGGCGGCGCGTCGGGCGGCGGCGGCGCATCGCCGCCGAGCGGCGGCGGCGGCGGCGGCGGCGGCGGCGGCGGCTCGCGCAGAGCGGCGCGCAGCGCGGCCAGCGCAGCCGCGCCCGCCGCGTGCGCGCGGGGCGGCGCCCTCGGCGCGGCGGGGAGGTAGCAGAGGCTGCGCCGCGCGCTGTGTCGGCGCTGTGCGGCGGTGCGCTCGCCCCACGGAGCCGCCAACGCCTCGAGCGGCGGCCACGCCGCCATGCGACCCCGCCGGCCGCCCTCGTCGGTGCGAGCGGCGGCGGCGGCGGCGGCGCTGGCGGTGCTTGTGGCGGCGGCATTGTGCGGCGAGCACGGCGGCTGTGCGGCGGAGCGGGGCGGCGGCATGGCCGTGGGACGCGGCAGCGGGTCGGCCGCAGGGAGCGGTGCGAGACGCCGATCGACGGCGGCGTCGTTGGGGCGCCGGGCGGCGGCGGCGGGGGCGGCGGTGGGGTGGAGCGCGCGAAGCCATTCCTTGAGCAACGCCGCCTCGAGCTCCTCGCCGGGCCTCGCGCCGCCGCCGCCGTCGCCGCCGGGCGCCGCAGCGGGCGCGGCCGAAGCCACCGCCCCCCGCGGCAGCGACGCCAGGTGGTGACGCGACTTGCCCGCAAGCAGCAGCTGCGCGGCCAGCGGCCGCAGCGGCGGCGGCAGCGCGCTCGCTTCGCGCAGCGCAAAGGCAGACGCCCAGCTGCCCTCCTCGCTCGGCGCGGCGTCGCCCGCGTCGCCGTTGCCTCGCACGGGCAGCTCGTGCGCGGGGTCGATGAGGGCGCCGTCGCACACCCAGTGCTGCAGCAGCCGCAGGTACGGCAGCAGCGCGCCGAGGAGCAGCCGCAGCCACAGGCGCAGCAGCGGCGACTGCGCGCCACGCTGCAGCTGCTCGGCGCGCACCTTCGACAGCAGCACCGACACCACCGCGCTGCTCGCACGCGCAGCCGCGCCGTCGGCCTCGTCGCCGCCACCGCCACCGTCGCCGCCGTCGCCATTGCCGCGCAGCAGCGCCGCCACCTCGGCGCACGCGCGCAGCTGCTCCGCGGCGCCGTGCAGCGCCTCGAGCGTGCGCAGCCATCCCTGCGGGCCGCGCAGCTCGCCCAGCAGCCGCAGCAGGCTCGGCGTCCCTTCCGGCGGCGAGGCGCCGCGCGCATGCGTCGCCTGCGCCGCCTGCGCGCGCGCGTCGAGACGCCACAGCGCCGCCACCGCAGCGCCCAGCTCCTCTCGCAACGCCTCCGCAAACCCGAGCACGGCGCGCGGCGCCCCTCGGCGGCTCGCGAGCGTCGTGGCGAGGTCCCGCAGCGCCGCCGCCCGCTGCACCGCCTGCGCCAGCAGCGCCAGCAGCGCCACGCGCGCCGTCGGGCCGGAGGGGTCGCCCGCCTCCGGTCTCAGGCACGCCCACGGCGCCGTCTCCGCCCGCTTCAGCAGCTGCTGCGGCGCTGGCTGCCCCGCCACCATGCCCTCCTCCACCACCGCCGCCTCCTCGTCGACGCCCGCGCTCGCGGCCGTGGTCCACTCGGCGCCCGGGAGGCTGGCGAGGGCGCGCAGCGTCTCGCGCACGAGGCGCAGCTCGGCCTGCTGGGGCGACAGCGTCGCCACGCCCCCGCCAGCGCCGTACTCGAGCTGCAGTTGCGGCGCAAGCAGCGCCAGATTCAGACCGGCGGGTGGCCGGCACAGCCGCGCGGCACGCACGCGAGGGTACGGGGTCCGAGGCGCCTCGCCGGCGGGCGCCCGAGCGTCATAGTCGTCGTCGTCCTGCACAGAGCGAGCCGCCTGCTCCTGTGGCTCTCCCTCGTGCGCGCCGTCCTCCAGCTCCCCACGCGCCTCCACGCCGCCGCCCTCGCCGCCATCGTCGTCGCTGTCGTCATCCTCGGAAAAGCCCCATCGCAGGTCCGGCCGCTCCTGGTGCTCGGCAACCACCTCGGCCGCCTCGTGCGGGCTGCGGCGCCCCTCGAGCGGCACAATCGCGGGGACGGGCGCCTGGATCATCTTGGACGCGTTGCTCAGCTGGTACATCAGCGCGAGCGCCTGCACGCCGTTGTCGAGCGCGCCGTGCGCCTGCGACCACTCCCACGCCTCGCCGCCCTTTTGCGAGCACAGCTGCTCGCAGAGGCCGCTCAGCAGGCTGGCCTTGGCGTGCTCGGAGTGGCGGTGCAGCTGCGCGACGAGCCCTTCGAAGTGCTTGCGGATGGCGTGCCCGTGGGAGTCCTGGAAGCGGTGGTGCCGCAGGTTGACGTCCACAAAGTCGAGCGCCGTCTCGAAGTTCTCGCCCGCGCTGAGGCCGGTCAGGCCCGTGACGAGCCGGCGGCGCTGCGCCTGTTGCCGCAGCAGCGTCATCAGGTCCTCGTGCGCCGAGGGCATGGTGGCGACGCTGGTTTTGCCTTTGACTCGTTCGAGTGTGCTAAAGCCCTGGTTCCTAGCTCAGAGTCGACTATTCGGTGCTTCCACGCGCCAACGCTGCAATAACTTTTGCATGCACCGCCCTTTGTACGGCTTTTATCTTTACATGTACAAGTCACGCTAAAGGAGCAGTGAATGTAACGCACCGTTGTCAAGATCCCAGATACATGTAGCCTAGACATCCCGTGCGCTTCCTCCTTTCTGCGGCGGCTAACATTGTCGTCCTGATCTCCGACGCCAATCTCGTTTAGACCCTTGAGTAACATGAGGGCAACGCGCGGTTGGTCAGCGACCGCGACGATCCCACTCACACACGTCACGAACGACGCGCTCGGAAATCCCTCACGTCCACCGCAGTCATGCCCAACCACCTCGCTGCCGCATCGGCCGTCGGCGTCACGCTCATCGCCACGTACCTTTTCGTGAGCAGCCGGAAAAGGCGGCCCACCGGCGCCGCTGCCGCCGCTCCCGCGCCGAAGCCAAAGCCCAGCGAGGCCGCTGCTCCGGCCGCTGCGCCAGCCGCGCCGCTCGAGGCTGCCGTGGAGCAGACCCACTCGTCGGTGGTGGCTGCCGCGATGGCCGCGACACGACCGACCAACACCAGGAAAAAGAGCGCGCAGAATGGCGAGAGCGGCGACGCCGCTGCCAAGCGCGGCAAGGCGGCCCTCGCCACGCCGTCGCAGCCCGCGGCCAGGGCGGGTGCGAGCGCGGCCGCGGCGGCGGCCGAGCCGGAGGCACCGAGCGCAGGCGAGCCCTTTGTGAACGCGATCGTCTCGCGCGCCATCTTGACGCAGCCGGTCGACCTGCTCGCTGCCGCCAACCCGCCGTCGGCCAAAGCGGACGCCAAGCCGAAGCCGGGCGACAAGAAGAAGAAGAAGGAGAAGCCGATCTCGTCGTGGGCGGAGGGGTTCATGGCGGCGATGACGACGCTCGAGGGCACCGCCGTCGACGCGGCGCTCAAGTCCCAGCAGCAGCTGACCGGCTGCATCGCGTCGGCGTCAAAGCCGGGCGCGCCGCGCGAGGCGCTCGCCATCACGCTGCGCGGGCTCGGCTTCGTCTTCGCCTCGATGGGGCAGCTGCCCAAGGCCGAGGCCGCGTACTCCCGCGCGCGCACCGAGGCGCAGAAGAAGTCCGGCGCGTCGGCGGCGACGCTCGGCTGCTGGCGCGACCTGGCGGTGCTGGCGCGCGAGCAGATCAACCACGTCGAGGCGGAGCGGTGCTGGCGCGAGGCGGCCGAGACGCTGCTGGCGATGCAGGCGGCCGAGGCCAAGGTGCGGCCCGCCGAACAGCGGCGCGGCGGCGGCGGCACTGCGGCGGCGGGGGAGCAGGCGGCGGCGGCGGCGCGTCTCGAGCTGCAGCTCTGCCGGGGCGACTGCCTGCGCGACCAGGGCCGCCTCGCCGAGTGCGCCGAGACGATGAGCACCGCGCTGTCTTGGCGGGAAAAGCAGCTCGGCAAGGAGCACCCCTTGACGCTCGGCGCCGTGTATGATGTGAGCCGCGTCGCGCGCGCCGCACGGTACGCCGCCGCCCTCGCCGCGAGCGCGCCCGCGGAGCCGGCCGAGGCGACCGCCGCGGCGGCCGCGCCGTCGGCTGCCGACGCCGAGGCGGCGGCGGCGGCCGAGGCGGCGACGGCGGCCGTTGCGGCGGCGGCCGGCGCCATGGGCGCGTTTGCGGCGGCGCAGCAGCAGCAGCAGCAGAAAGAGGCGGCGGCGGCGGCGGAGGCGGCGCTGGGCTCGAGCCGCGTGGCCGCGGCGCTCGAGGCGATGGGAGGCGCCGCCGTTGAGATGGACGAGCGATGGCTGCAAGGCCTCAAGGGGCTGTGCACGGGCGAGGCGGAGCACAAGTGGGCGGAGCACGTCAACATGCTCGCGTCGGTGGCGCAGCTGCACAAGGACTACGCCGAGGCGAGCTTCCTCTTCCGGCTGGCGCACCCGACGCTGCGCTCGCTGCACGGCAGCGAAGGCCTCGACTACGCCGAGCTTCTCAACTCGGAGGGCGAGTGCCTCGTCGAGCTCGGCTGCTATGACGCCGCCGCGCCCGCCTTCGACGCGGCGCACGACGCCGTCGTCGCCACCAACGGCGACGACGACCCGTCGGTCGCGTCGATCGAGGCCAACCAGGCCAACGTCCTCTCCAACACCGGCCAGCACACGAGAGCGGACGAGCTCTTCGCGCGCGCGATGCGACTGATGGGAGAGAGCGTCGCAAAGCTCGACGGGCAGCCGCTGCAGCCAGCGCAGCCGGAGGACACGAGCCTCTTCATGGTGCAGGTGATGCACGCGCGCGTCCTCAAGCTCTTCGCGGACCACGAGGAGCGCGTCGGCGGCCGCGCCGAGCACGCCGCCGCGCTGTACGCCGAGGCGAAGCGGCTCGAGGAGACTTACGGCTTCCTCTCGTGAGGCGACGCCTGCCAAGGCACGCGCCCTACTTTGCATGGCGGCTCGGGCGCCGGTTTGATGTTGGGGGTGGGGCGAGGGAGGATGACGGCTTGCCGAGAGCACAGAGGTGCGAGAGAGAGAGAGAGAGAGAGAGAGACTGGGTGGAGAGATGGGGATTTTTGATTGAGTGAGA
>Ga0115006_10002752_pt1 | contig 11708 bp, 1 predicted proteins | sample ArcOceMetagenome_3_FD_88943 | JGI IMG/M metagenome (GOLD analysis project Ga0115006, IMG submission 88943) | Marine eukaryotic phytoplankton communities from Arctic Ocean - Arctic Ocean- Svalbard ARC20M Metagenome | ecosystem: Environmental > Aquatic > Marine > Oceanic | place: Arctic Ocean...
ATATTATTATTAAACATGTTTTACAGGAGCTAAACGGTTAATTGTATCAACCTATGAGCCGAATGCTCAAAAGCTCACCTGCCCCTAACTAATATACCACTGACAAACAGACAAATAGGCAAAATGCCACGCCATCTACACTCCATCACTAAAGCCGGAGGTAACAGACGCCAGCATACAACCACCCACCTAACGCACACACGTAAAAGTATGTGCACGTATCACCCCTAAGGACCCCGGGTGCATTTGAGCCCTCGTAGACAGCATCCTTCAAGGGGTGAGAAAGTCAATCGCACATCACCCTACCGGCAGTAAGGCATACAGACACACTTCAATTGCCGAAGCAACAGAGGTATCCAACGCAAATACCAGCATCTTTGCCGCCCTCTTCAGTCGGGGCGGCGTGTAACTGATGGATCCACCATCATGTCCCTTGATATCCTGAAATGGTGCCCAAGGGAAAGGCGTGTTGGGTGCACATAGTCACCCAGGCGTCTAGTGTGATGCATCTGTGGCACCGGAGTCGTTTGTGTCAGGGTCTTCTTGTTCCTCTATAAGGGATGCTCGATCTATGTGCCAGTATCGTCTGAACAAGGCGTACGTGTGGGCTCTCATCAGGTGAGAGATGTTCTTCACCACTTGCGCGTTAGAGAACTCTTGAGACGATGACACCACCTCAATGAGGTGCCTGAATGTGGGGGGGGAAATTCCCATGTGAGCCGCACGTCTGTCCCAGTTGATTACGTCCTTGAAGGGTTCGCTGGCACCTGCTCCAAGGAGGTCAATTGCTGCTCCTGGGTAATCACTTAGTGCCGTCATGTCCGTATGTAGTGGTTTCCAAAACTTCCACTCTTCCGGGAAGGTTTCAGCCCAGGCGGCTTCGTAGTGTGAGAGGGGAATTTGTGTTTGGGACAAGATGTTAGCATTGTGATTTCGAGGGGGTGTCTCGCAAATGAACCAACGTGCGAGTTTCCGGTGGAGGTTGTCCATGTTGAGTACCGGAAAAGCGGAGTCAGTGTGCTTACTGTTTTGGTACAGTAATATGACGAGGTTGGTGTTTTTCTGGTTGTAGCAACCTGTGGTCATCTTCTTGTCGAACCAGTAATCGTTTGGGATAAAGGGCAGCGAGTCATTCGGGAATCGCATGATCAAAGTGACATGTTCATATTCAAGCCTTTGTGACAGGGCTTGTTTCGATAGCGGTAGTAGGAAAGTGCCCCTGAACGGGGTGGGGCGTTCGCAAGCGGCCTCTGCCTGGTCCAGGGTTTCAGTAATCGTGTTTTTTCCTTTGACCCGGCCGTCAAAGGGTGGATTTCCGAAGGTGTTACCTTGGTATGCTGATTTGTGCAATCCATCTACCGAGATGGCCGCATTTACTGCAAACGGTTCGTTCGCTTGGAGCATTCGTCTTGCTCGGAACCGGAAGTATGTGTTTAGAATGTTGGAGAAAAGCTCGGTGTCGCAACCGATTTCGTCTATGAGTACGTCAAGCAGTGTGCGTAAAGTGGCCCAGCATAGTGATGGGCTTCCCGATGTTTCACGCGCCTGTTTGATTGCATGCCATATGTCGTATGCTCTCCGGTCATAGTAACTCAATGGCTTTGGTTGGGATGTCGTCATCTCATGCCAGAATATGAGCATCCAGAAATTGTCAACGGTTATTCTTTGGTGTTTGGGTTCATCTGAGGAGTTATCCATGTATGGGTTCTCGATCGTGACAGTGTTAGGCATGCTTCGTGATCTTCGGTACCACCGTGATTCTGGTAGTGCTTCGATGATTTTCACCGGTCGCTCATTGTGCAGATCGATGGAGTGTGGATAGAGTGTTATGCCGGGCAGAGTTTGACGGGCTCGGTCGTCTTGTTGTTGTTGATAAGTTAATAGGTTGGGTTTTGGTTGTATGGTTGCTATAATTCTGTCTTCTAGTTTTAGTCTTAGGCGTTCGAGGCTCGGGTGGGGGCAGTGATGGATTATATGGTCGATGTCCGCATCCTCGTGGCCGCATAGGTTGCATCGGGCATTATTTCGCTTCTTATTAATTTTGTGCTCTTGATGTGGAGTATGGGTGATAGCGTTTAGCATGTTATTAAAGAATCGTTGTTGTTTGGTGGAGTGATTCTCGTGAGCGTACTTAAGCTGGGCAATCCCGGTGGGCCCGTAACTGGCATGTATAAGTCTCTGTATTTTTCCTTGTGATTGCTTTGCCGCCCATTTGGTTTGGTGAGCTGCTTTGGTCACATGTTTGACGTGCGCCCGGATGTCATTAGACACGAGGCACTCGTAGAAATGTAGGGTGTACTTGGTATCGGCGGTACGCTCGGTATTCAAGCGTTGGCATCTGTCTGTGGTTCTTCGGAAGGCTATTCTGGCGGCATGTCTGTCTGCACAGTCGTGCAGTCTGTGGCCTATGTGGCCTTTGATCCATGTTATTTTAAGGCCGTATTCCTTTGGGCAGTGTTCGGTGTCGCTGTAGTAGTGCTTTTGTGCAAGTTTTGCTCTAACGTATGAGGTCATGTAATGGTTGTATTCTCGTAGCGAGTGTCTCGTGTGTTTTGGGGGCACGGGCGTGCTTGTTTGTTGTATTACAGCCTTATTGTCTAGTGCATGTATATATTCCGTGTCTGTTTCGTCTGGGAACCATGGTAAGCTCGCGTGTAATCCCGCCATTTCTACCTCTGTACTCTCCGTTGGCTCTGGATTGTATTGGAGCACAGCTGTCGGTGTTGTCCATTCAGGGTGGGGTGGGTGGTTCTTGCGGGTTACATGTCTCTGTCCTTCTAGTATAGTAACAGCAGCATGTCCCGCTAGTGTAGTATTTGGTAAGTGGTAGACTGAGCCGTCTGAGCAAGAGTTTACTTTCATGTGTGCTTGGGGGTGCTTCTTATTTGTTGTGGGTGTGTTCTTGCTTGGGTATGGATGCATCTCTGTGGTGTCGATGTCGGTATTGGTTTCCATGGAACCTACGGTATCCTCTTGGAGTAGGGTGTGTATAGTATTGAGGTAATTTTGGCGTTTGCATTGGGATACAAGTGCGTTGTGTGTGGTTTCCAGTATGGTTGCACCACCTCTTGTTCTCAGTTGGTTGGCATCGACGATGCCTTCAAGTGGCACTATGGCTCCTTCGTGTTTTGCATGCTTTCTGGATTCCAAAAGTATCAAGCGTTGGCGAAGTTTATGTGTGTGCCAAGTAGTGTTTCGTTTCCGTAGCACGTAAATCATTGCTTTTAGTGCTTCTTCCGTATGGGAGAGCGGCTCGCATATCAGTAATTCGCCTTCTTGTTCATAGCAGAAAGGGTGTGTAAGATCTATGTCGCGCGGTGGTTCTATGTATTGAGGCTTTAATAGTCGGTTTTGGAGCTCTTGGTCTTCTTGCGATCGCAGGATTTCATTTTCCAGGTTGGTGAACCACTTGGGTTTTCCCGGTGTGTTGGTGCGGTTTGGTTTTTCCCACCTACAGTGTTCTTGCCAGGTTATAAGGTGTGTGCCAGCGGGGTTGGTGAAGTCGTTCATGTTGCTTATGCCGTGTCGCATGAGGATGTGGCAAAGACCGTCATATGTGGGTTTGGCAATCTTGTGCAGTAGGGGTGTGCCTGGGCGGTCATTGATTTCCGTGGTGTTGTTGTGTGGTTCGATAGGATTGTCAGCTGGTTTGATGGCGTACCCCAACTTGCTTAGGCGATAAGCCAAGCAATTTGCTTGCTCGTCTTTGTTAAGGTTTCCTTTGTGGTATGCTGATAGGTAGGATGTGGTGTAGTTTTGACTCGTTGTGGCGTGGTGAACAGACAATTGTAGGGTCTTCGCGTAGAGATTTGCGTCGCATGCGTAAGCTTGGTGCATAATAATTTTATGTGTGGTAGTGGTAATGGCGGGTGTGTGGAGGGTCATGGACTGGTGTGTGGTGAGTTTCGTTTGCCAAAATTCGTTCGTGGCCCAATCGTTTAGGGTAATAGTGGTGTTTGTTATCGCGTTTGTGTTAACTTCGTCTTCTAGGGAGTTCAAGCCGATTCCTAGGTGTTTTTTGTTCGTGTAGAAGAAGTGGTGGTTGGTGTACCTTGGAAGGTTGAGGTACTGTTTTGCAAAGTTGGTGATTATCTTATCAATTTCGGTTGTGAAATTCGAGCCTTTCGTCCCGGTGAGGATGTTTAGTACGTTAAGTGGGTATGTTAATTTGGGTAGGATAACAACGTTCAATAGATAGGCAATTTGGTCTTGTGGTAGGTGTCTATGACGTATACGGGCAATGCACGTGAGCAGAGTATCTTTTAGTAGTTTTAGTTGGTGAGTCCAATCCCCGTTCAGCGTGTAGTGTACGCCTAAGTATCTGATGGGTTCGTTGTGTTGGCGGATTGTTACTCTGGGTGTTGTGCTCAGATCTTCTGGTATCCATTTGCCGTTTAGGCCACCAAGCCACGTACCGTATGCGGTTGGGCTTCTGGTTATAGGTGTCTGGTGTGTGACGGGGTCAGAGGATTTCATGGTGTAAAAGGACTTTTTGTTGTTGATCTGAATGCCGAAGGTAGTCATGAATTCACTCACAACCCCAAGGAGGTCTTGCATGTCCTCGTATGAGTCTGTGGTGATGGAAATATCATCGCAATACATGAGAACGTTCAAAATGAGGCCCGATTTTCTGTTTGATTGTTGGTCGAGGCGGTGTTTGCTTGAGGTGGGGCGCGTGTTGGAGCTGCTCGACATATCATAGCCCATTATCTTGTTGTTCGGATTGAAGCCATTAGCTCGCGTCGCGAGCCAGGAGGCTAGCATGTCCATTACTGTGATGAAACGTATCGGGCTCAATACTTCTCCTTGTGCGATTCCGCACTCCAGTTTCCACGGGGTTGTGGCTCCATCTTTAGTAATAATCCGTCTGTTTGAGTTGGTGTTTAGGTTGTCTATTAGTGTTGTGAATTTCTCTGGATAGTTCATGCGTTTTAGGGCCATGTCGCTTGCCCAAAACTCTAATCTATCGAAGGCTTGGGTAAGGTCCAAGAATGTTTGGTGGATTTCTTTGTTGTTTTTCCTAGCATGGAGTTGCGCATATTCTACCAGTTTTAGCGGGTCCATAATGCTTTTTCCTGGTAGGAAGGCATACTGCATCGGTGCGTAAATAGGGTTTTGAGTTAAGGTTTTAGTTATTCGGTTAGATAGAATCTGTGTGAAGATTTTAAGTCCTGTTTCTAGCATAGTGAGCGGCCTAGCGTTGTCTGAAGTGCATGGTTTCGTTGGATCTTTTGGGATGGGGTAGATAATGCCATCTTTCATGTCTTGTGGGATTTGCGCTGTGTCGTGTATGTTGTTGAATAAGTCCAATACTAGGGTTTGCATGCATTCGGGGGCTCTTTTCCATTGCGGGTTCCGTATCCCGCTTGGGCCTGATGCCGCTGTTGCTTTTAGTCTAGAGTATGCTTCCGTGAGTTCGGCCATGTTGATTTCTTCAGTTAGTTTGGTCTGCATTTGCTCCGTGAAGTGGGCTGGGTTGTCCATTAGTTGCGGCAGCCATTGTTTGTCGTCCAAATGTGGGGGCGGCTTTCTTGTTTCTGTTTTGGCCTCCCACACGCTTTTGTGCAGTTCAATACGGGTGGCGGGGTTCAGGGGGATCTCTCCTTGTGAGTCCGTGGGCCAGTCTAGGCCTCCAGAGTGGGCGTCCGGAAGTCTAATCGTGCTGTTCAGATATCGGTCTATATCGTAAATAAACCATGCATCCATGTTTCGTTTGGTGATCCGAGCATTTTCCTTTATTTCGTGCATTCTCATATTAGTGTAGCATTCTTTAATTATGTCGATGGTTTCCTCAGCTCGGGGAATCCACGTGTCGCGACTATCCGTGGCATGGGGCTGAACCATTTCGATTGGAATAGAAGCAATGTATTTCTTCACCTCAAGTATCACTTGTTGGTTCCATTGGGTACTGGATTTCACGTGACGCATTGTCTTGCTTAGTTTTGTATGCCACTTATATAATATGGACGTAAGTGTTGTTCTTGGGTTCGGCCTGTGGCTGGTGTAGTGTCCGAAGCTCTTTGATGCAGCTGCCTGCATAATATGTTTGATTGTCTGCCATATTTCTGTGGAGCTATGCATCGTAAAACCTGGTGATTTAAACGTCCCTGCTTGCTGGTAGGTCTTTAGCAGTTGTCTCTGTGGGTCAGTTAAGACATCTTCTGTATCTCGTAGATGCATTAGGGCTTGCTCTACTCGGTGGGCATACGCCGTCCATCCTGTCGCATGGTGAAAGTCAGGTGCTTCAAGAAAGATGGAGTCAAGGTTATCTACATTTGTTTCCCATGGGAGTAGGTAAGATGCGCAGAAATTTCTCTGGATTTTGTTTTGGAATGTCACTTTCCATACCTGTGGTGTTGTTGTGTCTTGTCGGTTGTTTTCTTCCATCATTTTAGTTCGCCCCGTTGGTGGGGTTTCCCGACCAGCTGTTCCGTCGGGGGGGGCTGTCTTCCTCGCTCTGCAGGGCGCGAGGTCACATTGTTTGGTTAGTTTAGTGATTTTGGTTATGTGTTGCTTTGGAATAGTTAATTTGCTACATAGATGCGTAGTGAGCGTGTTCGGGGTGAGTCTCCTCCCCCGTGTCTCAATGATCCATTCGTTGGGGTCAAATGATTTTGCTGCGTCGTCTGTGCATGGGGTGAGGGTAATGTCCTCATCGTTGGTTACGCGCCCTTTGTTTATCATGTGGTGTGCTACCCATTCATGCGCCGTGTGTATCCACCATTCTTTTTTGTCATTCCTCCATTTGACTGCTTTAGATATGGTGGATTCGTCGACAAGGGGCGTGTATTCTTGCATAATTTGGTGAGCCTGGCTAAGGCATTTGGTGTGGTGCGTGAAGTGAGAGTGATGGTACCCATTATGTATGAGAAGTTTGGCGATTTCCAACGGCGTGAATTTGATGTTGTCTGTTTTTGTGTTGTTACTTGTGATTAGCCTCACTGGGTGGCCCATGTATTTGTCGTGGGTGGTCTCGTTCGCGCCTTTGAGTCGGATGGTACTGTTTTTGTCTACTTGCTGGTTCCTCGGTGGTTGAGGGATGGTGTGCAATTTGCTCTTCTCAAGTGAGATCCAGACAATACCATGGTCTGAAGGGATTATTGGGTTATGTTGAACCCAGCCTGTCTCTGCTATTGCGTTGTGTGCGGCCCTGTTCACGAGTATGTGGTCTAGCTTAGCTTTGCTCCTTCCATTTGCTGAGGTTCTAGTATATATATTTGTGTTGGGGTGTGATTCTACTATGGGTTCGATCAGGTCGTGTGCCTGGATGAAGCGCAGTAGATTTTGATTTGGTTCCCCTTGGTGACGGCCTGTTTCGCGGGTAGGGCGTCGTTGTGTGATAGGGTCTAGGGCGCAGTTCTTGTCGCCTATTTCGATGAACATGTGTTTTGGGTTATCGTGGGAGGGTATACCTCTCGAGAGGAAATTGTAAAAGTTGGTTTGTTGGTCCTTTGGCAGGTTTGCATTTTCCATGTATCCGCATGATAGGGTTAGTGTCATGCCTTTACCGCCTTTCATGACAATGCTGACAGCTCTTTTGTTTGTGCCATCAACGTATGTTTTCGTAACTTGGAGTGGGAGTGTTTTGTGGTTCCATATGAGTAAGACACCTCTAGATGCTTTGTTATCCGCCCAGCACATTCGATGTTTCAGGTTGTAGTGTCGTACGAGTTGCCTTAAGCTTTCTATATGTTTCAACTCAATTTTGGTTTCACTTAAGCAGAGGACATCAATGACGCCTTCAGAAATTTGTTGCAGTAGTAGTTGCAGTTTGGGCATGTCCCCTGGTAGGGAAGTTTGGTGCGAGGTTTTTCCTTGCATGTTCGTGCCTGCTATGACTATTCTATCATATTCTTTCTGTTTAGTCAGAGTGGCAAATTGGTTATTCATCAATGCAATTTCATTTTCGTCACGTGTGGTGGACGGGCGTGTGGTGTTTGGTAAGTAAGGGATGTCGGTGGTACTGTTAGGTGTGGCCTGAATTTTTCCTTCTTTTAATAGTTGTTTTATTGTGCGCTCGCACTGTTTAGACACTGCTTTGGTTGATTTGGCCGACGTATTGGACCAGGCGTTATGTTCGCGACTGGCTGGTTTTTTGTTTGTGGTGTTATGGAAGTGTTGAATAAAGGACGCGTGGCGTGAGTTCGCCTCCTGGTCGTTCGGGTCTTTCTCATGCAAATTTTTCAGTTCTTGATCGTTCATAATTTCAGAGACGTAGGCGATAAAATCTGCGGGTGAGCTTGCATCTCGACTTTGTGATAGGTATTTCTCCCAGGTATGTTTGATCCATAGGGCCCAAAGCCCGCATGTGTGTGAGTTGTTTTCTTGGAGTCTAATGTCAGCACATAGTATGTCATATAGGTAGAAGAAATTTGACAGGCTTTCGTCAAGGTCGTTGTAAATTGGTTGTCCTGCAGGGTCAAAGTAGATAACCATTTTATTTTTGTGGTCTAATAGGATACACGTCCAATGATTGTCTCTCAATGTTATCACGCACACGTTTTTTGTTTTTAGAGACACTATTGGCCCAGCCGTGGTTTTGCCTTTGGCTACGTTGTTTATCTGTTTAATCAGTGTCTCTTGGAGTAGGGGTTTAATGGAATTCAGTTTGTCCCCGTTGTTCAGGATATTGTTCAGCTTAGACATAGTCAGAGGTGTGTTCGCTGTTTGTGATGGTGACGGAGAAATTGGTGAGTTGGTTTCATATTTCTTTGTTTGTAAGTCTTGATTGTTGGTTTCGCGTTTAGTTGTGGCCCTTACTCGCGTGCGTTTCGGGTTCTCCGGCGTGAGTTCCCTGCGTGTTGATATGTTGGGGGTCCCATGGACTCTCAGCGTTGGGGTATGTTCGTTCCGATTGGGTGCGTGGGTCACTGTTGTAGTCGCCAGTGCGAGTAAGTGTTTTCGGTATTGTGTTATGAAGTTGTAGTTTGATTCAATTTCGGTAGATATGGTTGCACCTGACTGGTTTAGGTCGGTGATTTTTTGGGATCGCATATGAGCAATTAGTGTATCTAAGAAGGGGTGTGGTGTGCTAATTGATTCCATTTCACAGTTGTGATTGTGCCATATGTTATTAAACCATAGGATCCATATTCCACAGTTACATGTGTCCGTCTGTAGGTGGACGAGTAAGTCTTTAACGGGATATACGAATACTTTGGTGAGTGCGTTCAGAAGGTCAATGCGCATCGGATTTCCCATTGAGTCGAAGTATGTGATGAGTTCCTCTTTTTGATCTATTATCAGTGCCACATAGTGGCCTGGTTGCCCTAGGGGGATTAGTGCGCTTTTCTTGGTTGAGGGAGAAATAATGCTTTTAAGGTAACCTGCAGGGATAAACTGCCCTTGTGTTTGTAAGTCAGGTCTTAAATCATTGAGTGATCGGATGAGCAGGTCTTCAGTGGTAGGGGTAAAAGTGTAATTGGTTTTCTTCTGAAGTTCCATGATATTGTGTATCCCGGCGGTGGATAGGCACGCTCTCGGCCCGTCAATATGTTGAAGGCCGTATGGGGGTGCAGTGTTAATGACATTTGTTGGGGTGCCACCTCTCTTGGTTTTGAAAAGAATCTTTAGATAAGTAGTGTTTTGTGGTAGTAGTGGTTTATATCTGTTGGTTACCTTCTTGCTCTCGCCATCATCGTCGTCATCCTCCTTCTTCTCCGGTGGTGGGGTGGGAGGGGCGCGTCCATTTCCTGCGGGTGGTTTATCGTCCAATTGGCCATCGTGTTCCCGTTGGATGATAAATTCAGTTTTCAGTTCGGCGTCCGCGTTTTTTGAAGTTGTACGCTGTGTGGGGGATACGTTCTCCGGGATGTCCGTCGGTGGGTCGTTGTATTTGGTGTTAGCTATATTCATGTGAAATCGGCGTGTTGGCCTTGGTGTGATATTTCGTAATTTTCCGGATAATTTCAGTAAAACACGTTTGATATTAACAATTAATTTTGTTGTATTTGTGTCGGATGATTTTGTGGTCGGTTTATTGTGTGTTAAAGGTTGCATGGTGTCATCACCTCGGTCGCGCTGTGCACGATGTTCAGCATCTGCGTGGATCTTGTTTACTCGCAGCTGGATTGCTCCTGACGAGAGGCATTGATCTGGTCGGTGCCTCTTTCGGCAGCTCGGTGCAGCAGTGCAGCCGGTGAGGTTGAGGTCCTCTCTCATATATTTTGCTTTCATGCCGAAAGTGGACCTGACCGCAGGGAGATTCCCATACCTCGGGGTCGGCGTGAGATCAGCGAAATGTTCGTCTCCCGCAAGTTCCATGAGGGAGATGACGGAAGGGTTCTTAATTGCGATGAGGTGGTGAGAGAACTTCACCGCCTCGTCATAGGTAGAGTCGCTGGCTACTGAGCCTTGATCCTCGCTCATTGTCTCATGTTGCTCAGTGATAGTGTCGACCAACTGTTCTGCGGTGGAAATGCTTAGCATGGAGAAAACAGCTATTTCCAGCGGGAGACGTGGTTTTATTGCCATAGGCAATACGACGTGCGTGGAGTACACTTCCTCAGGAAGTGCTGCAGTCACCATCTCTGCGACTGCGTGCGCGGTAAAAGGGAGACTCATCGCTGCAAGGGGAGCCACCTCGAGGATGGTGGTGTCGTGACCGGTTATGGCAGCTGAGGTCCAATGACTCAAGTGGTATTGGGTACTGTCGGTAGGTTTTATCTTGAAGGTTCCTTCCGTGATGGGGGGGAAAGCGCTGGAGGTTAATGGGAGTGTCAGGCCTCCTGGTTTCGTCCAAAAGAAATCTTGGGCACATTGCAGTGCCGACTTGTTCGCAATAGCTTGAAACGCAAAAATAATGTGCCGTGTGTCCCGGTTTGGCTGTTCGATCCACGCTGAGTGGAAGCCAGTCACTCCTTTGAGCGAACCCTGTAGTGATGAGAGGGCATGTCCGAGATTCGTTCGCGTAACTTTCTTGGTCCCATCAGCGAGAGGTCCTCGCTTCTCTTCGATAACCGCCGTGAATTCCAAGACGTTTCCGACCCGCCTCGCTGATTTAGCGAAGCCTGAGTGTCTTTGCTGTACCTCATTTCCGGACCTACCAGCGGTTTGTGACTTCCTCTTGAAGTTTATCATTTCCTCCGGTTCCTGTGCAAGGGCAGAGTAGTAATTTTTGGTAAGTGTTTGATCACTTTTTATTTTGTTGTTGGAACCGGCACGGCAGCCGGTGCGGTGAAGATTCACCTTTGGTTTCTGTCTGTCAACCATTCGCGCTGGTGTGGCAGTTTGAGGTTTTTGAATCGCTTTTGGGGCGTTCGGTGACTGAGTTTCGTTTTTCCTTGCGCGGCATGCACGTTTGGGTTGAAGTAGGCGTTTCACATGTAGTGTGAGTTCTTTATGTCGTCTTTCCGCTTTTATGCGTGTTTCCTTAAACGAATTGGGCGTTTGTGACCCTAGGGCTTTTGCAAATGTTTGCAAGTCGTTTGTGGGTCCCATACTGCGTCTAAAGACTCAGTTTTTTCGTCAAACTGTCTGTGTTCTTGTCATAAACAACTAAAATTTTCATGTGCGACGCCTCCCCCTCCCTGCGTACCTGCGGGGAGGGGGAGCAACTCGAAAAAAGCGGTTTTTAGCGGTTCAGGGGCCTACTCGTATTAGCCTACTAATTTTGAACATTCGCACCTGTCAGGAGCTAAACATGTGCTACTGTCAACATATATGAGGTACACAATTACCTCTCGACTGCTCATGTGAGGCAAGTAGTG